>Ga0255220_1000675_pt1 | contig 13288 bp, 9 predicted proteins | sample Miss_Colum_RepB__FD_188423 | JGI IMG/M metagenome (GOLD analysis project Ga0255220, IMG submission 188423) | Freshwater microbial communities from Mississippi River, Louisiana, United States - Miss_Colum_RepB_8d | ecosystem: Environmental > Aquatic > Freshwater > River | place: USA: Louisiana...
GTGTTGTCAGGTTCTTATAAATCAGAGTCATGTGTAGTTTCTGCAGCTCTTAATTGTTCTTTAAATGGACAGGTTATTGAGCATGGTAAATCAATTACAGCTTATGAATTGTCGAAAGTGAAGTGCGATCAAAAATGTTCTTCGCAAGTAAGAACTTGTACAAATGGTCAATTATCTGGATCATTTACACAGCTTTCTTGTGTAGTTGAAGCTAAACCAAAATGGATAGCAACTGAAGAATGGACAAAATGTACTGCAGATTGCGGTGGTCGTCAGGAAAGAATTTACAAGTGTGTTGATAGCTCGGGTCAATCAGTTGATCCATCAAAATGTGGTGTAAGAATTGTTGATGATAATCGTAAAAACAATGATGTTCGTATATGTGATGGAGACCCTAACCGCACAAATAAAGAAGTTGTTACAAAATTTGAAGAAGATGCTCCTTCAAGTAAGTTATGTCCTGCAAATCAAATAGGTGTTATCTTTAAATCGAGAGAAGTATCTAAAATAGAGTTTTACGGTTGTAAAGATCATCAAATTCGAAAACTTTCTGAGAAAGTTTCATACTCAGCTTGGACTGAAGAAAACTATTGCAAAGACTTCACTCCGTATAGATGCTCGCAAGATAGTATCAGTAATAACGAAGCTAAAGGTCGTTACGATTGGATGGTTAAATGTCAATCTAAGTTACCAATTGTTAAGGAATTCTTAGAAAACTTTGATGATGTTTTGGGTATGTCGACAAAAAATAAAGATCCGAATACGGCTACAGGTCAAGTTGGTCTTGATACAAAACGTCGTCTATACCCAACATTCATTGATGCTGCTAACGGTAAACCTTGGATCGCTCCGAAAAAAGTAGATGCTGTTTGTGAGATGCCTAAGAAAGCTTTCATTGCCGCTGTGTGTGTTTCTTCGTGTGCTACACCAGAACAAGAGATCTTAGTGCATATTCAAGAGTCTAAAAAGTTTAAATCGCAAACTTTCTTAGAATCATTGAAAAACAAAACAAAATTTGTGGCATCTTTGCATTCGGACAACGGTCGTGACGATGATCAGAAGTTAGAATTGAGAAAAACAAAAGTTGAAAATTGGGTTACTGAGTTAATTGATACTGAACATGATATTATTGTGTTTAAAATGAAATCTGGCGGTGAGTTGAGATTAACGCCTAATCATCCACTAGTCACTGTTGATGGTCGTATTAAATTTGCAGCTGACTTCAAAGTTGGTGATAGTTTGTTAAAATTAGGTGGTGATCATGACCCTATCGTAGGCTTAGAAAATATCAAGTACTTTGGTAAGGTGTATAATGTTTTTGTTAACTCAAATGACAAACTAAAAAATATAGTTGTTACAAACGGTTACTTAAATGGTACGGCATTTTATCAAAATGAAGGTGCTGATAACGCCAATAAAAAGATCTTAAAAACAAGACTTTTGAAAGATGCTTTTAATAAATAGATATAAAGGGATATGAAATGAAAAGAAATACTCAGTTTAAAATCATCAATGTTGTCTTCATCGTATTTCTCTTAAGCCTGACTTACCTCCTATTTTTCAAAGGGGGTAAGTCTAGTGATGTCACATTATCTAAAAAACAAACTGAAAACGTGAGTTTAAATTTAAAATCTGAAGAAGAAGTTCAATCTATCAAACAATCTGACGAAAGTTTAGTAGATGAAGAGGTTTCGACATCAAAAGTTATTTCTAACTCTGATACGAAGATTACAGCTTTTAATTCATTACAGATTCAAAAAATTAATGAATTTAAAGACTTACACTCAAAAGTTCTGTTAACCAAACAAGAAAAAGAAAATCTCAAAAAACTGATTGCTGATCGACAGTTTATTATCGAATTAGGTGATATCTATCAGCAATCAATTGCGAGTGATTATATCGTACAACCACATTTGCATGCGGCAGTTAATGATTATCTATTACAAGCTTTAAAAAATGGTGATCATGAAACTTCTTTAGCTGTTATTAAGTCCATTATTCTTGATAAGCAAATCGAAGATAAAAATAGATCAATTTCCGAAAAACAAGTTTTAGCAGAAAATAAGGCTGAGTTGTTATTTCATGCTACAGCTTTATATCCCGAAGAATTTAATTTTTCGAGTTCGGATCTGCCTGGGCCTGTTACGCAAAAAATTTATGAAAATGTTAAATTGATTCATAAAGAGAACGAGGAGCTATCTCGTGCTGAATTTATCAAACTGTCTCAAAAGTAGACGTAAGAGATTGACCCTTTATAAATATTCAAACATGCCGATAAGTTATTATGGTATTTAAGGGGTTTGTATCTCTTGTATTTTCGCTATTTCTTTTTGGTTGTTCAAATCAATTAACTTCATCATTATTAACTGACTACAAAGGTTGTTTCGGAACTAATTGTTCATCTTCTGCGAGCGGCACAGTAGGTGAAATTTCTTTAGATCCAGATGAAAAAACAATGAGTGTTCCTGCTGAGGTTTCAGATCTAGTTGAAGTGTCTGGTTCTTGTCAGGACCTTAATATTCGTAATAACCGTATTCTTGTACAAGTCTTTGATTCTGATAATATTTCTGGTGTTCCTTATATTGATAATTCTCGTGATGTTTATTGTGATGATGCAGTTAATACAGCTGAATTTCGCTCTGTAGTGAGTGGTGGTGTTACTACAAAACAGCAATGTTTTTTTGTTTCAAACGGCGTAGGGTTAGTCGATAACACCGGTTTATACCCGCAATGTTATAATGGTCGCTTTGCATTTAAAGTTCGCGTTGGTCGTGTTGTTCGTAAAGATCCTTTTATTGCAGACACTTCTGAATCTAATCCTATTGTTCCTTATACGCTTCGAATGAAAATTCGCACAATTGAAAATGTTTCAAATGATTCAAATTGGATTGTTTTACCTATCGCAAGATATATTTCTTCACCGAAGGTCGAAGCAACTGCGCCAACAAATACTATGCGTGTTGAACTTAAAATTAAACCAGCTAAACAGCGAGATATTCGTTACACAATCGGTTATTCTTGGTCGGGTCCAAGTTATGTCTTATCTGCACCGGGAAGCCCAGCAGCCTTTACAAACTCAAGTTCGGGGACAGTTGTAATTAGTGGAACAACGTATACATTATCTTCAGGTATTGTTTCTGGTGTGATTGATCGTAGACCAGATTTCCCTATAAAAAGTGATGGAACCTCAATTGACAATTTTTATATAAAAAGTCCAGATGGTAATCGATTTTCTATTAATGAAACTACTGGGTTAATTGATGGACCATTCTTTGGCGTTTCAGGTTTAATGCCAGGCTTAACGTATAATTACGAAGTTTCGGCTGCAGATTTTCAATATAATTACACAGTTTATCCAGGTCCTGGTCTAATCGAAAGAGGAACTTCAACGACCGTAACTGTTAAAATACCACCGCCATTATTTTCTTCTTATACGGTAAATCCTGGTGGGAAAAACACATGTCAATTTACTCTAGGTGGTGTTAATCCTAACGGCTATAGACTTGAATGGAGATACGCAACTTCACCCAATTGGATGCAAACAGATCCTAATTCTGGCAATTTAGTCACTTCGCCATACTGTAATCCAAATTCTTTATCAATATGCTATATTGCTTTTACAGATGGTGGTTATTCAGTTGGAAACACCTACTATTTTGCAGCAAGACAATATATTGATGGTAACAATAATAGTCACTGGGATTCTGGTGAAATTGTTGGTGAATGGTCTTTACCCGTGACAACGCAACCAGAGGCCTATAGCTGCACTTTTGTACAGTAAATTTATTAAGGTTATGCTTAAATGCCTCAAAATACAAAAAAGCCAAGTCGATATGAGCAACTTGGCTTTTTTTATTAAAGCTAAATCAAAATAAAGATCTAGAAAGATTCGTCAAAAGAAACGCTGCCACCAACACCCATTTGGTAAGCTGAAACTCTTCTTTCAAAAAAGTTTGCAAGTTCTTGCATATCTTGAAGTTCCATAAATGAAAATGGATTTTTGGCATGAAAACGTTTAGGAATATTTAAAGACTCTAGACGTTGGTCAGCGATGTATTCAAGATACTGTCTCATGTCAGTTGCAGATAATCCTGCTACGCCAAAAGATAGAAGATCTTCAGCAAAAGTCATTTCGCAATCAATCGCATCTTCTAACATTTGAACAACCATTTCATTCATTTGCTCGTTGAATAAACCTGGTTCTTCTTTGCGAGCGACATTAATTACTTCCATTGCGAAAGCCATATGCATGCTCTCATCACGGAATACCCAGTTTGTCCCAGAAGCAAGGCCAGCTAATAAACCTTTACTTCTTAAAAAGTAAACGTAAGCAAAAGCTGCAAAGAAAAACAAACCTTCGATACAAGTCGCAAAACAAATCATGTTCATGATAAATTTTCTGCGATCCTCAATTGTTTTAATTTGATCAAGTTCATTAATTGAATCCATCCATTTAAAACAGAAATCCGCTTTCTTTTTTACAGATGGAATATTCTCAATAGCGGCAAAAGCTTTGGCACGCTCATCTGGATGTGGAATGTAATTATCTAACAAAGTTAAATAAAACTGTACGTGTAATGCTTCTTCATATAGTTGGCGACTGAGATAGAGTCTGCCTTCAGGTGAGTTGACATGTTTGTACAGATTCAACACTAAGTTGTTACTAACAATTGAATCGCCAGTTGCAAAAAATGCAACAAGACGGTGAATCAAGTGTTTTTCGGCCGGTGTTAATTTTGAGTGTAAATCAACTAGGTCAGTTGAAAAATCAACTTCTTCGACTGTCCAAGTGTTCTTAATTCCATTTTTATACATTTCGTAAAAAATAGGATATTTCATAGGTCTTAGGGTTAAGTTAAATCCAGGATCTAATAACATTTTACTCTCCAGTGTAAATCCGTTTGGTGTTTATCTTGATAAAGCTTGTCTTACTGACAAGCTTCGCAAGCTTCTGGGTTTTCTAAGCTACAAGCAATAACTTCAGCATCGCTGTACGATTTTTTTGCTGGAGCTGCTGCTTGTTGAATTTGTTGTTCGTTAGCAGACATGATCATGCCTTCAGCGGATCCACTCACTGCAGTTTGATTTGTCTCTGTTTTACGAACAGTTGTTTTTGCGATTGAAGTTGCCGGACGTGAACGTAAATAATACGTTGTTTTAATTCCACGTTTCCAAGCATACATATACATTGATGATAATTTACCAATCGTTGGTGATTCGATAAACAAATTCAATGATTGTGACTGATCAATGTAGGCCCCGCGATCAGCAGCCATATCAATTAAAGCTTTCATTGGAACTTCCCAAACAGTTCTGTAAAGCTGTCTGATGTTCTCAGGAATGCTTGCAATTCCTTGGATTGAACCTTCATTGATTTTAATTTCGTTTCTCATATCATCATTCCATAGACCTAATTTTTTAAGATCTTGAACAAGATATTTATTCACTTGCATGAATTCGCCAGACAAAGTTTCACGTTTAAATAAATTTGAAACTTGTGGTTCAGTTGCTTCATAGCAACCAACAATTGATGCAATTGTCGCAGTCGGAGCAATGGCAATGATCAGAGAGTTTCTCAGTCCAGTAGCTTTGATTTTTTCTTTTAAAGCATTCCAACGTTGTTCGTTTTGTGGTTTTACACCCCATAGATCAAATTGTAATAATCCTGCTGCGGCTTTTGTATCAGCAAAACTATCATGCGGGCCAAATTTTTCAGATAATTCAGCAGATGTGACTAAGGCATTGTAATAAATTTCCTCTTGGATTTGAGCTGAAATTTTTTGTGCTTCAGCTGAATCAAAAGATAATTCTAATTGAAATAATGCATCTTGTAGACCCATTACGCCAAGACCAACTGGTCTCCAACGGTTATTTGATGATTTTGCAGTATCAATCGGGTAGAAGTTGATATCAACAACACGGTCTAAATACTTTACTGCAGTACGAACAGTTTTTGCTAATTTTTCAAAATCAAATTGTCCATTTGTAATGTGACGACCTAAATTGACTGAACCTAAATTACAAACAGCTGTTTCTTTGTTTGAAGTCACTTCTAAAATTTCAGTGCAAAGGTTAGATAAGTGAATCACATTTTCAGGTTTACCTGTTTGATTAGCCTTCAAATTTGAAGCATCTTTAAATGTCATCCAGCCGTTACCAGTTTGAGCTAACGTTTTCATCATACGTGAATACAAATCGCGTGCTTTAATTTGTTTAACGTACATTTTGTTAGCTTCAGCTTCTAAGTAAGCTTTTTCAAATTCCATTCCATAAATGTCGACAAAGTGTGGAACTCTGTTTGGATCAAATAATGACCACATTCCATCTTCTTCAACACGTTTCATGAAAATATCTGGAACCCAATTTGCCATATTAAGGTTGTGAGTTCTTTTAGCTTCGTCGCCTGTGTTGTCGCGTAACTCTAAAAATTCCTCAACGTCAGCATGCCATGTTTCAAGATAAACGCAGGCTGCACCTTTACGTTTACCACCTTGATTGACAGCCGCAACAGATGAATCTAATGTTTTTAACCATGGGATAATACCATTTGAATGGCCGTTAGTGCCTTTGATTAAAGATCCACGAGAACGCACGCGCGAATAGGCAACACCAATACCGCCTGCAAATTTAGATAGTAAGGCAATATCAGAATATTTATTGTAGATTGATCTTAAGTCATCCTCAGGTGAGTCGAGTAAATAACAAGAACTCATTTGAGGGCGTAACGTTCCTGAATTAAATAAAGTTGGTGTTGACGGCATGTAATCATGAGAAGAAATTAACTTATAAAACTCAATAGCTTCTTGTGGGTGAGTGGCTAGGCCGCAAGCTACACGCATAAAGAAATACTGTGGCGTTTCGAAAACTTGGCGAGAAGTTGGGTTTTTAAGTAAATAACGATCATAAACAGTTCTTAAACCAAAATACTCAAAACGATCAGTTTTATAGTGTTCAATCGCAGCACAAAGTTCTGCTTTATGGGCCATAACAAAGTTATATGTATCTTGAGCTAGTAATCCGTTTGTGTAGCCGAATTGAACTGAATCTGCAAAAGATCCGATTTTTTGTGATTTAACTTCTTCATCAATATAAGTTGATAAAAGGCGAGCCGCTAAACGAGAATATTCAGGGTCTTCACCGATCAGCAAAGAAGCTGTTTGGATACATAGATTATCAAGTTCTTTAGTTGTAGCGCCATCATAAAGACCGCTAATCGCTTTAGTGGCTACGCGTAGAGGGTCGATTTGAGTTAAACCTTGGCCGCAACGATTAACGCGCTCAACGATTTTTGTGACATCGACTGGTTCAAGTGTGCCATCTCTTTTTTTAACTCTCATAATATGAGAATTTTGTGCATATGTCATATTTGTAGTTCCGCTTGTGATTGTTTCATTCGTATGAGTCGTCATTGACTTTGCCCCTCTGTTTTAAGCTCTATTCAATTGAGCTTTAAAATTTAAACTCTCTCCGAGAGTTTCATTTACTTGTCTCAATTTATCCCCACATAAATTAAGACCTGATGAGAACTCAAAATAATTCTTAAGTTAGTTTCAAATAGACAAACTCTTTAAAAAGAGAAAAAAATACCTTCATTTTTCATGCTATGAAAAACGAAATCGTTTTTTAAGACAGTGATGTCTTAAGTCTAGTTTGTAGTTGATCAAGAAAAATTTTGTTGACCATTCGTGGTCATAAAGAACTTGAACTTTTTTAATCTTAAAACAGACAATGGATCTTTGCAGATCGGTCATCTTGTCACTAGATCTAGTGGTTCAAGCACTCACCTCATCCTATAAGGCGTGTTTTGTTCTTGAAATTAGGTTGTGTTAATTTTTCAAAAGATGCAAATATTTTTCTTCATTTTTTTAAACTTTTTTTTGCGTTATGCTTAATTATAAAGCATGCGCTATGCGAAAAATGAATAAAGATAAAACCTAAGTCCAGTGTTTTTCTCTCTCGAGAAATGATGTCAATAGCCAAAAATTAGAAATTCAATTGGTTTGTAAAACATAAGAAATTTAAGATTCTTAAATTTTCTGTATTTTGCACTATATTCGTTCAACCCGCAATTTCATCTGTTCAAAGAGTAAACGATCATCTTCTGACTGTGTAGTTAAAGAGCATCCTTGGTACGTTTTATGAGCTCGTAAATGATCGATAATAAATTGGTGAGTTCCCATTTTATCAGATGTCCAAGATGGAGCGATGAGCTCCTCCCAGCGAGACGCAAATGCAGCTAAGCGGTGAACAGCAATGCGTGGATGCAGATATGATAAGAATAGCTGAACTTTTTCAGTGTATTCTTGACGTTCGATGGGCTGATAACGACCTTCGTGATACCATTTTTCAAGTTCCGTATTTTTTAAAACGTGCATGTTGTGAAGTTTCACATTAGTGATTGGTAAGTCATTACAAATTAATGCTGTTTTTTTGATTTGATCTAAAGATTCGTTTGGTGAACCAAAAATAAGATGGATGCCGAGATCAACTGCTGTTTGCGATGAAATTTTATCTATAGCATTAAGTGAGTCTTTGGCTGTATGACCTCTTTGCATAAATTCTAAGTCTGAATCAAAAAAGCTTTGCACTCCGAGTTCTACGGCGACAAAAGATTTTTGATAATACTCCTGCCAAAGTTGTAAAACAGATGGTGATAAACAATCAGGACGGGTCCCTAATACGAAGCCTTTAACGAAAGGATACGACAGAGCTGTTTCAAAATTTTCACGAAGCGCTGAGACTTTTGTAAAAGTATTTGTATAGGCTTGAAAATAAATTAAAAATTTTTTTGAGTTATATTCTTCACCAATTGTTTTTTGATATTTTTCGATTTGTTCGCGCAAAGACATTTGAAATGACTCTTCACGAGCGGCTGAACCCCACACATCACAGAAGCTGCATGTTTTCATGCCTTTTAGACCCATGCGATTAGGGCAATCATCTACGACTGTGACAGGTATTTTATAAACCTTTTCGCCAAAGATTCTTTTGTAGTGTTCTGCTATCGTGTGGTAGGGTAAACCGCGCCAGCCTTTTTCCATAGGAAAGGTATAAAATGAATTCAATTAATGAGCAATCGACAAAAGGTGAAATATTTGATGATTTTGTTGTTGAAATCACAGCTGACGGTAGTCCTACAGCGAGACTTAAATCAGATGGTATAAACAGCATAGAATCAATGCATAATTCGCAAGGGGCGGCGTCTGAGACAGTTTATATATACACACAGCCTTTTGTTTCATTGTTAAATAATCATCATTTATCCAGTCTTAAAGTTTTGGTTATAGGTCTTGGCTTAGCATACATTGAATTCAATTTATTAAACCAAATTTTAAACAGACAGAGCACGCTAAATTTATCGGAAATAAATATTACAACCTATGAAAAAAGCAATGAACTGCGCGAAAAATTAAAAAATGCAATTACATATATTTATACAAATACTACAAATTTAGAGGGTATTCAGCAAAATGTTGTCGATTTGTATCAAACAATTTTAAAAAGTGTTGTTCAAACTGATGATTTAGATCAAATCAAAAAACTGAGTCAAATTTGTCATGAGTTATTAAATTTGCATAAAAGCTCTATGTGCATTCATACAGATTGGACGATTAAGGATGAACTATCTCTAGAGACAAAAAATACGGAAAAATATCATTTTATTGCTTACGATGCTTTTAGTCAGAAAACAGATCACCCATTATGGAATGAAGAGTTTTTAAATTTTTTTGTTTTAAATTTTTGCGCAAATGATTGTGTTTTTACGACATACGCCTGCACAGGTCTTCTCAAAAGAGTACTTGCTCAGCACGGATTTAAACTGATCAAAAGAAAAGGTTTTAAGGGCAAGCGTGACGCAACATTGGCTGTAAGAGGTCAGCCTTCGGCGGTCATTATTCAAGATTTTAATAATGTTCAGTAGTTTTCCCAAATCGTTTAACATAATCTGTGATCAAAGATACACCTTCGTCATTGATCTGAGTAAATTTAAGCCCAACATAGCCATCTTGTCCCGAATAAGTCACTTCAGCTTCTATTGTGATAGGGGTGTAGAAGTGAGGGCTCGAAATTTGTCCTTGAACGCTTTCACCAAGTTTTAAGTCAAAGTTATCGGTTAATCCAAAACCACCCTGACTGACAGATACGACGCGGACGTTTAATTTTTGTCCGTTAATCGTGTTTAGACCTGTAAAATGAGCTAGAATTGGTACTCTTTGATGTTGTCGTCGTGAAATACCAAGCTTACTGGCTATTTCAGGTAACGTGTATAGTTCTTTCCACTCTTTGGCTTTTTTATCGAGAATGGATATTTTGCTTGGATCCTCTTTTTGTGAGGCAAATTGGATCAATTCATCGCGAGTCATTTCTTTTTGATCAACTTCATCATAACGAACTTTAAATTTTTCGATGACGTGATTTTTGATATCGTTAATGATCTCTTGGTTAGGGATTACGGTCGCAGTTAATGTGGCTTCGGTTTGTTGATTGTTTTTGCTTGTTATTGATTGAGTTGACTGATGATTTTGAAATGCTTGATTTCGAGATTGTCCAGCCTGTTGTTTAACTTGTGTTATGTTCGAAATAATTTGCGGATTCCATTGAGTCGCATTAACCCAATCCGACATTCCTCGTGACCAAATAAAGGTATTTTGCATATCGGCTTGGATATGAGCCTTAACTTCTTCAGTATTAAAAGGTCCTTTAATTCGATTTTGAGTTTGAATAAACCATTTTTCCATTTGTCGTAATTCCTATAATTCAAAAAAGTTAATGATTTCTTGTTTTTGAGATCGAGAGTCTTCATATCCCATGTCGATCAATGTTTTGCAAAAAGCAGAGTCAAAAAGTAAATAACTTAATATCTCACTGGCTTCATTTAAATCACCAAAAGCGCTGATCGTCATACGAAGAATTCTTGGAATATGATGGGCTTTTTGTCTTGCGATTTCGCCGATATCTTGACTCGGAGAGACGCACAGGGCGGGGATTTTTTTAAGTTTTTGAGATTTGAAATCATTGTGATTTTTTTGAGCTTCGTCATATAATTCATTGATTCGTTGTATCCTTTGAACATCCTGTTCAACAGAATCAAGTAATACCGCGTTTAAGAGTGTGTTTAAAATACGAATCATTGAGGCTTCGGCAATAGGTTTATTCTGTGTGTTCAGTTGATGTATTGATTCTTCCGTGTTTTGCGATCTAACCCCTATGACAAATATTTTTTCGGCACCCATTTTAATAGCAGGGCTACAAGGCGTTGAATTTCGAACACATCCATCACCATGAGGTTCTCCATTGAGATATATTGGTGGAAACAACATTGGTATAGCAGATGAAGCCATAATATGACTTGATGAAAGCTGTGCAAACTCAGCTGATCGTCGGCTCTCCTTCCAGAGAGAAAGATTAGAATTTGTCTTTGATGCAGACTGTATAAAGCTGACCGCTTTATTCTTATTGTAATTATTGGTAGTGATAATAATTGTCTCAAATAGGCCTTTTTCTAAATTGCTTTGAATATTAGGAAATAGGCAATGGTCTTCGATGAGTTTTTTTAGTGGAGTCGTATCAAGAATAGAATTGAACTTCTTAGGAGCTGAAAGTAAAGATCCTAAACTGAATTTATTAAATGATAGGATCTCTGTTTTAAACACTTGCTCTGACCTTATTTGCGTCCAAAGTTTTTCTAGATCAATAACTGCATTGTAGAAATCCTGATTAGCACATGCTAGTTTTGCTGTGTTGATTGCCCCTGCGCTTGTACCCGATAGGATTTGAAACGGATTGTTAACTTTTTTCTCTTTTAAGATTGAACAAAGTCCTTTTAAAACGCCTACTTGATAAGCTCCGCGAGCTCCACCGCCGGATAAAACGAGTCCTGTTTTTAATGCCATAACTTATTGTCGTAAGTCTTTGTTTTAAAGTCAAAATTGTCAAAAAAACTAGACCTTATTGTTATTTGTATGTTTGATGCTAAATAAATATATATGAATTGTATTTTTGAGTCGTAACTTCTATCTGTTTAACATATTTTGGCACTAAAAGCAGAACCTAATTAGAGTCTCATTTTGAATACTCAATTGATTTCTTATGAGACGCAAAATGTATATTATTAAGTCAAATCATATAAGCTGAATGGCATATCTTTTGATAGTGTTATACGTATGAGGTTTTTATGAAAAAAGTTAATCTATTTAATCAACAAGCAGTATCTAAGTTATTTATAGCACTCATTTTTTTGAGCTTGAGTGCCGCTTCTTGCGCTAAAAAATCCTCAAGCAACAGAGGAACTCCAAAGACTGTAGCTCAAACTTTGAATGCACAAACGACCATAGCCTCGCAACAAGCAGCAGCTTCGCAAAATTTAAGTTATGTTTTAAATAAAATAGACTGGCCAATGGCGAATGGTGATGGCTCGGTCTCTGTAACATCTGAAATTAAAAATCTGCAATCGCAGTATTTACCTGTGACAACGACTCACCAGTCCAATCAAGATGCGAATGGAATTTACGATGACGCTATTAATGGTGTTAAGCTTGATATTCGTGCTAGATGCGTTGGCCAAGGTTGTGACGCTTACTACATGTTAATTACGGTGATTAAAAATAACTATGCCTATCACCAAATAGCAGCTGTTTCATTCAATACAGATTGTGATTATACGGTTGAGCACCGCAATTTTCAAACAGCGAAATTATATTCAAATTTGCAAGATGTCGTGAATCAAATGCAATCTGTTCCAAGAAAAATGGATTGTGTTAGCGAGTAAAATAGTTCTATATTAGGGACTATGTCTGAAATTATTTACGCTTTTTTGCACATGGATCAAACTTTAGCTTATTTCTTAGAAAATTATCATTCGTGGGTCTATGTTCTTTTATTCTCAATTATTTTTTGTGAAACAGGTTTGATTTTTATGCCATTTTTACCAGGTGACTCGCTTCTTTTTGCAGCTGGCGCATTAGCTGCAATTTCTCAAGATAAACTAAAAATTGAAATTTTGATTCCAATCATTATGATTGCATCATTTGTTGGGGATAATGTGAATTATTTTGTTGGTCGCAAACACGGTCGACGTTTATTTGAACTTAAACATCCATTAAGCTTTTTATTTTCTGTTCATAATCTTAATAAGACAGAGGCTTTTTATCAAAAAAAAGGGCACTGGGCTGTTTCGATGGCCCGATTTTTTCCAATCATTAGAACCTTTGCTCCATTTGTAGCTGGTGTAGCACAAATGAATTACCGTGAATTTATGAAGTATTCAATTATCGGTACAATTGGTTGG
>Ga0255220_1000681_pt1 | contig 13261 bp, 12 predicted proteins | sample Miss_Colum_RepB__FD_188423 | JGI IMG/M metagenome (GOLD analysis project Ga0255220, IMG submission 188423) | Freshwater microbial communities from Mississippi River, Louisiana, United States - Miss_Colum_RepB_8d | ecosystem: Environmental > Aquatic > Freshwater > River | place: USA: Louisiana...
AATTTTATGGAATCTACGAAATCAGTAATATTCATTGCATTCTTACATGTTTCATTTAAAAAGAAATTAAGGTTGAATGATTTGTTATGAGAATTAGTATGAGTATTTGTATTATTATTAGTAGTAATAGTATTATGACTGCCATTTTTGACAATTTCTAAAATCATTTCTTTAATGTCAGAGTGCTCTTTAATTAGTTCAGAATTTTGTTTAATTAACATACACATAAGCTGTTTGTCAGATGGAATATCTTTTTCTTGTTTTTGATTACATTTTTGTTTATGTTTCCATAACCCTGCATTAGTCTTAAATTCTTTGTTACAATCACATAAAAAAGTTTTTTCAAGTTTTTTAATTTCCTTTCCATTTCCATATATATTGGATAAATGTTTTGGTCTTAATATATGTCTCTCCCAGTCGCATTTTTGAAAGCATTTAAAATGGCAATAAATACAATAATATTTCGAAAAGTTTTTATCAAGTTTTTTTATTTCCTTAATTTCCATATATTGGAAATAGAAAAAAACTTTTAGCTTTTCCGAAAAAAATATAGAAAAATAACAATAACAAAATAAAATTTTATGGTAAAAAATGACACCATAAATTTTGTTTATCAAGACAATTTTTTTTGTCAGTAAGAGTGTTTTTGACTATCCGTTTTTGGACATTTTTTTTGTCCATTTTGAAAAAGCAAAAATACTTTTCATTTTTCGGAATCTTTGTTTTTTATATAATAAATTGAAAAAAGAACTTAAAGAGCTCAACTATCGATTATTGTAACCTTAGAAATATTTTTAATAATTTTTTCATTCTTATCTTCGTCTGAAGTCATCGCTTCGATAACTATCTTATCATATTTATCTGATACTTTTGAAGAAGAATTATTATATTCTGGGTATTTCTCTCGAAACTGAGGAAGTAATCTTATATTTTTATCTGCTATTTTTGTAATAGCTTTCTTCAACTTAGTTTTCTTTTCATCTTCTTTATTCCATTCTCCTTCATCTTTTACATACATAGTTTCTCTTTTTTTATCTGTACAATGAATAGGTCTTTCAGTTTCGTCTAAGTTATTTAAGTTTTTCACTATTATTTTCGAAATACCTTCTACATATCCAATCTCACCTACTTCCATCAAATCACTAAGTTGTAATTTTATGGAATCTACGAAATCAGTAATATTCATTGCATTCTTACATGTTTCATTTAAAAAGAAATTAAGGTTGAATGATTTGTTATGAGAATTAGTATGAGTATTTGTAGTATTATTATTATTAGTAGTATTGTTTATGCCGTTCTCTGTTAATTTAATAATCATATCTTGTTGTCCCTTAATAAGTTCAGCATTTTGTTTAAGAAGAGTTATTATGAGTTCATCTTTATCAAGTTCAGTAAGTTTTTTAGTTGTTTCAAAGCATTTTTGTTTATGTTTCCATAATCCAGCATTAGTTTTTAATTGTTTATTACAAATATTACATTGAAAAATTGCCACTTTTTGCCATTTAGCCATTTCCTGGCTACTTCCATTTATTTCCAATTTATGTTTTGATGTCATTATATGTTTATTCCAATTATATTTTTTATAGCATATATAGTCGCATTTTTTACAGCAATATTTTTGAGTGCCATTTTTTGCCACAAAATTATTTCCTAAAATTTCCATATATTTCCATTGAGAAAAAATCTTTAAGTTTTTACAAAAAAAATACAATAACAATTTTTTACTTTCCAGTTTACTTTGTGATGATAATTTTTCAATATCGTCACATAAAATTTTGGTCAGTAAGGACATTTTCGGCAAGTCAATTTTGGACATTTTTTTTGTCCATTTTGAAAAAGTAAAAATACTTTTCATTTTTCGAAAACATTTGATTTTATATAATAAATTGTAAAAAGAACTTAAAGAGCCAACTTTCACTTAGAAATATTTTTTATTATTTTTAACTTAAAAAATTGAAATGGTTTTCCCATAATAACTTAAAGGTATAAACATATTTATATTACAAGAATGAACACTTATGCAAGTATTTATATTCCTCGTATGTCTACTATCCATACCGAGGATTCAATTAAAACAATTATGTTACAACTTAATATTGGAACTGTTGAGCGTGTTGATTTCATTCCAATTGGTAAGAAACCTGGATTTAGTGAGAATACTGACGATAACGTAATGTCAGCATTGTTCACTTCAGTGACCCTATTCTGAATGGTGATAATTGTTATAGTAATAGTAAGCATGTCAGTATGAATTGTGTTGACTTATGGAATTGCATGTGTTTTAACAAACCATATACACTTCAAATCACTCCTAATGAGTATTGGATTTGTCTGAAGAACAAAAATCCAGTTAAACGCACTATGATGAATATTCATCAAGTGGTTGAGAATGGGCGTTACTTAGAAAAATTAGTTGAAGAACAGAGAATTATGCTTCAAAGTCAACAAAAAGAGATAGAAGAACTTACTAAAATGATTAAAGGATGTAACAATGTGATTTATCAACATAGCTGTCTTACAATGAATAATACATCAACAGTTAATCATATTCTTCATAAAGAGGACCATGGGTTGTCGACTGATGATGACTCAATTAGTTCAGTTGATAGGATTAGAAATACTTGTGAGCTTTGCGGAAATAGCTAAAATTAAAAAATATAAATTTTGAAAAATTTGTTATTATTCTTTAACTTAAGATATTTAATTTTTTCATAAAAAATTAAATATAAATATTATATAAAATATGAACCTAAATATAAAGTCAATTTTTAATATAAAATCGATTTTAAATTTATTAAAATATGAAAATAAATTTATTGATAAACAATTTTGCAATATTATTAATAAAACAAAAATGAAAAATGAAATACTTAAATTTATTAAATATAGATTTAATATTGTGATTGATAACAATAAACAAATTTATTTTTGTGCTAATGATAAATTAAATTTATTAACATTTTTATTTACAGATAATATAGATATATTTTTGATTCATGGAAGTATTAACAAATATTATAATAGTAATTCACTTGATAATATTGTAATAAAAAGATATTGTTGTAATAATATCAAATTTCTTATGAATCATACTATCATGACAATATTTATGAATAATTTAAACAATAAAAATAGTGACTTATATAGAAATGATATATCATCGCATACTTATAGTAATATAATGTTAAAAAATGGGCAATACATACCATTTAATTTTGTAAGTAATAATTTAACGCATGAATATTTATTATTTAAGTTATATGCTAATTCATATATAAAACAGCACACCTCTATTAAAATTGATGAAACTAATGAAACTAATGAAACTAATGAAACTAATGAAACCAATCAAACTAATGAAAATAATGAAACCAATCAAACTAATGAAAATAATGAAACTAATGAAAATAATGAAACAGACACCATAACTAATCCTCTTTATAATATGTCATATAATCCATTTTATAATATTAAAGCTAATGTTAAAACAAATACTAATGATAATATTGGAATTAACCCATTTGATAATTTTGATATTTAATCAATATAAAGCACGACATACTACATTTTATAGTTATATGGTTTCCAAATATTCACAACAACATAAATCTAATTAATTTTTAAATGAGTTACACAATTATTTTCTACCAGGCATCTAATTGTTTTATACATATAAATTTGTCTATTATATTCTTGTAGGTCATAAAATATTAATAATTTATAAGGGTAAAATTCATATTCAATTGTATTTATTGTTAATTCTGAACATATCCAACCTATATATTTTAGTAATTTGTTACTTTCCATAATAAATAATAATATTAATTATATTTAATGTGATTTTTCCATTAAACGATATAAAATAAATAATCCAACAACTCCTAAACCAGTAAAATATAGTTGAGCTAATGGGTCTGGTTGCATTAATACTTCTGGTTCTGAAGTAATCTGAAAAGACTCTTTACATTGTTTTCCATTAACAGGATTTTTGCCATTTGAAAATATACAAGGGTCCATACTTTGAATATCAGCTAAAGCAACATAATTAGTTTCAGATGACTTAATATTATCAGATGTAATAGTTTGCATAGTTATTTGCTGACATGGTGGGTTTGAGCCAGAAAGAAATGATCTCATAATGGCGAATGGGTTTAATACATTTAGATTACCCATAGCCCCAGGAATTAACCCCTTAAATTCTGAAAAATTAACACCTAAACCAGTCGAAATAAATGGAATATTGCCATCAGGAACATTATCTATATATATATATCTATCTACTTGTTGACATGTAGATGGATTATTTTGATCACTACAACTATCAACAGCATAACATTTAGCGCCAGTCTTTAAGAAAAATTTGTTTCCTAAAGGCCCACCTGTTGCTGAAGCTTGACTATTTCCTGTTACTAATAAATCAACATAATTAATTAAACCATTAATATTTTTAGTCATTTGTTGAATAGTTCCTTTATCACTCATACCAATTTGTGTTGGTGTCTTAATATTTTTATAATATGGATATGTAGGTCCCAATAAATTTTCTTCGACACCTTGTGGATCTTTTAATACTTCTTCAAATAAATTAGACATTATACTAATTTATATAGATATATTTATTTTTGTGTAAAATACTATTGAGTTACTAAATTAGTTGTATCAACTAGTATCGGAAGTACTACTGCTGTCACTATTAGTTGCGCCAGTTATATTTGGTGCAGTTCCAGTATTCGCCTGAACTAATCCATTAACTTGAGTTTGTAATGTACTTAGTTGAGTTTGTAATGTTAGAATATTTCCACTTAAATCTTGAAGCTGTTGATTAATATTTGTTATACTACTAGTATTACCTTGAACCTGTGTATTTAATTGTGATATACTATTAGTATTAGTTTTTGCCATAGTTAGAGCATTTTCAGGTGGTGTGTAACCTTCAACTACAACATTATTTGCTAAAATAATTTGATAAAGAATTAGAAATATAAAAAAACATATTAATATATTTACCAATGTAAACATTTATATATATAATAATATTATTTTTATTTTCTTCGATAATAATATAAATGTCATCAGCAGTTTATCCATTAGGAATGAATACAAAGCCATCTTCAGGTTATACTCATCAAAGCACATATTATAATAAACAATATATACCATGGAAAGGAACAGGTGTAAATAGTTTTCCTGTAGGCACAGCACCTGGTCATATAAGACCTTTAACAAATAATGACCCAGGAAACGTTTTTCCAACAGGGTTTGGTTTAGCCAGACCCATTAAACATTACAGAAAAGGTAGAGTAATTCCTCATCAACCTATTGAAGATGTTTCAAGTCAAGCACTTAATATAAACGAAATTGCATTAATAAACTACAATATGAATAGATTCGTTAAATCTAGCACACCTGTAGCACTAGGAAATGGTGGTAATAGTAGTTCTGGATTATTAAATGATATGATGAATTTACCTGGTGCTTTTTCTGTAAAACAAAACCCTCCTAACGAAATTGATGGTAAAAATGAAGTAAATATTGACTGTAAAACATGTGAAGGTATAGGTGTAGTTGCTTCATATAAACCAAACCTTCAAAATCTTATAGAAAATCCAGAGCCTAACACAAGTAATAGTGTATTATGTTGTAATCAAGAAAGATTCGCTAAACAAAGAGTTATTTATGCAAGTACAAATTTAAAGAAAAATTATTATACGACAACAAAACAATATCTTCAAAATAGATGTAAAACTTTCGATCAAAAAGCATTTAATTTTTTATCTTATAAAACTAATGAATTAAACAATAATAACAATCCTTACTACTATTCTGTAGATGGAAATAACGAGCCGACACCTGGAAGTCCATTAGCTTTAGCAAATACATATTTAGCGAATTGTCAATTAAACACACAATTATATGAAGGTTCTGAATTAGCATTTATTTATCAAATGCTAGGTATTATGAAAAACGAAAATATTATTACACAAATGCAAATTGATGAATTTAACACAACTGGAATTAACAGTATTACAGGGTTTTTTGATTGGATTCAAGGTTTACCAGAAGAACAAAAACAACCGGCATTAGTAGTTTTTGAAGTATTTATTAATAATCCATATTGGGGAATGCCACCATCTGGACCTACTAATTCAGCAGGTTGTCAACTAACAGTTTACAAACCAAACAACTATCAATTTGCTAAACAAGGTGCAGTATCTAGTTCAACTAGATTATTAAAATTAAATGTTGACACTATTTCTAGTAATGCAGCATCTATACAAAATTATAATAATACTGGTCAATTTTTGGTTACCGCAAATCAATTATATGCTGGAGATGTAAATAATACTAGAAATTTGATGAAAAACAAAACTACTAGTCAATGTAATCCTCAATGGCCGTTGAATTTCTCTCAATCTGGACAATATAAAAATAAAAAATTTTGCAAATTTCAAAAAATGCCTGAATACCAAAATCCTATTTCACAACCAAGTCCATATAGATATTTTCCAGGAACAGTGTTCAGAACAAATCATTATTCTCAATCGCCAAATACATATAATACTAGAACAGGGAGTGCTGCTTATTGAAAATATATTCAATAAAAAATGATTATATAATGATTATATAATGATGATATATTATTCGTTTCATAAGTTATGAATACTATAAATTTTGCTCTATATACTTTCGTTAATTATTGGCAAAAATATATTAATCTTTTCAGTAAATTTATTACATGGTATTTTATATTTTTCACACCAAGAAACAGATTTTTGAATACTATTTTTTTTTATATTTTCAATTTTATCATTTTTATTTTTATTTTTATATATAGTAATAATTTGGTCCAGTGCTTCTAGCTGTTGTTGTCCAATAATAATATTAAGGTCGTCAATCTTATTTTTATAAAAACATGGTATATCGAAATCTAATATTGAAACAACATTTTTATATTCATTTTTTTTAAGAAAGACTATTAATTTTAAATAGTTAAGTTTCAAATAATTATCAGATTCTTGATCATATAAAAAATTTTTACATACAATATATCTATCAAATGTAACTATATTATTAGTATTAGGTTTACAAATATAAACTTTTTCATATAGTGAAGATAATAAATATAAAATATCAATAACTGGTTTATGATAAATATCACTAATTTTAATAATTGAATTACCGTTTATTTTTTGGTTTTTTAGTATAATAATAATTGATTGTATCAATGAAATAAAATAATCAAATGATGTAGTTTCATAAAATAAAAAATCATGTTTTATCTCATTAATTGATTTATCATCTAAATTAAATTTTTCAAAATATAAATGTTCATCAGGGTAATTATCTCTAAACATTTCAAAACATTCAATAGAATCATTATAGTTATTTGTTATATGTAAAAATTTTATTGGATGTGTAATTTTAAATGAATCAAAAATATTAAGATTACTAGATATTTCAATTAAATCATAAAAAATATTACTTTTAGGTTTTAATTTACTAACTGAATATTTAGAACCTGGCACTTTAGAAAAAATAAATTCATAAGGATTGACAAGTTTACAAGCATAATCAAAAGAATTTTCTGATAAGTCATATTCATTTATAAACATATCAATAATTTGTTGTTTAACCAAAGAATAATATTTAACTAAAGAATATGATATATAAATACTACATGTTTCGTTCGAACACGTTGGATTAACATTAATATTATGTGTGATTTTTGGTAATATATAATAACTCATAGGTCTTATAATATATTATAAAAATTATTTAAGTATGTTACGTAAATTATAGTTAAACTTCATCATCACTATTTTCAATAATTAATTTTTTTTGTTTAGTAATTGTTTTTTTCTTGGTAGTTTTTGTTTTTTTATCTTGCTTTTCAATAGCTTCTTCAATGACTTTAGCGGGTTCATCTACAGCTTCAGTAGCATTAACTAGTAATATTTTTTTTGATAGTTTTCTAACTTTAGGTCTTAATTTAACTTCTTCTTCTTCTTTGGCAATAACTACCGCTTTATTAGTTTCTTCTTTTTCCCTTAATAAATTCGCTTCATCATATTCTCCCAATTCAAGATGAAGTTTATCAATATTAACTTCTCTTACTTTTTTGTAAATAAAGAATCTATTAAGGAATGAAATTTTCTTTTCTGCTGTGGTCATATTAGGAGCGCTGCCAAATAATGTTTCCTTAAATTTATTTCGCTTAATTTCATCTAACATATTAATAAATAATTCACTGAATAGACCAGTTCCTTCAGGTAATCCCATTTCATTAGCTTCTTCTTTGCCAATAACTTTAAAACCATAAGCATCCATTAATCTGTCGAAATAATCATAATTAACTAAATATTCAGAAATATATTGATTAATAGATTCTTGATAAACACTAATTTCATATGAAATTGAACTGGAATTATCTTCAAAAGTGTCAGCTTTATAAATTTTTGTTATTTCCCAAATTTTCTTTCCTTCTTCAATAATTTGAACACTTTCACCTGTTTTAACTTTTTTAAGTTCATTAAATATCAATTTACCGTCATAAGAAGTTCCAATAAAGTAGCCATTAAGTTTAGTACATTCAGCAACATTTTTAAGAAAGCCTTTTAATGTATCTGGATTTTCAAAGAAATAATGGATAGCAAATTGACAAGACGACACATTAAACCCGAGTTCGCCTTTACCATATTGTTTAGCAACACCTTTGCCGATTTTATCAACTTCTTTGGATCCATTTCCAAATACAGAAGCAGTTACTTGTTTAGCCTTGTCATTTAGCATAGCACTACCATCTTTAATATTATACGCGCTATTACCATTAACAAATAAAGCATAAGGTATGTGTTTATTAATTTTTCTAGAGGAGATATAACGTGCACATGCTCCATCGAGACGATTTTCTAAATTATCTGGAGAAATATCAACACCAAATACGAAAGATAATTTAGCAGAAATCCATTTTGGTAAATCACCAGCTTTACCACAAGCAAAGTCAATTAATGTATCGCCTTGATTTGATACACCATTTATTAACATTTTTTTTACATATAAATTATGAAAGTTTTTAAGTCCTTCTGTCTTCATTTTACCAGTAGGCGTGTTGTAATACACATCTTCGCTTACGTTTATTTCTGGTATACCTAACCCAGTCATAAGCATATCTTCTGTTATTCTACCTGACGGATGAATTGATTTCCAATTCTCATTACAAACTTTATAAGAATTACCATATTCCTTTTCTCCTCTACGAAGTTTAGCCGTTTTGTCATATCTTACGCGCAATGGTTCCCATCTCCAACCTGCTTCCGGAGAATCAATATTATATGAAAATTCTACGATTGTATTATCTGTAATCACATCACCCTCTTTTGTAAACATTTGTTTTGCTCCAGAATCATCTAATTTTAACATTATATTACAAATACCGGCATTTACATCATAAGGTTCTGTAGGGTAAAATCTTTTAGGAACATATTCGTTTGCTTGTTTTTCCTCAAATCTGGGTTTATAATCTGGAAGTTTATCATCATATATATCTTGACACGCATTTATATAACCATCGTATCTTTCGTTAAAACCACATCTCAATTCAATTATTTTATATTCATCATATTGAACATATTTTGCAACAGAAAGTCCATCTTCATAAAACGTTTTTATAACGTCTTCACCTGTTGGAGATTTTAACGTTGTTACTAAGAAATCAATCGTATTATATTGCGGCGGTTTCCATTTAAACGAATATTCCCAAGTAACTTTTGTTTTAGGTCCAGCTTTACCAACAATATTTGAACCTACTCCATAAAACATATGTGTAAATATTAATCCATCAGTCTCATATTCAAATAAACCTTCTTTTTCTTTTAATAAAATTGTTTTACAACCATAAAATATAGTTTCCTTTGACGACATTGGATAAAATTTTTTCATAATAAATCTAATGGGAGATGATTGCCTTTTAGAATATTGATCAAGCAATTCTTTCATAGACAATTTTTCTTTAGAACTACCAGAATCCATAATTGAAATTGGTTTTAAAATAGATGAAAGTTTTTCTAATAAATAATACCTTGATTGATATAGATCTTCTTGATCTTCGCTTAATAAGAATGTATAATGCCTAACGTCTTTGTTTTTATGGTAATAAATATCAAATGCAGCATAAAGATTTATAAAACCGCCGTTTTTATCATGCGAAATTAACTCACCATCAAATAATGTATTTAAGCAATCTTCATTTGATGTTTTAGCCCCTGTAAATTTAATATCCATATTACTACTAATCAAATATATTTTACCTGTTTTAGAAATATACATTAAATGTCTATCGCCATCAGCTTTATCAGTAACAATAAAATCTTTTCTAATATTCGGAACATTCGAATTATCATCAATACTAGCTATATTTGTTAATTGTAATGTAATTGAATTAGGGCCAATAAAATTTTGGGTTGTTACTCTTCTAGATGGTTCATATTCATCACCCCAAATCATTTTCATATATTCACGTATAATTTCTTGTTGTTCTGGATATGATATAGGATACATAGTTCCTTGAAGACCACTTAATACATATTTTATTACTTTTCTTAATGAGGTTAATAATTGCTCTGGGGTTTGAAAATTCGTTCCAGGACCAATTCTCTTATTATCAATTTCAATCTCAATTTCATATGATTCAGGATTATTAAAAACATTTGATTCTTCGATTGTATTAACTGGAATTATATATGAACGTCCTCTACTATCTTTTCCTTTATTCCCACTCTTGGTTATACTTAAGTCAACAGTTACTGGGTATTCATTATGAACAAATGATACACGATTTAAATATCTAAATTCTTTTTTTGATTTTCTCCAATTTTCCAAAATAAAATTTTCTATACTTTTTTTAACAGTAACTTCTGTTTGAAGAGAAACTCTAAAATTAAAATCATCCATATCAACAGGACGAATTATTTTTTTATCATCTTTTGTTATAAAAGGTTTTTTATTAATAAAACTAACACTAGAACTAGTTGTTTTATAAACAAATTTAATATCATTTGACTTACAATAATTTTCAACACCAATAATACCATCTATTTCAGTTCTTATATCAGACATTTTAAATCTCCCACTAGTGCTATCTAAAAATTCACTTCTTATACGAAGTGAAGGTCTTCCTACTGGATTTGTTGTATTAAAACCGAAAGATTTTAACACTTTTACAACATTATCATAATCATTTTTAGTTAATCGTTTAATATCTTTTAAATCTTTTGTGCCAAATCTTACTTCTAACTCATTATTTTCTGGAGATTGTGGATTTTTTCTATATAAATTTGAATCATAAAATAATTTAATTAGTCTATTAAATGCTTCTGAAGGTGGTATTTTTTTTGTTTCTTCATCAAATTTTTCTACAATATCTTCTTCTTCAAACCCAGGATGAAGTGATTTATTAATATCTGGAATATCATCATGTGGCACAATAGTATTAATTTTTACTTTTTCTTCTGGAATAGGATTATCTACATTTTGTCTCTGAACAACTGGTTCATCTATTTCTCCAACATATTTCTTTTTTTTTTCCTGAAGCATTTTTTTTAACATTAAATATCTATCATAAATTTTTAATTTGTCTATGTATTCTTTATTTTTGCCTTGTAAAGATTTATAAAAAGTATCTAATTCTGGATTACTTATATCCTTTAAAATCTCTATTTGAATTTCCTTTTTGGGATAATATAAGATTTCTTTTTGGGTTTTTTCATCGAGTTCTTTAAATACTTTATTTAACTCGGTATCTCCAAAATCATAGTCTTCTTCTAAAATTAAATTGTTAGGTTTTTTAATAGAACTCATTGTTATATATATAGTGACATATTTTTAAATTATTGTTCAATTTTTTATTAATTTAAAAATATTGTATTATTAGTTCATATAATTCATTTTTTGATTTATTTTTACCATTATCAATACGTTTAACTTCAATTGCTAATTTATTGCAAATATCAATTAAATCTTGAAGTTTATATGATGAAAAAGCTTTTATGGGTTTATCTAATGTTTCTATTTTATATAATGTTGTTCTAATTTGATTTAGTAAATCTAAATTACTAATTTCAAATCCATATTTTTTATTATATTTAGATTGACTGTCTACTTCTCTAATAATATAAATAGTTTTTGTATCATTCATCAATAATTCATAATAGGTTTTTTTACTAACAAATATTACATTAATTTTATCAATTGCGCAAAGTGTCATAATAGTTTTAATGCTAATATTATTATCATTTGCCAAATTACTCTCAATATTTGTTATAGTATCAAATTTGTATGTCTTAACGATTGGTTTATTCATTCTGATTTTATCAACATAACTAATTTTAATTTGTTTAGCAACTAGAGAATTTTTAACATTCATCATTTCGTAATTAGATTCTCCGGAAGAAATAATATAATAACACCAAAATAAAGAATCTTGTTCTTTTGGAAAAAAAATAGATTCTTTTACATATTTGGGTTTTATGTCACATTCTAAATTATTATTAGGATTAATTGTAGTATTAATTAGTTTATATTTTAAATATGTTATCATATTATTGTCATTTAAAATATAAGGGTTATAGTCAATAGTATTTTCAATCATGATTTTATATTATTTATTAAATATCTTTTAAATGTCTTTTGTAAAATATGTATTTCTATAATCTTCTTTTTTTTTCTCTACTGTATTTAGAGCACTTTCCTGTGTATTTACATATTTAACATATGTTGATAATTCATCAAGAATCTCTTTTTTAAGTTCAGATAAATTTATATGTATTCCATATTTATTTTCATTTAAAGTAACATCTTTATGATTATTAAAAATACGTAAAACCTCAACTTGATTAAATTTATTCATATTTTCAATAGATTCCCTTAAATAATTTAATTCACTAATTGAATAATTATTAATATCATTAGTAAACATAATTGCTTCCATTTTATTAATATATAAGTTGTTTTTATATCAATATATCAATATAACAAATTATAAATTTTTTATGAACATTTTTACTCTTCAATAACTAGACGTGGTTTAGGAGGCTGTTTTTGTTTATTAGTATAATCAGGTTTTTCTTTGACTAATTCGCCAATAACAGAAACATATTTATCATTTAATTCAAACCTTTGTCCAATAACTCTTATATTAATATTATCGCCAACTTGAAGTTCATTAAATTGATTTATATTATAATGATGGTCTTTTGCAATAAAT
>Ga0255220_1000684_pt1 | contig 13241 bp, 10 predicted proteins | sample Miss_Colum_RepB__FD_188423 | JGI IMG/M metagenome (GOLD analysis project Ga0255220, IMG submission 188423) | Freshwater microbial communities from Mississippi River, Louisiana, United States - Miss_Colum_RepB_8d | ecosystem: Environmental > Aquatic > Freshwater > River | place: USA: Louisiana...
CGGGTTGAGCGATGAGAAGGGGTCTTGGAACACCACCTGCGCCTGGCGCCGGAAGTCGCGCAGCGCTCGCTCGCCCAGCTGGGTGATGTCCTGTCCATTGAAGACGATCTGGCCGGCGGTGGGGGCCTCCAGGCGCAGCAGCAGGCGGCCCAGGGTGGACTTGCCGCAGCCGGACTCGCCCACAACGCCCAGGGTTTCGCCGCGCGCAATCGACAGCGTCACATCGCGCACCGCCTTGACCTCGGCGCGGCGGCCCAGCAGGCCACGGCGCACCGAGAAGGATTTTTCCAGCGCCGTCAGGGTCACCAGGTCGCCGCTGGCCGCGGCCGTGCGCGTCAGCGCCTGGGCCTGCGCGTTCGAGGGCCAGGCGATCTGGCCGCTGGCCACCTCGGTGGTGCGCGCGCACATCGACACGCTGCCCACATCGGTGGCGTGGGCTTGCGGCGGCGCCTCGCAGCCGGCTTGCGCATGCGGGCAGCGCGGGGCAAACGGGCAGCCGGGCATGGGCTGGCGCGGGTCGGGGGGCGCGCCCTCGATGGCCGCCAGACGGCCCGAGATCGGGCCTTCCAGATTGGGCACCGACGACAGCAGGCCGGCGGTGTAGAGGTGGCGCGGCGTGCACAGCACCGCCTGCGCGGTGCCGCACTCGAGCATGCGCCCGCCGTACATCACCAGCACGCGGTCGGCGTAGCGCGCCACCACCCCCAGGTTGTGGGTGATGATGACCAGGGCCACGCCCAGCTTGCGGCACAGGTCCTGCATCAGGCCCAGGATCTGCGCCTGGATCGTCACATCCAGCGCGGTGGTGGGCTCGTCGGCAATCAGCAGGCGCGGGTTGCAGGCCAGGCCAATGGCAATCATGACGCGCTGGCGCATCCCGCCCGAGAACTGGTGCGGGTACTGATCGAGCCGGGTGTTGGCCTCGGAGATGCCCACCAGGCCCATCAGCTCGCAGGCGCGCTCGCGGGCCTGGGCCGGGGTCATGCCCAGGTGGATGCGCAGCGGCTCCATGAGCTGCTCGCCCACGGTGATCACCGGGTTGAGCGCGGTCATCGGGTCCTGAAAAATCATGCCGATGTCGCGCCCGCGCAGCGAACGCTTGTCAGCCGCCGCCATGCCCAGCAGGTCTTGTCCGGCAAAGCGCAGCTGGCGCGCCGTGACCTGGGCGTTGTCGGGCAGCAGGCCCATCACCGCCAGCGAGCTGACCGACTTGCCCGAGCCGGACTCGCCCACGATGGCCAGAATCTCGCCGGGGCGCACCTCGTAGCTCAGGCCGCGCACGGCGTGCACCGCGGCACTGTCGCTCAGAAAGCGAACGTCCAGGTCCTGCACCTGCAGCAACGGGGCCGTGTCGGCCGGTGGGGTCATGGGCATGGCGGGCATGGGGCGAGGGTCAGCAGCGTCGGTGATGGGTGGGAGGGCTTGTCGTGGGGCTTAGCGCGCAGCCGGCTCCAGCCACAAATCGGCCAGGTCCAGCTTCAGGTAGTTCGAGGGCGGATCACCCAGGCCGCGCAGCTGCGCGTCCACCACGCGCTTGCGCACCTGCCAGAACAGGGGCATCACATAGCTTTTCTCGACTAGGTAGGCCTCCATGTCCTGCACCTTCTTCAGGCGGGCCTTGGGGTCGAGCTCGCGCATTTGCGACTGGTACTTCTCGACAAAGGTCGGGTCGCCAAAGCGCGCCAGGTTGCCGCGGTTGGTGCTGAAGGGCTCGAAGTACGACAGCATGATGGTGGGGTCGTCGATGTACTCGGCCGGGCTGTCAAAGATCAGGTCGTAGTCCCCCGAGACACGGCGAGCGGCCACCTGCGGGGTATCGAGCGGCTGGTGGTCCACCGTCACGCCAATCTGGCGCAGCTGGTCGGCCACGAACACGCCAAAGAAGGTGAAGGCGCGGTTGTTGATCACCGTCAGCTTGAGGTTGCTCTGGCCGGCGGCGGCCAGCAGGCGACGGGCCTCTTTGCGCGCGGCCTCGATGTCGCGGCCATAGCCGGGCAGCTTGGCCAGCTCGGCGTCGCTGCGTGCAAAGGTCGAGCCCGGTCGCACCAGGCCGCCCACCTTGAACATGGGCGTGAGCTGCTCCATGGCCTTGCTGCTGCCCCAGCGGTCAATCGCCAGGTTCAGCGCGCGGCGCACCCGCTCGTCCTTGAGCGCATCGCGCTGGTTGTTCATGGCAAACCAGGGCAGGAAGGCGGTGGCCTGCTGGCCCCCCACCACCACGGCCTTGTCCCCACGCGCGGCGGTGATGCGCGCCACCTCGGGCGGCGTCAGACCTTGCATGCTGAAGGTGACCTGGCCGGCAATGAGCGCGTTGGTGGCGGCCACCGGCGCCACATTGGGCATGCGAAAGCCCTCCAGGTAGGGGCGACCGGCCTGGAAGTAATCGGCAAAGCGCTCGCCCACCCATTCGGCGCCCGGGGTGTGGCGGACAAACTTGAAGGGGCCCGACCCCATCACCCGCTTGGCCGGGTACGAGGGGTCGGCGGCCATCAGGCGGGCCGAGTAGATGCAGGCAAAGGGCATGGCCAGGAGCTGCAGCGCGGCCGCGTTGGGGCGGGCAAACTGGAACACCACCGTCTGCGGATCAGGGGTCTCGATATTGCTCACATCGGCCAGCATGCCCTGGCGCAGCGAGACCACGCCCTGGGGCGGGTTGCGCATGCGGTCAAAGCTGGCCTTGACGTCGGCGCTGGTCAGGGGCGAGCCGTCGTGGAACTTCACATTGGGGTGCAGGGTGAAGCGGTAGTTCAGTTTGTTGTTCGACACCGTCCAGCTCTTGGCCAGGTCGCCCACCACCTCGGGATAGCGCTCGGAGCTCACCTTGAGCAGGGTCGAGTAATGCGGCGCCACGCGCCACATCACGGCCGGCGAGTTGGTGGCATGGCAGTCGTAGGTGGCGGGCTCGCCCACGTGGATGGGGATCACCACCTGGCCGCCGCGCACCGGATCGGCGGCCATGGCCAAGGTGCCCATGCCCACCAGCGCGCTGGTCAGCAGGGCGCGCGCAGCTCGGGGGCCACAGCGCGTTGCGAAGGTCGTTTGCATGCTTGTCTCCTTGTGGTTGGGTGGGGTGTCGGGTGGGGGTCAGAGCATGGCGCGCCAGTCCTGGCTGCCCTCGACCACCATGGACTTGGGCACCGCCTGCGTGTAGTCAATGCGCGGGTGGTCGGCCATGTCGGGGGTCTTGCCGTCCATGTGCTCGCGCAGCGAGCGCATCAGGCAGCGGCGCACCGAGAGCACCGCCCCGTCGCCCGCGCCCAGGTACTCCTTGGTGCGGTCCGAGATCGGGCCCATGCTCATGATCACGGCAAAGTCCTCGGTGCCCAGCATTTGCGTGAAGCCCGTGAAGTGGCCGTTCTTCATGGCCTCGCGGTCCTGCCCCCAGTTGTCCTCGGGGGGGCCGGGCGGCAGTGGCGGCCAGCTGTCGGCGTTGTCGTAGTGGTGCGTCTTGTTGCGCACCAGCGGCTCGTCGCTGCGGTAGGTGATCTGCCAGTACCAGATGTTCTCGTCGTCAATGGGGATCGAGAAAAAGGCCGAGCCCCCGCGCACATCCGTCTGGTTGGGCGAGACGATGCCGTACCAGGGCATCACAAAGGCGTTGGTGCGCACATAGTTGCGCTCGTCCTTGAGCGCGCGCACGGCGGCGTAGCGAAAGCCATAGGGCTTTTGGGCCACGTGGTAGACCGGCGCCATATTGGCCGACGAGTACTCGATGTCGCCAAAGCCCACCAGCCAGCTCTGGTGCAGCACGCCCAGGTGGGCCGAGTCCATGGTTGTCTCCACACCCTGCAGCCAGTTGGCGTTGACCTTTTGCCGGAACACCACCATGTTCTCGGGCGGCAGGTCGATGAAGGGCAGTTTGGGAAACTCAGGCGCTGTCTCGCCCTGGCCCAGCCACACCCACACAATGCCCGCCGACTCGCGCACCGGGAAGTGGCGCAGCGGCACGTGCTTGCAGTACTCGGCCTCGTTGTGCGGCTGGGTGGGCACGGCCACCGTCACGCCGTCCACGCTGAATTTCCAGCCGTGGTAGATGCAGCGCAGCGCATTGTCCTCGTTGCGGGCCAGGGCCATCGAGGCGCCACGGTGCGGGCAGGCCTCGTCAAAAAAGCCCACCTTGCCGTCGGTGGCGCGAAAGGCCACGTAGTTCTCTCCAAACAGGCGCACGCGCAGCGGCTTGCCGTCGGCAACCAGGTTTTCGGAGCGCGCGGCCGGGATCCACCAGTGCTGGCGCAGCATGCGGCCCATGGGCGCATCGCCCGTCACACGGGTCATCAGTTCGTTGTCTTCCTTGGAAACCATGTCGATGTCCTTTCTCGATCAGGAGGCGGTGGTGGGGGGCGTCGGGGCCTGCTCGCGCTGCTGGCGGCGGCCGTCGAAGAATTCCTGGATGCGCTGGGCCGCGCCAATGCCGGCGGCCTTGGTCATCACGGTGACCATGGTCTCGGCAAAAAAGCCCTCGCTCATGGCCATGTCGCCAATGCGGCTGATGCCGTTGACGATGGCGTAGTTGGTGGCCGGCGCATTGCCCGCAATCGTGCGGGCCAGGGCCATGGCCTGGTCCAGCCCCTGGCCGTCGGGCACCAGGTAGTGCGACAGGCCCAGCTGCTGGCCTTCCTGGCTGCTCAGGCTGCGACCGGTCAGCATCATCTCGAGCACCCGGCCGGGGCCGATGATGCGCGGGATGCGCACCGAGCCGCCGCCGCCCAGGAAGATGCCACGCTGCCCCTCGGGCAGCTGATAGAAGGTGGAGGCCTCGCTCACCCGCACATGGGTGGCCGAGGCCAGTTCCAGGCCGCCGCCGATCACGCCGCCCTTGAGCACGCTCACCACCGGCAGCTCGCCAAACTGAATCGCGTCAAACACCTTGTGCCACTGGCGCGAGCGGCGCATGCCCACCAGCACATCGGGGCTGCGCTTGGCCATCAGCTCGTGCAGGTCCAGGCCCGCACAAAAGTGCGCGCCCAGGCCGTGCAGGACCACCACCCGCGCCTCGGGCAGGCCGTTCGCCATGCAGTCGCCCAGCTGGGCCAGCAGCTCGTCGTTGATGGCGTTGCGTTTGTCGGGCCGGTTCAGGCCCACGCGGGCAATGCCGTCCTCGATCTGCACATCCAGCAGCGAGAAGGCGGGGGTTGAGGCGGCGCTCATGGGGATTCCAATCAGGTGTTGCGCATGCCCAGCTCGACGACCGAGGCGGGCGGCAGGTCGGCATACAGGGCCTGCACATCGGCGGCGCGGCGTTGCAGCACCGCGCGCTGGTTCACATAGCCCTTGTCGGTGATTTCGCCGGCGTCCATGCTGGCGGGGGTGGCCAGCAGCATCACCCGGCCCAGGCGCAGGCTGCTGCTGTTGTGGGCGGCGTTGTGCGCGCGCAGGGCCTGCGCCAGCGCGGCATGCACCCGCGCGTCGGTGCACAGCTGGGCCATGTCGTCGCTGCCAAAGGCCTCGCGGCAGGCGCTGGGGTTGAGCCACAGCAGGGCGCCCACCCAGGCCTGGTCGGCACCGGTGATGACCGCGTCCTGCACCAGCGGGGCCCCAGCGTTGATGAGCGCCATGCGCAGCGCCCCCACCCGCACAAAAATGCCCGACTGCAGCTTGAACTCTTCGGCCACACGGCCGGCAAAGGCCAGCCCCTCGTTGGGCTGCTGGCGGTCCACAAAGCTCACCGCGTCGCCCATGCAGTAGTAGCCCTCGTCGTCAAAAGCCGTCTGGTTCAGGGCGGGCTGGCGGTGGTAGCCGGACATGACCGAGGGGCCACGCACGCGAATCTCGTAGCGCTCGTCATCAAGGGGCACCAGCTTGAGCTCGACCCCCGGCTGCGGCAAGCCCACCAGGCCCGAGCGCTCGCTGGCCCAGTGCACCGTGGTGGTGGCCGCGCAGGTCTCGGTCGAGCCGTAGCTCGAGACAAAGGGGATGCGCCGCCCCAGGTGCCGCATCGCCTGTGCCTGCAGGCGCTGGCTCACGTTGTCGGGCAGGCGCGCGCCCGAGTTGGTCAGGCGCTGCAGTTGGCGGAAGAACACCGCGCCCATGGCCGCGTCGGCCTCCAGCGCATCGGCCAGCATGGCAAAGCCCAGCGGCACACTGCTAAAGCGCGTGGGCGAGACCTCGCGCAGATTGCGCAGCGTGCGGCCAAAGTCCGCCGGGGTGGGGCGACCATCGTCCAGGTAGAGCGTGCCGCCGTCCTCGATGACGCTGTTGAAGATGGCGGTGCCACCGGCCACATGGCTCCAGGGCAGCCACTCCAGCAGCACCGAGTCGGGCGTCTCGGGCGTGCGCGCCACATTGGCCGCGTGCATGGCCATGGTGGCGACCAGCATGTGGTGCGTGATCGGCACCGCCTTGGGCACGCCGGTCGAGCCCGAGGTGAACAAGAACTTGGCCACCGCCTGCGGGGCCATGTTCGCGTCCCAGTCCTGCGGCTTGTCTTGCACCGGGGTGTGCAGCAGGGTCTGCCAGCTCACCGCCCCGGGCAGGTCCAGCAGGTCCTGCACCTGCACCACGTGCACGCCGCGCAGGTCCAGCGCCCGCAGCGCCCGCTCGAACTGGCGGCCGCTTTCCACGAACACCACGGCGGGCTCGATCAGCGCCACCATGTCGCGCAGCTTCTGGTGGTCCTGGCTCAGGAGCGAGTAGGCGGGCGTGACCGGCACATAGGGCAGGCCGGCCTGCATGGCCGCCATTTCAAACACCGCATGCGCTTGCGAGTTGCCGCTGAGCACCATCACATGGCGCCCCGCCGGCACCTGCTGGCGCAGCCACTGCGTGACCGCGTCGATCTGCTGCATGGCCGTGCCCCAGCGCAGGGCCTGCCACTGACCGGCCGCATCGCGCTGCACCAGCCAGGGCCGCTCGGGGCGCTGCGCCGCATGGCGGCGCACCACGCCCGGCAGGTGTGCCGCCAGCGGGCCCAGGGGGATGCGGCTGCGCATGCGCAGCACGCCATCGGCTTGCGCGTTCAGCTCGATGTCGCGCGGCAAAAAGGGCAGCGGCAGAAACTCGGCAAGGGGCTGGGACATGGGCAGAACGGTGCGGGTCATCAATAGAAGGTAACCTTATTATTTTGGGCGCCGCTCTGCATTGGGATTTCCCCTAGTAGCCGTATCATAAGGTTACCTTATTATGGGTCCCGTCCCCACGATCCCCTGATTCCCGTCATGAGTCATTCAGGCAAGGCCTATATCGCCGGCATTTACGAGCACCCCACGCGGCGTGCCGACCACCTCACCACAGCCCAACTCCATGCCGAGGTGACCCTGGGCGCGCTGGCCGACGCCGGCCTGCGGCTGGAGGATGTGGATGGCTACTTTTGCGGCGCCGATGCCCCCGGCCTGGGCGCCCTGACCATGGCCGAGTACATCGGCCTGAACCGCTTGCGCCATGTCGACAGCACCGAGTCGGGGGGCTCGGCCTACCTGCTGCATGTGATGCACGCGGCGCAGGCCATTGCCGCCGGCCAGTGCGATGTGGCCCTGATCACCATGGCCGACCGGCCGCTGGCCGCCGGCACCGGCACGCGCCTGGCGGGGGTTGACCGCAACACCTTGCCCAATCTGCCCTTCATGGCCCCGTCCCCGCCCATGCCCATGTACGGCTATGCCATGGTGGCCCAGCGCCACATGCACGATTACGGCACCCGGCCCGAAGACCTGGCCTGGGTGCGCGTGGCCGCTTCGCACCATGCCCAGCACAACCCGCATGCGGTGCACCGCCAGGTGGTCACGGTCGAGGATGTGCTGGCCTCGAGCATCGTGGCCGATCCCCTGCACCGCCTGGACTGCTGCGTCATGACCGACGGCGGCGGCGCCATCGTCATGGTGCGCCCCGAAATCGCCCGTCGCCTCAAGCGCCCCTTGGTGAACGTGCGCGGCGCCGGCTCGGCGGTTCAGCACAGCCAGGGCGGCGAGATCAACCTGACCCATTCGGCCGCGCGCCACTCGGGGGCGCAGGCCTTTGCCCAGGCGGGCGTGCACCCGCGCGACATCCGCTACGCCTCGATCTACGACAGCTTCACCATCACCGTCATCGTTCAGCTGGAAGACCTGGGCTTTTGCGCCAAGGGCGAGGGCGGCCGCTTTGTGACCGACGGCAACCTGATCTCTGGCCAGGGCCGCCTGCCCTTCAACACCGACGGCGGTGGCCTGTGCAACAACCACCCCGGCAACAAGGGTGGCATGACCAAGATCCTGGAGGCCGTGCGCCAGTGCCGGGGCGAGGCGCATCCCGCCGTGCAAGTGCCCGACCACAGCCTGGTCCTGGCCAATGGCATTGGCGGCAGCCTGGCCGGCATGCACGCCGCCGGTACCCTGATTCTGGAGGCCCAATGAATTCCCCCAAGCGACCCGACAAGTCGACCAGCGCCCCCGCACCCGCCGGGTTTGACGCCCCCTTCTGGGAGGCCGCGCGCGAAGGCCGCCTGCTGCTGCGCCACTGCCCGGCCTGCCAGCGCCTGCACCACTACCCGCGCCCGCACTGCCCCTTCTGCGGCCATGCCAGCACCGAGTGGCGCGAGGTCAGCGGCCACGGCCATGTGCACGCCAGCACCCGTGTGGAGCGCGCGCCGCGCCCCACCGCCCCGGCCATCGTGGAGCTGGCCGAAGGCCCACGCATTTCAAGCGCCGTGCTGGATGCCGACGTGCATGCCCTGCGCATCGGCGACCCGGTGCAGGTGCGTTTTGTGCCCGGTGAGAGCGGCGCGCTGGCGCTGGCCTTCACCACCCCGCAAGCCGAGGCCGCCCGCCGCTACAGCCGCGCCGCCCGTGCCGCCCTGGGCCAGCCCGATGCGGCGGCTGCGCAGGCCGCCCAAGCCCTGCAGCACGCCGCCGTGATTGGCGCGGGCCACATGGGCAGCGGCATCGCCCTGGCCCTGCTGGCCGGGGGCCTGCAGGTGGTGCTGATCGATCCCAAGGACGAGGCCTTGCAGGGCGCGCGCGAGCGCATGACCCAGGCGCTGTCCGACGAGGTCACGCGCGGGCGCCTGAGCGCCAGCGACATGGCCGATCGCCTGCAGCGCCTGCGCACCGCCGGCGGCCTGCCCGATGCCGCCGGGGCACAGCTGGTGATCGAGGCCGTGTTCGAGGACATGGCGCTCAAGCAGTCGGTGTTTGCCGAGCTGGACCGCATCGTGGGCCCCGACGCCCTGCTGGCGAGCAACACCTCGACCCTGGACGTGGGCGCCATCGCGGCCGCCACCGCCCACCCCGAGCGCGTGCTGGGCCTGCACTTTTTCAACCCCGCGCAGCGCATGCGCCTGGTCGAGGTGGTGCGCGCCCCCAGCACCGGCGCGCCGGCGCTGGACCTGGCGCGGGCCCTGGTGCAGCGCCTGGGCAAGGTGCCGGTGGTGGTGGGCATTTGCCATGGCTTTGTGGGCAACCGCCTGATGATCACCCGCGAGCGCGAGGCCGCACGCCTGTTGCTTGAAGGCGCACTGCCCGAGCAGATCGACCGCGTGCAGCGTCAGTTTGGCCTGCCCATGGGCACCTTTGAATTGCAGGACATGGCCGGTGGCATTGCCCTGACCTACCACGCGCGGCGCAAGGCGGGCCAGTCCGACTGGCTGATCGAGCAGTTGTTTGCGCGCGGCCGCCTGGGCCTGCGCGCCGGCAAAGGCTATTACCGCTACGAGCCCGGCCAGCGCCGCCCCATGCCCGACCCCGAGGTGCGCGCCCTGATCGAGCAGGCCTCGGCCGAGGCGGGCGTGCAGCGCCGCCGCATCGGCGACGACGAGATCCGCGACCGCCTGTTCCTGCTCATGATCAACGAGGGCACGCGCCTGATCGAAGAGGGCATGGTCGAGCGACCGAGCGACATCGACGTCGTCTGGCAGCTGGGCTACGGCTGGCCCGACTGGAAGGGCGGCCCCATGTACCACGCCGATCAGCTGGGCCTGGCCCAGGTGCAAGCGCGCCTGCAGGCCTTGCAGGCCGCGCACGGCGAGCGCTTTGCCCCGTCTGCGCAGCTGGCACGCTGCGTGCGCGAAGGCCGCAGCCTGACCTCCCACACCTCTTGAACCCGCACCACAGCGCCACCATGGACCACTACACCGCACCCGTGCAGGACTGGCAATTCGTGCTGCACGATGTGCTCAACATTGCGCAGTACGCCCACTTGCCCGGCTTTGCCGACCTGAGCCCCGAGCTGACCGACGAAATCCTGAGCACCGCAGCGCGCTTTCACCAAGAAGTGGTGCTGCCCCTCAACCGCGCTGGCGACGTGCAGGGCGCGCGCCTGGAGAACGGCCAGGTGCGCACCCCCGACGGCTTTCCTGCTGCCTGGAAGGCCTACCGCGAAGCGGGCTGGCACCGCCTGGCCCTGGCCACCGAGCTGGGCGGCGCGGGCCTGCCCCCGCTGATGCTGGTGCCGGTGAGCGAGATGCGCATCAGCACCGGCCACTCCTTCTCGATGTACAACAGCTTTTGCGCGCCCAGCGCGCGCATGCTGGCCGCGCTGGGCCCCGACTGGGTGCGCCAGCATGTGGTGCCTCGCCTGTCCGATGGCGAGTGGACCGCCACCATGTGCATGACCGAGCCGCAGGCCGGCACCGACCTGCGCCAGCTGCGCACCCGCGCCGTGCCGCAGCCAGACGGCAGCTACCGCATCAGCGGCGAGAAGATCTTCATCTCGGGCGGCGACCACGACATGACCGACAACATTGCCCACATCGTGCTGGCCAAGGTGCCCGACGAGAGCGGCCGCCTGGCCCCGGGCCTGGCCTCGGTGAGCGTGTTCCTGGTGCCCAAGCGCCGCATCAACCCGCAGACCGGTGAGAGCGGCGAGCTCAATGGCGTGCAGGTGCGTGCGCTGGAGCACAAGATGGGCATCGAGGGCAGCGCCACCTGCGCCATGAGCTTCGAGAACGCCGAGGGCTGGCGCATCAGCGACGAGCGGCGCAGCGGCTCGTCGGCCAATATGGCGCCCATGTTCTTGCTGATGAACTACGCCCGCGTGAGCACCGCCATGTCGGGCGTGGGCTATGGCGAATGCGCCCTGCAGCTGGCCAGCGCCTATGCGCGCGAGCGCCTGTCGGGCCGCGCACACGGCCAGCCGCGCCGCCCCGACCTGCCGGCCGACCCCATCATCGTGCACGCCGACGTGCGCCGCCAGCTGCTGGACACCCGCGCCTTTGTCGAGGCCGCGCGCGCAGGCGCCATGCAGGCGGCCCTGTGGCAATCCCTGGCCGAGCACCACCCCGACCCGCAGCAGCGCCAGGAAGCGGGCGATTTGCTGGACCTGCTGACCCCGGTCATGAAGGCCTACTTCACCGACAGCGGCTTCGAGGCGGCGGTGGCCTGCCAGCAGGTGCTGGGCGGACACGGCTACATCCGCGACCACGGCATCGAGCAGATGGTGCGCAACGCGCGCATTGGCCAGCTCTACGAGGGCGCCAACGGCATCCAGGCGGTGGACCTGCTGCGCCGCAAGCTGACCGCGCACGGCGGCCGGGCGGGGCAGACCTTTCTGGGCCGCATCGACGCGCTGCTGGCGCGCCATGCCCATCGGGCCGATCTGCAAGACCTGCTGCCCCCGCTGGCGGCCGCGCGGGCGCGTTTGGGCCAGACCCTGGACTGGCTGGCCGAGCGCGTGGAGCGCGAACCCGAAGGGGCCGATGCGGGCGCCTACGACCTGCTGACCGCCATGGGCATCGTCTACCTGGGCTGGATCTGGGTCGAGCAGGCCGCGTGCGTGGGGGCGGCCAGTCGCCCACGTTTCATTGGCGAGCAAGAGGCTCTGCGAAAATCGCACCTGGCCCGCCTGTGGATGCAGCGCCAGATGCCCTTGGTGCATGGCCGCTGCGATCGTATTCAAAGCGGCAACGCGGCCATGCTGGCCGTGCCAGAGGCCATGATTTGAACCCAACGAAAGCGCCCATGTCCGTCACCGCCCGTGCCTTCTTTTACGTGCAGCAGGTTGAACTGCTGGTGCGCCGGCGGGTGGACGAGGCGCTGGCGCCCGAGAGCATCACCGCGGGCCAGTACATGGTGCTGAACCTGATCGTGCACCACGAGCCCGTGTCGTCGGCGGCGCTGGCGCGCCAGGCCAACATGACCGCGCAGTCCATGGGCGAGTTCATCAAGACGCTGGAGGTGCGCGGCTGGGTGACCCGCAGCACCGACCCCAGCAACCGCCGCGTGATCCGCATCGGCTCCACCCCCGAAGGCCGCAGCCTGCTGGTGCGCTGCGAAAGCCGCATCGACCGCGTGGAGCGCGAATTCTTTGAGTGCCTGAGCGCCGACGAGGTCGCCAACCTGCGCTTTCTGCTCAGCCGCGTGCGCGGCTCGCATGTGGGGACGAAGCAGGATTGAGGGGGGCGGGCGGTCGAGGGTGTTTCGTTTATTTCGATTATTTGAGGGTTTCGGCTATCATGCGGCCACGGCGCATCCGTCAGCGCCATGGAGCCTGCCATGAGCCTTCCCGAATCGCTTCACCCATTGCCGACCGCCGAAGACGTGACGATTGCCCGCGACAGCAGTCGGGTGCTGGCAGCGTCTTTGAAGACCCGCGCCACCACCCGCCGGATTGACGTATACGACGACCAAGGCGTGGCCCACGCGATCCACGTGCCGGTGTCGGCCTTGCACAGCTTGGTCAAGGTGCTGACCGAAGTCGCCGCCGGCAACACCGTCAGCGTCGTTCCCAACCAGGCCGAACTCACCACCCAGCAAGCGGCCGACCTGTTGAACGTGTCACGGCCGTATCTGGTGGGCTTGCTGGAGCGTGGCGAGATGCTCTTCCACAAAGTGGGCGCGCACCGCCGCGTCCGCTACCGCGACCTGCTGACCTACCAAACACAGATCGACGCCGAGCGCCGCAAGGCCTTGGCCGAATTGGCTGAGCAGGCGCAAGCGCTCAAGATGGGGTATGAATGAATGCGATCCCCCGTCACCGCAGTTCTCGACGCATGCGTGCTGTACCCCGCACCATTGCGTGATTTGCTGATGTGGCTGGCGCTGTCCGATCTCTTCCGGGCGCGCTGGACAAGCATGACCCACGACGAATGGATGCGCAACCTCCTGGCTAATCGGCCAGATCTGAAGCACGAGGATTTGGCGAGGACGCGTTCGCTCATGGATGCGCACGTTCGCGACTGCGTTGTGACGGGTTTCGAGCCATTGATTGCGTCGATTGCGTTGCCGGATGCCGATGTGTTGATGCATCTAGCAAACTGAGCCAAGTTTCACGCTGAAGATTGAGCCACTTGGTTGAAGGTTTTTTCTTTACTCAGCTGTGGATAAGTCTAAGGGTAT
>Ga0255220_1000692_pt1 | contig 13117 bp, 11 predicted proteins | sample Miss_Colum_RepB__FD_188423 | JGI IMG/M metagenome (GOLD analysis project Ga0255220, IMG submission 188423) | Freshwater microbial communities from Mississippi River, Louisiana, United States - Miss_Colum_RepB_8d | ecosystem: Environmental > Aquatic > Freshwater > River | place: USA: Louisiana...
GACACCGCGAACAGCCGTGCGCGCTCGACCTTGCCGCGAAACACGATCACCACCGCCGAGACCGGTACCTTGTACGCACGCACCGTATTGCGATCGTGATCGAAGTCGACGATGAATAACTTCATGTCGAGCCCGCTTTCCTCTGCCAGGAGCTTGAACACGCGGGTCTGCTCTTTGCAGGTGGCACACCATTCGGAGTGAAACTGCAACGCATACGGCTCATCGGCATCGCGGGCCGCAGCCACTGCCTGCGCCGAATACGGAAGAATTTCGAGCGCGAGAACTGCCGAGCAAGCCAGCGACAGTACGAGGCCCGACAACAGGCGGGCGATCCTCATCATTTTGGTCTCCTAGGTTCGACCAGGTGCTGGTCCTAACTCTTTGGTCTGAGTGTACGCACCAGAAATCAGGGCATAAATACGCGGCGGCCCGTACCTGCCTAAACCAAACGGATTAGTGGAGCATCCAACCCGGGACTTCAAGGCCTGTGGTATGTAAGAGGGCAAAACCCGCTAAAAGGGCAAAACCCGCCATGGAGACTGAAGTGACGACCGAACTGGACCGCTTCCTCGCCGCCCGCGACCTGCTGCTCGCCAACCGCACCGACTACAGCGCCGCCTGTGCCGGCTTTCAGTGGCCAGCTCTGAGCGGCTTCAACTGGGCGCGCGACTATTTCGATCATATTGCGCTCGACAACGACGCCCCGGCGCTGCACATCGTCGAGGAGTCTGGAACCCAGGCGCAGCTCAGCTATGCTCAGCTGTCTCAGCGCTCCAGCCAGGTTGCCAATTTCCTGGTGCGCCTGGGCGCTCGGCGCGGCGACCGGATCCTGCTGATGATGGGCAATGAGATCGCCCTGTGGGAGATCATGCTCGCGGCGATCAAGCTCGGCGCGGTGCTGATTCCGGCCGCACCGAACCTGGCAGGTGCCGATCTGCTCGACCGACTGCAGCGCGGCAAGGTGCGCCATGTGCTGACCAACGCCGGCGGCATGGGCAAGTTTGACGACCTGGATGCTGCGGCGCTGGCCGGCATCAACCGGATCGTCGCTGGCGGCGCGCCCGCCGCGGGCTCCGGCTGGATCGACTTCGCACAGTCCGGGAACGAGCCGCGCAGTTTCAGTCAGCCCGAACCGACGCAGGCCAGCGACCCGTTATTCGAGTACTTCACATCCGGCACCACAGCCAAGCCCAAGCTGGTGCAGCACACGCAAGTCAGCTATCCGGTCGGCCATCTGTCGACGATGTACTGGCTGGGCCTGAACCGCGGAGACGTGCACTGGACAATCAGTTCACCGGGTTGGGCCAAGCACGCCTGGAGCTGTTTTTTCGCGCCGTTCAATGCGCAGGCCTGCGTGTTCATCTATAACTATTCGCGCTTCAATGGCCCGGCGATCCTGCAAACGCTGGTCACCCACAAGGTCAATACGCTGTGCGCACCACCCACCGTCTGGCGCATGCTGATCCAGGAAGACCTGAAAAGCTGGAAGATGCAGCTTCGCGAGCTGATCTCAGCCGGCGAACCGCTGAATCCGGAGGTGATCGAGCAGGTGCGCAACGCCTGGGGTATTACGATTCGCGACGGCTACGGTCAGACTGAAACCACCGCGCAGATCGGCAACCCGCCTGGTGCAGCGTTAAAGCCCGGCTCGATGGGCAGACCGCTGCCCGGTTATCGGATCGCGCTGATCGACGCCGACGGCAAGCCTGCTGACGAAGGCGAGATCTGCATCGACCTGGCGCATCGGCCACTGGCGCTGATGAACGGTTACGCCGACGACCCGGACAAGACCGCCGAGGTGATGCGCGACGGCCACTATCACACCGGCGACGTCGGGACCCGCGACGCGGACGGCTACATCACCTATGTCGGTCGCGCCGACGACGTGTTCAAGTCTTCGGGCTACCGGATCAGCCCGTTCGAGCTTGAGAGCGTGCTGATCGAGCATCCGGCAGTGGCCGAGGCCGCTGTGGTGCCCTCACCTGACCCGGTGCGCGGTCTGGTGCCCAAGGCGTATGTGATCACCGCGCCCGGCCACGCGCAGAACGCCGAGACCGCGGCCAGCATTTTCGGGTTCCTGCGCGAGCGGGTGTCCGGCTACAAGCTGGTGCGACGCATCGAGTTCAGCGATCTGCCCAAAACCATCTCGGGCAAGATCCGTCGCGTCGAGCTGCGCGGCCAGGAGAAGTCCAGGCCGCAGTCAGGTCCGCGCAACCCGATGGAGTTCCTTGAGGACAGGCCGCGCGGATGACTGCCTGCCGCCCCGGCTGCGGCGCCTGTTGCATCGCACCGTCGATCACCAGCGCGCTGCCCGGCATGCCCGACGGCAAACCGGCCGGCCGGCGCTGTGTGCAGCTTGACGAGGCGATGCGCTGTCGCATTTTCGGCTCACCGCAACGCCCGGCGTTCTGCGCCGGGCTGCAGCCGTCGGAGCAGATGTGCGGCGAATCGCGCGAGCAGGCGATGGCCTGGCTCGGAGCGCTCGAACGCGACACGATGCCCGATCTACCCCCCCGTTTTCTTGATGACGCGCACACTCGCGCATGACGGATACCCGATGAGCGAAGCCAGCATCCAGGTCAGCCTCCGCGAACTCGACGGCGGTCGTGTCGCCGACGTGACGATCGATAACAGCCGCCGGCTCAACAGCCTGAACGGCGCGCTGATGGAGCAATTCGTCGCGCGCTTTGCCGAATTGTCGGCCGACGAATCGCTGCGCGCGGTGGTGCTGACCGGCGCCGGCGGCAAAGCCTTCGTCGGCGGCGCCGACATCGACGAGATGGCCGGGCTCGATGCCGGCGGTGCGCGCCGCTTCATTACCCGCGTGCACAGCTGCTGCGCCGCGGTGCGCGACTGTCCGGTGCCGGTCATCGCGCGGATCGCCGGCCATGTCTACGGGGCCGGCCTGGAGCTGGCTGCCTCCTGCGACCTGCGGGTCGCAACCGAAGGCTCACGCTTTGGGATGCCCGAGGTGCGACTGGGCATCCCGTCGGTTGTCGAAGCCGCGGTGCTGCCCTCGCTGGTCGGCTGGGGACGCACGCGGCAGATGCTGTATCTGGGTGACACCTTTGACGCGACGCAGGCGCTGGCCTGGGGCATGGTCGAGGAAGTCGCGAGCGACGCGCAGATCGATGCGGTGCTCGACCGTTGGCTCGAATCCTTGCTCGCCTGCGGCCCGCAGTCGATCCGGCTGCAAAAGAAGCTGATCCGGCGCTGGGAAGACCTACCGCTACGCGACGCGGTCGCTGCCGGCATCGACACCTTCGCGCAGGCCTACGAGACCGATGAGCCGGCCGAGATGATGCGCCGCTTTCGCGAGGAACATCGCGCACGCAAGACCGGGCACGGCTGAGCCGGAGAAGGGTTCGATACCGTAGCCCGGGGCCAGGCCATCGGTCAGCGCCACCCGCGCCCGCAGTAAGATCGCGCTCGTCAAAATCCGGTCGCCGCATTCGGGTAGCCGGCAGCCTCATTCAGGAGAGATGATGAAAATCGCCACCTTTCGATGGCAGGGAGCCCGTCATGTCGGGTTGGTTTCAGCCGATGGCAGCTCGGTCGAGCCGTTCGCGCTCGATGCCGCACAGGCGGAACTCGGCGCACTGCCACTGATCGAAGCTCAGGCCGCGGGCAAGGCGCTGCCCGCGGGCAGCGGCAGGCGCCTCGCGCTGGCCGACGTCGCGCTCGAAGCGCCGATCCCGCGTCCGCGCCGCAACATCTTTTGCGTCGGTCGCAACTACCATGAACATGCGAAGGAACTGGCCGACAGCGTGTTCAAACCGAACAAGGGTGATGTGGCCTCGTATCCGATCGTGTTCAGCAAAGTGCCTGAATGCGTGATCGCCCCGGGAGACGCGATCGAGTTGCCTGGCGCGGCGGTGTCCGAGCAGATCGACGACGAAGCGGAGATCCTTGTGGTGATCGGCCGCGGCGGCAAGAACATCCCGGCGAGCCGCGCGCTCGAGCATGTCTGGGGCTACACGATCGTCAACGATGTGACCGCGCGCGATGTGCAGATGCGTCATCAACAATGGCATCTGGGCAAGTCCTTCGACACCTTCTGTCCGATGGGCCCCTGGCTGGTCGACGCTGCCGAGTGCGACGCCACCGCGACCCGGATTCGTTGCCATGTCAACGGCGAGTTGCGCCAGCAGGCCCACACCCGCGACCTGATCTTCGACATCCCGACGCTGATCGAGACGATCTCGCGTGGCATCACGCTGTATCCGGGTGATCTGATCGCGACCGGCACCCCGGCGGGGGTTGGGCTCGGGTTCGATCCGCCGCGATTCCTGCGCGCCGGCGACACCGTCCGGATCGAGGTCGATGGCATCGGGACTCTGGAAAATCCGGTGCGCTGAGGGCGCATCGGCAGAGCCGTTGCGGTGCTACGGCGGGCTGAGGCAAATTTGTTGCAATGCAACAAATTTGTTGACAACTCCTGCGCGGGCTATCAGAATTTGTTTTGTGCGGTGCAGCATTTCCGCAAAAATCATACTGAACACTCTCATTTAAGGAGTCCCCGCCATGAACCCGACCGAAAACCTGATGAAGATGCATAGCGAGGCGCTAAAGGCATCGAACGCCGCCGCCGCCAAGACCTTGGAAGGTTTCCAGAAACTGGCCGCCCTGAACATGCAGACCGCCAAGGTGGCGCTTGAGGAGTCCAGCGAACAGATCAACGCGCTGCTCGCCGTGCGTGATCCGAAGGCTCTGACCGAACTGGTGACCAGCTTCTCCAAGCCCAGCCCCGAGAAGCTCACCGCCTACGCGAAAGCGGTCTACGCGATCACCAAGGAGGCCAATGGTGAGTTCGCCGCGATGGTCGAAAAGCAGGTCGCCGACAGCAACCGCCAATTGACCGCAACCGTCGAAAAACTGGCCAGCCAGGCGCCGGCCGGCTCCGAAGGTGCGGTCGAGTTCATCCGCCAGTCGCTGGCCGCCGCCCAGTCGGCCTACGAGCAGGTGAACACCGCGACCAAGCAGTTTGTGCAGGTCGCCGAGGCAAATGTCGAAGGCGCGGCCAAGGCCGCCGCCAGCGCGAAAAAGCGCTGATCGGCTCCGGCAACGCGACCGGGGTGCCGTCTGCACGGCTTCCCCGGGCAGGCCGCCACGCAAAAGGCCCGCTCTTGAGCGGGCCTTTTGCCTGAAAGCGCGACGTCGCACTCAGGCTGACTGAGGGCGTCCGCGACGCAACCACTGCACAGCCAGCACTGCGACGATGATCGCGATTCCGATGATGTCACTGGCCGCGGTCGGATAGACCACCAGCAGACCAGCCAGGATCAGCGCGCAGCGTTCAAGCAGGCCGGCCTTGCCGATCAGCCATCCCTGCAGGCCGCCGGCAAGCGCGGAAATGCCGATCGCAGCAGTCACCGTGACCAGCGCGATCGCGCCCCAGTCGGCCTGCCCGAGCTTGCTGATCGAACCCATCAGCAGCAGACCCTGCCCGCTCGGATCGAGCACAAACATGAACGGCACCAGGAAGGCCGGCATCGTGTACTTCCAACTTTGCAGCGTGGTCTTGTACGGATCGCCGCCAGTGATCGCGGCTGCCGCAAATGGCGACAGCGCGGTCGGTGGCGACACTTCCGACAGCACCGCATAGTAGAAAACGAACATGTGTGCCGCGAAGTCCGGCACACCGAGCTTGATCAGCGCCGGCGCCGCAATGACCGCACTGATGATGTACGAGGCGGTAACCGGAACCGCCAGGCCGATGATCCAGACGATCAGCGCCGTGTAGATCGCGGTCAGCAGCAACGAGCCACCGGCATACGCCAGCACAATCGAGGAAAACTTCAGGCCCAGTCCGGTCAGGGTGACCACGCCAACGATCAGCCCCGCACCGGCGCAGGTCGCGCCGACATTGAGCATGCCAACCGAGCCGCCAACCATCGCCTTCATGAAACCGGAGTTCGCGAAACTGCGCCAGAAACCCCGTGAACTGCTGAACAGATCGCGCGGCAGCAGCGCGCAATCGCGATGCAGGAAGCTGGTCGCAAACGACAACACCGTGGCCCAGAATACCGACACCACCGGCGAATATCCCATCAGCATGAACGCGATGATCGAGATCAGCGACAGGAAGTGAAACCAGTACTCGCGGGTGAGCTCCCAGACGCCGGCCACCTTCGCAAAGGTGGCTTCATGCATGCCGTACTTGCGGGCGTCGATCTCAACCATCAGGAACAGCGCCAAGTAGTACAGCACCGTCGGGATGACCGCCATCACCAGCACGTCCAGATACGAAATCTTCAGAAACTCGGCGATCAGGAACGCGGCCGCCCCAAGGACAGGCGGCGAGATGATTGCGCCAAGACCGCCGGCCGCGAGCAGGCCACCAGCGGCGTGCTTGTCATAGCCGACCTTGGCCAGCATCGGATAAGCAACCGTGCCCAGCGTGACCGTGGTGGCCACCCCAGAGCCCGACGGGCCACCGAGCAGGAACGATGACAACACGATCGTGCGCCCCGCCCCGGTGGGTTTACCGCCCATTGCCGAGAAAGAAAAGTCGATGAAAAACTTGCCGGCGTTAGAAAACTGCAAAAACGCACCGAAAATCGTAAACAGAATGATCAGCGACGAAGACACATCGACGGCGGTGCCGTAGATGCCTTCGAGTGTCATGTACATGTGTCCGACCAGGCGACCGATGTCGTAGCCCTTGTGGGTCCAGGGTTCGGGAAGCCAGGGCCCGGCAAAGGCATAGGCCAGAAACAACCCGGTCACCACCGGCATGACGATGCCATTGGAGCGGCGCATCGCTTCCATCACCAGCAGGATCAGCGACACGCCAAAGAAAATGTCCCAATCGGTCGGATCCGTGCTGCGGTCAAGAAAATCGTCGCCGCCCCGCATCATGTAGACAACGATCCAGACCGACAGGATCGCCATCGCCCAGTCCCACCACATGACCCGATGGCGAAAGCGATGGGCAATCGGGAACATCAGGAACGACAGCACCAGCACAAACGCGACATGGATCGGCCGCAAATCCTGCGTCGGCACGATCGAGTAGGCGGCATACAGGTGAAACACCGACATGGCCACCGCGAGCAACATCAGAAAGACGCCCAGCAGCCCTGACACCTGATTGGCCGCGCCCTCTTCCTCCTCGATGTAGGCCTCGGCGCGCTTGAGCGCCTCTTGGGTGATCGCACCGTCGCCCGTCTGGCTGGCCTTGGCTGCTATTTCGGGGGTTTTAGAGCCTTCACTCATGGTCTCTCCAAAGACGAAACCCCGCGCAGGGCGGGGTTCGGGGCTGCTGTGCTACGAGAGGTCGCGAGAACGACGGACCGTGTCAGTCCATCTTGACGCCACGCTCCTTGAAGTACTTGATCGCACCCGGATGGAACGGCACCGGCGATGCGGCGAATGTCTGGTTCTCGAGCTTGAAGTTGGCCGCTTCCTTGTGCACCGCGATCAGGTCATCGCGCTTGTCGAAGATCGTCTTCACAATGTTGTACGCGGTCTGATCATCCATCTTCTGATGCGCAACCAGGATGTTCATCACGGTGGCCTGCTTGTTGTCGGTCTCCATGCCCCGATAGACATCCTTCGGGATCACGTCCTTTACGTACAGGTTGCCGTACTTCGCGTTCATCTTGGGCACCAGCTCGTCGTGGTCGATCATCTTGATCTTCATGCCCGGAGTGTTGGCCACGTCGGTGACCGCCGAGGTGGGTAGCCCAGCCACGAAGAAAAACGCATCAATCTTGCGGTCCTTCAACGCATTGGCCGACTCTGAAGCGCCCAGGCGCTCACGGGTCATATCCTTGTCCTTGTCCAGACCGGCCGCTTCGATGATCCGGAATGCCATGACCTCGGTCGCACTGCCTGGCGAGCCGGTCGACACGCGCTTGCCCTTCAGATCGGAGATCTTCGTGATGCCATTGCCCTCGAGCGTGACCGCATGCGCGCGATTCGGATAGAGCACCATCAGCGTGCGCAGCGGCACCTTGCCGCTGGTGAACTTGCCTTCGCCCATGAGCGCGTCTTGCGAGGCGTCTGCCATCGCCAACGCGATGTACGGCTTACCGGACCGGACCAACTGCAGGTTGGCGACCGAGCCACCGGTCACCTCCGCGGTAGCCTGCATGCCGGGCACGTGCTGGGAGAGCACTGCCGCCATGCCGCCGCCGAGCGGGTAGTAGACGCCGCCGGTGCCGCCAGTGGCAATCGACAGGTTCTGGGCCAGCGCGAGGCCGGAAAATGCGCAACCGACCATGCCGGCCGCGATCCAGGATTTGATCCGCATGATGTCTCCGTAAAACTGCCCTGAACGGGCGGATAACCCAGGGTGGACCGCCTCGCGGGACGCGAAGCGGTGAACGTGGGCGCGCAGTGTAGACAAGAAGGCCTACCCGGTCAAAGGTCGCCGCGAAACCCGCAAGCGCCGGACAGCGGTCGCCTACGGTCGCACGGGCGGCAGCATTCGCTCAGGCTTTCGGTCGCTCGCCAGTCACTTGCAGGAAGATCGCAGCCACGTCCAGACCGCCGTAATCCGAGCGGCGGGCGGCTTGCATCTGGCTGCGCACAATCGAGGCCAGCGGCGTCGGCCGGTCGACCTCCTGCGCGAGCGCGAGGAAATAGCGCAGATCCTTTTCCATCAACGCAAGCTGGAACTGCGGGCTGAAGTCGCGCTTGCGAATCTTCTCCATCTTCGTGCGAGTCAGGCGACTGGCGGCCGCGCCCTCGTTGAGCACCGCGAAGGTGGCGTCCGGATCAAGTCCGGCCGCCTCGGCCACACTCATCGCCTCGGCGATCGCGGTGTTCACGGTGCCCGAGAGCATGTTGTTGATCAGCTTGATCGTCGCGCCAGCACCGGACTCGCCCATACGCGTGGTCATCCGGCCCATCGCCTTGTACAGCGGCTGGGTCTTGTCGAAGGCGGCCGCATCGCCGCCGACCATGAACACCAGTTCGCGTCCGCGGGCCTGCGCAATGCTGCCCGACACCGGGGAATCCAGGTACGCCGCACCACGCGCCTTCGCGGCTGCTGCAACCTCGCGCGCCATCGCCGGCGTGTTGGTGCTCGAGTCGACAATGATGGTGCCGGCCGCCGCTGCGGACATCACGCCATTGGCGCCGAGCATCACCTCGCGGGTCGCGTTGTCGTCGGCAACCATCGACACGACGAACTGCGCGCCCTGAACCGCCTCGGCCGGCGAGCCACAGACGGTAGCGCCCTTTTCAGCCAGCGCCGCGGCTTTGCCGGCGTTGCGGTTGTAGACGCGCAGCGCAAAGCCGGCGTCGATCAGGTTCGAGGCCATCGGGGCGCCCATGGCGCCCAGTCCGATGAAGGCTACAGTGGTCATCTCTTGCATGTCTCCGGGAGGGGTTTGGTGCGATTCCAGATCCGATCTGAAGGGCTCGGTCCGTGTTCTGGTGGCCGTTTGCATCGACTGGCGCGTTGCCATGTTACGTCGAACCGGGCCGCGTTTTCCGAATCGCGCATCAAAAGTCCGGACAAATCCATGGCGAAGACTACAATCGAACGCTTTCCTCCCAGGCTTTCATGGCACTTCGCTCCACCGTCTACAAGGTCGATCTGCAGGTTGCCGATATGGATCGTGCACATTACGCCGACCATGCGTTGACGCTGGCCCGCCATCCATCCGAAACCGAGGAGCGGCTGATGATGCGGCTGCTCGCGTTCGCGCTGCATGCGGATGATGCGCTGGAGTTCGGGCGCGGGCTGTCGACCGATGACGAACCTGACCTGTGGCTGCGTGATCTGACCGGGGCGATCGCGCTCTGGGTCGATGTCGGACTGCCCGACGAGCGCCTGGTGCGCCGGGCCTGCGGTCGAGCCGAGCGGGTCGAAGTGATCAGCTACGGCGGCGCCCGTGCCGAGCAGTGGTGGACGCAGAACCGCGAAGCACTGACGCGCCAGCACAATCTGAGGGTGCTGGCGATCGAACCGGAACAAGGCACGGCGCTGGCCGCGCTGGCCAGCCGCTCGATGAAGCTCAGCGTCTCAATTCAGGACGAACAGCTCTGGTTCGCTTCAGACGCCGGCAGCGTTTGCATCGAACCGCGCCGACTCCACGACCCGGCCGCCAATATCGGAGAGCCACGATGACCGAGACGTCCAAGCACGCGAGCGCACCATCGGGGAAGACGATCGAAGAGCTGCAGGATTCCCGGGTTGCCTGGCTACGGCTCGCGGCCAGCCTGGTGCTGATGACGATCGGCGGCTGCGGAATGTACGCGGTGGTGGTCGTGCTGCCCTCGGTGCAATCCGAGTTCGGCGTCGACCGCGCCGATGCGTCGATGCCGTACACGCTGACGATGATCGGTTTCGGGCTGGGCGGCATACTGATGGGCCGACTGGCGGACCGCTTCGGGGTCGTAATCCCGATCGTGATCGGAGCGATCTGCCTGGGTGCAGGCTTCGTCGCGGCCTCTCTGGTCGACAGCATCTGGCAATTCGCACTGCTGCAGGGGCTGGTGATCGGCATGCTCGGTAGCTCGGCGACCTTTGCGCCGCTGGTGGCCGACGCGTCTTTGTGGTTCACGCGCCGGCGCGGCATCGCGGTCGCGATCTGCGCGAGCGGCAACTATCTGGGTGGCGCGGTCTGGCCGCCGATCGTCCAGCATCTGGTCGAGACCATCGGCTGGCGCGAGGCCTACGCAACGATCGGCATCGCGAGCACGCTGCTGATGCTGCCACTGGCCATGGCGCTGCGCCGCCGGCCACCGTTGCAGGCGACGGTCGCATCGGCGGGCGACGCCAGCGCAGCGCCCGCGCCTGGCTCCCCTCGTCCGGCGATTGCCGCCACCCCGAACGGCATACCAGGAATATCGCGCGGCGCGCTGCAGACACTGCTATGCATCGCCGGAGTCTCCTGCTGTGTCGCGATGTCGATGCCGCAGGTGCACATCGTCGCCTACTGTGGAGATCTGGGTTACGGCGCGGCCCGCGGCGCGCAGATGCTATCGCTGATGCTGGCCGCGGGCATCGTCAGCCGGCTGATCTCCGGCGTGATCTGCGACCGGATCGGTGGGCTGCGCACGCTGCTGCTTGGCTCGGCACTGCAGGGCATTGCGCTGCTGCTGTTCCTGCCCTTCGATTCACTGGCCTCGCTGTACGTGATCTCGGCGCTGTTCGGTCTGTTCCAGGGCGGCATCGTGCCGGCCTACGCAATCATCGTGCGCGAACACTTCCCCGCCCGGGAGGCTGGCTCGCGGGTCGGCGTGGTGCTGACCTCAACGCTCCTCGGTATGGCGCTGGGCGGCTGGTTGTCGGGAAAGATCTTCGATCTGACTGGCTCGTACGACGCCGCATTCGTCAACGGCATCGCCTGGAACCTGGTCAACGTCGGCATCGTGCTGTTCCTGCTGTCGCGCGCCAGGCGCGCGATGCGCCCGGCGCCGCTGGCCGCCGGATAAGGGACGGGCGCAGACTGCGCCCGTCACAACGGGGCTAGCTGACCCGCACCAAGACCTTGCCGACGTTCGACATCGCCTCGGTCGCCTCGTGCGCCGCGACGATTTCGTCCAGCTCGTAGGTTTGAAATACCTGGTGACGCAGGCTACCGGAGCTCAGTGCGTCGGTGATCCAGTCCGCCGCCTGCTGGTGGGCCTCGAGCGGCATTGCATAGACCAACACAAACCGCACCGTCAGGTCCTTGCCCAGCATCGGCCAGAACGGGATCGCCGGATCGGGCTGCGCATCTGAGGCATAGGTCGCGATCACACCGTTTGGACGCAGCACCTGCACATTGGTCTTCAGGTTGACCCCGAATGCAACCTCGATCACGCGATCCACACCCGGTTCGCTGCCGGTGATCTGTTTGATCCGCGCGGCAACATCCTCGGTGCGGTAATTGACCACGTCATGGGCGCCGGCCTCGCGCGCGCGCTGCGCCTGCTCATCGCGGCTGACGGTGGCGATCACCCGTGCGGCACCGCCGAGTCTTGCCATCTGCACCGCGTAGTAGCCGACCGCGCCGGCTCCGCCTTGCACCAGCACCGTCTTGCCGGTGACCGGACCATCGGCGAACACGCAGCGATGCGCGGTCATCGCGGGGATGCCCATGCACGCGCCGGCATCGAAACCGACGCCCTCGGGCAGTCGCACCGCCTTGTGCGACGGCACCGTCGTGTACTGCGCGGCGGTGCCAAACGGCCTGCCGAGCGTCGCCTCGTAAACCCAGACACGCTCGCCGATGCGGGCCGGATCGACCCCCTCGCCGACCTGGTCGATGACTCCGGCGCCATCCTGATGCGGAATCACGACCGGAAAGGGCATCTGCACGTTGCCACGATGGCCACCGCGATTCTTGGTGTCGGACGGATTGACCGCCGACATCGTGATCCGCACGCGCACCTCGCCAGGCGCCGGCTGCGGATCAGGACGCTCGCCCAGCTGCAGCACTTCGCGGGCAGGGCCCTTGGTTTCATAGAACGCAGCTTTCATTGGCATCGCCCTTGTCATCGTTGTTTGGATCGGGCGTTGATGATAATCCGTGCGCCGTGCCGCAACTCGCGTAGGATTCTGGTCATGAAACCTGAACAAGCCCCGATGCCAATGTCCGACGAACTGCTGGCCGAGCTCGACGAGCTGCTCAGTGCGATCGACCCGGACGAGTCGATGGCAGTCGAGGAACTCGACGGCTTCTTTGCCGGTCTGGCCTGCTGCCCGGAGCCGGTGCCCGCGGACGAGTACCTGCCCGAGATCCTGGGCTGCGATCCGGCGCAGGCCGCACAGCGCGTCGGCAGCGAGCGACTCGAGCGCCTGCGGGGTCTGCTGGAGCGGCATCGCGAGTCAATGGCCGGCCAGCTCTACGAGGGCGAAGGCATTGCCCCGGTGCTCGGTCACGACGAGGACGACAAGGTCGGCGGAAACGCGTGGGCGATCGGCTTCGTGCGCGCGATGGCGTTGCGCCCGGACGCCTGGTCAGCGATGGATGAGGACGATGAGCAGGCGCAAGCCCTCGATCCACTGATGCGCTTGGTCGAGGAAGTCGAGCCACCGGAGGGTGAGGAGCCGGAACCGATTGCCGATGACGAACGCGATGAAGCGATCGGGGCGATGCTCGAAGGCGTGATGCAGGTCTACGAATTTTTCGCACCGGCCCGCGAAAAGGCCCTCGCGCCCGCAGCGCCGCTG
>Ga0255220_1000698_pt1 | contig 13051 bp, 10 predicted proteins | sample Miss_Colum_RepB__FD_188423 | JGI IMG/M metagenome (GOLD analysis project Ga0255220, IMG submission 188423) | Freshwater microbial communities from Mississippi River, Louisiana, United States - Miss_Colum_RepB_8d | ecosystem: Environmental > Aquatic > Freshwater > River | place: USA: Louisiana...
CAGAAGCTCGCCGACACTCCGCCCATGGTCGGATCGGTCAGAACCGAGATATAGGGCAGCTTCTTGTCGGCCAATCGGGACAGCGCCGCGGTGGTCTTGGCCATCTGCATCAGCGACAAAACGCCCTCCTGCATGCGCGCACCGCCCGAGGCTGCGATCGAGATGAAGGGCACCTTCTGCTCGATCGCGTTCTCGACGCCCCGCGCAAAGCGTTCGCCGACCACCGAGCCCATCGAGCCGCCCATGAACTCGAACTCGAAGGCTGCCGCCACCACCGGGATCGATCGGATCGCACCACCCATCACGACCAGCGCATCGGTTTCCTCGGTCTGCTCAAGAGCCTCGCTCAGGCGATCCGGATACTTGCGGCTGTCCTTGAACTTCAACGCGTCCAGCGGCAACACCTGCTGACCGATCTCGTAGCGCCCCTCAATGTCGAGCAGAGAATCCAGGCGCTTGCGCGAACCCATGCGCAGGTGATGACTGCACTTCGGACACACACTCAGATTGGTGTCGAGATCGGCGCCGTACAACACCGCCTCGCAGGACGGGCACTTGACCCAGATGCCCTCCGGAACCCGCTTGGCCGAACCATCGGAACGCTTGATTCGCGGCGGTAGCAGCTTGTCGAGCCAGGTCATCCTTGCCCCCTTGTGGGTTCAGGCCGCAACGGCTGGCGCATCAAGCGCGCTGCGCACCGATGCAATGAAGTCTCTGGCGCGCGCGGGCGCGCCGTCAATCGGTCCGTCCTCGAGCAACTGGATCATCCGCGAGCCGATGATCACCGCGTCGGCATTCGCGGCAATCGCGCGCGCTGTCGCGCCGTCACGGATGCCAAAGCCCACGCCAACCGGCAGTGCAGTGCCCTGCTTGATCTTGGCGACCCGCTGTGCGACCTCGGAGGTGTCCAGATGGCCGGCACCGGTGATTCCCTTGAGCGACACGTAATACACATAGCCGCTAGCCAGCGCCAGCACCTGCGCGATGCGCGCATCGCTGGAGGTGGGTGCCAGCAGGAAGATCGGATCGATGCCGCAGGTGCGCGCCGCCGCCGCAAAGGCTTCGGACTCCTCGGGCGGATAGTCAACGATGATCAGACCGTCAACGCCAACGTCGCGACAGGCCTGCAAGAAGGTGTCCACCCCCATGCGCTCGACCGGATTGGCATAGCCCATCAGCACAACCGGAGTGCTTGTATTGGTCTCGCGGAATTCGCGCACCATCGCGAGTACATCGCGGGTGCTGATCTTGCGCGCCAGCGCATGTTCATTGGCGTGCTGGATAACCGGCCCATCGGCCATCGGATCGGAGAACGGCACGCCGAGTTCGATCGCATCGGCACCGGCCGCAACCATGGCATGCATCACCGGGACGGTGGATTCGCGGGCCGGAAAGCCGCCGGTGATATACGGAATGAGCGCCTTGCGACCGTCGGCGGCCAGACGCTGGAATGCAAAAGCGATACGAGACATCAGAAGTTCAATCCGGCGCGCTGCGCCACGGTGTGCATGTCCTTGTCGCCGCGCCCGGACAGATTCACCAGGATAATCTTGTCCTTGGCGAGCGTGGGCGCGAGCTTGGCGGCGTAGGCCAGCGCGTGGCTGGACTCGAGCGCCGGGATGATGCCCTCAATCCGACAGCAGTCATGAAACGCGCGCAGCGACTCCTCGTCGTCGATCGGCTCGTAGGTGGCGCGACCAGAATCCTTGAGCCAGGCGTGCTCGGGCCCAACCCCGGGGTAGTCCAGCCCTGCGGAGACCGAATGCGTGTCGATGATCTGACCGTCTTCGTCCTGGAGCAGGTAGGTGCGGTTGCCGTGCAGCACGCCAGGCGTGCCGGCCGTCAGCGATGCGGCATGCCGGCCGCTGGCGATCCCCTCACCGGCCGCCTCGATGCCAACCAGCTTGACGCCGGGCACGTCGATATACGGATGGAAAATGCCGATCGCATTGGAGCCGCCACCGACGCAGGCCACGACGTAGTCCGGCTGACGGCCGGTCATCTCGGGCATCTGCGTCAGACATTCCTTGCCGATGATCGATTGAAAATCGCGAACCATCATCGGGTAAGGATGCGGACCGGCCACCGTTCCGATGATGTAGAAGGTGTTCTCGACATTGGTGACCCAGTCGCGCATCGCCTCGTTGAGCGCATCTTTCAGGGTGCGTGAGCCGGAAGTAACCGGCACCACTTCGGCGCCAAGCAGCTTCATCCGATACACGTTTTGCGCCTGGCGAGCGACGTCTTCGCTCCCCATGTAGACCACGCACTCCATGCCGAAGCGCGCGGCGATCGTGGCGGTGGCCACGCCGTGCTGACCCGCACCGGTCTCGGCGATCACGCGCGGCTTGCCCATGCGCGCGGCAAGCAGCGCCTGGCCGATCGTGTTGTTGATCTTGTGCGCGCCGGTGTGGTTCAGATCTTCCCGCTTGAAGTAGATCTGCGCGCCACCGAGCTTTTTCGACCAGTGCTTGGCGTGGTAGATCGGGCTGGGGCGACCGACAAAATGCTTCAGCTCATCGTTGAACTCGGCAATGAACTGCGGGTCGTTGCGATAGTGCTCATAGGCCTGGCGCAACTCTTCGAGCGCATGCACCAGAGTCTCAGCCACAAAGATTCCGCCATACGGACCAAAATGGCCGCGGGCGTCGGGGAAATCGTAAGGATTCATGATTCGGAAATTGCTCCGCGGGCGTTCGCCCTCGCATCGGCCTCAATGACAGCGGCGACAAACCGCTCCATCCTTGCCTGATCTTTCACACGTGCGTCGGCACCCTGGATGCCACTGGACACGTCCACCGCCATGGGCCGAACGGCCACAATGGCCGCTCCAACCGTGTCCGCATCCAGACCGCCGGACATCACCAGCGGCTTGCCCCGGCTGGCCGGTATCCAGCTCCAGTCGAAGCCTTGACCGCTGCCGCCAAAGCCCTCGCTGAATGAGTCGAGCAGCAGCGCCTCGGCCCGTTCAAATCTTGCCAGCGATTCTAGCAAATCGCCCGGTCCACGCATTCGCACCGCACGCCAGTACGCGAGCCCGTCCGGGGTGGCCTGCTCACACTGCGGCGCCGTTTCGTCGCCGTGAAACTGGATGACGTCCAGACCGGCTTGCGAGGCAGTCGCCCGGATCTGTTCTGGCGACGCATTGACGAACAAACCAACCGCAGCCACGTAGGACGGCAAACGCCGGCGCAGTGCGGCCGCCTCGTGTGCCGCAAGCGCGCGCGGGCTTTTCGGATAGAACACGAATCCGATGGCATCGACTCCGAGGGCCACCGCTGTATCGACATCGACGGGCCGCACCAGCCCGCAAAACTTGATTCTGGTTCGCATGGTGCTCATGAGGCCAGCGGAACGGCAGCCACAGGCCAGGTCGGTAATTGATAGTGCGCAGGATAGTCGACGCCGGTCAGATACAAACCCTGTGCGGCGAAGGTCGGTGCCGCAAGGCGACGGTCACGACTGTCGAGAAGTTCGGCGATCCACTGCACAGGCCGCCGGCCAAGGCCGATCCAGACCAGCGCACCGACGATATTGCGCACCATGTGATGCAGGAACGCATTGGCCTGCAGCTCAACAATTACCAAGGGTCCTTGCTCGCGCACCATGACCCGGTGCACCGTACGCACTGGCGAGTGTGCCTGGCATTGCGACGAGCGAAAGGCCGAGAAGTCATGCTCGCCGAGCAGCGCCTGCGCAGCCTGAGCCATCGCGGCAAGATCCAGCGCACGAAAGCACCATCCGGTGTGCGCTGCGTACAGCGGATGGCGCTGCGCGCCGCGATAGATCAAATAGGTGTACGCGCGCCTGGCGGCCGAAAAGCGCGCATGAAATGCGCCATCGACCAGATTGCAGTGCTGGACCGCGATCCCCTCGGGCAAGTGCGAATTGACACCACGAATCCAGGCGGAGTGAGGACGCTGTGCGTCGGTGTCGAAATGCACCAATTGTGCGAGCGCATGCACTCCGGCATCGGTGCGCCCGGCGCAAATCGTGGACACTGGATGGCCGGCGACCGATCCGAGCGCCGCTTCGAGCACATCCTGGACCGCGGTGCCGCCCGGCTGGGTCTGCCAGCCGTTGAATGCGCCGCCGTCATAGGCGACAGTCAGCGCGAAGCGCATCAGGCGATCCTCGCGGTGGATGTCGCTTCGCAACACGCCGACTGGCCAAGCGCGTCAATCTGGCAACGGTTATCCGGTAAAACAAAAACGGGGAAGCCAGGCTTCCCCGATTTGAGCATGCGAGCTCCGCTCACCCGAGCTTGCCGAGCAACTCCTGTGCCCTGGCCTTTTGCGATGCGTCTCCGGCACGCAGTACTTGCTGCAGCAATTCGCGTGCGCCGTCCTTGTCGCCGATCTCATCATAGGCGACCGCCAGTTCGAGCTTGGTCGCGAGTTCCTCCGGCGATTCCTCATCAGCCGACCAGTGTGCGTCACCGGCTGACGGCGGCGGCTGCGCTGAACGAGGTTCCAGCTCGAGACTGATCGACGAAAAATCGAATTCCGGAGCCGAGGTGCCGGACTCGGCGGCAGGCTTCAACTCAGCGCCGGCTTTCACATCGAGGGCCGGCATCTCGATCTTGAGCTCGTCGAAACCCTCGATCGCGACATTCTGGTCGCGTTGTGGCTGACCGCGGGCCGAGGACGGCTCCAGATCGAGGTTCGGCAGCTCGAAGCGCCCCTCAACCCCCTGCTCCAGAGCACTTCGACCGCTTGCTGACGAGGCTGCCGGTGCCCGCTCGACGGGCGGCGAATCCGCCTCGGGGATCTGCAAATCGAATTCGAAGTCCATCACCGCCTTGTCGGCGGGCGGCTCCTGATCGGGTCGCGTGAGCGTGTCGGTGGGGGCCTGCGGGGAGTCAGACGGATACAGCCCGCCGCGCTCCGCCGGCTCGCCGGCCAGGATATCGCCGTCAGCCAAGTCCGAATACAAGGAGTTGGCAGGATCGAGTCGACGGCCAAGCGCGGCCACCTGGGTCCACTCTTCGTTGTCACCCCCAGTCATCGCGTGCATATCAGAGGCAACCGCGTTGAAGGCCTCGAGATCTTCACGACCTGCATAGATCTCGAGCAGCTTGGCCCGGATTGCCTGACGTTCCGGCTGCCGGCGCAAGGCCTCGACAAGAATTTCCTCAGCCTGCGCCTCCCGCCCGTAGGCGACATAGACCTCGGCCTCGGCGACCGGATCGACCTCGGTGGGATGCACCTGCACGCCACTTTCACGGGTGTCTTGCTCGAACGCCGCTTCACCGGTGTCGACGTTTTGTCCACCTTTGGCTCCAAACAGCGAATTGGTGGCAAAGCCTTCGGTGTCGACCACGCCGTCGTCATATTGCTCATCGCGTCGGCGCCGGCGCATCGCGTACCAGCCATAGCCGGCTGCGAGTACGAGGATTGCGCCGATGCCCGGGAGCATCAGCGGGTTGTCGGTCAGATCATCCAAGAAGCTCGGCTCAGCCGCAGCGGGCGTCACAAGCGCCGGTTTCGGTGCCGCTGCCGCTGCGGGAGCCGCTGCGGGTGCGGCAGGTTCACCCGGCTTTTTTGCCTCCGGAGCGCTGGCGATCGTACCGACTGTGGTCTTCGCATCCGCTGCGGACGGCTGCGCCTTACCCTGCAACTCGCTGAGCTGGCGGTTCTTCAGCGCCAGCAGTTGCTGCAAGTTGGCGACGTTCTTCTCGAGTTCGGCAACGCGCGAATCGGCCTCGCGCTGCGCCGCCTCGCGGGCGATCTTCTGCTCGGCGGCGGCCATCTTGCTCGTCGCCCTGCCCGCGGCCCCGGTACCGGTCCCAGCGGTCGCTGCGTCGGACTTGGACAGGCGCAACTGGTCAGCCGATTGCGTTGAATCTGCCTTGTCTTGCACCCGGCTGTTGAGTGCGCCAGTGGCCGCCTGCCCGGAGCGGTCGGTTTCGATCATGCGCGCACGCTCCGCGAGCCGGGTGCGATACTCCTGAAAGCTACGCGACTGAATTTGGACTTGGCGTCGCGCATCAGCTGGAGCGATTGCTGCAATTGCCGATTGATCGGGCACCTGCAACACCGCGCCTGCACGCAATTGATGGATGCTGCCGAAGAACGCGGACGGATTGGCCTGATACAGCGCGATCAAGGTCTGATCGAGCGAGACATCGGGTGGCCGGATGCGTTCGGCGATCGCCGACAGCGTGTCGCCGCGCTTGACCTCGATCGGTCCTTCACCAGGGCTGCCCTTGGCGGCCACCGCTTGTTCGGCAGCCGCCGCCCGGTCAACAGCCGCCGGCATGGCCGGGGGCGCGGGCTGCCCACTGGCGGCCGAAGCAGCGGGCTTTGCTGCAGCTTCCGGTGCAACAAGGGGCGGTGACGAAAGCTCTCTTCCGTCGACGCTCTCACGCGCTACCGACCGAAGTTCCGGAGGGTCTAGCAGGAAGGTGTATCCCCGCACGAAACGCCCGCCGGACCAGGTCAGTTCGACCAGCATCTCCAGAAAGGGCTCGTAGATCGGACGCACCGAAGAAATCAGCACAACAGCCGTCCCATCCGGGCGGCTTTGCACCGTGAAGCGCAAGGCGCGTAACAGCGGATTGTAGGTGAGCCCGGCGTCCCGGAAGGCCTGCTCTGGAGCGAGTTTGGCGACAAGGGAGCCGGATCTCTCCGCGTCGAGCGAATTGACCTCGACCTCGGCGCGCAACTGCTGTCCGAGTGCGGACTGCACCGTCAGGCGGCCAAGTCCGGCGGCCCAGGAGTTCGCAGCACCCAGTGCGCCCGCGATCGCAAGCATCGCGACAAGGCGTTTGACGCCAGGTACACGGGTAACAGACATGCAGAAGCGGGTCCGCTCGGTCACGCGTATTCCTAATGGTTCCTATAGCCTAACGAGCCTAGCATCAGGCCGCCAGGCCGGGCAAGTCAAAGCCCGCACACGAGTCTGCAAACGACAACGCTCCAGACACCAGCATGAGCACGATCAGCGGTCGATTGCAGCGGTCGAACGGCTGATTGCTCGCCGCTGCGCGAGCCTCTTAAGCCCACAACCGGTTCAGTCGACCAGAATGCGCAGCATGCGACGCAGCGGCTCGGCGGCGCCCCACAATAGCTGATCGCCAACCGTGAACGCACTCAGGTACTCCGGGCCCATCGACAGCTTACGCAGCCGCCCCACGGGGACTTGCATCGTGCCCGTGACCGCGGTGGGGGTCAGATCCCGAATACTGGCCTCGCGATTGTTGGGTACCAGCGTCGCCCATGGGTTGGCGTTCGCGATCAGGGATTCAATATCCGCGAGCGGAACATCCTTGCGCAGCTTGATCGTCAGCGCCTGACTGTGGCAGCGCATTGCGCCGATCCGCACACAGATGCTCTCGACCGGGATGTGACCGGCACCGGAAGCGGGCAGACCGAGGATCTTGTTGCACTCGGCATCGCCCTTCCACTCCTCGCGCGAGGAGCCATTTCCCAGGTCCTTGTCGATCCAGGGAATCAGGCTGCCGGCCAGCGGCACGCCAAAATTTTCGGTGGGGAACTGCGCGCCACGCATCGTCTCGGCGACCCGACGATCGATCTCGAGAATGGCCGAGGCCGGATCGGCAAGCAGCCCGGCAACCGACGCATGCACTGCGCCCATTTGCGAGATCAGCTCGCGCATGTTCTGGGCACCGGCCCCGGACGCGGCCTGGTAGGTCATCGCAGTGATCCACTCGATGAGCCCCTCGCGGAAAAGCCCGTTCAGGCCCATCATCATCAGGCTGACGGTGCAGTTGCCACCGACGAAGTTGCGTACCCCGTCCGACAGAGCTTTTTTGATGACGTCGAGATTGACCGGATCCAGGATGATGACCGCATCATCCTTCATGCGTAGCGTGCTGGCCGCATCGATCCAGTAACCGCTCCAGCCAGCGGAGCGCAGCTTTGCGAACACCTCGGTGGTGTAATCGCCGCCCTGACAGGTGATGATGGCGTCCATCTTGCGCAGCGCGTCGATGTTCATCGCGTCCTGCAGCTTCTCTGCGCCCAGCGGTGCGTCGCCACCCACATTGGACGTGCTGAAAAACACCGGCTCGACATGCGCGAAGTCATTTTCCTCGCGCATGCGCTGCATCAATACTGAGCCGACCATGCCGCGCCAGCCCACCATTCCTACCTTCATCATCACCCACTCCAGTGCCCGCATCCTGACGGATGCCGAGCCAAACAAGGTTGCAGACAACCCTGTTTCATTACCGTTACCCGAGGCGATCGTGCGCGCATCGCGCCGAGCGCCAACCGCTCAGAGCGCTGCGATGACCGCGTCGCCCATTTCCTTTGTACCGATCGTGCGCTTGCCGGCTTCGGCGATATCGGCAGTGCGCAGCCCTTGCGCAAGCACCTTGCGAACCGCCGCCTCGACGCGCTGTGCGGCCTGCTCCTGATTGAGCGAATAGCGCAGCAACATCGCCGCCGACAAAATCGTGGCCAGCGGATTGGCCACGCCCTTGCCCGCGATGTCGGGCGCCGACCCATGGATCGGCTCGTACATGCCAAAATTGTTCGCGTTCAACGACGCAGACGGCAGCATGCCGATCGAACCAGTGAGCATCGAAGCCTCGTCCGACAGGATGTCGCCGAACATATTGCCGGTGACGATCACATCAAACTGCTTCGGGTTACGAACCAGTTGCATCGCCGCATTGTCGACATACATGTGCGACAGCTCGATGTCGGTGTATTCCTTGTGCACATCGGTAACCACGTCACGCCAGAATTGCGTGGTCTCCAGCACGTTGGCCTTGTCCACCGAACACACCCGGCGCGAGCGCTTGCGTGCGGCCTGGAACGCCGCATGCGCGATGCGTCGAATCTCGCTCTCGGTGTAGCGCATTGTGTCGAAGCCTTCGCGTTCGCCGGCCTCGTTGATGCGCACACCGCGCGGCTGCCCAAAGTAGATATCTCCGGTCAGTTCGCGCAGGATCAGCAGGTCGAGTCCCGCCACCAGTTCGTTCTTGAGCGATGACGCATGTGCGAGCTCTTCGTAGACGATCGCCGGGCGCAGGTTTGCGAACAGGTCAAAGTGTTTGCGCAGGCGCAGCAAGCCCTGCTCGGGACGCTGCGCGCGGGGCAGCGTGTCGTACTTCGGGCCGCCAACCGCGCCGAACAGAATGCCGTCGGCCTGCTCGGCCAGTCGCACGGTCGCCTCGGGCAGCGGATCACCGCTGGCATCAAAGCCGGCACCGCCGACCACCGCCTGCTCCATCTCGAAGTGAAGTCCGTCGGAGGCGAGCGCCTTGAGCACCCGCACTGCCTGTTCGGTGATTTCCGGGCCGATTCCGTCACCCGGCAATACTGCAATCTTCATGCGCGGCCTCCCGCCAGCGTCTTGGTCAACCAGGGCTGGGCCTGCAAACGGCGTGCCTCGTATTCGCGAATGCGGTCGGCCTGACGCAAGGTCAGACCGATCTCGTCAAGACCATTGACCAGGCAATACTTGCGAAAGGAATCCACCTCGAACGGATAGGCCTGCGAGCCATCGACGGTGCGCACCTGCTGCGCCTCCAGGTCGACGATCAGCTCGAAGCCCGGAAAGGCGGCAACGTCGTGAAACAGACGATCGACCGCCGACTCGGACAGCACGATCGGCAACAAGCCGATCTTGAAGCAGTTGTTGAAGAAGATGTCAGCAAACGATGGCGCGATGATTGCCCGGAAACCGTAGTCTTCGAGCGCCCAGGGCGCATGCTCTCGGGACGAACCGCAGCCGAAGTTCTTGCGCGCCAGCAGCACCGAGGCACCCTTGAAGCGCGACTGGTTCAGCGCAAAGTCCGGATTCAGCGGACGACGGGAATTGTCCATGCCCGGCTCGCCGCGATCGAGGTAACGCCATTCGTCGAACAGGTTCGGACCGAAGCCGGTCCGCTTGATCGATTTCAGGAACTGCTTGGGAATGATCGCGTCGGTGTCGACGTTGGCGCGGTCCAGCGCTGCGACCAATCCGCGATGTACGGTGAATTTATCCATGGTTCCTCGGGCGGCTGACTGGCTGCCGCTTCGCCTGCTGGAAGTCTGTCGAAAATTGCTTGTCGGGGGTCTCAGATGCGCCGCACATCGACGAAATGCCCGGCAACGCCGGCGGCGGCAGCCATCGCGGGAGAGACCAGGTGCGTGCGTCCGCCCGCTCCCTGGCGCCCTTCGAAATTCCGGTTGGATGTGGACGCGCAACGCTCGCCCGGCTCGAGACGGTCGGCGTTCATGGCCAGGCACATCGAGCAACCCGGCTCGCGCCATTCAAAGCCGGCGGCCCGAAAGATCTTGTCCAGGCCTTCTGCCTCGGCCTGCGCCTTGACCGGTCCGGAACCGGGCACCACCATCGCGACCTTGACACTGTCGGCCTTGCGCCGGCCGCGCACCACGGCCGCTGCAGCTCGCAGGTCTTCAATGCGTGAATTGGTGCATGAGCCGATGAACACCTTGTCGATGCGGATCTCGCTGATCGGGGTGTTCGGCTTCAAGCCCATGTATTGCAAGGCCCGCTCCATGCCCTCGCGGCGGGTGGCGTCCTTTTCCTTGTCGGGATCCGGAACGCGATCGTCGATGCCGACCACCATTTCAGGCGAGGTACCCCAGGTGACATGCGGACGCAGCTGAGTGGCGTCGATGCGAATCGCCGAATCAAATTTGGCGCCCGGATCGGAGCGCAGCGTGCGCCAATGCGCGATCGCACGATCCCAATCGGCACCGGTGGGCGCCATCGGGCGGCCTTTGAGGTAGGAAATTGTGGTCTCGTCCACGGCCACCATGCCGGCGCGTGCGCCTGCCTCGATGGCCATGTTGCAGATTGTCATCCGGCCTTCCATCGACAGGGATCGAATGGTGGAACCGGCAAACTCGATCGCATGGCCAGTACCGCCGGCCGTGCCGATCCGACCGATGATCGCGAGCACCACATCCTTGGCGGTGACGCCGCGCGGCAGCGCGCCTTCGACCTCGACCAGCATGTTCTTCATCTTGCGCGCGACCAGGCACTGCGTGGCCAGCACATGCTCGACCTCGGAGGTGCCGATGCCAAACGCCAGACAGGCAAACGCACCATGCGTACTGGTGTGCGAATCGCCGCAGACCACCGTCATGCCGGGCAGCGTGGCCCCCTGCTCCGGGCCGATCACGTGCACGATGCCCTGTCGCTTGTCCAGGAACGGGAAGTAGGTCTGCACACCGAACGCCGCGATATTGCGATCGAGCGTGACGACCTGCTCGCGCGAGGTCAGGTCCTCGATTCCGTCGATGCCACGCTCCCAGCCAGTGGTTGGCGTGTTGTGATCGGCAGTGGCAACCACCGACGAGGTGCGCCATGGCTGACGGCCGGCGATACGCAGCCCTTCGAAGGCCTGCGGGCTGGTCACCTCATGCAACAGATGGCGATCGATGTAGATCAGGCTGGCTGCGCCATCCTCGCTGTGCACGAGGTGGTCGTCCCAGAGCTTGTCGTAGAGAGTGCGCGCAACGAGCGACATCGCAATTCCTGGCAGGCCTGCAAGGCCCGCAAAGCTTGAAGGAACCTACGATTATGCCACGCAGGGCGGCATTCCGGGCCCTGCACTCAACGCTTCGGGCGCGCCTGCTCGTACAAGGGCATGACCCGGTTCGCGTAGACCTCGAGCTCGCGAATTCGCGAATTGGCCGACGGATGGGTGCTAAGCCACTGCGGGCCGCCCCCTGAGTCATTGGCCGCCATCTTTCGCCATAGCGAAATCGCGGCGCGCGGATCAAAGCCGGCGCGCGCGGCCAATTCGACCCCAATACGATCGGCTTCGCTTTCATGAAGCCGGCTGTTGGGCAAACCCTTCGTGACCGTGTAGACCATTTCGATCAAGTCAGCGCCGGCGCGACCAACCCCGAGCACCGCCGCGCCACCCTGGATCAGCAAGCCCGAGGTGAGCTGCTCGGAGGCTCGCTCGCGGGCATGCTCGCGCAACGCGTGGGCGATCTCATGGCCGATCACCGCGGCCAGCTCATCATCGTTCAACTGCAACTTGCTGATCAGGCCGGAGTAGACCACGATCTTGCCGCCCGGCATGCACCAGGCGTTGACCTCATCAGAGCGGATCAGGTTGATCTCCCAGTTCCAGGACGCGGCATCCGGACGGAACGCGCCGCTGGAGCGCACCACTCGACTGGCGATTGCGCGCACCCGTGCCGTCATCTGTGGATCGGCATTCAGCGCACCACGCGCGCCCTCGGTTTTCAGGGTCTGCGCGTACGCCTTGACAGAGGCGCTGCGCAATTCAGTCTCGGAGACCAGCATCGACATGCGCTGCTTGCGATCAATACCAACCACCCCGGCTTCAGTGGTGCGTACCGACTGGCAACCACTCAACACGGCGCAAATCGCCAGCAGAAACAGCCGACCGCTCAATGTCCCGAACAGGTTCATGGCTGAACATTAATCGAAGCGGCGCGAAACTACCACTGCCCCCCAACCAGCCAGCGCGGCGAGCGCGGCGCCATAAAACGCAGCCTCGGGCGAAATCCCCTCCCACAAGCGGCTCGCGACGATCCCGCCAAGCCCGCCGCCAAGACCGTTACCAAGGGTCACGTACATCGCCTGCGCCCTGCCCTGCTGGGCCGGCGTGAACCAGCGGTGCAGCAGGGCCATCACCGCGCTGTGATGCAGGCCGAAGGTGATCGCATGCATCAGCTGCGTGACCAGGACTGCGACCGGATGAGCGCCGACCAGACCGACCAGCACAAACCGCAGCACCGCCACCAGCAGACTGACCGACAGCAGCCGCAATGCTCCGAAACGCTCGAACAGCCGGCGCTGCACCCGAAACAGCACGATCTCGGCGACCACGCCAACGGTCCAGGCCAGTCCGATCACTGTCTTGGAGTAGCCGGCCCGCTCCAGGTACAAGGAATAGAATCCGTAGAAGGCCGCGTGCGCGAACAGCATCAGGAAACAGGATACGAAAAAGGCCAGTAGCGCCGGCTCGCGCAAGCGCCCCCAGGCTGATGCAACCCGCTCGCGCACAATCTGCACCGCCGCCGGCTCAGGCAGGCGGTGCACCACGGTCAGCAGCAGCACGCATAACGCGACCAGCACCCAG
>Ga0255220_1000703_pt1 | contig 12968 bp, 11 predicted proteins | sample Miss_Colum_RepB__FD_188423 | JGI IMG/M metagenome (GOLD analysis project Ga0255220, IMG submission 188423) | Freshwater microbial communities from Mississippi River, Louisiana, United States - Miss_Colum_RepB_8d | ecosystem: Environmental > Aquatic > Freshwater > River | place: USA: Louisiana...
AGTCCGACTGGCAGTATCACGCCACCAAGGGCACCAAGGTGTTTGAAAAGTCGGGAGCCTTCGGCGACTTGCGTGCGGTGTTCTCGGTGCACCCGGAGCCGTTCACAGTGCTGGCCCGCAAGGAGGCCAATGCCACGAAATTCGAAGACCTGAAAGGCAAGCGCTTCAATATCGGCAATCCGGGTTCCGGCACGCGTGCGTCCATGGAGGAGCTGCTGTCCGCGATGGGGTGGACCACCGGGTCGTTCAGCCTTGCCTCCGAGCTGAAAGCTGACGAGCATGGCGCCGCCCTGTGCGACAACAAGATCGACGGCTTCTTCTATGGCGTTGGGCATCCGAGCGCGAACATCCAGGATCCGGTGACCACCTGCGGCGCCAAACTGGTTCCGCTGACCGGGGCTGCGGTCGACAAGCTGGTTGCGTCGAACCCCTACTACGCGAAGTCCGAGATTCCTGGCGGGCTGTACGCCGGCAATCCGAATCCGACCCCCACCTATGGCGTGCTCGCCACCTTCGTGACCTCGACCAAGGTGCCGGAGGCCACTGTGTATCAGATGGTGAAGTCGGTGTTCGAGAACTTTGATGACTTCAAGAAGCTGCATCCGGCCTTCGCCAAGCTTGATCCGAAGAACATGATCAAGGACGGACTGTCGGCCCCGCTGCACCCGGGTGCGGTCAAGTACTACAAGGAAAAGGGCTGGATGTAATCCACAGCTCCGACCTGTCGAACAAGCCTGGGGGCGCAGGGCTCCCGGGCTTTTCGTTTTCTTGAGGGCGTGCAATGACGAGTCAACCAAACAGCGCCGGCGATCTGGACGTCAATCAGCTGGTCAGCGATACCGACACCGGCGGCCGCAAGCCGGGGCCGCTGGTCGCGAGGATCATCCTGCTGGTTGCGCTGGCCTGGTCGCTGTTTCAGCTGTGGATCGCCTCGCCCTTGCCGTTCGAGTTCGGCGTGCTGGTGTTCAACGACACGCAGTCGCGCGCGATTCACCTCGCGTTCTCGATCTTTCTCGCCTACCTCGCGTTTCCGGCGTTCAAGGCCTCGCCGCGCAATCGAATTCCGGTTGCCGACTGGGTGCTCGCCTTGCTCGGCGCGTTCTGCGCCGCGTATCTGTTTACTTTCTACCGTGAGCTTGCGCAGCGACCCGGCCAGCCGAACACGCAGGATCTGGTCGTCGCGGTGCTGGGTCTGATCACGCTTCTCGAAGCGACGCGCCGGGCGCTCGGGCTGCCGATGGTCATCGTCGCGTTGGTGTTCCTCGGCTACACCTTCGCCGGTCCGTACATGCCGGATCTGATCGCGCACAAAGGGGCATCGCTATCGCGGGCGATGTCACATCAGTGGCTGACGACCGAAGGCGTGTTCGGTGTTGCACTCGGTGTTTCCAGCGGTTTCATCTTCCTGTTCGTACTGTTCGGAAGCCTGCTCGACAAGGCAGGCGCCGGCAACTATTTCATTAAGAGCGCCTTTGCGCTGCTCGGCCATATGCGCGGCGGTCCGGCCAAGGCGGCGGTCGTGTCGTCAGCGGCCACCGGGCTGATTTCCGGTTCGTCGATCGCCAATGTCGTGACCACCGGAACCTTCACGATTCCGCTGATGAAGCGCGTGGGCTATCGCAGCGACCAGGCAGGCGCGGTCGAGGTCTCGAGCTCAGTGAACGGGCAACTGATGCCCCCGGTGATGGGCGCCGCCGCGTTTCTGATGGTCGAGTATGTGGGCATTCCATATACGCAGATCATCAAGCATGCGTTCCTGCCGGCGATCATCTCCTACATTGCGCTGGTGTATATCGTGCACCTGGAGGCGTTGAAGGCCGACCTCAAGGGGCTGCCGCGGCGGTCCCAGGCCAGTGCCCTGCAGCGGCTGGTGCAGCTGATGGCGACGCTGGCTGGCTTCATCGTGCTGTCCGGAGTTGTCTATTTCTCGCTGGGCTGGATCAAGCAGGTCTGGCCATCGGCCTCGATGGCGATCGCATCCGCCGGTCTGCTCGCCGCCTATGGCGTCTTGCTTTGGGTCGGCTCGCGCCAGCCGGAGCTGCCGCTCGACGACCCGGACGCCCCGGTGTTCGAGTTGCCCGAGATCGCGCCGACGCTGAAATCCGGCCTGCATTACCTGCTATCGGTTGTCGTGCTGATCTGGTGCCTGATGGTTGAGCAGCTCTCGCCAGCACTGTCAGCGTTCTGGGCGACGCTGTTCATGATCTTCGTGATGCTTACGCAGCGCCCGTTGCTGGCATGGATGCGAGGTCAGGGTTCGCTGGGTGCATCCACCCGACAGGGCTTTCGCGATCTGATCGACGGGCTGGAGGTGGGTGCGCGCAACATGATCGGCATCGGTGTGGCCACGGCCGCGGCGGGCATCATCGTGGGCACCGTGTCGATGACCGGTATCGGGCTGGTGATGACGGAGCTTGTCGAGCTGCTCTCCGGGGGCAACCTGATGCTGATGCTGGTGCTGGTTGCCGTGATCAGTCTGGTGCTCGGCATGGGTCTTCCGACCACCGCCAATTACATCGTCGTGTCGACCCTGATGGCCCCGGTGGTCGTCGAACTCGGTGCGCAAAGCGGCCTGCTGGTGCCCCTGATCGCGGTGCACCTGTTCGTCTTTTACTTCGGTCTGATGGCCGACGTGACGCCGCCGGTTGGTCTGGCCTCGTTTGCGGCTGCGGCAATCGCCCGTAGTGATCCGATCAGGACCGGCGTCACCGCATTTGCGTACAGCATGCGCACCGCAATCCTGCCCTTCCTGTTCATCTTCAACACGCAGTTGCTGATGATCGGCATCGACGGCGTTGGTCATCTGCTGCTGACCATTGTCAGCGCGGTGATCGCGATGCTGGTCTTTGCCGCTGCCACACAGGGCTACATGCTGGTGCGCTCGCGTTGGTACGAAACGCTCGCGCTGTTGCTGGTCACGTTCACCTTGTTTCGCCCCGGGTTCTGGTGGGACATGGTGTACGCACCGTATCGCCAGTTGCCGGCGACCCAGCTGATGGCGCAGATCGAGAAGGCTCCGGCCGAAGCCCGGTTGCGGGTCTGGATCGAGGGAACCAGCCTGAACGGCGACGCGGTTCGCAAGGGCGTGCTGCTGCCGTTGGGCGAAGTGGCTCCAGCCAGGCAGCGGCTTGCCGGCATCGGCTTGACGCTGTCGACACTCGGTGACCAGGTGCAGGTCGCGGCGGTCAAGTTCGGTTCCCAGGCCGAAAAGCTCGGGCTTGAGCAAAGCTTCCAGGTAACCGCGGTGGAGGTCGAGGCTGACCGTCCGGACAAGGAGTGGGTGTTCCTGCCGGCGGCTGCGCTGCTGCTGATCGTGCTGCTGATGCAGCGGCGGCGCTTGCGCCCAATCGGCAGCTAAGCGCTCAGGCTCGCTTTCTTGGGGCGTTGTCTGCGAATTCAGCACGAATCGCCGGACCGTGTTCGTTCACTCGGGGAACCGGCTGGTATTCAGACGCTTCCCATTCGGTGCACCACGGCAGCGCCGGGACTTCCAGGACGCGGTTGCCAACCGGCATTCGGCGAGTGCGCAGCTGCGGGTGGGCGATCAGGTCATTGACGCCGTTGACGCTGCCGTAGGCGGTTTGCGCACTGGTTAGCCGATCGACCACATTGGCGCTGCTCAGGCTGGCAAACACCTCCGCCACCTTGGCGTCGATCCAGTCGCGATTGGCCACGCGGGTATCGTTGTCGCAGGCCCGCGGATCCTGTGGCAAGTCGGGTTCATGCAGTACCTCGCGGCAGAAGTCCTGCCACTCGCGCTCGTTCTGAATCGAGATCACGATGTCGCGACCGTCGGCGCAGGTGAACGCGCCATACGGAGCAATTGACGGATGCTTGAGTCCGACGCGCTCGGGAGCCTTTCCTCCATAGCGTGTCTGCAGATATGGCACGCTCATCAGCTCGGCGGCCGAATCGAAAAGCGAGACCTTCACACCCGAACCGCGACCGGTGCGCGCACGCTGCATCAACGCCTGCTGGATGCCGATCAATGCGTTCATCCCGGCATTGATGTCGCACACCGAAACGCCGATCCGCCCAAGCGCGTCCACACCGTCGCCGGGTGCGCCGGTGACCGCGATCAGTCCGCTTTCGGCCTGTACCAGCAGGTCGTAGGCCTTCATCCGAAAGAGCGGGCCCGACTCTCCGTAGCCACTGATGTCGCAGGTCACCAGCCGTGGATGGCGTTCGCGCAATGCCTCCGAACCGATCCCCAGTCGCGCGGTGGCGCCGGGCGCGAGATTCTGGATGAACACATCGGCCTGGGCCAGCATGTTTTCAAGCAACGCCAGATCCTGCGGCGTCTTCAGGTCCAGTGCGATCGATTCCTTGCCACGATTGATCCACACGAAGTACGAGGATTCGCCGTTCGCTGCCTTGTCGTAACCGCGGGCGAAATCCCCTTCGGCACGCTCGATCTTGATGACACGCGCACCGGCGTCTGCGAGCCGGCTGCTGCAGTAGGGGGCAGCCACGGCCTGTTCGAGAGCAACTACCAGCATCCCCGCCAATGGTCCTTCGAGATGCGGATCGGGCATCGACGACTCCTTGTTCACGACTGTTGAGCTAAGCGTCGTGCATTGTGGAATCGCAGCACCCGGTACCTGAATTGCAATTGTGCGAATCCTGCTTTTCATTGCCGGCAACGCGCCCGTTGCCGAGGACTTAACGCTGAATTGACTGGTTTGAAATGGTCATCGCAAGTGCTTCGGGCAGAAGATTCGGCCGTGGACGCAGCGGCGAACACGCCGAATAAACTCAAGGAGACAAACCCATGAAGTGCAAGTCACGCATTCTCGGATCCATGCTTGTCACAACAGCGGCTCTGGCGGCCGCGGGCGCAGCGCAGGCACAGGACAAGGCCCTGAAGATCTACGGTTTCGGCGCCAAGAGCGGCGTCGTTGGTATTTTCGGCCAGCAAAGTGAGGCGGCGATGCAGGCGGCTGCCAACATCATCAACAAGGCCGGTGGTGTCACGCTCGGTGATGGCAGCAAGGCCCGCCTGGTCATCGAATATCTCGATGATCGCTGCAACGCCGAAGAGGGAATCAACGCGCTTCGCCGTATCGCGTCGCAAAACGATTCGATCGTCGCGATCGGTCCGACCTGCTCGAACGTCGCTGAACCGGTGTTCGGCATTCTCCAGAAGAAGGTCGGCGATTCGTCCGACTCTGGCATCCAGTTCCCGATCTACACCGACGTTGCTGCCAAGGGTGGGCTGGCCTCGATCTCGCAGTGGTCATTTCGCAATGTGCCCAGCGAGGCCAACATGTACAAGTCGATCTTCGATTGGGTCAAAACCAGCCGTCCAGAGCTCAAGACCTTTTGGGGCGGCGTCGAGAAAGATTTCGCTCACAGCAATGCCACTTACGGCGTGATGAAAAAACAGGCGGCCGACAACGGACTCGAGGTCAAAGGCCAGAGCGAGTGGCTGCTCAATGACATCAACTTTTCCAACCAGGTGCGCGAGATGAAGCGCGCCAACGCCGACGTGGTGGCGATTTCCGCCCATCCGTTCACCACCTGCGGTGTGCTCAAGGAAATGGCACGACAGAACGTCAAGCCCAAGCTGTTGATCGGCCTGACCTCGTCCTCGAGCATGGAGACGCTGCAAGGTTGCGGTGCGCAGGCCGAGGGTCTGGTCATTCCGACCAGCTTTGCCCCGGTGAATGACAACGCGAAGAGCGCGGCGGCGGCCATCCAGGCGATCAATCCGAAGTACAACATGGACCTGCACAACGCAGCCGCCTACGAGAACGTATTCACGCTCAAGGATCTGATCGAAAAGCAAAAGATCATGGGGCGGCCCGATACGCTCCAGGCAGATCGTCAGAAGATGCGTGAGGCGCTGGCCGGGATGACCCAAACCAATGGACTTCTTGGCGCGGTGGGCCGCACCGGCGATCGTGAGGCGGTCAAGCCCTATCTGTTCGTGCAGGCCAAGTCCGGAGCCTGGGTCGTCGCCCACACGCCCGCCCAGTAATCATCGTCATTGCAGTGCCAGCCCGGACGACACGCGCTGCGTTCGTCCGGGTGCGCTGCTGCCCGAGGGTTTCCGATGGATCTCCTTGACCTGATCGATCTGACGCAGTCGGTCCTCGACGGCGTACTGTTCGGCGCGACCTACTCGCTGATCGGCATCGGCTTCACGCTGATCTTTGGCGTGATGCACAAAATCAACCTGGCGTATGCGGCGGCATCCGTGGGCGCGGCCTACCTGAGTCTGATCGTGGTGAGCCACGTACCGGTGCCGGTCGTTTACCTCGTTGCGGCGCTGATGGGGGGCGTGCTCGGCTGGCTGGTCTATCTGATCTGCTTTCGCTTTCTGCCACTCAGCAATCCGCTTGCCACGCTGATGTCCACCGTGGGCATGTTGCTGGCGATCGAGGAACTGATCTCGCATCTGACTCAGGGCATGCCGATGAACTACCCGGCAATGTTTCAGAGCGCCAATATCGAAATCGGGTCCTTCTTCATCCGAGGGGATCTGCTGTTTGTGTTCCTGATCGGATGTGTGGCGATGGTGGGGCTCACCCAATTGCTCAAGCGAACCCGGCTGGGTCTTGCAACCCGTGCCGTGGCCCAGCAACCGGTTGCCGCCCAGTTGTGCGGCATGGGCATCAATTCCACCAACGCCAGCACCTTTGTCATCGCCGGTCTGCTCGGCGGCACTGCCGGCGCGATGGCTGGCGCTGCCATCGGCGTGCTCTCCCCGTTGCTTGCGCTGCCCTTGACGGTCAAGGGACTGGTGGTCACCGTGATCGGCGGCCTGGGCAGCATCCCGGGTGCGATCGTTGCCGGCTTGATCGTGGGGGGAGCCGAGAACCTGTTCCAGTTCATCCGCGGCGTCAGCGAGCGCGACATTTACGTGATGCTGCTGTTGTTCGTTTTCCTGGTGTTTCGCCCGGGCGGCCTGTTCTCGCCGCCTGGCGGTCGTGATTGACGAGCGGGAGGCGAAAGATGGACTTTTATCTCGGCCTTGCGCAGGTCATTGGCATCCACACGCTGCTCGGCCTGTCGGCCTGGTGCGTGCTGCATACCGGCCAGGTCAGTCTCGCGCAGGGCGGTTTCTTTGCGATCGGAGCCTACGTGGCGGGCATGCTGACCTCGATGTGGCAGTGGCCGCTCGCGCTGGCGCTTGTGACCGGAGCTGGGATCGCCTGCGTCGTGGCGATTGCCGTGGGTTTTCCGGCGATGCGCGTCAAGGGGCTGATGCTGGTGGTTGCAACCACCGCGTTTGCAGAGATCGTTCGACTGGTCTTTTTCAACCTGGAGTGGCGCATCGAGACCTCCGAGGGGGTGGTCGGTCCGAACGGCAGTCTTGGCTTTGGCGGCATCCGCTACTTCCCGAGTAACGGTTGGTCCGCATTCGAGGTCAATGCACTGATCTGGTCGCTGGTTGGTGGCGTTTTGCTACTGCTGTGGTGGTTTGACCGCTCGCGAGTCGGCACGCTCTGGCGCGCGGTCGGTGAGGATGAAATTGCGGCGCAAAGTGCCGGGATCAATCTGACCGCCACCAAGGTGTCGGCATTCGGCATCGGTGGAGCGATTGCTGGTCTTGCCGGCGGGGTTTTCGCTCACTACACAACCCACGTCGAGCACAGCAATTTCGGCATCCTGCTGGCAACCTTTGCCATCGCCTATCCGATTCTGGGCGGGCTGGCGAGCCTGGCCGGCACGCTGTTTGCGGTGATCTTCATCCAGGGGTTCCTGTTGGAAGGGCTGAGGTTTCTGGGCGAGTGGCGCAGCCTGCTGTTCGGCGCGCTGATCGTGCTCGTGATGCTCGTGCGTCCCGACGGCTTTCTGAGTCGCGCGCTATGGCCAGGACGCGTGGGGCCACGCCGCCAGCAGACTGCATCGCCGTCGGTCGATGACTCGGATACCGCAAGGCAAGAGGGTTCCCGCCATGCTTGAATTGAACAAGGTCAGCCGTCATTTCGGCGGCGTCAAGGCGGTCGATGAACTCGATCTGACCGTGCATCAGGGCGAGATTCTCGGCTTGATCGGCCCGAACGGATCCGGCAAGAGCACCACGGTTAACCTGATCACCGGGGTGTACCGGCATCAGTCGGGATCGATGCACTTCAAGGGACAGGACATCGCTCCGCTGGACCCGCACGAGCGCACCGCGATCGGTATCGCCCGCACGTTCCAGAATATCCGGCTGTTCGGTCACCTGACCGTATGGCAGAACCTGTGGGCGGCGCGCGTCGTACGCCGCGGCGGTTGGTCAGGGTTTCGCGAGCGTTGGTTGTCCGGCGCGGCGACGGCTCGCGAACAGGCCGAGGAATTGCTCGAGTTTGGCAATCTGGCCGACAAGCGCGACATGCTCGCCGGCAACCTGGCGTTCGGCGAACAACGTCGCCTGGAACTTGTGCGGGCTGCGGCCTCGGGTGCTGAACTGCTGCTGCTCGACGAGCCAGCGGCTGGCATGAACGCTGAGGAGATCGGCGATCTGGACGAGCGCATCCGCAAGCTGCGCGACCAGGGGCGCACGATCCTGCTGATCGAGCATCACATGGAGCTTGTGATGGAGGTTTGCGATCGGGTTGCGGTGCTGAACTTCGGTCGCAAGATCGCCGAGGGAACTCCTGCCCAGGTCCAGGCCGATGCGCAGGTGCGCGCCGCCTACCTAGGCGCTGATGAATCCGCGGTTTCCTGAGGAGACAAGCCGATGCTCGAGATATCGGATCTGGCTACCGCCTACGGCAAGATCGAGGCGCTCAAGGGTGTTTCCGTTTCTGCCCGAAGCGGTGAAGTCACCTGTCTTCTCGGTCCCAACGGGGCGGGTAAGTCGACGCTGATGCTGACCCTGTCGGGAATTTTGAAGCCCAAGCGCGGTTCGGTGAAGTTCGAGGGCGAAGAGTTGATCGGCAAGACGCCGGCGGAAATCGTCTCGCGCGGCTTGGCGCTTGTTCCGGAGAACCGTCTGGTGTTTCCGGCGCTCACGGTCCGCGAGAACCTGATGGCGGGCGCCTACCGGCGTCGCGACACCGCCGCAATCCGCAGCGATATCGATGCGATGTTCGGCCGCTTTCCTCGTCTGGGCGAGCGTGCCGCGCAGATGGCGGGCACCTTGTCCGGCGGTGAGCAGCAGATGCTGGCGGTGGCACGTGCCCTGATGTCGCGCCCTCGTTTGCTGCTGATGGACGAACCGTCGGTGGGGCTTGCGCCACTGGTGGTCGCCGAGATCTTCAGGATCATTCGTCAGTTGCATGCTGAGGGCGTGAGCATTTTCCTGGTGGAGCAGAACGCACATATGGCGCTCAAGGTGGCGCAGCACTTCTACCTGCTCGAGCAGGGGCTTGTGACCTTCTCCGGCACGCCTGGCGAACTGGCCGAGGAGGATGTGATCCAGCGTGCGTATCTCGGGCGGCAACGCGCGGCCTGATCGCGTTTTCCCATGCTGGAGTTGCTGCAGCTGACCCTGGACGGACTGCTCGACGGAAGCGCCTATGCGCTGGTCGGGCTTGGGCTGTCGCTGACCTTCGGCGGGCTGCGCAGGCTGAACCTCGCCTATGGCGCGACCGCGATGCTCGCTGCCTACGTCGGCGCCTGGCTCCATGCCCGCCACGGCGCGCCGGTCTGGCTGGTGGCGATGAGCGTGGTCGCCTGCGCGGCGCTGATTGGTTGGTATGTCGAACGTCTGTGTTTCGCAGGCACCCGCGACGAAACCATTCGGCCGGCAAGCGGACCGGGCGCGCCGGTTGCGGGCGCCGACGGACGCGAGGTGGTTGCGCTGGCCTCGAGCTTTGCGATCTGGATGCAACTCGAGCAACTGGCGGTCAACTTGCTGCCCAGGCATCTGAACCTGTTTCCGTCGCTCGCGGTCGAGCGTAACTGGTTCGTCGGAGAACTGATGATCCGGCCAGACCGGGTCGTGCTCGCGCTCGTCTCGATCGGACTCACGCTGGGGCTTGCCGCTTGGCTTGAACGTACCCGCACCGGATTGTCCTGGCGCGCCACAGCAGATCTTGGCACCGCGGCGCATCTGGTCGGCATGCCCGTGCCGAAGTTGCAGACCATCGGTTTTGCGGTCGCCTGCGCGCTATCCGGCATCGCAGCCTTTCTGGTGCTTTCTCTGGACGGTCAGGTCACTCCGATGTTCGGAATGTGGATGCTGTTGAAGGGCCTGGTGGTGGCCATGCTAGGTGGGCTGGGTTCGGTGCGCGGCGTGCTTCGCGGTGGCCTGTTGCTCGGTCTGGTCGAGTCGTATGCGCAGGCACTGCTTGGCGCGCAGGGCCGCGAGTTCGCCACCTATGCGCTATTGCTCGCGGTGCTGATGTGGCCGCGCCCGATGCGTGAGGAGCGCGCCGTGTCGTCAGGGGTGACGCGGTGAGCACCGCGGTCGCCGATTCGCCGATTCCCGCCAGCGATGCGATTGGCGCGGTCATGCAGACGATCCGCAACGCGCTCGGTGATGTTCTCGGCCTGGGGGATGTTGCCGGTGCGCATCTTGTCGGACTGTCCAGCGACATGGCCATTATGTCCATGCTCGCGCTATCCGCGTATCTGATGCTGCTCGTCGGACGAGTCTCGTTCGGTCAGCAGGCCTTCTTTGGGCTGGGGGCCTACGCGGCAGGTGTGATGACGGCGATGTTTCATGCACCGCTCGCAGTCGCACTGGCGGTTGGCGTGAGCCTGGGCGCCTTGTGCTCATGGCTGCTGGCCGTGCCGACCATGCATCTGTCGGGGCTGCACTACGCGGTCGCCACGCTCGCGTTCGGCGAGATCGCGCGCATCCTGCTCGGCTGGTGGGTCTGGCAGCGCGAGACTGGCGACGGACCGGTCGGTCCGGCCGGCATCGACGGTTTCCGGGATATCCGCTGGCTGCTGGAAAACGATGTCGCGCCCAGCGAATTTCTCGTCCTGACGCTCGTGCTGTTAGTGCTGGTGCTGGCCATGCTGATGCGCGCGGAGCGAACCCGGCTTGGCGTCGCGCTGCGCATGACCGGACATGACGATGTGCTTGCTTCGTCGCACGGCATTCCGGTCGCGCGCATCCGTCAGTTCGCCGCCGCGCTGGCCGGAGGGCTGGCAGCGCTGGGTGGTGGTCTCTACGCACATCGCACGACCTATATCGAACCGGCGGTGTTCGACCCGATGCTCGGCGTGCATGCGGTCGGTTACGCGTTGTTGGGTGGGCTGGGCACTGCGCTTGGCCCCTTGCTTGGGGTGATGTTCGATCTGGGTCTGCTGGATGCCTCACGCCTGTTCCCAGGCTGGCGCATGGTGATCTTCGGCGGCCTGGTCGCCCTATTTCTGCGCTGGCGGCCGCGCGGACTGCTCGACGAGACACTGGTGCATCGTCTGAATGGGTTTCGGTTTTTTGCCGGTAGCGTGCGCGCCGCATCGCCCCTGTCGTCCGGCGCGTCAAATCCTCCGGGGCGAAAGGAAATTTCATCATGACCCCCAATCTCCGGGCCACGCGGCTGATCCTGTCTTGCGTCTGTGCGGTGCTCACCCTTGCCTTGCCCGGACAGGTCGCCGCGCAGTCGGGCTCCCGTCCGAAAGTGACGCTGCAGTGCGTCTCCTTCGGGATTGGCCCGATGCTCGAATGCCTGATCGATCTGCAAGGTCGTGACGGCACTCCGCTCGAGACGGCCCAGGTGACCCTGGGCGCCTTGATGCCCTCGATGCCGATGGCGCACACGATCCGGCCGACCAGGGCCGAGTCCACCGGCAAACCTGGTCAGTACATCGGCCGGCTCGAGCTGGAAATGCTCGGCGTCTGGTCGGTCTCGGTCGACATTTCCGGCCCGGTTCGTGACAAGTGGTCGCAAAACCTGCTGGTGCATGACTGCGACGAGAAGGCGCGCTGCGCCGCGACGCCGGCGGCCCGCGGCGACGACGTGCACATGGGCCGCCACCGTGGCGCCCAGCCAGGCCATCGACCCTGACTCAGAGAAAGCTTCATTCATCTGCCCGTATCGGGCGCAATCGGGAAACAACTCTATGACCGCACAAAACCTGCTCACCGAGCACACCATCGTGATCACCGGCGCCGCCACCGGCATCGGTCAGGCCTTTGCGCTCGGTGCTGCGGCCCAGGGCGCACACGTGATCGTCGCCGACATGAACGCGGCCGACGAGACGATGGATCTGATCAAATCCGCCGGTGGCCGCGCCACCTACGCGAAGGTTGATGTTGGTGATGATGCGTCGGTACGCGCGATGGCCGAGACCGCCATGAAGGCGACCGGCCGGATCGACGGACTGATCAATAACGCGGCCTATTTCCGCGAAGTCAAGCTCACCCCCTTTGAGGAACTCGACCCGGCGATTTGGGACCGAATCTTCCAGATCAATGTCAAGGGTGTTTGGCTGTGCTGCAAGGCGGTGATGCCCGCGATGCGTGAGCGCAAGAGCGGATCGATCATCAATATCGCCTCGGTGGTGGCGGTGGCCGGGCAACCCGGCTACCTGCACTACGTCGCCACCAAGGGCGCGGTGCTGTCGATGACCAAGGGGCTGGCCAAGGAGTGCGGCAAGGATGGCGTGCGATGCAATGTCATCGCGCCCGGATTTGTCATCACCGACGCCACAAAGGACAGACCCATCGAGTGGCAACAGAGCTTTCTGAAGGCCCGGGCCATCAGCCGCGAGCAACGTCCGGATGATCTGGTGGGCACCGCGCTTTACCTGCTGAGTGATCTGGCGGGCTTTGTGAGTGGCCAAACCATCGTCGTCGATGGCGGCCACATCATGTACTAAAGAAACCATTGTGATTGGAACATCATGACCGACATCATCCTTCACCACTATCCATTTTCAACCTTCTCAGAAAAGGTACGCACTGCGCTTGGTATCAAGCAATTAGCCTGGCGCTCGGTCGAGATCGCCGGTCTGCCGCCGCGACCGCTGCTCAGTCCAATGACTGGCGGGTATCGCCGCGTACCCGTCATGCAAGTGGGCGCAGATATCTATTGCGACACCAATATCATTCTTCCTGCGCTTGAACGCCTCAAGCC
>Ga0255220_1000706_pt1 | contig 12915 bp, 12 predicted proteins | sample Miss_Colum_RepB__FD_188423 | JGI IMG/M metagenome (GOLD analysis project Ga0255220, IMG submission 188423) | Freshwater microbial communities from Mississippi River, Louisiana, United States - Miss_Colum_RepB_8d | ecosystem: Environmental > Aquatic > Freshwater > River | place: USA: Louisiana...
CTCATCGAAAAATCCTAGCATGCGGGCAGGATACGGACCGAAGTTGGCGATCGGCGTGCACGCAGGTTACGCTGAAGCAGGGTCGCCTTTAGGCTGCAGGCGCCAGTGGCGCGAGGATGGAGATGGGGGACAAGCCGGTTTTTCGGGTTGCTGCGATTGGTCTGGAACAGCGCGAATTGCGGCTGATCGAGATCGTGTTTCGACACAGCCAGTACAACAGCAATCAATACCAGCTGGCCGAACCCGGGGATTTGCACGCTGACCTGTTGGTGGCCAACGTGTTCGACCCGGCAGGCCGGCAGGCCGCCGCGCGTCTGCGCACCTCAGGTGGCGGGCGGCGGCTGATTGTCGCCTTGCCGCGCGGCATGGCTCCCGGAAACACCGGTGCGATCTCGGTGGAACGCCTCGCGTTGCAACTGCTTCCGAGTCTGAATAAGGCGGTCGCTGCACTCCAGGCAGAGGCTTGCGTCGTCGAGCCGAAGGCAGACCTCAAACCGGAACCCAAACCGGAACTCAAACCGGAACTCAAACCGGAACTCAAACCGGAACCGAGGGTAAGAGTCCGGCCAGCAAGTTCAGCGCGGCCCCTTCAAGTCCTGGTGGTCGACGATAGTGCGACTGTTCGCGCCCAGTTGAAGATCGCACTGGAGCGGCTTGGGTTGGGCTGCGTGACCGCGAATTCGGCAAGCGAGGCGATGCAGCAACTTGAATCCGCATCGTTCGATCTGGCGCTGATTGACGTCGTGATGCCCGATTCCGACGGTTACAAGCTGACTCGAGAAATCAAGCGCGACCAGCGCTGGCGACGAATGCCGGTGATTATTCTGACCAGCCGAAGCTCCCCGTTTGACCTCGCCCGTGGTGCGCTTGCCGGCTGCGATGCGTATTTGAGCAAGCCGGTACCGTTCCGGGCCTTGCAGCAAGCGCTGGTCAACCAGTTGCGAAAAACCCTCGGGATCGAGGACCTGTCGGCACTGATGCGCCTGGCTGGCGAAGATGAGCCAACCCAGCGTGTCGGTTCGCGTCTGGCGCGTTTATTCGGACGCTGAAGATGCGGCGTTCACCATTGACGTCCGGCAGTTCCGCGCGCGTGCCGATCGACGAGGCTCAGTTCGAAGCCTTGAGCGCCGCCTCGGTCGCTTTACTCGCGCCTTTGATTCGCCTGGATTCAAATGGGGGCTCGGCGCCTGATCGTGAGTTGCGCGAGGCGCTGCAGCGATTCATCCTGGTCGCCGACCAGGGCGGGCTGCCTGCGGTCGCGCGCATCGCAAGGCTGATCCTGGAGCATCTTGACGGATCAGAGATCGCGCACCCTGATGATCATCCCAGCGAGAGTCTCGAAACCCTGATTGCCGGGATCGTCGAGTTTTGCGCGGGGGATCCTGATGCTGTTGCTGCGAGTCATTTACTCGATGCCGTGAGGGTCTGGGCAGATCCGAGCCGCTCGTCCGTGCACGACGCCGGCTTACATGAGCGCGATTTGCATGCCGACGGTCAGCGAATTCTTGCGTGGACATCCGGCGGTGTCCGCGCAGACGGGCAGCTGCAATCGCGCGCGATTTCTGCGGGCGCGCTCCAGTTGCTTGCACAGGAGGCGAGGGCACTGGTCGATGAGCTCGCAGCACTGCGCCTTGCGCCTGATCGCCTAGCCGCGCGAATCGGAGCGGATGCGGCAGAGATGGCGACACGCGTGGCTCGCGCGGATCGTATCGCCAGGGTGCAGCAACTCGTTGAGCGGTTTGACGCGCTCGCTGAGGCGGCCTACGCGATCGGTGCCAAGGTGCTGTGTCAGATTCTCGGGCGCGCGCAAGTCGCGCTGCAAGACTGGCTGCAACGCGATCATGGGGTGGACAAGCGGGCGCTTGCGCTACTCGAAGCCCTGGCGTCCCGGTTTGCGGGCTATCTGGCATCCCCCGAGCGTGAGCGCGCCGAACTGCTGGTGGCCGTGCTTGCCGAGCCCGGCTGGCCGACGCCGATGCAAGCGCAGATCCTGCGAGAACTTGTCGAAGATCTCTGTGATCTTCCGCGATGCGGGGACCGGCAGCGGGAGACGCAACCGGAGCAGATCACTGCCGATCAGCTCTCGCTGCAATTGCCGGACGATGTCGAGCCGACGGTGCTTGCGCAGTTACTCGGTGAACTCCCGGCGCTAGCCGGCCCATTGGCGCACCATCTGCGCCGTGCGTCTGCCGGCTCGGCATCGGATCTGGCAAGCGCCTTTCGGATCGCCCATACCCTCAAGGGGGCGGCACAAACCGTCGGAGTTCGTGGCATTGCGACCTTGACCCATCGCCTGGAGGATGTGTTGGAGGCGCTCACCGGGCGACCGGCTGGCCTGACCACTGAGATCCAGAGGGATCTGCAGCGCGCCGCGGTCTGTTTGCTGGCGATGGCGGATGCCTTGAACGCGCAGGGGCCGGGGCCTTCTGATGCATTGGGTGTGTGTGAGGCGCTGGGCGTTCGCAAGATGGAGGTTCTGGCGATGCCGATCGAGCATTCGGCCGACCCGCGCGAGGCCTGGTCAGAAGCGGCTCCGGAGCGGCAACCCATGGAGCTGGCATCCGTTGCGCGCCCGGCTTCAACGACCGTGGCTTCAGCGTCCGTTTCCGCGCGGGCGGCAATCGGTTCGCTGGCTTCGATGCGCACGGTGCTCTCGATCGAACCCAGATTGCAGCGTGTTGTCGGGCAGGCCGCCCGCATCGCCGGCCGGCCTGCCGAGCTGCAGATCAGCGGTCAGGACCTGCAGCTCGACGCCAGCTTGATCGAGGCAATCATCGATCCGTTGTCGCATCTGCTGCGCAATGCGGTCGATCATGGCATCGAACCGCAGGACTTGAGGCTGTCTCTTGGCAAACCGTCAGCCGGTCGCCTGCGAGTATCGTTCGAGCGCGCCAATGGCGTAGTCGAGATCTGCTGCAGCGACGACGGGGCCGGTCTCGATGTCGATGCGATTGCGAGGCAGGCAAGACGGGTCGGATTGATCGACAGCGGTACGCCAATGACCGATTCCCTGGCTGCCGATCTGATTTTGCGCGCGGGATTTTCCACGCGCGAAGTCGTCACGCAAATCTCCGGGCGCGGCATTGGGCTGGATGCGGTGCGCGACGCGATTCAGGCACTGAACGGGGAGATTCGGATCGAATCACAAGCGGGGATTGGCACGCTCTTTCGGATTCGTATTCCGACGCCAGGTTGATGCCTGGTGGATGCTGGTCTAGCATGGATCAGAGAAAAGGAGAACGGTATGCAAGTCAGCGAGATACTTCGAGTCAAGGGCAGCACGCTGTTCACCGTTGCCCCGGAGACGATGCTCTCCGACTGCGTGATTTCGATGGCCGAGCAGGACATCGGCTCCCTCGTGGTCATGGACAAGGGACAGCTTGTCGGCATGCTGACCTTTCGCGAGGTGATTCGGATTCTTGCCAAGCGCCAGTTGGAGCAGCGTAGCGGGCCGACGCCGCCGGTCGCAGAGATCCTCGCGCGCGAGGTCATGAATGCCAATCCGACGGTGGCCTCCCCCAGTATGGATGTCAATGAGTTGCGCCGGGTCATGCTCGAGACCCGGCAACGCTACTTGCCGGTCATGGAGGGCGGTACGCTGCTCGGCGTGCTTTCGTTTCATGATGTGGCGCGTGCCGTCCTCGAGGAGCAAAGCTTCGAGAACAAGATGCTCAAGGCCTATATTCGCGACTGGCCGGCCGAGGGCTGATCGGTCCGCAATGTATGTTGCGCCCGGTTGTCGTGACCACCAGGCGCAGTCTCCCTGCGCAGGCCGGTAGCGCAGCTGGAGCGGACTCGCAGGGCCGTCACGTTGGATGGGACCGGGATTCGTTAGAATCCGGGCATGCGGATACTTGTCAGCAATGACGACGGTTATTTTTCGCCAGGAATCGAGGCGCTCGTGCAGGGGCTTCGCGGCCTCGGTGAAGTTACTGTCGTCGCTCCTGAACGCGATCGCAGTGGAGCCTCTAATTCGTTGACGCTCGACCGTCCGCTGACCGTGCGCAAGGCCGGAAACGGCTTTTATTTCGTCAACGGCACCCCCACCGATTGCGTGCACATCGCGATTACCGGGCTGCTTGATTCGCCTCCGGACCTGGTCGTGTCTGGCATCAATGACGGAGCGAACATGGGCGATGACACGATCTACTCGGGTACGGTCGCGGCTGCGATGGAAGGTTTCCAGCTTGGGGTTCCGGCGATCGCTTTCTCGCTTGCACAACGTGGTTACAAGCATCTGGATTGCGCACAGCGAGTGGCAGCAGACCTGGTGCGCAAGCTCGCACCGAGGTTGCTTGAGCGTCCGATGCTGCTGAACGTCAACATCCCGGGGGTGCCCCATGAGTCGCTGCGTGGAGTGCAGCTCGTGCGTCTGGGCAAGCGGCACAAGGCCGAACCGGTGATCCGTGCGCAAAACCCGCGAGGCGAGCCGATCTACTGGATTGGTCCGGCGGGAAGCGCCAAGGATGCGGGGCCGGGCACCGACTTTCATGCAGTCAACGAGCGCTGGGTTGCCGTAACACCGCTCGATGCAGATCTGACCGGCCGCGATGAGTTCGAGCCGGTCGGCAATTGGCTGGCGACGTGACCCGGCAGTGATGAACCCGAACGGTAAGGACCCGAACAGCAAGGACCCTGGGCCGACATCCCAGCCAGGTTCAGAGCTCGCGCCAGAGGTCGCGCCTGAAGTTACGGCGGCAGACTCCCCCCGGGAGCGGCGGGTGATGCGACCGTCTCCCAAGCCCCCCTTGCCGCCACAAACCCGCAAGGCTGCCGGCAACCGGGTCGCGCATGCGGCGTTTGAGGCTGCCGCTGCCGGCGTGGGACTGGCGCCGGAGCGAGCTCGCCAGCGCATGGTGGCGTCCCTGCGTGCCAGCGGGATCAGGGACGAGGGTGTGCTCGACGCGATGCAGCAGGTGCCGCGACACTTGTTCGTTGAAGATGCGCTTGCCAGCCGGGCCTACGAGGACGTCGCGCTGCCGATAGGCCATGGCCAGACGATTTCCAAGCCGAGCACCGTCGCGCGCATGATTGAGCTCATCGCTGCGACGATTCCGCGTGAAGCGCGCCCGCGGGCCAAGGTGCTTGAGGTGGGCACCGGTTGCGGTTACCAGGCAGCGGTGCTGGCTGAGGTGTTTGGTGAGGTGGTGTCGATCGAGCGGGTTCGAGGGCTTGCCGACGATGCCCGATCGCGGCTGCGGCCCTTGCGTCTCGGCAATTTACGGTTGGTGTTTGGCGATGGGCGTTTGGGCGCTCCCAGCGCCGCGCCGTTTGATGGCATTTTGTTGGCAGCGGCCGGCGAAGAGATTCCCGAAGAGCTGCTATTGCAAATGAAGGTACCCTCCAGGTTGCTTGCGCCGATCGACTCTGCAGGGCGGCAATCGCTGCATCTGGTTGAACGGGTCGGCAACGAGACCTGGCATTTGACTGTGCTTGACGCGGTTCGATTCGTGCCGCTTCGAGCTGGAACCACATGACCGGTCCTGCGATTGGATGTGACCGGATCGCTTTAGGAAACTTGTTCAAGATGTGTTTGTTTGACCGACATGTGCTGATTTCACTGGCGGCTGTGCTGGGAATCGCTGGCTGTTCGACTCCGGCTCCGGCTCCGGTCGAACACCGGACCCGACCGCAGACAGTTGTCAGCCCGCAACCGCCGACCCGAGCCCAGAGCACCTCGCCGATTCCTGCCAGCCGCACTCCGGCGCCATCCAAGCCGGTGCAGGCGGCACCCGTGCCGAATCGCGGCGTGCAAGTCAGGCCATTGGGGTCGACCTCACCGGCTCAACAGTCGAGCCCGGAAAATCTGCGTAGCGAGCCGCGTGGTGAGAAGCTCGCGTATTCCGACCAGGCGGTGGCTGAGATGCGACGCAGTCCGGCGTCGCCAATGGCTGCGCCTGCGCCGGCGCCGCTACCACCGGTCGCACCTGCGCAGGCGCCGGTACCACCGGTCGCGCCGGCTGCGCAAGCCAGTGTGTCTCCCGACCCGAAACCTGCGCCTGGCGCCACTGCGTCAACCGCGGTCGTGTCGTCCGCAGGGTTTTCGTGGCCGGCAGCCGGGGCAATCCTCAAGCCGTTTTCGGAGCCGAGCTACATGGGGGTTTCGATCGCTGGAGCGCCTGGTGACCCGATCAATGCAGCTGCTGACGGCAAGGTGATCTTCAGCGGCGTGGGACCTCGCGGCTATGGCAATCTGATCATCGTTCGCCATGATGCGGACACGCTCTCGGTCTATGCCCACAACCGTGCGCTGCTGGTCAAGGACGGCGACCAGGTTCAGCGCGGCCAGAAGATCGCCGAATTGGGCGACTCGGGTGCGGATCGTCCCAAGCTGCATTTTGAGATTCGCAAGGCCGGCAAGCCGGTTGATCCGACCAAGCTGTTACCGGCGCGCTGATGTCTCCGGTCCTGGTTTTCGATCTCGAGACGGTCCCGGATACAGCCGGTCTGCGGCGGATCTGGGATCTGCCTGCTGAGCTCTCCGATGCGCAAGTGGCAGAGGCGGCCTTCGAACGGCGTCGCGAAAAGACCGGCTCGGATTTCCTGCCGCTGCACCTGCATCGCGTGATCGCCATCGGTTGCCTGTTTCGCAGCGGATCCAAGGTGCTGCGGGTCAGTTGTCTTGGTGAGCCGCAAGACTCCGAGAAAGTGCTGATCGAAAAGTTTTTCCGGATCGTTGATGATCACACCCCACAACTCGTCTCCTGGAACGGCAGCGGGTTCGATCTGCAGGTGCTGCACTATCGCGGACTGGTCAATGGCGTGCATGCCGCGCGTTACTGGGAGCAAGGCGACGAGGACCGGGACTTTCGCTACAACAACTACATCAGTCGGTACCACTCCCGGCATCTCGATCTGATGGACCTGCTCGCGCTGTACAACGGGCGCGCCAATGCACCGCTCGACGAGCTTGCCAAGCTGTGCGGCTTTCCGGGCAAGCTCGGGATGGACGGCTCCCAGGTGTGGCCGGCCTTTCAGCGCGGTGAACTGGCGCAGATCCGGGCGTACTGCGAGACGGACGTGGCGAATACCTGGCTGATGTACTGCCGCTTTCAGTTGCTGCGCGGTGCCTGGGATGCCGAGCGCTATGCCAGTGAAATCACGCTCGCGCGCCAGACGATTGATTCGGAGAGCGCTCAGCACTGGCGCGAATTCCTCGCTGCCTGGTCCGATGACTGAGGCACCGGAACCAGTCCTCGAGATCGAATCGCTCGACCTCGACGCCAATGGCGTGGCCCGCAGTGAGGGCAAGGTCGTGTTTGTGCGCGGTGCGCTGCCGGGCGAAGTGGTGCGCGCCCGGGTCGTGCGACGCAAGCCTCGCTTTGAGGTCGCGCAGACCCTTGAGGTATTGCGCGAATCCTCCGCACGGGTTGTGCCGCGCTGCCGGTACTTTGGCGTATGCGGCGGCTGCGCGATGCAGCACCTGGAGCCCTCCGCGCAACTGGCGATCAAGCAGCGCGCGCTGGAAGATCAGCTCGAGCACATCGGGCGCCTGCGACCGGTATCAATGCTGCGGGCAATTTCCGGTCCGGCCTGGAGCTACCGTTATCGCGCCCGACTGTCCGTGCGCAATGTGCCCAAAAAAGGCGGCGTGCTGGTCGGCTTTCACGAGCGTGGGTCGAGCTATGTCGCCGACATGCTCAGCTGCGAGGTGTTGCCGCGTCGAGTCTCGGATCTGCTGATTCCTTTGCGCGAACTGATTTCCGGGTTGCGGATGCGTGACCGCTTGCCTCAAATTGAGGTGGCGATCGGGGACGGGCCGAATGGGCAGGTTCTCGCGCTGGTGTTCCGGGTGCTCGATCCGGCTCATGATGAGGACCGCGACGCGATGCTTGCATTTGCACGCAAGCATGATTTCGAGCTGTGGGTGCAACCCAAGGGCCCGGATTCGATCGTGTTGTGGTGGGCTCCGGGCAGCGAGGGCGACGCACCGCAGTCGCAGCTCGGGTATTCGCTGGCCGAATTCGATGTGCGCATGCCGTACCGGCCGACCGACTTTACGCAGGTGAACCATCGCATCAACGAAGTGCTGGTGTCGCGCGCGCTCCGTCTGCTCGCGCCTGAATCGGGCGATCGCGTTGCCGATCTGTTTTGCGGGCTTGGAAATTTTTCGTTGCCTTTGGCCCGTCGCTGCGCCGAGGTCGTCGGCATTGAGGGTAGTGCCTCGCTGGTTGCGCGTGCGGCAGACAATGCGAAGCTCAATGGGCTGCAAGCGAAGACGAGTTTTCGCGCGGCGAACTTGTTCGAGATGAGCTTGCCGGGCTGGCAGTCGCTCGGCGCATTCGATCGAGTACTGATCGACCCGCCTCGCGAAGGCGCGCTCGAGGTCTGCAAGGCACTGGCCGAAGATGAGCATCGCGTGAACCGAATCGTGTACGTCTCGTGCAACCCGGCGACGCTGGCTCGTGATGCCGCGGTGCTGACGCACGGGCGGCGCTACCGGCTGATGGCAGCCGGCGCCATCAACATGTTCCCGCACACGGCGCACGTCGAGTCGGTCGCGGTGTTTGAACCATACGACGATACGCCTGGGGCGATCGCGCCCGAATCGTTGCGGGGGCTTCCTGCCAAGGCGGCGCGACGCGCCGAATCTGAGCCGGAATCCCATCTGGATCAGGCGTCAGGGGATGACAATGGATAAGCCGTATAACGGACTCAGGGTGATCGATTTCTCGACCACGATCGCCGGACCGCAGTGCACCCGGATGCTGGCCGACATGGGGGCTGACGTCATCAAAATCGAGGCGCTTGAGGGCGATATGATGCGCAGCCGTCCGCCACAGAGAAACGGCGCCAGCACGGCGTTTGGCCAGCTCAATGCCGGCAAGCGCAGTGTCGTCATCGACCTGAAATCTGCGGCGGGGCGCGAGGCGGCACGACGTCTGGCTGCGTCCGGCGACGTGGTGGTCGAGAATTTTCGCCCTGGTGTGATGCAACGGCTCGGGCTCGACTACCAGACACTGCGCGCGGACAACCCCGGGCTGATTTACTGCGCAATCTCGGGCTACGGACAAACCGGGCCCTCGTCACAGTTGCCGGCGTATGCCCCGGTGATCCACGCAGCGTCCGGATTTGATCTTGCCCACCTCGACTACCAGGAGGGTCGCGAGCGTCCGGATTACTGCGGGATCTTTGTGGCGGACGTGCTTTCCGGGGTCTACGCATTTGGTGCGATTGGCACGGCGTTGCACCATCGCAGTCGCACCGGAGCCGGACAGTTCATCGATGTGTCGATGCTCGAGAGCATGTTGAGCCTGACCCTCACCGAACTGCAGGCGGCTCAGTTTCCGTTCACCATGCCGCGCAGGCCGATGTACGGCCCGGTGGAGACGGGTGACGGATATGTGATGGTCGCGGTCGCCAGCGAGAAGACCTTCCTGAATCTTCTCGACGCCGCCGGTCAGCCGGAACTCGCGCGCGACCCGCGTTTCGAGAAATATCTGGATCGGCGTGCAAACTGGGCGGAACTGATGGATCTGATCGAGAACTGGTCTCGTGGCCTGACCCGCGATCAGTGCCTGCAGGCTCTCGAGCAGCATGGCGTGCCGAGTTCGCCCTATCGCTCGGTCAAGCAGGCGCTCGACGATCCGCAACTGGTGCATCGCCAAGCGCTCGCGCAGGTCAGTGACCGCGGCGGGGTGTTCAATGCACTGAATCCACCGTTCCGGTTTAGCGAGACCGCCGTCGGTGCCGGATCGCATGCTGCGGCGCTTGGGGAGCACACCCGCGAAGTGCTGCGCGAAATCGGCTATGACGACCCGCAGATCGATGCGCTCGGCGCCTGAGGCCCGAACCGCGCCAGGGAGAGAACCATGACGATCCGTTTCGAAGACCTCGTGACGAAGGCTATGCCGATTGCCGACCGCTTGCGCGCGCGTGGCGACACGATCGCGGTGGCGGAGTCTTCGGCTGGCGGTCTGCTCAGCGCTGCCTTGCTTGCGGTTCCAGGGGCATCCGCCTATTTTCTGGGCGGTGGAGTCGTGTACACATTGCGCGCCCGTCGCGCGATCGCGCAGATCGCCGATGATGAAATGACCGGAATGCGCTCAGCGTCGGAGCCGTATGCGGCGCTGCTGGCACGGCGGTCCCGGGAGAATCTGGGAGCCACCTGGGGGCTGGCCGAGACCGGAGCCAGCGGGCCAAGCGGCAATCGCTACGGAGACGCCGCCGGCCATAGTTGCATCGCCATTTCCGGGCCGATCGACAAGGTGCTGACCCTGGAAACCGGCGACTGCGACCGGCTCGCGAACATGCTTCGGTTCACGGACCGGGCCTTGCAATTGCTGGCCGAAGCGCTCGACTGACAAAGCGCTTGGGCCGGGCCTTGCGTGGCGAAGCTTACTCGGCCTTCCAGTTCGGCTTGCGCTTCTCGGCGAAGGCTTTTGGCCCCTCGATCCAGTCCTGACTGGCGCGCAGTCGCGACACCGCCGCGTACTCGAGGCGAATCGCAGCTTCCAGTCCGGGTACGTCCAGTCCCTGCATCGCTGCCTGTTTGGTGGCACGGATCGACATCGGCGAGCACTCCAACACCTGCGCCGCCCACTTGCGGGCCTCGGCCAGCGCCTGACCCTCCGGCACGACCGCGGTGACGAAGCCCAGTTCGTAGCCTTCCCGGGCAGGCACATGACGGCCGGTCAGCATCATGCCCATGGCTCGCTTGGTGCCGATTGTGCGAGGCAGGCGATGCAGGCCACCGGCGAGCGCAGCCAGGCCCACGCGAGGCTCGGGCAGCGCGAATCGCGCATTCTCGGCTGCGATGATGATGTCGCAGGCCAGGGCAGTCTCGAAGCCGCCACCCATCGCGACGCCGTTGACCGCGGCGATGATCGGCTTTTCCAGATCGAATCGGTTGGTGAGCCCGGCAAAGCCGGTCGTCACGAAGCCGCGATAGCCGCCTTCAGCCTGGTACCTCAGATCGTTTCCAGCACTGAATGCCCGGTCGCCCGCTCCTGTCACGATCGCAACCCATTGATCCGGGTCGCTGGCGAAGTCGTTCCAGACCTTCTCCAGCTCCAGATGGGCCGGATAGTGCAGTGCATTCATCCGGTCGGGACGATTCAGCGTGACGATGGTCAGATGGCCGTCTCGCTCAACGGTGCAGAATTCAGGCATCAGTGGACTCCGTGAAGATGGGTTGGTTTGGGCGGCTGGGATCAGCTGCCGATCTGCGGCATCTGCTCGCGCAGTGTGCGTTTGAGCAGCTTCCCATTGGCATTGCGCGGCAAAGGCGCGTCGAGCAGCGTGAAGGTCTCGGGCACCTTGTAGTCTGCAAGTCGGGCGGCACAGAACTCGCGCAACGCGGCGGCATCGAGCTGATCATCAAGCCGTGAGACGAAGGCATGCACGCGTTCGCCCAGCACCGGGCAGGGGCGTCCGATGATCGCGCTTTCCAGCACACCCGGGTGCTCGCTGAGTACATTCTCGACTTCAACCGAAAAGATCTTGTAGCCGCCACGGTTGATCATGTCCTTGATCCGGTCAAAGACCCGCACATAGCCCTGAGCGTCGATTGATCCGATATCCCCGGAATGCCAGAAACCGGCAGTGAAGGAGTCACGCGTGGCCTGCGGGTTGGCCCAGTAGCCGGGCACGACCATCGGGCCGCGGATCCAGATCTCGCCGGCTTCGCCCGGCGGCAGTTCGCGACCTTCAGCGTCGACGACGATCAGGTCCGCGCAGGGCAGGGCGAAGCCGACGCTGTCGGGGCGTTGCGCGGTCAGATGCGAAGGCAGTTGCGTGGCTGGAGAGGTGGCTTCCGTGGATCCGTAGGTGTTCATCAGCCGCAAGGCTGGGAGCCGCGTCGCCAGTTCGGCAATCGTGGCTTCGGGCATCGGCGCGCCCCCATATCCACCTGAACGCCAGGCGCGCAGATCATGTTGGGCAAGATCTGGTTGCAGCAGGCACAGGTTGTACATGGCCGGCACCATCAGGGTGTGCGTGATCCGTTCGCGCGCGGCCAGCCGGATGAAATCGGCCGCCCGAAATTCCGGCATCAGAACCGTCGCGCCAGCAACCTGCCACATTGTGACCAGCACGGCGACCAGCCCCGTGACATGGCTGGCTGGCACGGCCAGCAGCGAGCGTTCTGCCTCTTTTAGCTCCATGCAGTATTGGAAATGCAACGCCGAGTGCACGATGTTCATGTGCGTCAGCATGGCCCCCTTGGGCCTGCCAGTGGTTCCGGAGGTGTAGAGAATGACCGCGGTGTCTTCCTCCTGCGGGGCTGGCGGCTGCACCGACGCTTCGGCCCGCGGCAACTCGGTGACACAGGCCCGAAGCGTCGGCACCTGGGCAGCCGCGGGCAGCCGCTCGGCGAGTGCAAGGTCATGCACCAGCATCGCAGCCTCGCAGTGCTGAAGGATGTAGGCAATTTCAGGGCTCTGGAGTCGGGTCCCCATTGGTACCGCGATCGCGCCGGCACGAATGATGCCCAGGAAGGCATGGACGAACTCGGCCCGATTGCCAACTAGCATCGCTACGCGATCACCCGGCTGAATGCCGTGGCTATGCAGCCCGGCGGCGACACGGCTTGCCTCCCGATCAAGCTGTGCGTAGGTCCAGCGCGACTCGCCGTCCACCAGCGCCTCGGCATCTGGTGCGCGTTGCACCGTCGCAGCGAACAAATTCCACAGGCTCTTTGCCCGCTCGGCGAAGCAGCGAACCACTCGATCGCCGAAATGCGATTCATGGCGGATGCGAATTGAAGGATCGAGGCGAAAGCTCATTGCTCAAGCGTACCGGTCTGTTCGTGGGATGCGAAAGCGACAGGCGGCTTGATCAGGCTCGAGCCGCGTATCCGACAAGAAAAAGGGCCGCGCGAGCGGCCCTAGGAGTCGGAGCGCTTGAGCGACCCCGCGATGCTACACCGATGGGGCGCGCTTTAGTCGCGGTCCCCGCCGAGGATACCCAGCAAGG
>Ga0255220_1000710_pt1 | contig 12887 bp, 11 predicted proteins | sample Miss_Colum_RepB__FD_188423 | JGI IMG/M metagenome (GOLD analysis project Ga0255220, IMG submission 188423) | Freshwater microbial communities from Mississippi River, Louisiana, United States - Miss_Colum_RepB_8d | ecosystem: Environmental > Aquatic > Freshwater > River | place: USA: Louisiana...
GTTCCCCCAGAACCCGTCAAAGCCTGAGATCAGCACAATGCGACCCCAGCGCTGGGCGCGCATTGCCGGAATCGCATGCCGCGCCAGGTAAAAGGCCGCGCTCAGGTTGGTGCGCATCACCGTGTCCCATTGTTCCGGCGTGATCTCCAGGAACGCTTGCTTGTGCCGTATGCCGACATTGCTGACAAGGATGTCGACAACACCGAACCGATCGGCGGCCGCCTGCACGAGTGTGGCGGCCTGGTCGTCCTGGCTGACGTCGGCCATCACCCCGAGCGCGGAGGCGCCCAAGTCTCCGAGTTCAGCCACGACCCGATCCACTGCATCGCGGTCGCTGTGGCCGTTAACGACAACATTGGCACCTTGCGCGCCGAGCGCCAGCGCAATGGCACGGCCGATGTTGCGTCCGGAACCGGTGACCACGGCAGTGCGGCCGACCAGTGGAAGTGCAGGGGATCGGGAGGTCATGGTCAAGTAGTCCTCGGGTTGACGGGATCGACAGCGGCAGCATAACGTACGGACGACTGGACGTTAAGGCTTCATGCTGTTCCGGCGCATCCGCCTGGTCCCCGTAAAGATCTCGGCTTTACCCTACCTAGGAGACACGTTCATGCATCGTCGCCTTGCCACCCGTTGGCTTGCCAGCCTGCCCATGACGCTGGCCGTCGTGTTTGTCGCCACCTCGCTACCTGTCGCAGCTCAGAGCTGGCCCGATAAGCCGCTTCGCCTGGTCGTTCCCTATCCGCCGGGCGCTTCTACTGACGCCGTCGGTCGGACCGTCGCACAGGCCATCGGGTCGCCGCTTGGTCAGAACGTCATCGTTGAGAACAAGGCGGGCGCAAGCGGGAGCATCGGAAGCGCCGAGGTTGCGCGTGCGCCAGCGGACGGCTATACGTTTGTTCTGGGCACCGACGCGACACACACGGCCAATTTCCATCTGAGCGCGACCCCGCCTTATCACCCGGTTCGTGACTTCACGGCGCTGAGCATCGCGGCCTTGAATCCGCTCGTGCTGGTCGTCAATCCGAGCGTGACACCGGCCAGAACGCTGCCTGAGCTCGTTGCCTACGTGCGGGCAAACCCGGACAAAGGGGCCTACGGCAGCAGCGGCAACGGCTCTCCCCATCACCTGGCCGGAGAATTGCTCAAGCTCAAGACCGGAGCGCCGCTGCTACATGTTCCGTACAAGGGCGGTGGCCCAGCGGTCAACGACCTGATTGGCGGTTCGGTTCCGATGGTTTTTTCCAGTCTGATTACGGTCTTGCCACACATCAAGAGCGGCAGGCTGCATGCGGTGGCGGTCACCACGCAGGAGCGCTACCCCGGGTTGCCGGATGTGCCGACCATGGCCGAGACCTACCCCGGCGCGGTGATGAATTCCTGGCTCGGTTTCTTTGCGCCCGCAAAGCTGCCTGCTCCGATCGCGCAACGATTAAGTGAAGAGATCCGCAAGGCGCTTCAGTCGCAGGATGTAAAGGCCCGGCTCGATGCTGCGGGCATGGTTGTCGTCGCTCTCGATCCGGCGCAGTCGACCGCGCAGGTGGCACGGGAATTCGATGAACGCGGTCAGTTGATCAAGGCAGCAGGCATCAAGGCACAATGAGCGTGCAAGCCGTTGCGGACCGACCCCTGGCTGGTGTCGTGGTTGTCGAACTAGGGCACAGTGTTGCCGCGCCGTTTGCCGGACAGGTGCTCGGCGATCTCGGCGCCGAAGTGATCAAGGTTGAAAAGCCGGCCGGCGACGATGCGCGTCAGTGGGGACCGCCCTTTGTCGACGGGGCGGCCGCCACATTCCAGGCGCTCAATCGGAACAAGCACAGCTGGGCGATGGATCTGCGGGACGAGGCGCACAAAGCAGCGCTGATGGCGTTGATCGATGAGCGCGCCGATGTTGTGCTTCAAAACATGCGACCTGGCCAGGCCGATGCACTTGGCCTGGGGGCCACTGCACTTCGCGAGCGCAAGCCGGCATTGGTCTATTGCAACCTTGGGGCCTTCGGCGCCGACGGCCCGCTGGCCAGCCGACCCGGCTACGACCCGCTGATGCAGGCGTTTGGCGGGATCATGAGTGTCGTCGGCGAGCCGGCTGGTGCCCCGGTGCGGGTCGGGCCGTCGATCGTCGACATGGGCTCGGGCATGTGGGCGGTCATTGGCATCCAGGCGGCGTTGTTGCAACGACAGGTAAGTGGCATTGGTGCCACTGTGGACGTATCGCTGTTCGAGACCGCCGTGGCCTGGATGTCGTTGTATGCCGCGCAGTACCAGGCCAGCGGCATGTTGCCCGGCAAGAATGGATCGGGCCAGGCCGGCATTGTTCCTTACCGCGCCTATCGCACCGCCGACGGCGACCTCGTCGTCGCGGCCGGCAATAATGGGCTGTTCGAACGTCTGTGCTCGGTACTCGGTCAACCGCAGTGGGCACGAGATCCGCGGTTTGCGGACAACCCTGCCCGCGTGCGGCATGCTGCTGCGCTGTACGCGCTGTTGGAGCCTGAGTTTTTGGCGCAGGACAATGCGAGCTGGATCAAGCGGCTGGACGCAGCCGGCGTGCCTTGCGCGCCGGTGCAGGACGTGGCACAGATGCTGTCGCACCCGCAGACCCAAGCCCTGGGCCTGGTGCAGCCTGTGCCCGGCAGTTCGGTACCAATGGTCGGCCTGCCGGTCCGATTCAACGGTGTCAGGCCGCTGCCGCGCTCGGCCTCGCCGGCGCTGGGCGTCGATACCCCTGCCCTGTAGATAGGATGCGCGCTTCGCGCCTTCGTACCGGTGTGCCAGGCCGCGAAACGCCGAGTCAATTTTCTGGAGCCATGAATGTCTGAACCCCTTAGTCTGATTCTTGACGAGGACTATCCCGATATCCGCGAAGGTGTGCGCCGTATCTGCGCCGATTTCCCGGGCGCGTACTGGCGCGAATTGGATGAGCGCTCGGCGTATCCGAGCGAATTTGTACAGGCGATGACCGATGCGGGTTACCTGGCCGCGCTGATTCCCGAGGAATACGGCGGTGCCGGTCTTCCTTTGCGGGCCGCTGGCGTGATCTTGGAGGAGGTGCACGCGAACGGTGGCAATGCCGGTGCCACGCATGCGCAGATGTATACGATGGGGACCGTGCTGCGTCATGGAAGCGTCGAACAAAAGGCTCGCTATCTGCCGCAAATCGCTGCCGGCAAGCTTCGTCTGCAGGCCTTTGGGGTGACCGAGCCGACCACTGGGACGGATACGACCAAGCTGCGAACCAGGGCGGTACGCGAAGGCGACCACTACGTGGTCAACGGTCAAAAGATCTGGACTTCGCGTGCCCTGTACTCAGACTTGATGCTGCTGTTAGCACGCACCACGCCGCTGGATGAGGTCAAGAAAAAGACCGAGGGTCTGAGCGTGTTTCTCGTCGACATGCGGCAGGCTGTGAATCAGGGCATGACGATTCGCCCGATCAAGGCGATGATCAACCACAATACGACGGAAGTGTTCTTCGACAACTTGCGGATTCCGGCTGACAGCCTGGTGGGCATTGAAGGTCAGGGGTTGCGCCACATCATGGACGGGATGAACGCCGAGCGCATCCTGGTGTCGCATGAATCGATTGGTGACGCCAAGTGGTTCGTCAACAAGGCGGCGAACTACGCCAATGAGCGCGTCGTCTTCGGTCGTCCAATCGGGCAAAACCAGGGAATTCAGTTTCCGATCGCCAAGGCCTATGCATCCGCGCAGGCCGCCGAATTGATGCTGCGCCGAGCCGCCGCAACCTTTGAGGCCGGCCGGCCTTGTGGCGAGGAGGCGAACCTGAGCAAGCTGCTCAGCGCCGAAGCGGCATGGGAAGCGGCCGAGGCCTGTATGCAGACGCATGGTGGATTTGCGTACGCCTGCGAGTACGACATCGAGCGCAGATGGCGCGAGGCCCGTGTGCAGCGTACCGCACCGATCTCCACCAATCTGATCCTGTCATACATCGCCGAGCATGTGCTCGGCCTGCCGCGCAGTTACTGACAAGAGTGAGACTTTCCAGGAGCCTGCACAGATGTCCGAACGCGATTACCAGATCTTTGAGGCTGGGGATGTCGTACTGCAGTCGGGGAGAACCTTCCCCGGCATGCGGATTGCGTACAAGACTTTCGGTGCGCTGAATGCGCAGCGCTCGAACGTGATTGTCTATCCGACCTCGTTTAGCGCGCAGCACTATGACACGCAGTGGCTGGTGCGCGAGGGCGGGGCGCTGGATCCGTCGCGCTACTTCATCGTGATCCCGAACCTGTTCGGAAATGGTCTGTCGTCGTCGCCGTCGAATACTGGCTGGCCGCTGACAGGCGATCGCTATCCGCAGGTCACTTATCAGGACGCGGTGCGTGTGCAGCAGCGGTTGCTCGCCGAAACCTTCGGTATCGACAAGGTGGCGCTGGTCTATGGCTGGTCGATGGGTGGCATGCAGGCCTATCACTGGGCGAGCGTGTTTCCGGATCTGGTTGAACGCATCGCGGTGGTCTGCGGCTCGGCGCGCTGCGCGGCGCACAACTCGGTGTTCATCGACGCAGTGCGTGCGGCGCTAACCGCCGATCCGGCCTATCGCGACGGAGTCTTTACCGAGCCTGCGGTGCGCGGCGCACGCGCGATGGGGCGCCTGTATGCGAGTTTCGCGCTGTCGCAGGACTTTTATCGTGACGAGCTCTGGCGTGGCCTGGGCTACAGTTCGCTGGAAGACTTCCTGGTGCGTAGCTGGGAGGTGAATTTTGCGCGTCGCGATCCGTCCGATCTGCTGGCGCAGTTGTGGACCTGGCAGCATGGCGACATCAGCGCCAACGAACGTTTCCATGGCGATCTGCCGGCGGCACTGGCGGCAATTCGCGCCAAGGTGTTGCTGATGCCCGGCGACCATGACTTGTATTTTCGGGTCGAGGATAATCGGCGCGAGCTTGCGCATCTGCGCAATGCGCAATTGAAACCGATCCCCTCTGTCTGGGGACATCGAGCTGGCAATCCGGCGCAAAATCCGCAGGATGCCGCGTTCATCGAGAGTGCGGTCCGCGAGCTGCTGGCCAGCTAGAAGCAACGAGGAAGACTGAAATGACGAAAGTGGTGTCGGAGGTCGCAGGAACGGTGTGGAAGCTGGAGACCCAGGTCGGTGATGCAGTGGCCGAGGGGCAGCAGCTGCTGATCATCGAGTCGATGAAGATGGAGATTCCGGTCGAGGCACCACATGCCGGTACGGTTGTCGAGATCCGTGTCAACGAGGGCGATCCGGTCGAGGAAGAAATGGTCCTCATCGTTCTCGATTGACGGGGGCGATGATGGCGCTCGGACAACTGCACACGCTGTTGTACTCGGTCGATCAGGGCGTGGCCACGGTCACGCTCAACCGGCCGGACAAGATGAATGCGTTCACGCCGCAAATGCGTGACGAACTGATCGCGGTGCTGGATCACACCGATGCGGACGACTCGGTGCGCGCGGTGATCATCACCGGTGCCGGCAAGGCGTTTTGCGCCGGTGCAGATCTGTCCAGTGGCGGCAATACCTTCGACTATGCCTCGCGCGACGAGTCTGCGCGCGAGGAGACCCGTGTCGGCGATGTGTATCGCGATGGCGGTGGTTTGACCACCTTGCGTATCTATCGCAGCCTGAAGCCGGTCATCGGGGCGATCAATGGCGCCGCGGTCGGCATTGGCGTCACGATGCAGCTGCCTATGGATATCCGCCTGGCATCGACTAGCGCGCGATTCGGCTTCGTGTTCGCGCGGCGCGGCATCGTCCCGGAGGCGGCCTCGTCCTGGTTCCTGTCCCGCGCGGTCGGCATGCAGACCGCGCTTGAGTGGTGTTTTTCCGGCCGGGTGTTCGACGCGCAGGAGGCGCTCGAGCGTGGCCTGGTGCGCTCACTGCATGCGCCAGACGAGTTGCTCCCGGCGGCGCGCGCGCTGGCCCTGGAGATTGCGCAAAACACCGCTCCGGTCTCGATCGCACTGACGCGCCAGATGCTCTGGCGCATGGCCGGTGCGGATCATCCGATGCTGGCGCATCGGGTCGACAGTCGTGCGATTCAGGCGCGGGGCCGGTCGGCCGACACCCGCGAAGGGGTCAGCTCGTTTTTCGAGAAGCGCGCCCCACAGTTCACCGATCGTGTATCGCAGGACATGCCAGAGTTCTTCCCCTGGTGGCAGGAGCCGCCATTCGAGTGAGGCCGGCCTTATCGGGTGACGAATGGCGGCTTGGCCCACCAGATCAGCCCGAGCAGGACCAGCATCAGCAGCCCGCTGGTCCATAGCGTCCAGTTCGTTGCCATCAGGTAACCCTGGACATTAATCATTGAGTCGATCCGGGCCAGCGACGCGGTCGGATCCAGGCCACGCTCCTGCAACTGCAGCAGATAGTCGCGCGCAGCCGGCGAGTACGGGTTGATCTGCTCGGCCATCAACGCGTGCTGGCCGATGCCATGGCGGTCCCAGGCTCCCACCAGCACCGCGGTACCCAGGCTCGAACCGATGATCCGGATGAAGTTGCTCAGTCCGGAGGCGGCGGCGAACTGCTCGCCGCTCAGGCCGGACATGCTGATCGCGGTCAGCGGCAGGAAAAAGAAGCTGATCCCGATCCCGATCCACAAGCGGGTCTGCGCGACGGTCCAGAAGTCGACGTCCGGCGTGAAGCGGCCGCTGCCGATCACCGCAGCGGCGAAGCCGAGCACGCCGACTGTCACAACCAGTCGGGCATCGATCCGGTGCAGGTTGGCTCCGACCATCGGCCCGAGGATGACCGCAAAGATGCCGCCGGTGGCGACCGCCATCCCGGCCCACAGCGAGGTGTAACCGTAATAGGTCTGCATCCACAGCGGCAGTGTGACCAGTGTGCCGAAGAACGAGATCATGCCCAGGAAAATGCACAGCGAGCCGATTGTGAAGTTGCGCCGCTTGAACAGTCGCAGGTCGACGATCGGATGCTCGTCGGTCAGCTCCCAGATCACGAACACGATCGCCGAAACCGCAGACACACAGGCCAGCGCAATGATGATCGGAGACTCGAACCAGTCCAGATGATTGCCCTGGTCGAGCAGCAACTGCAGGCATGCGACGCCCAGTGTCAGCAATGCGAGCCCGACATAGTCGACTGGAACGCGGCGAGTCGGAGTTTCGCGCGGACGCAGGATGGTCGCGACGATGCTGATCACGACGAAGCCGAACGGTACGTTGACCAAGAACACCCAGCGCCAGGAGTAGTTCTCGGTAATCCAGCCGCCAATCACCGGAGCGACGATCGGCGCAGTGATCGCGGTGATCGTCCACATGCCAAGCGCGAAGCCTCGCTTGTGGGGCGGATAGCAGCCGATCAGCAGCGCCTGAGCCAACGGCACCATCGAGGCGCCGGCCATCCCCTGGACGGCTCGCGCGAAGATCAGGAATGCGAAAGTTGGCGCAGTGCTGCACATCACCGAGGCGATTGTGAAGATCACGGTCGAGGTGCCGAATACCCGCACCAGGCCGAAGCGCATGCCGAGCCAGCCGGTCAGCGGCAGCGAGATCGCTTCGGCCATCGCGTAGGTGGTGATTACCCAGGTGCCCTGAGTCGGGCTAACCGCCAGGTTGCCGGCGATTTGCGGGACGGACACGTTCGCGATCGACAGGTCCAGAAAGCTCATGAACGAGCCCAGCCCGAGCGCAAAGGTGGCCAGGACCAGTTCCAGTCCCCGAAGCGGAGGATGCCCGGCAGGAACCGCGCTCACGACTTGCCGTTACCCAGGTTCTCGGCGATGACCCGCTCGATCAGCGCGTCGGCATCGTGGGCCAGGCTTTCGAACACGGTCGTACGATAGCCTTGCTGGTTGTCGCCGGCAGGCGGTGCGAGCACCGGGCCGCTGCGGTCGCTGATGTCAATTTCGGCTTGCATCGACAGGCCGATGCGCAGCGGACGCTCGGCCACCTGGCGGGGGTCGAGCGCGACTCGCACCGGCAGGCGTTGCACAATCTTGATCCAGTTGCCGGTGGCGTTTTGCGCTGGCAGCAGCGCAAAGGCACTGCCGGTACCCATCGCCAGCCCGACTACAGTGCCGTTGTAGATCACGCTCGAGCCATACAGGTCGGAGGTCAGCCTGACGGGTTGACCGATGCGCACGTCCTCAAGCTGCGACTCCTTGAAATTCGCATCCACCCACAGCTGGCCCTGCGGCACTACGGCCATCAGCGCGGCGCCGGGTGCGACACGCTGGCCCACCTGCACATTGCGCCGGGCAATATACCCATCGACCGGGGCGACAATCCGGGTCCGGGCGTTGGCCAGAAAGGCTTCGCGCACCCGGGCTGCGGCCTCTTGCACCCGGGGGTGCTTGTCGACCGCTACCTTGTCGACCAGGTGGGTTGCGGCGCGCAACTGTTCGCGTGCCGCGGAGATTGCGGTGCGAGCCTGAGAGACTGCCGCGCCGGCGGCATCGCGTTGCGCAGCTGTTGCATCGAGCGCGGTGCGCGCGGTCTGTACCGCTTCGGGTGACACGAAGCCGCGTGCCGCGAGTGTGTCGCGCCTGGCGAGCTCCGAGCGTGCTTTCTCGACCGCAGCCTGCGCGGCCTGCAATTCGAAATGCGCCCGACGCAGGTCCGCCTCTCGGCCCGCCAAGGCGGCCTGTGCCTGACCGGCGTTGGCATGCAGCACACGCACCCCCCGCACCGCGTCGCCAAGTCCAGCCAGCGCGCTGTCCAGCTGCACCTTCGCGTCAGCGTCGTCCAACTGCACCAACAGTTCGCCGGCCCGCACCTGCTGGGTGTCGTCGACTGCAACCCGGGTAACCGTGCCAGCGAGCTGCGGCGTGACCTGCACCACGTTCCCGCCGACATAGGCGTTGTCGGTGCTGACCGAAAAGCGGCCAATGAACCACCACCAGGAGTAAGTCGCGACGCTCAGCGCCACGATGATCAGCATCACGATGCTCAGCGCGCGACGGCGATTTCCATTGCGTGGTCGCGCCGGCAGGTCGCCAGATGGGGGCGCAGCTTGGCCGCCGGCCGCCGGGCTTGCAGCGCTCATCGAGCGCTCCCGCGTGTATCCGTCGAACCCTGTCGGGTGGAGCTCAGAACGGCATGCAGCTTGCGCAGCAGCGTTTCCAGCACCTGACCCTCTTCGTTGTCAAAGCATCCAAGCATGGTGTCGAAATGTTTCCAGGTTGCGGGCAGCACCCGCCGGATGAGCTGCTTACCCTCGGCGGTGAGCACCAGTTCGACCCGCCTGCGGTCGGAGGGATCCAGTTCGCGTCGCACCAGTCCCTTGCCGACCAGTTCGTCGGCGATTCGCGTCATGTGGGTACGTGATTGGGCAAGCTGGGTGGACAGCAAGGAAGGGTTGGCACGGTCTTGCGGCATCGAATGCAGCATGACCAGCGCGGTCCAGGCAGAGGCGGACACACCATGCCCGGAATAGAACTGCTCGACGTTCTCGGAGAACAGTCGCAGCACCTCGTAGAGCAAACGCGCACGGATCACGAGCACGCGGGGCATCTGCGGATGGCGCTTGCCGACCGCGTCGATGCGTTCCTCAAAGGGGCTGAAGCTGGCGGACTCGCTACCCATCAATTGACGTGCGTGATAGTTACGTATGTTGTAGTTACGTGGGTGATTATCTGCTGGCCGCCAGTTTTTTGTAAAGCCCGCGATACCGCTCAGATCTTGTCGCCGTCCAGCACGATTCGCCGGTGGCGGATCCAGCGCGGAACGAATAGCAGCGACAGGCAAAGCGCCAGCGTTGCCGACATTGCCAGCAGCGTGGTCTGGACAGGCAGCCACTGCGCGAGCATCCCGGCCAGCAGGTTGCCGACCGGGATCATCCCGGTGAAGCTCAGCGCATACAGTCCGACCAGTGCGCCGCGCAGCTGTGCCGGGGCATTCTGATGCAGCTTGGCGTTGGTACCCGGACCGGTGAAGGTCAGCGCAAAGCCCAGCATCGCAAAGCAGCCGATCGCCATCAGTCCGGACTCGGATAGTCCAAGGCCAGCCAGGGCCAGGACCACTGTCCAGGGCGCGATCACCTGCAGGCGTCGTGAGGCTGCGTACAGGTATTTGGACGACAACAGCAAGGCGGACACTGTCGAGCCGGCTCCTGCCGATGCAAAGAAGATTCCGGTCCAGACGCTGGCACTGCCGTGTACCCGGTCGGCCAGCACTGGCACCAGGGTCTGGTAGGAACTGCCCAGGATCGCCAGACATCCGGCAACTGGCAGGAACAGGCTCGCCAGTCGGTCGCGGCGCACATAGTCGAACGCCGCGCGCAGTCCGGGGCGCGGCTCGCCGGCAACCCGGGACTCGCCAGGGATCGCCACAGGCGTCGGCATCGAGCGCACGATCACGAACATCACGCCCATCGATACCGCGCTCAGCGCAAAACCCACGGTTGCGCCGAGGGTTGGGTAGATGGCTGCCGCGAACGCCGGTCCGATCATCCGCGCGCCGTTGTAGGCGATCGCGTTCATCGCGACCGCATTGCCGATGCGCGAGCGGTCGCGGATTGACGAAGTCAGCAGCACCTGCCGACCCGGGACCTCAATACCGGCCAAGATACCGCGCAGCGTCGCCAGACCCAGCAGCAAGGGGATCGTGAGCAGATCCACGGCATGGAACATCATCAGGGCCAGCGACACCGCCATCGATCCGCCAACGGTCCAGCTGACCTGGCGGCGCGAGCCCTCCGGATGCGCATAAGGACCGACCAATGGCGTGATCACGACCGCCGGTCCCCAGAGCAGAAAATTGAGTACGCCGAGCAAGGCAGGCGATTCGGTCAGCGTCCAGGCCAGTAAGTTCAGCGTGATGTTCTGCACCCAGATGCCGAGCAGCGAGGACGCCTGACCGAGAAAATAGCGACGCACCAGCGGTTCGGCGAGTGCAGGAAACAGCGTGAGCAGCGACTGGGTGCCGAAACGGCTTGCCATCACGAAAAGGACTCCAGCGGCCCGGTGTCCGGGCTCGATCGGGGCGCGCGGGCTTGCACCGGCATATGGTGTCGATGATGCCCGAGGCGATCGGCGCTCAGCGGCGCCATCGCCTGGGACAGGGATCTGCGTTCGGATTCCGGCCCGCTGGCTGGAAAATGCGCAATTCCGCCTGCCATCGGCTCGGGTTCGTGTCGTCCCCCACATTCGCGTTACATTCCTCGGCTGGTTGGTTTGTGACTTTCGGAGGACTGGATGAAACACCCGCCCTTGAGGATTTCGTCGCTGCGCGTGCGACCGGTACTCGCGCCGATGCGGCTTCCATTGCACACCGCGACTGGTGCGATCGAGACCGCACCGCTGGTACTCGTGGATCTGCAGACCGATGCCGGGATCACCGGACGCAGCTATCTGTTCGCAGTCGGGCGACACAACATCCGCCCGATCGTCGCGCTGCTCGAAGCGATGGGCGAGATGCTTGCGGGCGATCTGGTGGCGCCGTTCGAAATCGAGCGCAAGCTGCGCCAGAAGTACACGCTGCTCGGCGTGCACAACATCGTGCTGTTTGCAATGTCCGGCATCGACATGGCCGCCTGGGATGCCTACGCGCAGGCGCTTGGCCAGCCGCTGGTCAGTGTGCTTGGCGGCGCACCCCGGCCGGTGCGGGCCTACAACTCCAAGGGCCTGGGCATCATGGGGGTTCGGCCGCTCGCGCGTGAGGCGGAAAAACTGGTTCGCGAGGGTTTTTCTGCGGTCAAGCTGCGTCTCGGACGTCCCGACCCGAAGGACGACATTGCGGCCTTGCGCGCGGTCAAGAAAGCGATCGGCCCGGATGTGACGCTAATGTGCGACTTCAATCAGGCGCTCAGCGTCAACGAGGCGATCTTGCGGGGTCGGATGCTCGACGAGGAAGGTGGACTGCACTGGATCGAGGAACCGATCCGTGCCGACGATTTCGACGGGTGTGGCCGGATTGCCGATGAGTTGCAAACCCCGGTGCAGATCGGTGAGAACTTCATGGGGCCGGAGCAGATGGCGCAGGCGCTGGCTGCGGGTGCCTGCGATTATGTGATGCCCGACGTGCAGCGCATCGGGGGCGTCACCGGCTGGATGCGTGCCGCGGCACTCGCGCAGGGCTACGGGCTGGAGATGTCCTCGCACCTGTTCCCCGAAATCAGCAGCCATCTGCTTGCGGTCACGCCGACCTGCCATTGGCTCGAGTATGTCGACTGGGCCGAGCCGGTGCTGCAAACGCCGCTGAAGATTCGCGACAGCCATGCGCTGATTCCGGATACGCCGGGCAGCGGTGTGGTGTGGGACGAGAAAGCAGTCAGCAAGTACGCAGCCTGAGCGCCACGCGGCGCCGGCTGATGAGTTCGATCTTGGCAAGGGAGCAAGGGATGGGGCAGCAACAGCAGTTCGATCTGGTGATCGTCGGTGCCGGATTCGCCGGCATGGCGATGCTGCATCGTGCGCGCGAAATGGGTTTGAGCGCGACGGTCTTCGAGGCGGGTGACGATGTTGGTGGCACCTGGTACTGGAACCGCTATCCGGGAGCGCGCTGCGACGTCGAATCGATGGAGTATTCGTATCAGTTTTCCGAGGAACTTCAGCAGCAATGGCACTGGAGTGAGCGATTCGCCGCGCAGCCAGAGATTCTGCGCTACGCCAAACATGTCGCGGATCGCTTCGAGTTGCGCCGCGACATTCATTTCAAGACCCGGGTTACCTCAGCGCGCTACGACGAGCAGTCAGCCAGTTGGACGGTGCTGGCCGAAGCGGTCGATGGCGACCAACCGAGTCATCAGGTGAGCGGGCGATACCTGATCATGGCGACCGGTTGCCTGTCGTCGGCCAACGTACCGCACTTCGAGGGTGTCGAGCGCTTCACCGGCGACAAGTACCACACCGGGCAGTGGCCCCATGAGCCGGTGGACTTCAGCGGCAAGCGAGTCGGCGTCATCGGGACCGGGTCCTCGGCGATTCAGTCGATTCCGAT
>Ga0255220_1000712_pt1 | contig 12861 bp, 10 predicted proteins | sample Miss_Colum_RepB__FD_188423 | JGI IMG/M metagenome (GOLD analysis project Ga0255220, IMG submission 188423) | Freshwater microbial communities from Mississippi River, Louisiana, United States - Miss_Colum_RepB_8d | ecosystem: Environmental > Aquatic > Freshwater > River | place: USA: Louisiana...
CAGCAACCGCCCCAATTGCACGCCAGCCTCATAGATTGGATCGCCCTGGGCGGCAGAACCGAACCGCGCAAGAGCTGCCACCGCACTGGCATGTCCGCTCATGACCGAGGCTGCCAGGTGCACCAGAAATCATCGCCATCGATGACCATGCGCTTTTGGCGCTCGACGAAAGCAAAACCCCGCCCCAGTTCCAGAATGAAGGATTCGAGCTGTCGCAGGATGGCTGCCTCCAGATCAGCCTCATCGTGACCTTGTGTCAGGCCCAGAAAGTCGAGAAAGTACGGGTCTTTAAAAACCTGGGCGGTCGCGGGCAATAGCGCAGTCGGGGTTTGGGCCTTGGCGATCTCCTGGCGCTCAAAAGCCTTGCGGTCAATCTGGTGAACAAGCTCGCGCACGCTCCAGCCGTCTTGGGCGGCCTGCGCCGCGTAGAACTGCCGGGCCTCGGGAGTCTTGAGGGGGACGATCACCACCAGATGGCTCCAGCTCAATTGTGTCGACAGTGTCGACACAATGTCGGCGTCCGGAAACACCTGGGCGAATTTAACCATCCTGCGCAGGTTACGCGCCTCGAAGCCGCGGCCAAATTCACGGGACAGCCGCTGCCCCAGCTGGTCCAGCAATTGAATGCCGTAGCTGGCCCGCTCGCTCCCGACCACCTCCATGCACAAACGCCAGCCAACCGTCCAATAAAGGCGGGTCAATTCCGCGTTCACCGCCCCAGCCAAACGCTTGCGGCTCTCCGCAATCAGTGTGCGCAATTCGGAATGCAGACTGTCGTGGAAATCAACGGAAAGTGTTTCGGCCTTTTGGCGGGGCATGGCGGCACAGCAAAGCTTGGAGCCGCAAATGTAATGCCTACCCCGGCTGGATCGCGATCACCTTGCGCACAGTCGCAACGTCGTGACTCCCGGCCGCCGGCCCGCCCCGCCATTCGGCCAGCAGCGCCGCCGCCTGCGCCTGCACGGTGTCGATGCTTTTTTTCTTCACATGCCCGTAGCCGCGGATGGCGTCGGGCAGGGCCGCCAGGCGCGTCGCCAGCGCCAGCTTCTGGGGCGTCAGGCCGTCCACGAGTTCGTCGACCAATCGCTCATAGGCCGTGATGAGCGAGCGCTCCAGCCGACGCTCTTCGGTGTAGCCGAACAGGTCCAGCCAGGTGCCGCGCAGCGGCTTGAGCTTCGCAAGTACCTTCAGCGCAGGCAGGATCCACGGCCCGTAGACGCGCTTCTTCGGCACGCCCGTCTTCGGGTCGGGCCGCACCCACAGCGGCGGCGCGAAGTGAAAGCGCAGCCGGAAGTCGCCCTCGAACGCGCCTTCCACCTGCTTGCGGAACTCGCCGTCGGTGTACAGGCGCGCCACCTCGTACTCGTCCTTGATGGCCAGCAGCTTGAAGTAGTTGCGGGCGACCGCGTCGGCCAGCGGCGCTTCCCCGCTCGCTGCCTTGCCCGCTGCGCCGGACGCCCGGGCCTCCGCCTCCCGCACGCGCGCCACCAGCGCCGCATACCTCTGCGCGTAGCCGGCGTTCTGGTACTTCGTCAGAAAGTCGACGCGCCGCGCGATCACCTCGTCCAGCGTGCGCGACGTCGGCGCGTCGGGCCGCTCGGCCGTCGCGGCGGTCGCCACCTGGCGCTCCACCGCCGCCGGGTCGTGAATGGCCAGGCGCCCCCAGCGGAACGCGCGCTTGTTCGCCTCCACCGCCGCGCCATTGATCTCTATGGCGCGCATCAGCGCCGCTTCCGACACCGGCACCATGCCGAGCTGGAAGGCGCTGCCCAAAAGCAGCATGTTGGTCGCCAGCGCATCGCCCGTCAGGGACACGGCCATGCGCGTGGCGTCCACGAAGTGGGCGGCGTCGGCGCCGATGGCGTCGCGCAGGCCGGCTTCCATCTCGGCCCACGGCGTCTGCAGGTCGCGGTTCTTGATGAAGGCCACTGTCGCCATGCGGTGCGTGTTGACCACCGCGCGCGTCACGTGCCGCTGCATGCGCGTGAGGATGGCGTTTTCCGCCGCCACCAGCATGTCGCAGCCGATCACGGCCTGCGCGTCGCCAGCGGCGATGCGCACCACATGCAGCGCGGCCGGGTCGTCGGCGATGCGCACATAGGTCGTGACCGCGCCGCCCTTCTGCGCCACGCCGGTCATGTCCAGCACTGTGACGCCCTTGCCTTCCAGGTGCGCCGCCATGCCCAGCAGCGCGCCGACGGTGATGATGCCCGTGCCGCCCACGCCCGCGACGACGATGCCGTAGGGCCTGGCCGCCGAAGGCAGCGTGGGCGCGGGAATGGCGGCGAACATGTCCTGCGTCGTCCGCTGCGCGTCCTGAACCGTCGCCTGCGCCTTGAGCTTGCGAAGCTGCCCGCCCTCCACGCTCACGAAGCTCGGGCAGAAGCCCTTGGCGCAAGAGAAGTCCTTGTTGCACGACGACTGGTCGATTGCCCGCTTGCGGCCGAACTCGGTTTCCACCGGCTGCACCGACACGCAGTTGCTCTTGACGCTGCAGTCGCCGCAGCCTTCGCACACGCGCGTGTTGATGAACATGCGCCGCTGCGGGTCCGGGAAGGCGCCGCGCTTTCGACGGCGGCGTTTCTCGGCGGCGCAGGTCTGGTCGTAGACGATCACCGTCACGCCCTCTTCCTCGCGCAGCTCGCGCTGCACGCGGTCGAGCTCGTCGCGGTGGCGCACCTGCACGCCCCGGCCGAAGGCCGCCGCCCCGCCTTCGAAGGCCGTGCCCGCCCCATACTTCTCCGGCTGGTCGCTCACCACCACCACGCGGCGCACACCCTCGGCCTCCAGCTGGCGCGTGATGCCCGGCACGTTCAGCGCGTGCGGCAGCGCCTGCCCGCCGGTGGCGGCCGTCGCGTCGTTGTAGAGAATCTTGAAGGTGATGCGCGCGTTGGCCGACACCGCCGCGCGGATCGACAGCAGGCCCGAGTGGTAGTACGTGCCGTCGCCCATGTTGGCGAAGATGTGCTTCGTGTCGGTGAACGGCGCGTGACCGATCCAGGCCGAACCCTCCGCGCCCATGGGCGAGAAGATGTCCGAGCCCGAGAAGATGTAGGTCGCCATGAAGTGGCAGCCCACGCCGGCAATCGCCGTGCTGCCCTCGGGCACGCGGGTCGACGTGTTGTGCGGGCAGCCCGAACAGAAGAACGGTACGCGGCCCGAATCGCCCAGGTAGCCGCGCAGCTGCGGCGACAGCGAAGGCTTGGACGCAGCCTCCTCCTTGTCACGCAGCCATTGCAGCCGCGCCTCGACGCCTTCGTGCCGCGCGAACTTCAAGAGGCGCTCGCCGATCACGAGCGCGATCTGCTCGGGCGTGAGTTCGCCCGTGGGCGGCAGCAGCCACGCGCCGTCGCCCGCGCCATCGTCGCTTTCATCACGCTTGCCCACGACGCGCGGGCGGCGCGCGTCGGGCCAGTGGTAGAGCTGCTGCTTGATCTGCTCCTCCAGCACCGGCCGCTTCTCCTCGACCACCAGCAGTTCGTCGACGCCTTCGGCGAACTCGGCCAGCGTGCGGGGCTCCAGCGGCCAGGTCACGGCCACCTTGAACACCTTCACGCCGAGCTTCGCCGCCAATTCGCGGTCGATGCCCAAGTGATCCAGCGCCTGCCGCACGTCCAGGTACGACTTGCCGGCCGTGACGATGCCCAGCCTCGCATTCGGGCTGTCGATGACCGCATGGTTGAGCCGGTTGGCGCGCACGTAGGCGAGCACCGCCGGCAGCCGCTCTTCGTGGATGCGCCGCTCCATGGTGAGCGGCTGGTCGGGCAGCCGCAGGTTCAGGCCGCCCGGCGGCATGTCGAAGTCCTCGGGCAGGCGGATCGTCACGCGCGCCGGGTCCACGCTCACCGACGCCGAGCCTTCGATGGTTTCGTCCAGCGCCTTGAAGGCGATCCACGAGCCCGAGTACCGCGACATGGCAAAGCCATGCAGGCCGAGGTCCAGGTAGTCCTGCACGCCGGCCGGCGACAGCACCGGGATCATCGGCGCCATCACCATATGCTCGCTCTGCGTGGCGATGGTCGACGAACGCGCCATGTGGTCGTCGCCGCAGACCAGCAGCACGCCGCCGAGCGCCGACGTGCCGGCCGAATTGCCGTGGTTGAGCGCGTCGCCGCAGCGGCCCACGCCGGCCCACTTGCCGTACCACATGCCGAACACGCCCTCGTAGCGCGCCTTCGCGTCCAGCGTGACCTGCTGCGAGCCCCACACGGCGATGGCCGCCAGTTCCTCGTTCTGGCCGGGCTGGAACTTCACATGGTTCTCGTCCAGCAGCTTGCGCGCCTCGAACAGCGTCTTGTCCATGTTGTTGAGCGGCGAGCCCTGGTAGCCCGACACGAAGCCGGCCGTGTTGTGGCCGGCCGCCGCGTCGCGCTGGCGCTGCATGATGAGCAGCCGCGCCAGCGCCTGCAGGCCGGTGAGGTAGACGCGGCCACGCGCCAGCGTGTACTTGTCGTCGAGCGAGACGTCGGCCAGCGCGGATGCGGAAGTTGGCAGGAGCCGCGGCGCGGCATCGGATGGGGAAGCGGGCGTGATGGCCTGTGTCATGGAAGAGCTCGTGGGGAAAAGTCGTTGCGCGGTCAAACCACCTTGCCGGGGTTCATCAGGTTCAGCGGGTCCAGCGCCTGCTTGAGCGCCTTCATCACGTCCACGGCCTCGCCGAACTCCTCCACCAGGAATTCGCGCTTGCCCAGGCCGATGCCGTGCTCGCCGGTGCAGGTGCCGTCCATGGCGATGGCGCGGCGCACCAGGCGGGCGTTGAGCTCCCAGGCTTCGGCGAGTTCCTCGCGGCTGTTCGGGTCGACGAGGATCATCAAATGGAAGTTGCCGTCGCCCACGTGGCCGAACAGCGGGATCGGCATGCTGGCGCGCGCGATGTCCTCGCGTGTGGACTCGATGCATTCGGCCAGACGCGAGATCGGCACGCACACGTCGGTGGCGATCATGCGGCTGCCGGCCTTGAGCTGCAGGCAGGCGAAGTACGCGTCGTGCCGCGCCTGCCACAGCCGCGATCGTTCTTCGGGCTTGACGGTCCATTCGAAGTCGAGTCCGCCGTGGCTCGTGGCGATCTGCTGCATCAGCGTCGCCTGCTCGCGGGCGCCTTCCGTCGTGCCGTGGAACTCGAACCACACGGTCGGAGATTCGCGCAGTCCGAGCTTGCTGTAGCGGTTGACGGCCTGCACGGTCAGCGTGTCCAGCAGTTCCGAGCGCGCGATCGGAATACCGCACTGGATGGCCTCGATCACGCTGTCGACCGCCGCCTTCACCGACGGGAAGGCGCAGACGGCGGCCGTCGTGCCTTCCATCAGCGGATGCAGCCGCACCGTCAGCTCGGTGATGATGCCCAGCGTGCCCTCGGCGCCGACGAACAGCCGCGCCAGGTCGTAGCCTGCCGCCGACTTGCGGGCGCGCGAGCCGACGCGGATCACGCGGCCGTCGGCCAGCACCACCGTGGCGGCCAGCACCGCCTCGCGCATGGTGCCGTAACGCACGGCGTTGGTGCCCGACGCGCGGGTGGACGCCATGCCGCCGAGCGAGGCGTCCGCGCCCGGGTCCACCGGAAAGAACAGGCCGCTGTCGTGCAGGTGCGCATTGAGCTGCTTGCGCGTGACGCCGGCCTGCACCGTCGCATCCATGTCCTGCGCATGCACGGCCAGCACCTGGTTCATGCGCGACAGGTCGATGCACACGCCGCCTTGCACCGCCATCACGTGGCCTTCGACGGAAGTGCCGGTGCCGAACGGAATGACGGGCACACGATGCCGCGCGCAGGCCTTCACGGCCGCGACGACCTCCTGCGTGTTCTGCGCGAACACCACCGCGTCCGGCGGCGTCGCGGGGTAGGACGAGATGTCCGTGCCGTGATGCTCGCGCACGGCCTGCGCCAGGCTCAGCCGGTCGCCGTACAGCGCGCGCAGCTCGCCCTGCAGGGCCGGTGGCAGCACCCTTGTGGCGCCCGCCGCCCTGACGGCCTGCAGTTCCTCGAAGTGCGTGGCGGCGTTCATTCGGGTTCGATCTTCGCGGCGCGCACGGTGCGCGACCATTTCTGCGTCTCGCTCGCGGCGAAGCTCGCAAGCTCCTGCGGCGACGAGGTGCGCACGTCGCCACCCAGCTTGTCCAGCCCTTCGCGCACCTTGTCGCTGCGCGAAGCCTGCAGGAAGAGTTCGTTCAGCCGCCGGACCACCTCGGGCGGCGTCTTCGCCGGCACATAGGCGGCGAACCAGCCGGTGAGTTCGTAGCCGTGAAGGCCGGCTTCGCTCATGGTCGGCACCTGGGGCAGAGATTTCAGGCGCGTGGGCCCGGTGACCGCCAGCGCCCGCAGCTTGCCGCTCTGGATGTGCGGCAGCAGCACGCTGGCGTCGGCGATCATCATGCTGATCTGCCCGCCGATCAGGTCCGTCACGGCCGGCGGGTTGCTCTTGTAGGGCACGAACAGCACGTCCACCCCCGCCATGGACTTGTACATCTCCACCGATACGCGGCTGGACGCGCTGCCGGCACCGAAGGTCATCTTGCCGGGGTTCTTCCTGGCCTGTTCGGTGAACTCGGCCACCGTCGTCGCCGGGTTGGACGCCGGCACCACCATGACCAGCGACACGCTGCCCAGCAGCGTCACGGGCGCGAATTCGGCCACCGGGTCATAGCCGAGCTTCTTAACCAGGCTGACATTGGCCGCATGCGTGGTGTTGGTGGCGATCAGCACCGTGTAGCCATCGGCCGCCGCCTGGGCCGCGGCCCGCGCGCCGATCACGCCGTTGGCGCCGGCCTTGTTGTCCACCACCACCGCCGTGCCCGCCGCGTCGGCCAGCCGGTCGGCATACAGGCGCGCCACCAGATCGGTGCCGCTGGCCGCCGCGAACGGAACGACGAAGCGCACGGGCTTCGACGGGTACGCCGTCGGGGAGGCCGGGTCGGCCGCCGCAAAGGCCGTGAGTGCCGGGGATGCGCCCAGCGGCGCGAGGCCCAGGGCGGCGGCGCGGCGCGCCTGCCGCACCAGCCAGTGTCTGCGTTGCGAATTCATGTCTTTGTCTCCTGTCGCTCGTTGTCGGGTTGTCCTGCCCTGTTGTCTCTGCTGCGCGGCCGCGCCTGGGCTGGTCGCGGCCGCGCCGGTGTCATGCCGACGCGGTACGTGCCGCGTCCCAGCCGGCCACGACGTCCGCGGCCTGATCCTCGGCCCGCGCTTCACGCGCCACATAGCGCGGCAGGCCGACGATGGCGTTGAAGTCGGCGAAGGTCACCTGCCGCTCGCGCATGGCGCGCGTGTGACCGTCACGCTTGAGGTGCCGATATAGCTCCTGCAGCGCATAGGCCACGGCGTAGGTCGGCGCCAGCGCATGCAGCGCGGCGGCAAAGCCCATGGCCTTGAGCTGCGCGGGCGTGAACTCGGGCGTCTTGCCGCCTTCGATCATGTTCGCCAGCACCGGCACGTCGCCCACTTCGGCGCAGAAGCGCCGCATCTGCGCCTCGGTCTCCAGCGCATCGGCGAACACCATGTCGGCGCCGGCCTCGCGGGCGAGCTGCGCGCGCTCGATCGCCTCGTCGATGCCCAGCGGCGCCACAGCGTCGGTGCGCGCGACGATCACCAGATCGCTGTCATTGCGCGTGTCCAGCGCGGCCTTGAGCTTGCCCAGCCATTCGGTGCGCGGCACCACGCGCTTGCCGGCGTAGTGGCCGCACTTCTTGGGAAACACCTGGTCTTCCAGCAGCAGAGCGGCCACGCCCGCGCGCTCGTAGCCGCGCACGGTGCGCACCACGTTGGCCACCCCACCGAAGCCGGTGTCGGCATCGGCCAGCAGCGGCAGCTCCGTGGCGTCGCACAGGCGGGCGTAGTAGTCCGCCATTTCGGTGTAGCTCAGCTGCGAGGTGTCGGGCTCGCCCAGCAGCGTGGCGCTGGCGCTGTAGCCGCCCGACACCAGGGCCTCGAAGCCGGCCGCCTCGGCCAGCTTGGCGCCCAGGGCGTCGTGCGTTCCCGGCAGGATCAGCAGCTCGGGCCGCGCGAGCAGTTCGCGAAATCGTGTGGTTCTTTTCTTCATCGTGTCGCCGCCTGTTGCGCGCCTGGTGTGTCTCTGGGCGGCGATTGTTCCTGCGATGCGCGAACGCGGGTAGCGATGATTCGGAACGCTTGCCATCACCTGCGGTGACGGCGCCCTGCCGGGGCACGGCGCAATGCGGAGCGCCCGGCGGACGAATGACGCTTCAGGCCGGGTGCGCCCGCGCGACCATGTGCTCCACGAAGTCCATCACGCTGCGGCGCGTGCGCGCCTCGTCGCGGATGCACAGGTGCAGCTGCCGGTGGGCCCAGTCGTTGGTCAGCTCGATGCGGGCCAGCCGTCCCTGGCGCACATAAGCGTCCACATTGGCGCGCGGCAGCACGGCCACGCCCAGGCCTTCCTCGACCATGCGGCAGGTCGCCTCGAAATTGGCGACGTGGATGCGCACGCGCGATGCCGCGCGGTTGAGGAACTCCGGCATCGCCGCCGATGCGGAAAGGTTGGGGTAGTAGGCGATGAACTGGCTCTGCGCCAGCGTCTCGAAGGGAATGCGGCCGGCGCGCGCCTGGGGGTGGTCGAGCGGCGCGGCCACCACCAGTTCGTCGTTGCGGTACGGATACGCCACCAGCCCCTGGGGGATTGCCGGCCAGCAGTAGATGCCCACGTCGGCCAGCCCATCGGCCACCGCGCGCACCACGTCGGCGCTCAGCCGCTCCACCAGGTCCACCTTGGTCCTCGGATGCGCCGCGAGGAACGACGCCAGATCGCCCGGCAGGAACTGCACCATGGACGAATGGTTGGCCGTGAGGCGGATGTGCGCGAAGCCGTCGCTCGTGAACTGGCCGACCTCCAGCGCCGTCGTTTCCACACTGCGCAGGATGTCGCGCGCGCGCAGCAGCAGCGTTTCGCCGGCCGGCGTGAGCGCCACGCCCTTGGTGTGCCGCACCAGCAGCTCCACGCCGAGCGACTCCTCCAGCAGGCCGAGCCGCTTGCTCACGGCCGAGGGCACGAGATGCTCGCGCGCGGCGGCGCCGGTAATGGAGCTTTCCTCCGCCACGGCGACGAAGAGCTTGAGGGTGAGGAAGTCGAGTCGCACCTGGGTTGTCTCCTGCGCGGCGGGCGTCGCCCTGCGGCGGCGAACCACCACAGATGCCGGCCAGCGCTTGCCGCCATCACCAATCGTCACGACGCCATCGCGCTTGGACCGTTGACAGCGACGGCATCAGCTTTCTAATATACCAAATATGCGTTTGTTTTTCTATTTACCCGCGCACCGGAGCCAGCACCCGTGACGGCCGACGACCTCGCCACCCTTGCACCGCCGGCCGCGAGCGCGCCCGCCTCGGCGCGACGCCGCCCGCCCCGCGCCGACAACCGGCTGCCGCGGATCCTCGACGCCGCCGCGCGGCTCATCCGCCAGCACGGCTACCAGGCGACGACGATGCGCGACATCGCCGCCGCCACCGGCATGCTGGCCGGCTCGCTCTACTACCACTTCGCGTCGAAGGACGAACTGCTGGTGGCCGTGTATGCCGAAGGCGTACGGCGCATCAGCGAGCCGGTGGCCGCCGCGCTGGCGCGCGACCTCGATCCCTGGACGCGGCTGGAGGCCGTCTGCACCGCCCATCTGGCCGAGCTGCTGGGCGACAGCGACTACGCGCAGGTCGTCATCCGCGTCCAGCCCGCCGACGCGCCCGATGCGTCGGCGCGCCTGGTGGCGCTGCGCGACGACTACGAACAGCTCTTCGCCCGCGCGCTCGTCGGCCTGCCTCTGAGAAACCGCGCCGACCGGCGCGCGCTCAAGCTGATGCTGCTGGGCTCGCTCAACTACGCGCAGACCTGGTGGCGGCCCGGCGGCGATTCGCCGCAAGTCATCGCCCGGCAGTTCGTGCGGCTGCTGCGCCACCAGCTCGAACCCTGAGCGCCGCGCGCGGCAGCCCACCCAGCCATCCTTCACTGACACACATCGAACCCACCGGAGACAGCATCCATGGACATCCGCCCCAAAGTCCTCGTCACCAAGATCGGCCTGGACGGCCACGACCGCGGCAGCCGCATCGTCGCGGCGCACCTGCGCGACGCCGGCATGGAGGTGATCTACACCCCGCCCTGGCAGGAGATTCCCACCGTCGTCAAGCTGGCGATGGAAGAAGACGTGGACGTGATCGGCATCTCGTCGCTCGCCACCGACCACCTGATCGTGCCCAAGCTCATGCGCGCGCTGCGCGACGCCGGGCTGAACGACGTGACCGTGATGGTCGGCGGCATCGTGCCCGACGAGGACGAGGCCATGTTGCTCGAATCGGGCACGGATAGGAAATTCAACCGCATGAGGCCAAGTATGGCACGAGTTTTGGGCCTCGAAACACGTTCGGCCAAGGAAGGTTGAGCGCTCGCTTGCCGCTCAATGGCAAGAGCTTGGGAGGCAGTATGCATTTGGGCCTGGCGCGCGCGCAGCTGCTTCCCCGCAGCGATGGATACCGCCGCTTCACTGGGTCACCAATTGACGCGCTGGTCTACCTCGTCGGGTTGAGCTGCCAGATCCCAATCCGGCTCGCCTTGCGCACCATCATCCACCGGCGCGTCGCAGCCCTCCCACAGCGGTGGCCCGCGTGCCGGGGTGATGTGCGGGGGGGCAGACTCCACCCCGATGTGGTTCAGGATGTGGCGGATTTCGGCGCTGTGGGTGATGAAGGCAATGATGCGCATCTGCCCACCGCACATGGGGCACAGCAGCGGAAATGCCTCGTAGATGCGGGCAATCAGCACCGCCCACAAGTAATGCGCCGCTCGCTTCGGGCGTGCTTCAGGTTCGGGTGTGGGTGTGGCCGCGTTGCCCGGCGCCGCCACCCCAGGTACGCCCGCGCCAGGTTGTGCAGTCTCCACCGTGGCTGGTTGCGACGCAGCAGGCTGAGCCAGCGCCGTTACCGCCGCTCTCAGCGGCGAGTTTGGTGCCAGCACACCAAAGTAGCGGTGCCGGTGGGTGCGTGGCGGTGGCACCAGCGCGGCGATGCGGTCGATCAGTTCCAGCGGTGTGAGGTGCAGCTCATCTGCCTTGGCACCACGCTTGTCACTGGTGGGCTCGCTGCGCTGTTTGGCACAGCGGTACACCAGTTTGCTTCCCTCTTTGCGTAGGCGCTCCATGGAAAACGGTGGACGCGCGCAATAGCGCAGCAGCCGCTCCAGCGCAGCGCGGTCGTGGGCTTCGATGCAGACACCGGCGTCCACCGAGAAGCCGCTGTGTTTGTAGCCCAGCATGTCTTTGGCGTCACAGTTCTCCAGCAGGCCCCGAGCAACGAAGGCGCGCAGGATGCGTTTTTGCAGTGTGGTCTGCACTGGGGCCACGGTAGCCGCATCGATGCCGGTGGCCGCGTGAAAGATGACACCCGGCGATGAGATTCGAGGGGTCGCATCAGCATCGCCCTCGCCCTCCACTTCCTCAAACACCCCGTCCACCACACAAACGTGGAAGTGGACGTGTTCATTGAGGCTGGAGCCGAATCGGTGAATGAAGGCGATGGCACCGATGTGCAGGCCTGCCTTGTCCATATGGGCCGCACCGGGGCTGTGGGTCTGCAGAGTTTGTGCGATCACCCGCAGAAAGATGCGCAGCACCATGCTCAGCACCGCTCCGTCGCGTTGCATGAAGTACCGCAACCTCTTGGGCACGGAGAGCACCCACTGGCGCACCGGCAGGCGGGGGAAAACGTGGTCGCTCAGGTGTGCCGCCGTCTCCACCATCCGCCGCGTGGTGCACGAGGGGCAGACTCCCCGGCCTTTGCAGGAGAAGGCTACAAAGTAGTCGTGCCCACAGTCGCCGCAGCGAGCGCGGGCAAAGCCATGGGCAAAGATGCCGCACTCAAGATACTTGGCAAACGCTTTGCGCACGAAGGGCTTGGGGGTGTGGTGGTCGCCCTGGCCGTCGAACTGACCCGCGCTGGCCAACTCTAGCCAGGTCTCGTAGTGCTCGGCTACCATTTGGTAGAGCAGCGTGCGTTCGGGGTGGCGTGGGTTGTAGAGCTTGGGCTTGGAAGTGGCTGACATGAATACTGTACAAATGCACAGTATTCTGCGGCGATTGTTTGGGTACGCAAAGCACAAGGCCCGAACCGTCGCCAGTTCGGGCCTTGTCAGGGTAGCTTGGCTGCGGACTTACTTGCGCGCAGGCGGCACATCCGTGCAGCTGCCATGCGCCACTTCCGCCGCCATGCCGATGCTCTCGCCCAGCGTCGGATGCGGGTGGATGGTCTTGCCGATGTCGACAGCGTCCGCACCCATCTCGATGGCCAGGGCGATCTCGCCGATCATGTCGCCCGCATGCGTGCCGACCATGCCGCCGCCCAGGATCTTGCCGTGGCCCCGGCCAGCATGGCCGTCTCCTGATCCTGCTTCGGGGCTGTCGTCGAACAGCAGCTTGGTGACGCCTTCGTCGCGGCCGTTGGCAATGGCGCGGCCCGAGGCCGCCCAGGGGAACAGGCCCTTCTTGACCTTGATGCCCTGCTGCTTGGCCTGGTCTTCGGTCAGGCCCACCCAGGCCACTTCGGGGTCGGTGTAGGCCACGCTGGGGATCACGCGGGCGTTGAAGGCGGCGCTGGCCAGTTCCTTGTTGCCCTGCAATTCGCCGGCGATCACTTCCGCCGCCACATGCGCCTCGTGCACCGCCTTGTGCGCCAGCATGGGCTGGCCCACGATGTCGCCGATGGCGAAGATGTGCGGCACATTGGTGCGCATCTGGATGTCCACGTTGGGGTCTCCTCGTTTTCAGTGCAATAAGTGACGGTACGAAAAGCTAGCACTGGCGCGGAGGTGGTGTTGGTAGATCGTTGATTTCATTGACTTTCCTGTTCACTTTCAAATCTGCGATTCGTGGCGT
>Ga0255220_1000713_pt1 | contig 12856 bp, 28 predicted proteins | sample Miss_Colum_RepB__FD_188423 | JGI IMG/M metagenome (GOLD analysis project Ga0255220, IMG submission 188423) | Freshwater microbial communities from Mississippi River, Louisiana, United States - Miss_Colum_RepB_8d | ecosystem: Environmental > Aquatic > Freshwater > River | place: USA: Louisiana...
AATGTGTTTCACAACATCTCAATTATGTCTTCTTTCGTCGATGTTGTCAAGCGTCAAATTTCATGTCGGAGTCTAATTCTTCGATTGGATTCCCAAGGAGGAAGCCCGGGTTCTCCAATAAGCAACCCGATTGTAGAAGAATACTTCCATGTTTGCTGATATGCAACAACATGAGAATACCCTCGCATTCTACATTCGGCATAGAAAACTGCAGATGTATGATTCATTTCTTTGAACTGAATCAGAAAATCGTGCTCTTTCGGAATTTTCAAATCAAACTCCGCCTTGTTGATCTCTGAAGGCTTGCAAGCTCCTCTCGCAGCTTGATATTTTCAGCTCGTTCTTGGATCAATGCTTCAACAGTGTCAAGCAAAGCAAGATATGCTTTTTGATATCCTGGATCTGTAGAAATCGATGGATAAACGATTGGAATGTTGATATTAAGATCTTTTTGGACTGCCATGATGTTGATCTTTATTGCAGCCAAAGCTAGTTTTTCGAGATTTTCTGGTGACATAATTTCTCAATTCAAAGTTTTCTTGTCATATGGAATCGGCCCATGATCTGTCAGAACTGCATTCGGACCTGCAGCATCCAATTGTGCAAGAAAGTTCTTTTCTGTTTCTGCTTCGTTCTGCATTCCGCATACATAGCAGATCCAAGATCCATTCTTGCCATATGGTCGGCAATCTGCGGTCTTTGCGCAAGTTTCACAGTTCCGAATCATCGAGTCAGAACCTTCAAGAGCGGGTCTGCAATCAAAGATGCTAGAATAGCAATAATCGCAATAACAACCAAAAGCTCAATCAGAGTGAATCCTCGAATTTTAGATTTCATGATGTTTCCTTTCACAGGTCAAAATTGTAGGCATCTTCGAAGTAGGGGAGCAAAACTGGCTCATTCACTTCATTCAGAATAAGAATGTATTGATCTTCAATTCGACCAATTGCATAGAAAGTTTGAGATTGCCAATTCGTAAGTTCTCGATCAAGAACTCGTTCGAGAAGTTCTGGTGTTGCCCACGAATTGAAAGTGAAAGGCAACAACGAAGGCAAAGATTCAAACTTATCTTGTCGTGTGATGTTCATGATGTAAGTCCTTGAAAGGAGTTTCAATGTCTAAATTTTATGACATATTTCAAATCATGTCAAGAGGATTTTGTTGCTCTAGATTCTATCTCACCGAATGTGATTGGCTCGAATCCTACAATCTCAGCAGATACTGAAATATATCGATGATCAACTTCTCCAGATTCTAGAAGAACGCGACCATCATGCAAATGTCCATGAATGTTTCCCTTCCATCGATGTAGCGATCCTGGATGGATTGGAATGTGAGTCATGATATACTTGCCGATTGAATATGCGCCATGGATTGATTCAAAAATTTGATCATATCCGCCATTTTTGATCACATCATGATTTCCAGAAATCAGAATTTTACGTCCATTAAGAAGACGAGCCTTCTCGAGTCCAGTTCTGTTCATTGCCACATCACCTAGGATGTAGACTCTGTCATCAGGACGGACTTTAGCGTTATGCTTCTGAATCAAATCAGAATCATGATCATCAATCGAATTCCACAGATGCCCACGAAGTGGGCTTCCATTACGTCGAGTAAACTTCAGAATATTTGAGTGACTGAAGTGATGATCTGCAATCAACCAAGGAGTCATTCTCCGATCCGAATCGTGAGTTCGAACACTCGCTTCCACCAAGGCTTTGGCTTCTTGCCATATTCTGCGCCAACATACTCCTTCAGAACTCGAATATTCGAATCCAGATTCGTCTGTTTCTTTTCTGCAGATCGGATCAAGTTACCGAGTTGTCGGGCTTGATCGTAGATTTCTTGAGTTTCTGGCTTTGCAGGATCGCAAATTGCGAACATCTCACTTTGAAGATTTTTCATTGCATGCAGAACATGCTGATTTGCAGTCGAATGAGAGGCAAGAGTTGCCAGAACAGACTGAAGATTTGCTTTGTTGATTTTCATGATATTCCTTTTCATTTTGGATACTTGCATCCGGTTTTAATCTGCTCTTCTTTCTTGAAGAGCTTCTCAACTTGTTTGATCAGAGCTTCTGAGGAAGCTCGAAATGTGAATCCTGGAATTGGATTTGTTTCGTATCGACTTTTTTGATCGATTGGCTTCATTGAAGTTTTCATCATTCTTCCTTCGAACTCAACTTTCGTTTGATTTCTTGACGAATAAATTCTGCATTTGTCAATTCTGCATCTGGAATTTCAATCGCAATGATTTTTTGATCTTTCAGCGACTTGATCCAGACCATGTCTGGAATCTTTCGATCTTCAGGAACAAGTGTATGAACAACACGACGAGCATGCCCATCAATCGACGATGCGATGCTCTCAATAAAATCAATATCTTGTGTTTTCATACAAGTCTCCTTCAACTTCTTCGATTCTAATTGAAGGAGACTCATAAGTCAAGTCTTTTGAGGCTTTTTGCCGAGAGTTTGTTTGGATTCTAGAATCCATTCAGACTTTTCAGACGACTTCACAATTTTGAGTTCTGACATAGAAGCCATATTCATGAACTTCTCTTGATCTACAATCTTGCAAAGCCCCCACGCATCAAGAAGATTTGCAATCCGATTGCGTCGAGCAACATCACCGATAGAAAGAGTCGAATTCTTCTTATCAAGATGAAAAATCTCTTTGTAATGGATGATGTAATACTTGCCGCCTTTCTGAAGAATATGACATGTCTGAGTCAACTTCTTATTTCCACGAGATGCAATTCCGATTCTGGTGAGAGTCTCTCGAATTTTTGGAAAAGCTTCGTCATCGCCTTGAAGGTCAATTTCAAGCATTTTTTCAATAGTCCAATCATACAGAACTTCGTCTGGTGCGATGCTTGGATTTTGATGAATAACAGTGTTCATGATGTACCTCAATCTTCTTCTTTTTTACGAACTACGGATTTCTTTTGACGACCAAGTTTACCTCCGGTCTCGAGGGATTTTGTGATATCTTCAAGTTGCTCTTCTGTCAGCAAATCAAGATACTCTAGAGCTTTCTTTCTAGAAACATCATATACTTTCATAACTGCTTCTAGATGCTCAGATTTTTCTGCTTTCTTTTCCCATTTCCCATATCGCTTCTTCTTCGGTGTAGAGTAGAAGTGGAAAAGATAATGAGAATACGGATCTACAAATTTGAATGAAGATGCTTCATCTGCAAAGAAAATCGTATCATGATTGTTGCTCAGTGCTCGATTGAGCATGAAGACGTTTGTCGCTCCGATAACATTCTCCTTCTCGAGCAAGTCATAAGAAGAATTCACGTTATTTGCAACATCAAAGAATGTTTTCGCTTCACTCATATTCAATCTCCCATCCAAGTCTACCATCTTTTGATGAAACTGGTCGGATGAAAAATTTCGCATTCCCATTGTCGTAATAACGCAACATGTCTCCTGTTTTGATCGTTCTTTCAATGTTTTGATCCTTGAAGAACTTCAAAATTGCAAGATTGAGCTGAGTCATATCATTCTTCAAAATTACAGTATCTTCAAGATCTTGAGAAACATAGCATAGCATCGATAGGCTGTCATCGGACTTGCTAACTTTTACGCAGCGGCAGTGGACTCGATCTCCGAATTTCCACTCATTAGACGCGATCAAATTATTCTGATCAAAAGAAATCCATTGTGTTTGATTTTTGAAATTTGAGCAATGAATTGCATAGATCATATTTCACTTCCATTCGACAGTTGCCATAATTTCAGTCAAGCATGCCATCATGGTGATTTCAATGTCTGCTGTCCGAGTCATTCGATCTTGATACAGATCAAGCGTAACAACAACCTGAGGAATTGATGGACCGGCAAACAACTCAAGAAGACGATCATAGATTTCTCGAATGACAGCTTGATAGTCATCAGAGTTCTGAGCAACCCACTTTCTCACATCTGTGAACTTCTTGTTTCGCATTGCATCGAATAGCGCATCTGTCGGAATGCTCTCGGAGATCGACATTGCAGTTAGACTGCCACCAAGAGATGCCTTCTGCATGGCTCCGAGTACGCGCCTCATATCTGGGAAATATCGATTCACGATCGAAGCTACAGCTGGCTTATCTGCTTCGATGTTTTCTGCCTTGAGAATCTCAAGACATCGTTTGAAAGCTTTTGCTTTCAGTTGGTCTTTCTCAGTCGAACTCGTAGAAAAATCAACAGTCACGCACCTCGAATGAATTGCATCCATGAGCTTGTTCTTGAAATTGCAAGTCAAGATGAATCGAGTATTTTGATGGAATTCTTCCATGACTGCTCGAAGAATCCCCTGAGCTTGATGACTCAGTTGATCGGCTTCATCCAGAAGCACAACTTTGAGATTGCCTTCGAAAGATGCAGTAGAAGCAAATTGAACGATCTTTGTTCGAATCGTATCTACGCCAGACTCGTTTGATGCATTGATGTAGAGCATATCAGCATCGATCATGTTGATCAACGCACGAGCAACTGTCGTTTTACCAATCCCAGCAGATCCGGCAAGAAGCATATGCGGAATCTGCTTATCATTGACATATCCTTCGCATTCTTCGCGAAGTCGAGCTGGCATAATGATATCGGCAATGTTAGCTGGCCGATACTTTTCAACCCACAAATACGACTCGGCCTTTTCATTAAGACTCATTCTTATTTCCTTTCATGTAACAAAACAAAATCAACTTTTTCTTTCCGAATCAATAGTTTACCAGATTTCTTGTAACAAATCAATTCTTGTTCAAGATGACAAATTCAGCAAAGGCATCGTTGCAAATACTTTCTGCGATGGTCAGAGAATAATGGGAAGAGATTTCATATTCTTTTTCAAGAATCTTTGCAAGAACTCGCAACTTTCCGTTTTGAAGAATTGAAGATGATTTCCAATCTTTGATTTCTAAAGCAAGATCTTTGATGTTGCTTCGAGCGTATTCCTTTGCTTTTTCAAGTGCCACGATAATCCTTCAATATCTAGAAATTTGACGTTTGATATACATCCGAGATGAATCGGTCCAAGTTTCGTGGATAAGATCTTCTTTCACTTCATATAGAGTAAGAGGTGTTTCGAATCTCCATGCAGTAGAATCGATCAAGATCATGTTGCCAAATCGAACTGCTTCTCTGGTTGCAGTGTGTCCACTGATGATTGGATTCATCTTATCAAAAAATCGTGTCTTTTCAAGAATACTTGATCTTTCTTGATCTGTCAACGATGTGTGAAATTTACCATACAAAGGATCAAAAGCACGACGTCCCCAGAAAGAGCAATCTCCATCGATAGTTCTGATAGTCATCATTGCACGCAGTTGATCTTGATAATTCTCTTCTGTAATTTCCCCTCGGTAAGGGCAAGGAACATACATCTCAGCATGAATAATGTGACATAGATTTGACAACGTGATCATTCGAGGCGAATTGCAAAGAATTTTTGCATAGTCGTAACACTCGTCAAGAGCAAGTACATCAAAAGATGCTCGAATGAATCTGACCCAATCTCCACCATTATTTTCGAAAGATCTATCAAATACATCACCAGAGCAAGCCATGTAAGATACGAACATCTGCTCGTGATTTCCGACGACGTGATCAACCCACTTCTTCGTAATGAGTCTCAAACAATCTAGACTTTTTGGTCCTCGATCAATCAAATCTCCGCATAGAATGAGAAGATCTTCGTCCTCTGAAAAATTCACGTTTTTCAAAGCTTGCATCAGCTTGTCGTAAGCACCGTGCAGATCTCCAGCGATGAAAATCTTTCTGTACTTCTTTGGATCAATAATTTTTTCGAGCGTCTTTCCAAAATTTGGATATACTCTTAGGACTTCTTCACTCAGCATTTGAAAATCTTCTTGATCATTGATAAGAACCAAACATCTTGCTTGACAATTTCTTTGATTTCTCGGTTTGCTCGATCCCATGCATCATAGAATTTCTGATAGTCTCCTGGATCAAATGTAACATGAATTCGATTTCCTCCTGGCATTTCAAAAGGATTCTGAAGATATCGACCATTTGTAGACTTCAAGATTTCGTCGAAGACTTTGATCTTTTCTGCTTTGATGTACATCGAGCAACGAGTCATATTTCAAATCCTGATCTTTTCAAGTTGACGAAAAGTAAAACAAATCAATCCGACAAGCCCAACTGCTAAAATCGGCCATCCGATAACAGGAGTAAGGCATAAGATGTATAGTCCAAAAAGAGTTCCGATACCGATTGGTTCTCTATGAATTCCAAGACGAAATCCAACCACAGCAAATATGGCAGCAATCAAAACAATAGGCCAATAAAGATTCATACTCAAATCCTGGTTAGATCAACGTACAATGCATTTTATGCATTCATGAATGTCGGTGTACCTCCGACAGGAACAATGTGATCTCGGTAGTAATAGTTCAAAATTGCATAGAGTCGGTTTGCGTCGATATCATGCTTTTCCATGATTTCTTTGTTCGATGAATTCTTGATTTCTTTCATCGTACGAATGTCAAGAATCTCTTCATCCGTTAGATACTTCTTCCGATTCTTCACACTAGCCACGCGATTGGCTGATTTTTCGGAATCGCTTAGCTTCTTTCGCTTTTTCGGAACTTCCCGAATTCCATCATCTTTGACATTCAACTTCGGAAAAATCGAAATCCATTGCATAAGTTCTCCTAAGAACAATTTCATTCATTCTAACGTCATACGCTTTTGATGTCAACTAGATGAGTCATTCAGACATCAGCAATCCCGTCCTGGTGATAACGACACCGACGAAGTCGGGTAGTTAAGAGAGAAGAAGACTTAAAAATCTTCGAGATGAAGCATCTCAGATCCTCCCGTAGGGATCTTAAGATCATAAGATTCATAACAATGGAAAATCAATGAACTCTTTTTGTTCTTCTTATTGGTTCATCGTTCTATCCGAACTAGACTTCTTTCAACCTTTTATCGAGCGCGTTTTTATCCTCTTTCGAGGCTCAGATCGCCAACTGAGCAAAGATATCACCTTTGGATGCTCGTTTATCACGCTGAAGTCAACAGCTATGCCTGCGGGATTGCATGACGGCGAACCGTCGAAACAGGAGGTGCAGTGAATGCACGAAACTTTAGATTTGCATCTGCTCATTCGTCTAGCATCCCTTTTCTTCCGAGCGACCGGGACATGGTTCTATACTGAGGGCGGAGTCCTATGAACATCATTCTATGATCTTTTGATGTCGAGATCAAGCTCTTGACAGAAGAGATAATTTCATGTAGACTCTGAAGAGTCAGAAAAGAATAAGAATTAAGGAGACTGACATGGCAGAATACTGCAATAAACAAGAAATGCTTGAAGAGTTGAAACTCTATAGAGCTAAGTGCAAAGAAGAAGCAGAAGCCGGAAATCCTAGACCAGATCCACATCAAAAATTGATGAAGATGTTCATGGACATCACGAATGGTATGGCAAGGCGACCGAATTTTTCTGGGTACTCATTCATTGAAGAAATGAAGTCGGATGGATATTTCGCTTGCTACAAGAAAGCTCATCTATTTGATCCAGAAAAATCATCAAATCCATTCGGCTATTACTCTAGAATTGTTTGGCGTGCATTTGTGAACGTAATCAACACAGAAGAGAATCACGCATACATCAAAGCAAAAATCTTCTACAACAACGAAGCATCATACGAAACTATGATGTCAGATTCTGATATTGATTTGACATCCGAAGGTTTCTCTGTTCCGTTCTTTGATGTTGATAATTTTGAGAAGAAACGTGGATTGAAAAACTCATCCACAAAGAAAGAAAATAAGAAGAAAGATATCGCAGGACCTCTTTCTGATCTCTTTGAAACAGAAGAAGAAAAGCTCTTTGATGAGTTCGACTCTCAAGACGACGAAGAATGAGGTCGACATGGTTCCTATTTTGGGTGATCTTCATATTGGTGCTCGCTCAGGCAACGAGCTCTACCACGAATATTTTGACCTCTTCTTCGAAGACTTCTTCAAATTCTGCGATAACAATCAAGTAAGTTCTATCATTCAGACTGGAGACATGTTCGATGTCAGAAAGTTCGTGAACACTTGGTGTCTAGATTTTTTCAAAGAAAAGTTCATTTCAAGAATTGTCGAGCGAGACATTACATGCTATGTCATCGTCGGCAATCATGACATTCATTTCAGAGAGACTCTGAAGGTGAATACTCCATCTCTTGTTCTATCTGAGTGGAAAGATAACTTCGTTGTCATTGATAAACCATCTGAGCATCTGATCGATGGAAAGTACTCATTCCTTCTTGTTCCCTGGATGGCAAAGTCAAATCGAGATGAATGCGAAGACGCTATCAAGATGAGCGATGCGGATTACATGTGCGGTCATTTTGAATTCAATGATTTTCCGATGCATATCGGATCTAATGCAAAGTCTCATCATAAGCATACAGGATATCGGAAGTTCAAAACAATCTTTTCTGGACATTATCATACGAAGTCACAAAAAGATAACGTCGTCTACACCGGAACTCCATATGAATTGACATGGATCGACTCTGGAGACAAGAAGGGATTTTTTGTTCTTGATGAAAATGGCTATGAGTTCGTAGAGAACGAACATACATTTCATGAATATGTCGTTTATCCAGAACGAAAGGATTGTCATAAGAAGTTCATCAGAGCAATTGCAGATAACGTCGATGACAAAAAAGCTTTGGAATCATGGAAAGACGACTTGATCAAATCAGGGCCACATGATATCAAATTCAATGAGAAGACTATCGTCGTTCAAAATGAAGAAACAATTGATGTCAAGAACATCAAATCAACAGAGGTTCTTCTTAAAGAAGCTGTCGATGACCTCGAAACATCGCTAGATAAGGATAAATTGAAAGCAATGATCTTGAAATGCTATACACAAGTTCAGGGAGACCAGAATGATTGAGTTTGGAATTCTCAAAGCAAAGAACATCATGTCTTTCGGATCCGGGGGATTTGAGTTTGACTTGAATTCAAAGAGACTTGTCGTCATCAAAGGCAAATCTGGTCATGGAAAGTCTTCAATCATCGAGGCACTGACTTATTGCCTTTTTGGAAAACCATATCGGAACATCAAGGTAGGTCAGCTCCTTAATTCCAAAAACAAGAAGGGTCTGCACACTGAAGTTGATTTCAAGAAAGGAAATGATCATTTCCGCGTCGTTCGTTCGATGAAACCAAATGCCTTTGAGATCTATAAGAACGGCGTTTTGATTGAAGAAGATGCAGCTTCTAGAGACTATCAAAAGACTCTAGAATCGATTCTTGGATTTGGATACAACACATTCAAACAAATTTGTGTCATTGGCTCGGCTGGATATACACACTTCATGCTCTTGAAAGCAGGAGATCGTAGAAATATGACGGAAGAGCTTCTCGATATTTCAATCTTCTCGAAAATGTCATCATATTTCAAAGATGTCTTCTCGAATTCAAAGAAAGAAGTTGAGATGCTTGATACCAAGATCAAGATGAAGACTAGCGAGCGAGACAGGCTGATTAATCTAATTCAAGATCTAGAGCAAAACGAAGAATCAAGAAAAGAAGAGATCCGAGAAAGAATCGCAGTCATTGAGAATGAAATCGATAGTCTCGAGTCTAAACATGCAACGTATTCTGATATTATCAGTCAGATGGCAGAAAAGATTGCACCGCACTCTGGGCTTTCAAAAGAAATTGCAGATAAGAGAGATGTGATTCGGGATTACGCTTCGCAATACAAAGCAGCAAAAACCGAAGCAGACTTCTTCAAGGAACACGATCATTGCTCTGTATGTCAACAGAGTATTCAAGAATCTCATAAAGATCAAATCATCGAGAAGAACAGAAAGATCATGATAGAATCAAAAGATTCTGCACAGAAAGTTTCCGATGCAATGAAGGCTCTAGAGGAGAAGTTTGAAGAAGTTTCGAAGTTCAGCGAGGCAATGTCAACTGCATCATCAAAACTTCAACTCATTAATTCTTCTCTAAAAGACAAAAGAGGAACATTGAAGATGCTAAGCTCTGACTTGGACAGAAAGTCAGAAGTTGAACCGGCTAAGCTTCAGAAAGAAACGATTGACCAAGAACTACAGACACTTCTGGATAAGAAGATTTCTGAGATGGAAGAATTTCCTTACATCGAGGTATGCAATACGCTGTTGAAAGACACAGGAATCAAAGCAAGAATCATTAGCTACTACATTCCGCTTCTGAATCAATTGATCAATAGATATCTCGAAGCCTTTGATCTTTTTGTGAATTTTGAGCTTGACGAAAACTTCAATGAGACAATAAAATCCAGACATCGAGATGACTTCTCATATGAATCCTTTTCAGAAGGCGAAAAGCAAAGAATCGATCTTTCTATTCTATTTGCTTGGCGAGAGATTGCAGCTCAAAGAAATTCCGCATCAACTAACATTCTGTTCTTTGACGAGACAGCTGACAGATCTCTTGATGATGACTCGATTGAATCATTCGTTGATTTGATTAGAACAACGATGAACAGCAATGTTTTCATTATCACTCATAGAGCAGTTGATCCTGTATATTTTGATGATTTCATCACTGTCAAGAAGAAATCTGACGACTACTCTGTTCTAACATCGGAGAAAGAATGAGCGACGCTTATTTTGATATGATGAGAGCCGAAGGCACATATCCAAGGAAAGGATACGGATGGTGCTCTGAAGAAGCTCAAAGGAAAGAAATTCAAGGGTACATCAATGCTGGTCGGAATGATCCATGGATTCTTGAAGAAGCAAAAAGATTCGGAATTAAAAAGAAGGAATCTGAATGAAAGAATTCATGATTGCTGCAATTCTTGCATCGTTTGCCATTGGATTTACTTTTGGATTCTATACATCTGATTATGGATGTCAGAATTCCAAGAACTCCATCCAAGGAACTACAATCTTCTTCTTTCCAAAGCAATGAGCTACGTCTATAGATGTCCATCATGCAGAACAAGAAGAAAGTCATACAGACTTCTTCAAGAGCATATCAGCAAGACTGGGCATTCTTTGTGTCGTTGCCGAGGATATCACTTTGCTCATAGAGAAGGATCAAAGTTTTGCTTCTCGAACCCTCTGAGTTTCATATATCTTTGCGATAGATACACATCAGATCAAGGAGACATTTCTAGATCTGCAATTTCTGCTATCGAAGCGGGAGCCTCTTTAGAAGATGTGAAAGATGTGCTTCTAAGCCTTGGATATCAAGATCTAAGTAATGATATCCGAGATCCATTTCAAGAAGCTCAATGTTCACAGATCAACCATTCTATCATGCCTCGATCCGAAAGCTAATCATTGCTTTCGGAATGATGTTTTCCAATCTAGAATTCGAAAGAAAAGATCTCGATGGAAATGTCGTTCAAAGAATCAAAGTTCCTGTTTCACCAGGAAATAGAGACAAATGGATTGCAAGATTGAAAGAGGATCCAACACTTGCCGGAACAACGCAAGTGACTTTGCCTAGAATTGGATTTGAGCTATCTGGTCTACAATACGATGCATCCAGATCGATGCAACAGATGAATACGTTCGGTGGATATGGAAGCAATAAAGACACCGATCCAATCAAATCTTCTTATAGCCCAGTGCCTTATGCTGTTGACTTTCAATTGTATGTCGTTGCTAAGACTCAGGGGGATGCTCTTCAGATCGTAGAGCAGATTCTTCCATATTTTGCTCCACAATATACTGTGACAGTGAATTTGATTCCAGAGATTGGACTGGAGCAAGATGTTCCATTCAGTCTAGTTGGAATCAACATGCAAGACGATTTTGACGGGCCATTTGAATCGAAAAGAACTGTAACATATGTTCTTTCATTCAAAGCTCCAATCAATCTTTTCGGACCTGCAAGAGGCGATGGAAGCACAATTCTTCATACGAGAATTGGAATTGGAAGTTCGAGAGATAAGATGGAAGAGCAACACTCGTGGGACGCTGTTCAAAATCCAGACGGTTCTTATGATGTGATTGACAATGGATGGAAAGATCTCGAATAAGAGCTTGACACAAGAACTCATGTCTCATACAATAGAGACATGATGAAGAAAACTCAACAACTGAAAGTGACCTCGATTGTAGGTATCCAAAATCAACTTTGGAAGGATCGATTGCATCCTGGTTCGGTTGTTGATGTCGTAAAAGACACGAAAGTTCATTTCATAATCAAGCCTCTTGGATTTGAACAGAAAGTTTTGAAGTCAAAGATGAATCTTTCTGGGTTTCCGGCCAAAGATGGCGTATATTTTGAGGTCGTAAAATGAAACAAACTTCCTTCTATTGCATGTTTTCTGGATACGAATCTCTTCGTATCGTTCCACAATCTGATGGCATGGTTCTCCTGAAGGTCTGGGTAGATCAAGAAGGAGAAGATGAGCGATTCATGGATCTGATGATTAACGAAAACCAGTATCAAGAATTTCTCAATGGCAAGCTAATCATTGATCTTGTCAAGTCTTTTGATATTATCGTTGTCCGAGATTCGAAGAACCAAGTTGTCGACTTCTTCCGTTCAGATGAAGTTGATGAACATCATCTATTCGAAGCTGAAGCATGGAGTGTCTTCAATTTTGAAGTGATCAAAGAATTCAATTACCGAGTTGACAAAGAAGTCTAATTCGGTTAAAATTGAAAAATCAATTGGAGATAGATATGAAAAAGTTTTTGTTTGCTTTTGCTGTAGCATATAACAAAGACGTCAAGATCAAGACTTGCAACTGATTAAATGCGCCGGTAGCTCAGTTGGATAGAGCAACGGACTTCTAATCCGTAGGTCGGGGGTTCGAATCCCTCCCGGCGCGCCAAAAATGAAAGATATCATGAAATCTGAAGATGTCAAAATTGAGAAA
>Ga0255220_1000721_pt1 | contig 12766 bp, 8 predicted proteins | sample Miss_Colum_RepB__FD_188423 | JGI IMG/M metagenome (GOLD analysis project Ga0255220, IMG submission 188423) | Freshwater microbial communities from Mississippi River, Louisiana, United States - Miss_Colum_RepB_8d | ecosystem: Environmental > Aquatic > Freshwater > River | place: USA: Louisiana...
TGCAACTGGAGCGCACCGTGGACATTCTCGCGGCACTTGGCGCGGCACGCGGATCCGCGACGCGTCCCGTGCTCGTCGGCTTTGCGGCCGAGACCGGGGATCCCGTGGCTCGCGCATCACGCAAACGTGACACCAAACGGGTGGACCTCATCGTGGCAAACGATGTGTCCGCAGAGGGCAGCGGGTTCGACGTGGACACCAACCAGATCACACTTGTGGACGCCGCCGGCGCCGAGGCCCTGCCGCTGCAGTCGAAGGACGCGGCGGCCGCAGCCATTGTTGATCGCGTCGAAGGCCTGCTCGCGGTCGCACCAGCTCCGGTGCACGCATGAGCGGACGCGACGACCTCCGCGAACACCTGAAGTACTACCGCGATCTCGGCGTCGCCGGTGTGACCACCAATCCCGTCTGGCGCGAGCGCGCGCACTCAGGATCGGGCGAGACGCACTCACCCCCCAGCACCGAGCACGAAGCACCAGCACCGAGCACGGACACTGATCTTGATGCCATCCGCATCGATATCGGTGACTGCACCCGCTGCAAGCTGCACACGCTGGGCCGGCAGCGCATCGTGTTTGGCTCCGGGAATCCGAAGGCCGAGCTGATGTTTGTGGGGGAGGCGCCTGGGGCCGACGAGGACGAACAGGGCCTGCCGTTTGTGGGCAAGGCAGGGCAGTTGCTGACGAAGATCATCGAAGCGATCGATCTGAAGCGCGAGGACGTGTACATCGCGAACGTCATCAAGTGCCGGCCGCCCGCGAACCGCAACCCGGAGCCGGACGAAGTGGCGACGTGTGAGCCGTTTTTGTTCCGGCAGATCGACTTGATCAAGCCGCGGGTGATTGTGGCGCTGGGCACACACGCCGCACACACGTTGCTCAAGACCGACGTGCCCATCTCGCGCATCCGCGGAAGACAACATGACTACCGCGGTGCGATTCTGATCCCCACGTTTCATCCCGCCTACCTGTTGCGCAGTCCTGATCGGAAGCGTGAGGTCTGGGAAGACATGAAACTGGTCAAGTCGCTCCTTACTCAAGGCGCCTGAACCGATGGCCGCGCGCTGTGTGTCAGTCGGGGTGCCCGTCCCCGGTCTGGGACGGTTGACGTACCGGGTGCCCGAGTCGCTCCCGCTGCCCGTGCGCGGCGCCCGCGTCACGGTGCCGCTCGGCACACGCGCCGTCACCGGCTGCGTCATTGAGGCTGCCGTCGCGCCGCCCGACAGCGGCACGCTCAAAGACATCATCGAGGTCATCGACACCGATGCGTTTCTCCCTGAAACCGTCGTCGCCCTCGCGTTATGGGTCGCCGAGTACTACGCCGCCGGTCCCGGCGATGCGCTGCTCAACGCCATGCCGCCCAGGGCGCGCACCGGCGATGCGTCCGCATTCCGCCGGGTGCCGGTGGCCCAGTGGAAAACCGAAATGGAGCCCGAGGGCTCCAGCCCTCGGGGGGACACAAGGGCTAACGCCCCGCTGCCCCGAAAGACATTGCTCCGAGGCGACAAACAACGCGTGGCAGCTGACCTGTTGCAGCAGACGCCGGAGGGGGTGCCGTTGTCGGCGCTCAGGCGCTCGGGTGTCAGTCTCGCCACGGTGCGCAGCCTCGAGCGCGCGGGCCTGGTCACGATTCACGACGAGATCGTGGAACGCGATCCGTTCGAAGCGGTCGGTGGCGCCGATCGCACGCAGTGGACGCTCGACGGGACGACGCCGGAAGGCCGCGAACTCACGCCGGAGCAGGTCCACGCGTACCGCCATCTCGAGGAAGCCGTGATCACCGGGCTGTTCAGGACGATGCTGTTGCAGGGTGTCACCGGCAGCGGCAAGACCGAGCTGTATCTGCGTCTTGCGGATCTTGTGCTTCGGCGGGGACGACGCGTGCTGGTGCTGGTGCCGGAGATCGCGCTGACGCCGGCGCTGGCAGGGTTGTTCCGCGCGCGTTTCGGACGCCGGGTCACCATTCAACACAGCGGCCTGTCCGACGGCGAGCGGCACGATCAGTGGCATCGCATCCGGCGGGGTGAAGTGGATGTCGTCATCGGCACAAGATCTGCGGTGTTTGCGCCGCTCGATCGCGTCGGGCTGATCATCGTCGACGAAGAACATGACCATGCCTACAAGCAGGAAGACGCGCCTCGGTATCAGGGCCGTGATGTGGCCGTTGTGCGCGGCCGCATGGAAGGCGCGGTGGTGGTGCTCGGCAGCGCGACGCCGTCGCTGGAGTCGGCGGCCAATGCGGCAGCGGGACGCTACGACCACCTGACCTTGACTCAGCGCGTCTGGAACAAACCGCTGGCCGAGGTCCGGCTGGTGGACATGCGCCAGGAGTTCGCTGCGCATGGCGCCGACGTGATGATCAGTCAGGCACTGTGGGACGCGCTGGAACTGCGGTTGTCGCGCGGGGAACAGTCGATGATTCTCCTGAATCGGCGCGGCTTCGCCACCGTGGTCTTCTGCCGTCAATGTGCCGCCACGATGGAATGTCCCCATTGTTCGGTGACGTTGACCTACCACCGGACCGCGCGCAAAGTGCGGTGCCACTACTGCAACTACGCGTCGGGCATCCCGAAGGCGTGCGGCACGTGCGGGGGCGAGTTTCTTGAACAGTCGGGCTTCGGCACCGAGCGTGTGGAAGCGGATGTGCGCGCCCGGTTTCCAGGGGCGCGGATCGTGCGCGTGGATCGAGACACGATCCGGCGGCGCGGTGCGATCGCGAAGGTGCTGACGGCCGTAGCCAAAGGCGAGGTGGATATTCTGGTCGGCACGCAGATGATCGCGAAGGGCCACGATTTTCCGTCGGTGACGCTGGTCGGCGTGGTGTCGGCGGATGTCGGCCTTGGCGTCGCTGATTTCCGCGCGGCGGAGCGCACCTTCCAGTTGCTGACGCAGGTCGTCGGGCGCGCGGGACGCGGCGACATTCCGGGCGAGGCGATTGTGCAGACCCTGTATCCGGATCACTACAGCGTGAAGGCCGCCGCCGCGCAGGACTACGCCGCGTTTTATGCGCAGGAGATCGACTTCCGCACGCGCATGCGATATCCGCCGACAATCGGCCTGATCAACGTCGTGGTTCGCGGCACGTCACTGGGCAAGGCGCTCGACGATGCGAATGCGCTGGTCACGTTGACCCGGCAGGCCGGCGCACGCGCCACGGTGCTCGGCCCGGCGCCGGCGCCACTGTCGAAGATCAAGGACGAGTACCGCGCGCAGTTCTTCCTCAAGGGCGCCCATCGCCGCGCCATGCGCGACGCCATCGAACACGCACTGGATCAGCGCCCCGACTTGCGGCGCAAGACTGTGGTGGACGTAGACCCCTATTCCACTTCGTAGTGGTTCATGGGTTATCGGTTCATCGGTTCATGGTGCCGTTCCTGGTTCTTGGTTCAAAGGAACCCGCGAACCGACCCCGAACCAAGAACCCCGCACCCAGAACCCCGCACCCTGAACAGCACCATGAACCATGAACCGATGAACCATGAACCGGTTCAGAAGGTGATCGTCAGCGGCGTGGGTGTGAAACATCCGATGAGTATCGCCAGCGCGATGAGCGCGACGATGACGCGGCGGGGCGAGAGGGGCGTGAAGTCGTCGAGGGGGGCGGGGTGGCGAAACCCCATGAACCACGCCATGCCGCTCAACATCACGGCCATCACAATCCAGCTCTGCGAAACAAACGCCAGCGTCACGACCAGGCCGAGTGTGGCGATGGACAGGTAGCGCGCGCGTGGTCCCAGGACGGCATACGCGATGTGCCCGCCGTCGAGCTGGCCGAACGGCAGCAGGTTCAGCGCCGTTGCGAGCATGCCGAACCACGCGGCGTACCCGAGCGGGTGAATGAAGATGTCCGTGCCGTCGAGCAACGGCCCATGGATCTGGCGCGCAATCCACTTGAACAGGACCGGCTCTCCGAGCCAGATGCCGAATCCCCCCTCAGGCACGACATCGACCGTCGAGAGCGAGATACCGATGATGAGGAAGGGAATCAGCGTGATGAACCCCGCGAGGGGGCCCGCCACACCAATGTCGAACAGGGCGCGTCTCGAGGGGAACGGCTCCAGGATGCGGATGACCGCCCCGAAGGTGCCCGTCATCGGCAGTGGCGCCGGCAGGAAAAACGGCAGCGTGCAATCCACGTTGTGCCAGCGGCACGCGAAGTAGTGGCCGAACTCGTGCGCGCCGAGAATCAGAAGGATGGCAACCGAGTACCACGGCCCGACAAAAAACGTCGTCGTGGCGACCGTCAGCAGGAACAGCAGCAGGGGGCGTCCGAGCGCATGTTGGAACTTCGGGGGCGGAGGGGGCAACTCCGGCACCGGATAGACCCAGAACGGCCGGGGCTCACTCACCGGAGATGTTCTGGAGGTCTTTGCCGGGCTTGAACCGAATCGTGCGGCCGGGCGGAATCTTCACTTCCTTGCCTGTCCTGGGATTGCGGCCGATGCCACGTTTGCGGGGTTTGACCTGAAACACCCCGAAGCCACGCAGCTCGATGCGGTCACCCTTCATCATGGAGGCTCGCATCGCGTCAAACACCGCATCGACGGCCACTTCGGCCTTCACTTTGGTGATTTCGGCAATGCGCGACACCTCGTTTACGATGTCGACTTTGATCATGACTTCCGGGGCACCTGATGTCCGTAAGTGACTATAAAGACACCTACTTACGGAGTCAAGTCTCCCTGTAACTGCTACACTGTCAGGATGGCCGCTCCTGGTGTGGGCCCGACGGTGGTGCTGGTTGGCCGGCCCAACGTGGGGAAGTCCACTCTCTTTAATCGCATTGCCGGCACGCGACGCTCGATCGTGGCGCCGGTGGCCGGCACGACGCGCGACGTGGTCACCGCCCCTGCCGAATGGTCGGGGCGGCACTTCACGCTCGTGGACACCGGCGGCCTGTTTGGCGCAACGACGGACCCGCTGCATGCGATGGTCGTGGACCACGGCATGCGCGCGTTGAAGTCGGCTGACTTGTTGATCTTCCTCGTCGATGGGCGCGAAGGCCTCGTGGTCGGGGATGAACAGATCGCGCAGGCGATCCGCGCCGTGAATTGCCCGGTCCTCCTGGTGGTCAACAAGGCGGACGACAAACGCTCCGTGGCGCGCGCGAACGAATTCCACAAACTTGGCTTCGGCGGACAGTTTGAGGTGTCGGCTGAGCACGGGACGGGCGTCTACGAACTGCTGGATGCGCTCATTGCCGCGATGCCGGCAAAATCCACGGAGCCCGCGCCCGAGACGGATCCCGAAATTGCCGTGGCGATCGTTGGACGGCCGAACGTCGGCAAGTCGTCACTGGTGAACCGGCTGCTCCGTGAAGATCGGGTCATGGTCAGCGACATGCCGGGGACCACACGGGACTCGGTGGACGTCGTCCTGCAGTATCAGAAGCGCCGTGTGCGCCTTGTCGACACCGCCGGGATGCGCCGGCCGGGCAAGGTTGCCAGTGCCGGCCAGGTCGAATCCATCTCCGTGGTGCTGGCCAAGCGCGCGATGGAGAAGGCGGACGTGGCGGTGCTGGTGATTGATGCCGTCGAAGGTCCGACCGACCGGGATGGCGCGATCGCCGGCGAAGCGGAAGAGGCGGGTTGCGGCGTCGTCATCGTCGTCAATAAATGGGACCTGATGGCGGAGCGGATGGGTGATGACCCGCAGCAGTTTGTCAGGGACTACGACGACAAACTCCGGTTTCAGTTGAAGTTTCTGGAGTTTGCGCCCGTCCTTCACGTCTCGGCGTTGACGGGCGACCGCACGGCGAAGATGTTGGAGATGGCGGTGCGTGTGGCGGATGCGCGGCGCAAGCGCGTCGGCACCTCGGAGCTGAATCGCTTCGTGGAAACGATCACGGCGGCCAATCCGCCCACGAGCAAACACCGCCGGCAGGTGCGCATCATGTACGCGTCGCAGATTGCGAGTGCGCCTCCGCGGTTCGTGTTTTTCACCAATGTGGCGACGGAGTTCCACTTCTCCTACGAGCGATTCCTCGTGAATCAGCTGCGGGAGAAGTTCGGATTCCTTGGCACACCCATCCGCATCAGCGTGCGTCGGCGCCAGCGGAAGGAACTGTGAGATATACTGGCGGTCCACTCGTGGACGCGGTTTCGATTCCCAATCGGCCGGCATTCCGGGCTCAGGAGGTCTGCGAGATCGCGGCCGTCCCGCCGTTTGTGCTCCGGGGGTGGGAGGCCGAGTTTCCCGATTTAGGGGTGGCCAAGACGCCGGCGGGCCCTCGGGTCTACCGGCGAGCGGATGTCGAGCGGGTGCTGCATCTGAAGCGCCTGATTCTGGTCGAGGGCTTGACCCTGGCCGGGGCTCGGCGCCGGCTCACCGAAGAGGCCGACGCGGCCTCCGGGGTGAGTGATGACCTGCTTCTCCCGCCAGAGATGGTGGGGCAGCCGGCGGGATTGGATGACGGTGCGCGCGCGCACCTGACGGAAGTAAAGCGGGGACTCCACTGGATCCTCGAGACACTCGGCGGCCCCCCAGCCCCCGAGTTCATGTTGGCACCCGAACCGGCCCCAAGCCGGGGCAGTGGCGGCAAGACCGGTAAGGCGAGGAAGAAGTAGTTGTCGGCGGGATGTAGCGCAGCCTGGTAGCGCACTTGACTGGGGGTCAAGGGGTCCCGAGTTCGAATCTCGGCATCCCGACCATTTCTTCTTCTTTAATCCGCCCATCCGCCCATCCCCAATTAACCTGACCTGCCCGTACTGGTACCAAGTATTTCTGGACCCTCCACTCCAGTATTGACTTGAATTTCGACCAGCCATACAGTCCCGGGAACCTCTCATCCGCGTGTATCTCTGCGTTACGACCTGACGCCGATTGGGGGCCGTGCAAGTCCAGTTGGCAGTGCTTTTGAGGAGGACCGTTCCATGACACGACACGTTTGGCGCGTGCTGCTTGCCGCAGCGCTCGTCGTCAGCACCTCGACCCTCGCCTTCGGGCAGGCGACGACGTCCATTTCGGGCGTTGTGAAAGATTCGGCCGGCGGCGTCATTCCTGGCGCCACGGTGGTGGTGAAGAATGACACCACGGGGGCGACTTTTGAAGCGGTCACAACCGCCAACGGGACGTACACGGTGCCGGCGCTGCAGGCCGGGGCCTATACGGTGACGGCCACTCTCACGGGATTCAAGACGGCGCAGGTGAGCAACATTCGCCTGGCGCTGGGCGCCCCCGCCACGATCGACCTGACGCTCGAGGTGGGGCAGCTGACGGACGTCGTCAACGTCCGGGCGAGCGCCGAACTGGTGAACACGACCAACGCGACGGTGCAGGCCACGCTCAACTCCGATCAGCTGAACCGGATGCCGACCCCGACGCGCAACGCCCTGAACGCGGTGACGTTCCTGCCCGGCATCAACACGCCCGGCACGAACCGCGACTCGACGGTCAACGGCCTGCCTGAGTCCTTCATGCAGATCACGATGGACGGGGTCAGCAACAACGACAACTTCCTGCGCACGAGCGACGGGTTCTTTGCGTCGGTGACGCCGCGCCAGGACGCCGTGGAAGCCGTCACTGTCACGCTCGCCGCCGCCGGCGCGCAGCAGGGTGGCAGCGGTGCGATCACCATCGGGTTCCAGACGCGGTCGGGCGGCAACCGGTTCTCGGGCAGCCTCTACGAGTACTACCGGCGCCCCAATCTAAACTCGAACTATTACTTCAACAAGATCAACAACCTCCCCAAGGGCGACGTGGGGCTCGATCAGTACGGCGGCCGGGTCGGTGGTCCCATTGTGGTTCCGGGATTGTTCGATGGCCGGGGGAAGGCGTTCTTCTTCGGCAACTACGAACAGATCCGGTATCCGAACGAATTCACGCGGACACGCAGCGCACTGCACCCGCGGGCCCTCGACGGCTGGTTCAGGTATGAGGTCGGCGGCACGATTCGCGAAGTGAACGTGTTGACCCTCGCCGCCGCCAATTCGCAGATCGCCACCCGCGATGTCACGGTCATGTCCCTGCTCAACAAGATTCAGGCCGGGATGGCCACCACCGGGACGATCAACACGACGGCCGATCCGCTGGTCAACAGTTATGTCTGGCTGAGCCCGAGCAAGCTGTTTGAGCATCAGCCCACCGGGCGCATTGACTACAACATCACCGATAGTCACCGCCTCAGCTTCACGGGGGCCACGATCTGGGCCGAACGGACATCCGACTACCTGAACGGCACGGACGCCCGGTTCCCCGGGTCGACGAATATTCGCGACTTCAAGTCCAAGCGGCCGCTCTTCAGTCTGACGCTGCGGTCGACCTTGTCGCAGAACGTCGTCAACGAACTGCGCGGAGGCATCACGGCGCGGTGGGGACAGTCGAACTTCGGGTTCCCGTCCAGCACTCCGTCGCGCAACGACCCCTCGTCGTTTGCCGACCAGGGGGGCTATGCGGTGGACTTCGATCAGAACATCGGCCTCACCAACTGGTGGGTGAGCAACGGCCCGAGCTGGCGCGCCGCCCCGACCTACAGTCTGACCAACACCTTGAACTGGCAGCGGGGGGCGCACAGCCTGCAGGTCGGCGCGGAGTGGCTGCGCGCCACCGCTCAGGAGAGCGCGCAGCAGATCGTCCCAGGTATCAATCTGGGCTTCAACACCCAGTTCGACCCGGCGGCGGGTCTGTTCAGCACGACCAACTTCCCCAATGCGTCGGCGGGACAACTGACCGATGCCCGTGAACTCTACGCGTTGCTGACGGGGCGCGTGATTTCGGTGACGGGCCAGGCCGCGCTGGACCCGGTGACGAACAAGTACGTGGCTTTTGGCCCCCGCACCCGCGCCGGACAGATCGAGGTGTTCTCGGGCTTCGTGCAGGATTCGTGGCGCGTGACGCCGACGCTGACAGTGAATGTCGGCCTCCGCTATGACCTCCAGACGCCGTTCGCCGCCAACAACGACATCATGTCGGCGGCCGCGCTGGCCGATGTGTGCGGCATCTCGGGAATCGGTGAGAACACCACCGTCTACAACCGCTGCAATTTCTTCAAGCCGGGCGCAAACACCGGCAAGGCCATCCCGGAATTCGCGCAGCTGACGGCAGGCACCCAGGGCTACAGCACGGACAAGAACAACCTCGCGCCGTCGCTGAGTGTCGCGTGGCGGCCAAACGTCCAGAGCGGCTGGCTGCGCACCTTGCTCGGCAACCCCGATCAGGCGACGATTCGCGCGGGGTGGGCGGTGGCCTACGAACGGCAGGGCATGAGCCAGTTCACGGGTGTGTTCGGGGCGAACCCCGGTTCAACGATCACGCTCACGCGCGACACCAACACCGGGCTGGTGCCGGCGGGTGAGGCGTGGCCGGTGTTGTTCAGTCAGAAGAACCGGCTGTATAACGGTTCGTTCAACGAGACGCCGTCGTTTCCGATTCTGACCCGTCCGGATCGCGCCGATTCGATCAGCGCGTTCTCACCCGACATCAAGGTCGGCCGCGCGCAGACGTGGAACGTCGGCATCCAGCGGTCGATCGGGGAAGACATGGCCGTTGAAGTGCGGTACGTCGGCACCCGGGGCACCGACCAGTGGTCGACGCTCAACTACAACACGATTCGAGGAGAGAGCCTGCTGGCCAATGGCTTCCTCAACGAGTTCAAGAACGCGATGGCGAACCTCAAGGCCAACAACGCAGCGGGCGGCTCACGCGCGGGGTCCTTCGCCTACTTTGGCGCGGGGACCGGGACGGCGCCGCTACCAATCTACCTCGCGTATTTGAACGGCCGCACCGACGCCACCAATGCCGCCGCCTACACGGGCGGCACGTCGACCTGGGCCAGCACCACGTTTGCGTCGCGCATGTCGCCGGCGAGCCCCTCCCCCAACACCTCGGCGGGCGACCTTGACGGAAACCTGACGCGCCGCAACAACGCCCTGGCGGCGGGACTGCCGGCGAATTTCTTCATCCCGAACCCCCGCGTCAATGGGGTGAGCGTGACCGACTCCGGTGCGTTCAGCGACTATCACGCCTTGCAGGTGGACCTGCGGCGCCGGCTGTCGAAGGGCCTGTCGGCCAGTGTGAACTACCAGTACGCGATCGAGCGCGGTTCGGCCTTCGACGGGTTCAGCTTCGGCCGGACGATGGAGGACAGCGGCAACGTGCGGCATGCGTTCAAGGGCCAGTGGGACTGGACGATTCCCGTCGGCCGTGGGCAGCGCTTCGGCTCCGACATGCATCCGCTGCTGGACGCCGTGCTTGGTGGCTGGAGCATGAACGGTGTCGGCCGTATCCAGGCACGGACGCTTGACTTCGGGAATGTCCGGCTGGTGGGGATGACCAGGAAGGAACTGACCGACATGTACAAGTTCTACAAGCGGACGAACGCCAGCACCGGCCGCACGGAAATCTGGATGCTGCCGGAGGATGTGATTCTGAACACCCGCCGCGCGTTCAGCGTGAGCAACACGGCGGCGACCGGCACGGCCTACACCGGGTACTCGACGAGCCTCGGGGCGCCGACGGGTCGCTACATTGCTCCGGCAAACACGGAAGCCTGCATCCAGTCGCGTGCGGGCGACTGTGCGCCGCGCGCGACCCTGATTCGCGCGCCCTGGTTCACGCGCTTCGACGTGGGCGTGACCAAGCGGTTCAACCTCCGAGGGACCATGAACATCGAAGTGCGCGGTGACGTACTGAACCTGTTCGACAACGTCAACTTCAACCCGGTGGCGAACCCCGGCACAGGCGCGACGATCTTCCAGGTCACCAGCGCCTACACCGACGCCAGCAACACCTACGACCCGGGTGGCCGCCTCGGCCAGTTGATGATCCGCTTCAACTGGTAGTCGCGAACACGTACACACACGGGGCGGGTCCTTCGGGACCCGCCCTTTTTTTGTTCCGGCTCGGAGCGATCGGGTTTCAGCCCGACCGTACAGCCGGGCCAAAGCCCGGCGGCTCCCATGAAATACTGATAGCCCCATGCCCCGCATCGCTGTCTGTGTTGCCCTTGTGTGCGCGGCTGCGCTGGTCCCGGCCGGTGCGCAGGAGCGCAGTGCGCGCCTGCTGCTGATTGATTTTCTGGCGCTGGATGCCGCGGGTGACCTGGTCGGAGACCTGACGCCGGCGGACATCGACCTGCGCATCGATGGTCGTCGTCGCGAGGTGAAAGCCCTGCGGCGGATCGCCGCGGCCCCCGGGGTCGTGAAGGCGCCAGGGCTCGCGGCGCCGTACGGCACCAGTCGTGACTCCGCGACGGGGCGCGCGCTGCTGCTGCTGGTGGATCAGGATTCATTTCGCGTCGGCCAGGAGCCGCCCATTCGCGCGGCGGTATCGGGGCTGCTTCAAGAGCTGGGGCCCTCCGATTTCGTGACCGTCGTCGGCATGCCGTACGGGGGCGTGCCGCTGCGGTCGTCCAACGATCCCCTCCGCGTGCAACACGCCGTTGACTCGCTCGTGGGCCAACGAGCCCGCGACGAGGGTGGTTCGGCGATGGCGTGCCGCACGCGTCTGGTGCTGGAGTCGATGGAGACGATGTTGCGGTCGTTTGGTGAACGCACCGCACCGTCCACGGTCATTCTGTTCACGGCGGGCCTGTCGGCCCCACGGCGGGATGCGCCGTTTGCCCGCGCGCCCGGAATGTGCGAACTCCAAAGCGATCTCTTCCTCCGCGTCGGCGAGGCCGCGGGTGCCGCCCGGGCGAATTTCTACATCGCGCAGCCGGACGACGTCAGAGCCGCCACCGGACAGGGGCAGGAGTTCCAGTCGCTGAGCGGCGCGGATACGGTGGCCCTGAGCAGCCCGCTCGCGGGCATTGAGCATCTGGCGGGTGTCACCCGCGGTGTGCGTGTGCCTCTGACGGCCGTCGGCACTGACGCGCTGAGCCGCGTGGCGCGGGAGACGGCGTCGTACCTCGTGGCGGAGGTGGAACCGCACCTCACAGACTTCGACCCGCGGGGGCGCAGGCTCGACATTCGTGTGACGCGTCCCGGGGTCACGGTGAGGGCGCGTCCGGAGATCACGTTCTCGCGCACGCCGGACCGCGCGGCCGGGACGAGGGTCACGGTCAGCGACATGTTGCTGTCCGCGGCAACATTCGGCGATCTGCCGCTGCGTGCTGCGGCCTACACGCTGGGAGCGCCCGATGGGCAGGTGCAGGTCGCCATCCTCGCCGAACCGGAGGACCGCACGTTGGCCATCAGTGCGGCCGGCGCGGTGCTGGTGACTGACGATGGGATGGTGGTGGCGCGCTGGTCGGCGGTGGACGCCGGGGTGTCGCCGCTGATGGGGGCGATGCGGGTGCCGCCGGGCCGCTACCGTCTTCGCGTGGCGGCGGTCGACGGCGCCGGGCGCGGGGGCGCGGCCGACTACCGCTTTGATGCGAGCCTGATTCCGGTGGGAGCCCTGCACCTGGGAGGGCTCGTCCTCGGCTTGTCCCGCGAGGGGCAGTTGCTGCCGCGGTTGTCGTTTGCCGATGAGCCGGCGGCGTTGGCGTCCTTCGAGATCTACGGGGGGGTCGAAGGTATGGCCGTGACGGCCTTTCTTGAAGTGGCGGCATCGATCGATGGCCCGGCCATCGTCGTCGTACCGCTCGCGCTCCAGGCGCAGGGCGACGGCCGGTTCCTCGCGCTCGGCACGGTGCCGCTTGGGGCGCTGCCCCCGGGCGACTACGCCGTCCGCGGATCGCTGCGTCTCGGAAACGGCGTCACCGGCCGGACCATCCACACGCTGCGCAAGACACGGTAGCGTCGTGGCGCGGCTGCAGGGCCCGCTGAACTGCAGCGGGCCGCGACGGCGCCCTCAAACCCGGCGCGCCCCACGAGGCCCTACGGGTG
>Ga0255220_1000723_pt1 | contig 12746 bp, 12 predicted proteins | sample Miss_Colum_RepB__FD_188423 | JGI IMG/M metagenome (GOLD analysis project Ga0255220, IMG submission 188423) | Freshwater microbial communities from Mississippi River, Louisiana, United States - Miss_Colum_RepB_8d | ecosystem: Environmental > Aquatic > Freshwater > River | place: USA: Louisiana...
AGCTCTTGCCATTGAGCGGCAAGCGAGCGCTCAACCTTCCTTGGCCGAACGTGTTTCGAGGCCCAAAACTCGTGCCATACTTGGCCTCATGCGGTTGAATTTCCTATCCGTGGGGCCAACGAATCAGCCGACATGCGGCAGGACCTCGTTTGAACCCATCCACGATGCGCCTGAAGCGCCATCCGAAAATGGATCACCTTGATCCGGTTTTGCCAATTGCGACAGGGAAATCAACTCCATACCATCCGTGCTCGATCGCTGCCGGCCTGGCGGTGATACCCACAGGAGACATGGATGGTTGCGATTGTTCCTCACTATATTTCCGGCAAGCTCGTCCGTGGAAACACGACCAGGACGGGCCCGATCTACAACCCTTCGACCGGACTCGAAACTGCACGGTGCGCATTCGGCGATGCCGAAACAGTCCATCAGGCGGTCGAGGACGCTGCGTCTGCCGCAAGGCGGTGGGGCAAAGCCTCCCATTCGGCGCGGCAGGCTGTCATCTACAAGCTTCGCGAACTCGTGCTGGCGGAAGCTGACCAGCTGGCGGAGATCATTGGGCGCGAGCATGGCAAGACGATTGCCGATGCAAAAGGTGAACTGGGCCGGGCCATCGAGGGCATCGAGTTCGCCTGCAATGCAGCCCATGTCACCAAGGGCGAATACGCGAGCAACGTCGGCGGGGAGATTGATGTTTTCTCGATCCGCCGGCCTCTCGGGGTGGTCGCCTGCATCAGCCCGTTCAATTTTCCCGTCATGGTGCCGGCGGTCATGATGACGATGGCGATCGCGGTGGGCAACAGTGTCATCTGGAAACCGTCAGAGAAGGTTCCAAGCGCCGCCCTGGCATTTGCCGATCTCTGGCGGCGCGCCGGCTTGCCGCCCGGTGTGCTCAACATCGTCAATGGTGACAAGGAAGTTGTCGATGCGATTCTGGACAACGAAGGCATCTCTGCGATCAGCTTTGTCGGGTCTACCAGGGTAGGCGAGTACATCTACCAGCGGGGCACCTCCCGGAACAAGCGGGTCGCCTGCTTCACGGGTGGCAAGAACCACATGGTCGTGATGCCGGACGCAGACCTCGAAGCCGCCGCATCGGCGTTCGTCTCCGCCGGCTTCGGGTCGGCGAGCCAGCGCTGCATGGCCGTGTCGCTCCTGCTGCCCGTTGGCGCGCAAACCGCGGACAAACTGCGCGAGATTCTGGTGCCCAAGATCAACGCCCTGAAGATTGGTCCGTTTGACCAGGCTGATGCCGACTTCGGTGCCGTGGTCTCCAAAGAAGCCAGGGAAGCGACCCTGCAGGCGATCGACCGGTGCATCGCGGAAGGCGGCGACATGGTGATCGACGGCAGGGACCTGAAAGTACCAGGCCACGAGGGTGGCTACTATGTGGGCCCGACGCTGTTTGACAAGCTGTCGACCGCCATGCACATGTACCGGGAAGAGGTCTTCGGTCCCGTGCGTGGCATTTTGCGCGTGGCAAGCTTTGACGAAGCCATCGCGGTCACCAACAGCCATGAGTATGGCAACGGCTCCGTCATCTATACGCGCGATGGAAAATCGGCGCATCGGTTCGCCATGGAAGTCGAATCCGGGATGATCGGTGTGAACGTGCCGGTTCCGCTGCCCGCTTCGTATTTCAACTTCGGCGGGCTGCGCAGGTCCAAATTTGGCGAAGCCCACATGTACGGGCCTGACGCCGCACGGTTCTATACAAAAATCAAGACCGTGTCCCAGCGGTGGCCAGAACCTGATGAAGGTGCCTTGCCTGTGTCGCTGGCGTTCAATCCGACCAGCGACGTCTAGGTCGGTTCTTTCGCCGACGGATCGTTTCTGCGGTACCCGCAGAACATCTGGTCCCGCTCAAGCCGCACAGACTTGGGCGGTTTTTTTTTGTCCTGGACGATGTCGGAAAAAAGCCCCTGCGAAGAGGGGCAGCATGTTCGCAGGGCGTGGGCAGCTGTCGTGCTACAGCGTCATGAAGGCTTCGGCCTCTCTGGATTCGAAGAGCCACCCTTCGGGGTGCCGCCGGAAAGTATCACGATAGACCGCGACCGCCATCGTTCCCGCAGAACCCGCTGCTGCAACTTCCGAAGGCGCCGACTGCCTGAACACCGCAACACTGCTGGTGGCCCGTGCTTCGATGCTGCTGATCAATTCGATCATGGGCGCAGAGACCAGATGCAGGGACGGATTCGCTGGCCGGCTTCGCAACAGTTCCAGGATTTCCGAATGGCCGCAGGCCTTGTTGCCACCAATACTGAGCGTCGCATTGGCGGCGAACAGCTGGCACACACCATGAAAGTCTTTCCGGTCGAGCATCACGCCGTACCGGGAGGCCAGATCTGCAATGCCGACATGTGCCTCCAGCGTACTGCTCCCACCCGGTCCTTGACGGAAGCGGGCAATGCCGGACAGCCGCTCGAAGAATCTCGCCAGCAGGCTCCTGCCTCGCGAATCCATGCTGGAAGGACGCGGCGCCGCTGGAGTTGCCTGTTCCTTTGGCGTCGCAGCGTTGTCTTCAACGACGGCACTCGTCGGGGCCGCAAGAATCGATTCGAAGCTGGAAAAGAAATCACGAATGAATTTCTCGGCGGCTGCTTGCACCAATCTCGAGCCGACCTGTGCGAGCTTGCCGCCAACGCTGGATTCAGAGGTATAGCTGAGCTGGGCACCGCCGTCCGCTTCGACCAGGTCCATCTGGACCGTGGTCTTGCCATGGCCGGCAAGTCCGCCGCTTCCCTGGCCTGTTATCCGGAAACTGCGGCCTTCGACGAGAACGAGCTTTTCGAGGGTGCAGACAAACCGGGCGCGCACCGGGCCCACGCTGGCAAGGACCACCACTTTGGCCGTCCCGTCCGTTTGCTCTTCAATGGACTGGCATCCCGGAATGCACTGCTGCAGGATGTCGTTCTGGTTGATCAGCGTCCAGACGCGCTCACGTGGACTCGACAGAAACCGGCTGCCCTCTATCTGCATGAAAATCTCCTGAAAGTTATGAAGTCATGAATCGGATCTGTACATCAGCTGGGCTCCGTATAGAAACATGTCTATCTGACGCCCCAGGGTTACATGTTCGTCCGTCGCACTTTCCCAGCCGTAAACCCATTTGCGAATCCCCTGGTAGAAGATCATTCCGTGCAGGGTCAACAAGTGCTCTTCTTCTTCCTTGCTGACACGTCTGGAAGATTTCTCCACGCCGAACTCGATCCGCAGTTCCGTCGCGATGATCGGAAACAGCCTGCGCTTCAATAGTTCGCGATAACGCTGGTTGATATCCAGACCGGCGAGACCGGCCAGCAGGTAGATGCAGACCCACTCGCTGGTTTGAATCAACTTCCTGTATTCGGCATAAAAGTCCAGTAGCCGCTCCCGCAAGGGAATCGTGCGCTCCTGCAGCCGGGGCGCCCATTGCGCGTTCCACTTTTCCTCGAACACCGTGGCATAGACCCGTTCGAGCAAGGCCTGCTTTTCGGGGAAATACCGGTACAGCAGCCCCTGGGTGATCCCGAGCCTGCGTGCCAGCTCGCGCGTCTGGCCGCCAAAGCCAACTTCCGAAAAAAACTTGATGGCCTCGGCCACGATCTGCTGCTCCCGATCGGCGGGTGACAGTCGTGTTCTGGCGGGTTGGGTTGAAGAGGTGGCCATAGGTTGATGGGTTATCAGTGATTCGCTGGAAGCTCGAAAACCAAATGATAGAAAAATTGTTCGGGACTCGCGTTTCTACTGATATCCAAGGAAGTCCGGCAAATCATAATGGTCATCTGACCAATAAGCAACTATCGGATTCCTGGAGATCGAATGCAAGCACTGTCCGAATCGATGAGCGAGTCCAGATGGCTCGACAGGATTGTTGGGGCGATGAACTCTTTCGGCACGTTGCTGATCGTCGCGCTGGCGATTCTGAGCAACAGCGATGTTCTGGGACGTTCGTTCTTTCGCTCGCCCATTCCAGGCGTTCCCGAGCTTGCGGGTCTGGCGCTCGTCGCGATCGTGTTCCTGCAGATTCCGTACTGCCTGGCCAACCACCATATGACACGGTCCGACGCCTTCATCTGCGCGCAATTCAAAAAGCGGCCGAAATTGACGCTCGTGCTGGATTCGTTGTGGAGCCTCGCCGGCGCCGCCGTCTTCTCGGTGATCGCGGTTGCTGCCTTCCAGCTGGCGCGACAGGCCTGGGTCGGCGGCGAATACGAGGGGGCGCAGGGCGTGTTCACGGTACCGGTCTGGCCGGTGCGCGCCGCCATCGTCATGGGCTCGGCGTGCATGGTGCTCGTCTACCTGAGAAGCATCCATCTCAATGTGCAAGTCATTCGCGGTCGACAGAGCGCCTCGAAAATCAGCTTTGCCGGGGGAGAGGTCTGAATGTCCGCCGTAACCATTGGCGCTCTCTCCGTCCTGGTGATTTGCGTCCTGATCTTTGCCGGCATGCATATCGCGGTCGCGCTCATTCTTTGTTCATTCGTCGGTGTCTGGCTGATCAAGGGCAATGTCAGCACGGCGGCAGATCTGCTGGGCATGGCCGCCGCGGACAGCATCGCAAGTTACGACCTTGCCGTCGTGCCGCTATTTGTCCTGATGGGACTTCTGATCAACGCAACCACGTTGCCGGCCGACGGATTCCGGCTTGCCAATCATTTCCTGCGCCGGGTGAAAGGCGGCGTTGGCATCGCGACCGTCCTGGGGAATGCCGTCATGTCCGCGGTGACGGGGGTGACCATCGCCTCGGTGGCCATCTTCACGAAGATTGCGGTTCCGCAAATGGTGCGTCTGGGGTACAAGCCGCGGTTCGCGGTGGGCCTCGTGGCCGGTAGCGGCGTTCTGGGAATGATGATTCCGCCCAGTTTGCTGATCATCATCTATTGCCTGATCACGGAGCAGTCCGTGGGTCGCATGTTCATCGGCGCCATCGGTCCGGGGTTGCTGTTGACGGCCGCGCTGTGCGTCGGTGTTTTCCTCATGGCGTGGAAGTGGAAGTCCTTCGTGGGCGAGGTCAATGACACCGGCAAGGAGGCCGAGGAGGCGCCCACGCCAGCGGTCATCGCGAAGACCGTGGGTCCTCTGGCATTGATGATCCTGTGCACGTTTGGCGGCCTCTACGGCGGGATTTTCACAGCGCCGGAAGCCGGGGCGGTGGGCGCCTTCATGGCCTTCGTCGTCGCCATGGTTCGCGGAGACCTGAACCGGGAAACGGTCCGCAAGGTCCTGCTGGAAACCGGTTCGACCACATCGGCCATCTGCATCCTGATCGTGGCGGCGAACATGTATGGCCGGTTGATCGCGCTGTCGGGAATGCCGAACGCGTTCACGGCCTGGCTGGCGCAGGCGAACCTTGGCTTCTATGCATTGATCTGGGTCTACGTGCTGCTGTTGCTGGTCCTTGGGACAGCGCTCGACTCGATTTCCACCGTGCTGTTGTCTGTGCCGCTTCTGCTGCCGACCTTCGCGGCGTATCAGGTCGACCTGATCTGGATCGGCGTCATCACGGTGTTGGCAGTCGAGATGGGAATTGTCACGCCACCCCTGGGAATCTCTGCATTCGTCGTCAAGGGGGCATTGCAGGACAGGAGCATTTCGCTGGGGGATATCTACGCCGGCTCCATGCCCTTCATCGCAATCATGTTCATCGTGCTGGCGCTTCTCATCACGTTCCCGGCTATCACGACAGCGCTCTTGTAGTCCTACCGACAACGATCAAACCCGACTGATGAAAGCTCCTGGTTTCAAGTACTTCAAGCCTGCGGCACTCGACGAAGCCCTGCATTTCCTGCATAAGCATGGCGATGCCGCGCGGGTGCTTGCGGGTGGGCAAAGCCTGCTGGCGACGCTCAACCTGCGGCTGTCGGCGCCCGATTGGCTGGTCGACATCTCGGGCATTTCGTTGCGTGGCATTACGTGCCATGGGGATACGGTTCGCATCGGCGCGACCACGACGCACCGCGACATCGAGCGGTCAGCCGTTGTTCATGAACGGCTCCCCCTTCTCGCGCTGGCCGTGCCCCATATTGCCCATCAGGCCATCCGCAGTCGCGGCACGCTCGGCGGCAGCCTGGCGCTTGCGGATCCTGCCGCGGAGTGGCCGGCAGTCGTGCTGGCATTGAACGCGGCCATCGAGATTCGCAGCCTTGAAGGCTCGCGCACGGTGATGGCCGAGGACTACTTCAAGGGCCTGTATGAAACGGACCTGCAGGCAGGGGAGATCCTGACCGGCATCGCCTTCAAGTGCTGCAGTGACGGCGACCGCCACTACTTCAGGGAGTTGTCGAGAAGAAACGGCGACTACGCCAGCGCCGGGATCGCCGCGGTCAGGAGCGGGGGCCAGGTCCGGTTTGTCCTCTTCGGTGTCGGGGTGATGCCCCTTCTTTACAAAGCCGATGCCTCCGAGGCGCTGCCAGACATGAGCGCGCGATTCCACAGCGCGCTGGAATCGATGGAAATCGTCGGCGATCTTTTTTTCAGCGCCGCCAGCAAGCGCAAGCTGGCACGGGAGCTGTTCGAGAGAGCCTGCATTGAACTTGGGAAAGTGATTGATTGAGTCATGAATAGCGACGACGAAAGCACCGTTGCGGTGACGTTCCGGCTGAATGGCGTGGACGGCACACACCGCGTCCAGCCGAGAACCCATCTGGTGGACTTCCTGCGGGATTCGCAAGGCCTGGTCGGCACCCGTGCCGGTTGCGAGCACGGCGTGTGCGGTGCGTGCACGGTTCGTATCGATGGAGCCATTGCCCGTGGCTGTCTCGTGCTTCCCGCCCAGCTCGAGGGCGCCGATGTCTGGACCATCGAAGGCCTCGACGGAACAGGGGAGCTCAAGGAACTGCAGGAAGCCTTTCATCAGTGCAACGCCGTGCAGTGTGGTTTCTGCACCAGCGGGATGCTGGTCACGGCCAGCCAGCTGGTCGTCGAATCGTCGGGCGATACGCCGCCCGACCGCGCGCAGATCCGGGAGTACATGTCCGGCAACCTGTGCCGGTGCACCGGCTACCAGTCGATCATCGACGCGGTGAAACTGGCGCTCAGGGCAAAGGGAAACACATCCCATGACTAGGAACCCAACGCGACAGGCACCTTATATCGGTGCAAGCATCCGGCGCGCCAATGCCATGCGGCTGCTGCAGGGGCGCACGCGCTATGTCGACGATGCAAAACACCAGCGCCTGGTCCATGTTGCCTTCCTGCGTTCGCCCTTCGCGCACTGCGAGATCGGACGGATCGATTCGGCCGCCGCGGCCGGGATGCCGGGTGTCGTCGGCATCTACACCTGGGATGACCTTTCGACATACTGCAAGCCGTGGACAGGGACGCTGAAGCACCTGCAGGGGATGGTGTCGACACCCCAGACCGCGCTGGCCAGCGGTATCGCCCGTTGGCAGGGCGAGCCCATCGTGGCCATTGCGGCAGAAACCCGGGCCCAGGCCGAGGATGCACTGAACGCCATCGACATCGAGTTCAACGAGCTCGACCCCCTGGCCGACTGGGAGACGGCCCTTTCCGCCGACCCCGTCAGCGCCGGCCTGACAAGCAACATCTGTTTCGAAAGAAGGATCGAGGCCGGCGACGTGGATGCCGCTTTTGCTTCGGCAGGCCTGGTCGTCGAGCAGACCCTGCATTTCGGGCGGCAGACGGTCGTTGCACTGGAGGGGCGTTCGGTGGTGGCCGACTGGAATCCGGCGGACCAGATGCTGACCCTGCACCACTCCACCCAGGTGCCGCACATGATGCGCGATCTGGTGGCGGAACTGTTCGGGCTGAAGGCGATCGATGTGCGCGTTCTGTGCGGCGACGTCGGGGGATCCTTCGGGCTCAAGATCCACATCTATCCCGACGAGATGGCCACGATCGCGATCTCGCGGCACCTGTCGCGGCCGGTCAAGTTCATCGCCGACAGGCTGGAGTCATTTGCCAGCGACATCCAGGCCCGCCACCACGAAGTGAATGCCAGGATGGCTTTCGCGCCAGACGGGCGAATCACGGCGCTTGAGGTGATGGACATGGCGCCCATCGGCGCCTACTCGATGTTTCCGCGCACGTCGGGCACAGAAGGCAATCAGGTGATCAACTATGTGGGTGGCCCCTACCGTCACCAGAGCTATCGCGCGCACCTGCGTTGTGTCTTCCAGAACAAGGTGCCCACGAGCCAGTTCCGTGCCGTCGGGCATCCGATCGCGTGCGCAGTGGCCGAGTCGCTGATCGATGAGGCTGCACGACGGCTGAACATGGATCCGCTGACGCTGCGGCAGATGAACGTCATCCCCGATGACGCATACCCCCATACGTCCCTGTCTGGCATGCGGTTCGAAAAGTTGTCGCACCAGGCGGCACTTGCCGAGACAGCGCGGGTGACGGGTTACGCCGCCTTGCGGCAACTGCAAAAGGAGTCGCTCAAGCAGGGGCGCCATCTGGGGATAGGCATCGCGACCATGATCGAGATGACCAACCCCGGGCCTTCGATCTACGCCGCCGGCGGCGCCCGCATTTCGTCGCAGGATGGCGCAACGCTGCGCCTGGAGCCTGATGGCTCGGTGACAGTCCTGCTCAGCGTCGGTGAACAGGGGCAGGGCACCGAGACCGCCGTCACCCAGATCGCGGCGGACGCGGTGGGCGTGCACATCACCAACGTGCGCATGCTGAGTGGCGATACCCTGGCCACGCCCATGGGCGGTGGCACCTGGGGGTCCCGCGGCATCGGTATTGGTGGCGAAGCCGTGCTCCAGGCCGGCAGGGCGCTCAGGGCGCAGATCCTCGCGGTCGCGGCGCAATTGCTGAACCGCCCGGCGGAAGAGCTGGATATCCAGGGTGGCGAAGTGATCTCCACGAGATCGCCAGAGGTCCTGATGGGGCTGTCCAGGCTGGCCCACGTCGCCTACTACGCGCCCGACGGACTGGGGGCTCAGCCCGAACTGTGCGTGACCCGGCACTACATGCCGCGCGACTACCCGGTTGCATTCACCAATGGCGTGCAGACCGCGCTGGTCGAGGTCGACATCAAGACCGGTTTTGTCCGGCTTCTGAAGCATTGGGTCGTGGAGGATTGCGGCGTCCTGGTCAACCCCCTGCTCGCGGACGAGCAGATAAGGGGCGGGGTCGTCCAGGGGCTTGGCTACGCGCTGTTTGAAGAATGCCTTTATGACGACCGTGCCCAGCTGCTGAATGCCACGCTGGCGGACTACCTCGTGCCGATGGCCGGCGAGATGCCCGACATCGAGATTTCGCATTTGTGCACGCCGACCAGGACCTCGCAGCTCGGGGCCAAAGGCGTGGCGGAATGCGGCACCTGCGGCGCGCCCGCGGCGGTCCTGAATGCCGTCAACGACGCGCTCTCCAGCGTCGGCGCGCGGGTCAACCAATTCCCCATCACCCCTGAACGTGTCCTCGACGCGATATCAGAAGCTTCCCTTGAGCGTTGAATTCCCACTAACTTGAAGGCACCCATGAAAACGAAATTTGCTAACTTGCTCTGCGGCCTGCTCGTTGGAGCAGCCGCGCTGACCTGCCAGACGGCGCTTGCACAGACCGTGCATCGCCTGACGCTCGCCACGGGTCAACCGCCTGTCTACCCCTACATTTCACTGTTGAGGGACTACTTCGTTCCAGAGGTTGACCGACGCCTGGCGGCGACAGGCAACAGGATCGAATGGACCCAGGGCTACGCCGGCTCGATCATGAAGATCGGCAGTGAAGTCGACACGATCAGGAACGGCGTCGTCGACGTAGGCTTCGTGCTGATGCCGAACAATGAATCCAAGCTGCCGTTTCATTCCTATACCTATTTCGTTCCGTTCACCTCCAATGACGCAGTGGCTTCCGTCAAGGCGTTCAACAAGGTGATGCAGACCGTGCCCTTGATCAACGAAACCTGGCAGAGAAGCAATCACCACCATCTCGCCACCGCGGCGGTCGACTCCTACAACCTGTATGCCAAGCGATCCATCACCCGGATCGAAGACCTTCGTGGCATGAAGATCGGGGTGATCGGCCCGAACGGCCATTGGTTGAGGAACACGGGTGCGGTGGGTGTGACCCTGAACCTGGCGGCGATCTACAACGATCTGCAGTCCGGCATCTACGACGCCGTCCTCCTGCCGGATTCCGTGGCCTTCTCGCTCAAGGTTCATGAAGTCGCGCCGTTCCGGATGAAGTATGACTTCGGCCCCGTGGTGTTCGGCGCGCTGACCGTCAACAAGAGTCGCTGGGACGCGCTTCCGCCGGAAGTGCGGACCACGCTCACGGAGGTTGCCCGCAGCTATGAGCAGAACGTGACCCTCCAGATGCGTGAGAAGGGCCGCGACGGACTGCTTGCCATGCAAAAGGCCGGGCTCAAGCTCGTCGATCCCGGAGAAGAAGGGCGCAAACGCTGGGCCGACCTGATGCCCAACATTGCGCAGGAATGGAGCACGGCCCAGGCGGCCAGGAACCCGGGAGCGACGGCGATCGTGCCGGGCTACCTCAAGGCGCTGCAGGAAGAAGGCATGAAGCCGGCGCGCAAGTGGATCGACTAGCCTGGCGCTCAGCAGGCTGAATCGTGGACTGGGACAACCTGCGCGTCTTTCTGACGGTGGCCAGGAGCAGCTCGATGCTGGACGCGGCGCGAATGCTCGGTTCCAGCCAGTCGACGGTCTCCCGGCGGGTCCAGCGCCTGGAGCGGGAAATCGGCCGCAAGGTTTTCGAGCGCACCACCCAGGGCCTGGTCCTGACCGCGCATGGCCACAAGATTCTGAGGCAGGCAGAAGGCATCGAAGAACTCCTGACCACGGTGGACACGCGCGCGAATGATCGGCGGGCCGACATTTCGGGCGAGATCAGGCTGGGAACCACCGAGGCGTTCGGGACGTATTTCCTGGCGCCTTACCTGGCGCGTTTTTGCGCGCTTCATCCGGCCGTCACGATCGATGTGCTGCCCATGCCCAGATTGCTCAACCTCTGGAGACGGGAGGCTGACACCGCCATCGCGATCGAGCGGCCCGCGACCGCGGGTCTGGTCGCCGCCAGGCTGACGAGCTACCGCTTGCTGCCCTATGCCACCACGGGCTATCTGGAGTCTCATCCTGCAATTCATGGCGCGTCCGATCTGGCTGAGCACTGCTGGGTCGACTACATCGACGACCTGGTGTTCTCGCCACAGCAGTTTTCGCTGAAGAGCTGGCTGCCGTCTGCCAAGCCCTGCTTTCGCAGTACCAGTGTGCTGGCGCAAGCGCAGGCGGTCCGCTCGGGTCTGGGGGTGGGCATTCTTCCGTGCTTCCTGGCCAGTCAATTCGACGATCTGGTCCCGATCCTGGCCGACAGCATCGACATCACCCGGACCTTCTGGCTGGTCGCCCCACCTGAGCGTCGTGAGGTGTCCCGGGTCAGGGCGCTATGGCAATACATCCGGGAAGTTGCCGGGCGCGAGCAGGGACTGCTGATGGGGGCGGGCATGAACGTCACGCCTTCATGATGTGAAGTCTTGCATCCGGGGGGGGCCGGCGAACGTCGTTCTAACCTTGCTGTGCTTGAGCGCCGATGCCCGCCTCGATGTCGCGGGCGGTCTGCTTCAGCAACGGCGCGAACCGGCGCACGACCTCGGCCTGTGAAATGGCCGACGCGATGTAGGTGATGGCGATGGCGCAGATCACCGCGCCGTTCGAAAACACCGGCACGGCGATGCTGCCGGTCTCTTTCATGAACTCGGGCCCGCGCAGCGCGTAGCCGTCCGCGCGCACCTGGCGCAGCATGTCCCTGACGGTGTCGGGCCGCCGCAGCGCGTCGTACTCCGGCCCGGCCGATGCCTGCAGGCGCGCGAGCAGCTCCTCGGCAGCGGCTTCAGGCAGGTGCGCCAGGCAGGCGCGGCCGCAGGCCGTCACCAGAACCGGCATGCGAAAGCCGAGCATGACGCGGTCGAAGGTCCACGGGCTCACACGGCGCGTGGTCCGGCGCATGACCATCATGTCGTCGTACAGCGAGAACAGGTCGGTCGGCCAGATGACGGTGCGTTGCAGCTGCTCGAGCAGGGGGCCGGCCACTTCGGTGATCCACGACGCTTCTTCGTACCCGTCGCTCAGGTGCCGGACCAGCGGCGTCAGGCGCAGCCGCTGCGACTGCTCGTCCACCGCCAGGTAGCCGGCGTTTTGCAGCGTGCGCATGATGCGGTACAGCGCGGTGCGGGAAATGCCCGTGGCCTGGTGCAGCTCCAGCACGCTGGCGCCGTTGTTGGCATTGAGTTCACGCAGCACGGCCAGGGCCCGCACGACGCCGCGCATGTCAGGTTCCACGGGGCCTCACGGCTTGTCGCTGAAGAGTTGCTGCACCATGGCGCGCAACCAGCGGTTGGCGGGGTCGTCGTGCTGGCAGCGGTGCCAGTTCTGCCGCAGCTCCGACGGCGGGAAGGGGAACGGCGGCTGCAGGACCTGAAGCCGGGAATAGGTCGCGAACGTGCGCCCCACCTGCTCGGGCACGGTAGCGATCAGGTCGGTGGACTCGATGATGCTGGGCATGCCCAGGAAGTGCGGGCATTCCAGCAGGCCGCGCCGCCGGATCTCGTGCTTCTTCAGGTAGTGCTCGACGATCTCCTGGCTGCGGCCTTCGGACTGCAGCACCAGATGCGGCAGGCTCGTGAACTGTTCCGCCGTCAGGCTGCCGTCGATGGGGTCTCCTCGTTTTCAGTGCAATAAGTGACGGTACGCAAAGCTAGCACTGGCGCGGGGGTGGTCTGGGTAGACCGTTGATTTCATTGACTTTCCTGTTCGCTTTGTAAACGGGTATGGTGGCCT
>Ga0255220_1000724_pt1 | contig 12738 bp, 12 predicted proteins | sample Miss_Colum_RepB__FD_188423 | JGI IMG/M metagenome (GOLD analysis project Ga0255220, IMG submission 188423) | Freshwater microbial communities from Mississippi River, Louisiana, United States - Miss_Colum_RepB_8d | ecosystem: Environmental > Aquatic > Freshwater > River | place: USA: Louisiana...
AACGCCGGTCAAGGCACTCTGACAGAGTGCATCGCAGCGCCGCCTGCATGTGTTGGTCGCGTCGGTCGCGCCGAAATGACCGCCGGTCGGCCCGCACGCGCGCCGACCAGTGCGTTGCGGCAATCTGTCAGTGGGGGTAGTCCGGTTCATGCTCAAACAATGCCAATCCAGTCGGGGCTTCACGCTGCTCGAGTTGATGATCGTGGTGGCGGTCGCCGGCATCCTGTTCGCGGTCGCGATGCCCGCTTACCAGGACTTCGTGCGCAAGGGGCGTCGCGCCGAGGCGCGCGAGGCGCTGCTGCGGATCATGCAGGCGCAGGAGCGCTGGCGCTCGAACAACGTCAGTTATTCGGCAAATCTGGTGGACGATCTGAGGCAAACCGCCACCAGTGCGGATGGCAACTATGCGCTGTCGCTCAGTGAGGTCAGCGGCACCGGCTACACCGCCACGGCCACGGCGCAGGCCAAGCAGGCCGGCGACTCCAGTTGCGCGAGCATCACGGTGACGGTCGCCGGCACCAGCACCACCTATGGCCCGACCAACATCTGCTGGGGGCGGTGATGTCGGCGCGGATCCTTGCTCAAGGGCGCCGCAACCGGCCATGTTGCGCCCTCGGGCAGGGCAAGCGACCCGGCCTGTCGAGACGCGAATCAGTGCACGGTCAGCACGGGCTCACGCTGATCGAAGTGATGATCGCGCTGGGCATTCTCGGCGTGATCGCGGCGCTCGCCTTGCCCTCATTCGAGGCGTTCCGAGACCGCGAGCGCGTCAAGGGGGTCGCCAACAATCTGGTTGCCGACATGCAGTTCGCGCGCTCCGAATCGGTACAGCGCAGCCGCCGGGTCACGGTCAACTTCACGACCGGGATTCAGTGGTGTTACGGCATCCATCTGGTCGAGGACGGTGGCACTACCGAGTGCAATTGCACACCGAATGCAGATTCGAGCAACCGCTGCAACATCAAGGTGGTGCGCGGATCCGATGTTCCTGGTGTACTGATGTCCAGCGCAAGTTTTGGCGCTGGGGGCGCCTGGTATGCAATCGATCCGCGTCGCGGCCAGATTCTCGATGCCACCGGTGCTGCGGCCCAGGGTGTGGTGCGGCTCACTGGCAGCAGTGGTGTGCAACTCGAGGCCGAGCTGAACGCGGTCGGACGTGTGCGCCTGTGTTCGCCGGACGGCAAGACCGGAGGGTTTCCGGCATGTTCCTGAGACCGGGCCCAAGCAGTCAGTCCCGGCGTCCGCGCGAATGGATGCGCAATCGCGCGCGACCTGCCCAGCAAGGCCTGACGATCATCGAGCTGATGATCGGCATGGCGCTGGGTCTGTTCCTGATCGCCGGCACCCTCACGCTGTTTGCCGGTCATGTCACCAGCAACAATGCGTTGATGCGCACCACCCGGCTCAACAACGAGCTGCGCGGCACACTCGACATGATCATCCGCGACTTGCGCCGGGCTTCTTACTGGGGCAGTGCGCAGACCGGGGCCTGGTTCCCTGGCACGCCCGGTGTGCAGGTCAATCCCTTTTTGCAACTGGACGTGAGCGCGGATTCGATCACCTATCGCTATGACGTCGATGGCGACGGCGTGCTCGATGCTGACGAAAGCTTTCGCATCCGGCACAACACGGCCGAGGGCGCGATCGAGATGCTGCAGCTGGACACTGGCGGGTCCGTCACCAGCACGGTGCCGGTGTCCGACGCTGACCTCACCGACATTACCGCGCTCGCGTTCACGCTCACCGACCGCACCGTGAGCACCACCTGCCTGAAGAGTGGTCCCGGCCCGGTCGCACCGACTCCACCGGTGCTGCACGTGCGCGAGATTTTCGTCACGATCACCGGCAGCTTGCGCAGCGACGCCACCGTGAGCAGAACCCTGTCCGATTCGGTTCGCGTTCGAAACGACCGGGTCGAAGGCTCCTGCCCGACCTGAGGACGCCCGGATGCGCACAGGAACCCTCTCCAGACAGACCGGCGCCGCAACGCTGATGGTGACGCTGATCGTGCTGATGGTGATGACGATGATCACCTTCTTTGCGAACCGCAACATCCTGTTCGAGACGAAGACCGCGGCCAATCAGTACCGCTCTGTCAAGGCGATCGAGGCTGCGCAGGCGGGCGTCGAGTGGGCGATCGCCAAGTTCAACGAGATGCACAAGATCACGCAAACCTGTGGCGTGTCGAGCCTCTCCACCGACCGGACGATGCGCGACAAGTACCTTGACCCTGACAAGGACGGGCGGTATTCGCCGACCGACCCGCCGGTGTCGGGCCTGCCCACCTGTCCGCAGCCGGCTGAGCCACCGTATGGCAATGGTGCTTACGAAGGCGCGCGTTATGTGCGAGACGGGCCGGCCTGCACGCTGATCAATGGGGTGTGGCAGTGCAGTTGCCCGGCAGCGGGCGCGCTGCCGACGCTGCCACCGTGTTCCGATCCGAAGGGTTGTCCGAGCTTTCGGCTGCGTTTTCAGAATGTCGTCAATTGCGCGCTCGCAACACCCGCAGTGCAGGATCCGGGGCTGGTGCGCATCACGTCGATCGGCTGCAACGATTCGCAAAAACCCTGCGTGCCGGCAGCCGGTGGGTCGGCCGATGGCATGGCAACTGTGACCCAGCTGGTCAAGCTGCTCAATGGTCTGGCCACGGTACCGGCCGCCGCACTGACCGCCAAGGGCAATGTCAACTTCGGCTCGAACGCGATCACCGCGACCAATGTCGATCCCGGCACCAATGGCATCACGATCAACGCCGGCGGCAACATCACCGGGTTTATCGATCCGAAGACCGTGCAGTCGCTGCCAGGCACCCCGCCGACTGCGAGCCTGGTCGGCAACGACGCGTCGCTGGCCACGCTGAGTGATGAACAGATGTTCAGTTCGTTCTTCGGCATGTCCAAGGATGCGTTCAAGGGGGCATCGAGTACCACGGTCGTGAACTGCAGCGGCGTGTGTAACGCTGAGATCCTGGCGGCGATCGATGGCGGTGCGCGCCAGATTTGGGTCGAGGGCAACATGTCGCTGAACTCGAACGCGGTATTCGGCTCCGCGACGAATCCGATCATGCTGGTGGTCAACGGAAACGCCGAGATCCGCGGCACGATGACGATCTATGGCGTGCTGTACTGCCAGGACGGCACCTGGGACAACACCGGCGGCGGCGATGCCCAGATCATCGGCGCGGCGATTGCTGAGGGCAACTTCACGGCCACCGGTACGCCGAACCCGACCTACGATCCGAACGTGCTCGCCAACTTGCGTGGCACCTCTGGTCAGTTCGCGAAGTTGCCCGGAGGCTGGCGTGACTTCTGAGCGCCGTGGCGCGCGCCTGGCCAGGCATCTTCCGATCGCCGGCTTTTCGCTGCTCGAGGCGATGATCGCGATGGCGATCGGCGGTTTCGGCCTGATGGCGGTCGCGCGCTTGCAGCTGGGTCTGCAGGCCGAATCGGATCTTGCCAAGCAGCTCGGTGAGGCGACCTTCATTGGCCAGCGCCGGCTCGAGGAGCTGCGCGCGTTCGAGCGGATCCCGGTGGCCGATGCGGCGCAACTCGCGGCGGGCAGCTGGGGCTACGGCAACATCGCAAGCGGCTCGCAGACCGTGGCCGGCGCCAATGCCAGCTACACGCTCGACTGGTCGATCGCCCAGCCATCGACGACCGCGGCCTACAAGACAGCGAGTCTGACGGTGCAATGGACCGACCGCCAGGGGCGGTCCCAGCAGGCCGGATTTTCGTCGATGATTGCGGCCGCCGATCCGTCGGCGGCGCTCAGGCTCGGGATTGCTCCGTCGGGCACGCCGGTGCGCAAACCGAAAGATCGCGATCTGAACGTGCCGGTTCCCGCCCGGGATCTCGGCGATGGCACCAGCGCATTTACGCCGCCCGGCGCTGCGTCGACGACGCAACTGGTATTCAGCAACAGTACCGGGTTGTTGACCAAGAAATGCAATGGCGACCCCAATACACCAAGCAGCTGGACTTGCTCGAATATCGATGCCTATCTGGTCACCGGCTACATCGGGTTCGGATCCGGCGGCAGTGCGCCGGTGGCGACGCCGACTTCGGCGATCGATCTGAGTTTCCTGCTCAGCGAGGGGGCGGTCGATACCTGCTATGACGACAGTGCCGCTGCCACGAAGATCTACGCCGGGTTCATCACCTACACCTGCGTGATTGTCGGGCTCGATCATGACGCGAATCCGGCAACCCGTTCGCGCTGGTCCGGGCGTTCCGATCTGATTGGAGCCAATATCGGTCTTGCCAACGGCGACAAGGTCTGCCGCTACAGCGCCGATTACAACGGCAACGGCATGATCGACAGCGCCGAACATCCGGCCAGCTACTCCCAGGTGACCGACAGCCTGGAAAACCAGAACTTCCTGATCCTCAAGTCCAGCGCAAACTGCCCGACCGGTGTGAGCACCACGGCCACGGTTCAGCATCAGCCATGAGCGCGCGCCGGGCCGGCCGCCCGCAGCGTCGGAATTCCGGTCTGCGGCGGCTTGCGGCTTTTCGATCAGCGAGCGAAGGCGGCACAATGCGCAGGACTGTGCAGGAGAGCCGATGACGATTGACGCACTGCCCCCGGAACAGAACATCCCGGCTGCCTGGTACGGCCCAGCGATGACGGCAAGCGACGAATGGCTGGTGCGTGTCGACGACCACGAAGTGGCCGAAGTCCAGGCCGCGGTGGCCGCTTGTCTCGCTCGCAAACCATTGCGTCCGCCGATCACTGCGGCCGATTTTCCGCTGCCGCGCTTTTCCGGCAAGCTCGCCGCACTGGGTCATGATCTGCTTGAGGGCCGCGGCTTTGCGCTGCTGCGCGGGCTGCCGGTCGAGCGCTGGACGCAGGAGCAGGCTGCGTATGCGTTTGTCGGCATCGGTGCGCATCTGGGCTCGGCTCGCTCGCAAAACGCGAAAGGCCACCTGCTCGGGCATGTGCGTGACGTCGGCCTGTCCAGCAACGACCCAAACGTGCGCATCTACCAGACCAGCGAGCGCCAGACCTTCCACACCGATTCCTGCGACGTGGTCGCGCTGCTGTGCCTTCGCCGCTCGCGCTCTGGTGGGGAGTCTTTGCTGGTCAGTTCGACGACGATCTACAACGAGATGCGCCGCCGCAGGCCAGACCTGGCCCGACTGCTGTTCGACCCGATCGCCACCGACCGGCGCGGTGAGGTGCCCGACGGGCAAAAACCCTTCTTCGAGATCCCTGTGTTCAGCTGGTTTCAGGGTCGTCTGAGCGCCATGTATCATCGCCCGTACATCGACAGCGCCCAGCGTTTCGCCGACGCACCGCGACTGACCCCATTGCACATCGAAGCGCTCGACCTGTTTGACGCATTGGCGGAAGACCCTGCGCTGCATATGCAGATGTCCTTCCTGCCTGGCGATATGCAGTTCGTGCACAACCATGTGCTGCTGCACGACCGCAACGGCTTCGTCGACTGGCCCGAACCCGAACGGCGCCGGCACCTGCTACGCCTGTGGCTGGCAAGCCCCGGAGCCCGCGCGCTGCCCGAAGTGTTCGCGCAGCGCTATGGCAGTGTGACGATCGGCGATCGTGGCGGCATCCTGTTGCGCGATACGGTGCCCTGTGTGCCGGTTGACGCCTGAACGTCGGCACCACATTCCGGATTTCATCGCGAGCGTCGGCCTGGCGGTTTTGACGTCTTGCCGGCGGTGCTGGCTTGATGCAGACTCCGATGACCAAACGACTACCCTGCCGCGAAGTCCGCGCGATCGTGATTCGTCGCAGTGCAGGCAACAGGAGACTGATGATGAGCGTTTCGATTCGATCGGCATTCGCGATGTCTGTCGGCGCAGCGGTCTGTGCGCTGGCCTTTCAGGGCCCGGTCCGGGCGGAACCCGTCAAGCTGCGCTACGCGTCCAGCGCGCCACCCAAGACCGTCTGGGCCATGCAGACCGAGCGTCTGACCAAAGACATCAATGACCTCAGCAAGGGGACGCTGCAGGTCGACGCGTTCATCAACTCGCAACTGGGCAGCGAGCAGGACACCATCGCACAGATCGCCCGCGGGCGGATCGACATGGGCGGCTATTCGGTCACCGCGGGGGCATTGATCGTGCCCGAGCTGGCCTTGCTGAACCTGCCCTTCCTGTTCGACAGCAAGGAAGAGCAGGACTGCGTGTTCGACAAGCACCTGTTCAATCCGATCCAGGCGATGTTCGCTAAAAAAGGCCTCGAGTTCCTCGGTTACGCGCACGTTGGCGAAACCAATGTCATCGGCTCCAAGCCCTACCCGACGCCGGACCAGCTCAAGGGCGTCAAGGCCCGTGCCCAGCCAACCAAGCTTGGCCCCTATCTTTGGACCGCGTTCGGCGCCAATCCGAATCCGTTACCGGTCACCGAATGGGCGGCGGCGCATCAGTCGGGCTTGGTGGATGTGGCCGACGCTCCGATGACCTTCTACGTCTTCGCAGGCCTGGGCAAGGTTGCCCCGGTGCTCACGGCGACCCGGCATCTGGATCAGGGCGGGGTGTTCGTGATGAATAAGAAGACCTTTGACAAACTGCCAAAGGAAGCGCAAGAGGCCATGGTGCAGGCGGTTGCGCGCAATCCGGGGCCGACCCAGCGAGCCGAGGTGCGGGACTTCGAGGTCAAGGTGGCGCAGATGCATCTGAAGAATGGCGGCAGCATCGTCGAGCTCACGCCGGAGCAGCGCAAGGTCTGGCGCGATGGCATGGAAGGCTCCTGGGGTGCCGCCGTCAAGGCGATGGGTGGAGAGTCGAGCCAGTTCTGGCAGCAGATCCAGGCTGGGATCAAGGCCTGCGAGAAGAAATAAGCTCTTGAGCCCGATCGAACCGATCGCTGGCGCAGCGGCCGGCGGGTCTGCTGCGCCTGCCGCTGTGCGCCGCATTTTGCTGATCTGGCATCGCGCGGAGTGCTGGCTGGCGGTGGTCTGCTTCGGACTGATTGCGGCGCTGTTACTGACCGATGTGCTGGGTCGTGAACTGGTCGGTCCGGTGCTGCGCGCGATCGGCATCGATCTCGGCCCGATGGGCCTGTTCGGTTCGCAGCGAGTCTCGGTGTACGCGCTGATTGTCGGCAGCTTCGCCGGCATTGGCATCGCCACCGCCACCGGATCGCATCTGGTACCCAGGGTCGGACATGTTTGGGTGCCGAAATCCTGGGACCCGGTGATGGACCGGCTGGCCGACCTGCTGACCGGTCTCGCCCTGTTGGCGGTTTCCTGGTATGGCTGGGCCTTCGTCGAGTCCTCGCGGGAAACTGACTTGCGCGCCCCGGTTCTCGACTGGGCGGTCTGGCCGATGCAGATGGCGATACCACTGGGGTTCCTGTCGGCGGCGGGCCGCTATTTCCTGTATGCAGGATGGCCCGCCAGCAGGCCGCAGCCGCCGGCGCACCAGGAATAAACGATGCGCCCCGTTGGGAGGATCTTCGCTTGAACTCGCTCGCGGTCGTCGGGGTGGTGCTTGGCGGACTGTTGCTGCGTCAGCCGCTGTTGGTCATTTTGCTCGGTGCAACAGCGTCGATCCATCTGTTCTGGGGGCGGGGCCAGCTCGATTACATCATCGAGGACATGTGGGTCGGTCTCGACAAGGAAGTGATCCTGTCGATCCCGATGTTCCTGCTGTGCGGCAATGTGATGACCCGGGGTTCGATCGCGCAGCGTCTGATCCGGGTCATGGCGGCGATCACGGCACCGTTGCCGGGTGGGCTGGCGGTGGCCACGGTGCTCTCGTGCGCGGTCTTCGCGGCGATCTCGGGTTCGTCGATCGTGACAATGCTGGCAATCGGGACGGTGATGCTGCCAGCGCTACGCGAGGCCGGCTACGACCTGAAGTTCAGCATCGGATCGATCATGGCCGGTGGCACGCTGGGCATCATCATCCCGCCGTCGATCCCCATGATCATCTACGCGCTGGTCACCGAAACCTCGGTCACCGACCTGTTCGTCGCGGGCATCGGTCCGGGTATTTTGCTGACCGTGGTGCTGTCCTTGTATGCGATATGGCGTAACCGGGGAATCCGCACGCGCAGCTTCGATCTGGTCGAGTTTCGCCGCGCGCTGTCCGAAGGCATCTGGGCCTTGCTCATGCCGGTGATCCTGCTTGGCGGCATCTATTCGGGTTACTTCACGCCAACTGAAGCGGCCGCGGTTGCGCTGGCCTATTCCCTGGTCATCGAAGGCTTCGTGCATCGCGAGTTGAAGTGGCGCGATATTTATCAGGTGGTGCTGGACACCTCCAAACTGGGCGGCTCCCTGTTCCCGGTGTTGGCGGTCGCGCTTAGCCTGAACATCCTGCTGACCGAGCATCGTGTGCCGCAGCAGATGGTGGCCGTGATCCAGGACTACATCACCAGCCCGCTGATGTTCATGCTGCTGATCAACTTGCTATTGCTGGTGGTGGGCTGTCTGATGACGACCGGCGAAGCGATCCTGGTGCTGGCACCGATCCTGGCGCCGATGGCCGAGGCCTACGGCTACGACAAGGTGGTGTTCGGAATCATCATGATCCTGAACCTGGAGATTGGCTACCTGACCCCACCGGTGGGTCTGAACCTGATCGTTGCCATGACCGCGTTCAAGCAGTCGTTCGGGCTGTTATCGCGTGCAGCGATTCCGTACATCGTATTGATGCTGGGCTGTCTGGCGTTGGTGGTGCTGATGCCGCAGATCGCGATGGCCTTGGTCAACTGAGCGCTGTCGCGCAGCCTGAACAGCGATGCGGCCGGCATCGCGCCGGCCGCAAGCCAGACATTACTTTTCGAATCCGCGAACCAGTCTGGCGCGATCGGTCGCACTTTGCATCAGCAGCGAGAAGTCTGAACCGGCCAGCACCATTTGCACGCCCATGCCGACGAAGCGCTCGATCAGCGGACCGGTATAAAGCCCGCCCATGCCGGCGAACTTGCCATGCTTGCGGCAGGCGGCGATCACGCGCTGGTAGGCGTCGGTGACGCGGGCGTCGTCAAACTGACCCGGAATACCCATCTCGAAACACAAATCGTTGGTGCCGATCAGCAGCACGTCGATGCCAGGTACCGCCGCGATCGCATCGCAGTTGGCCACGCCCTGCGGCGACTCGATCATCACGACCACCAGCGTCTCGTCGTTGATGATGCGGGCGGTCTCGCCCAGCGGCATCGACGCGAAGCCGAGTTGCTGCAAGCCACCGCCCATCGAGCGATGACCGATCGGCGGGAAACGGCATTGCGAGGCCACCCGTTGCGCCTCCTCGACGGTATCCACGTGCGGCACCACGATGCCCTGCGCGCCGTTGTCCAGCATCCGAGAGGCGTGGTGATGCTCCAGTCCCGGCACCCGCACGATCGGCGTGACGCCGATGGCTAATGAGGCGCTCGCGATCTGCGCTGCAGTGTCCGGGTTCATCGAGTTGTGCTCGCAGTCGATGAAGGCCCAGTCAAAGCCCGCGGTCTTCAGGATCTGCGCGGTGTCGACGGTACGCGCCTGGCGAAGGCCCAGGCCGATTGCCAACTTGCCGGCCTGAAGTTGTCGTTTGGTGTGATTGGGGACGATGCTCACTGCGGGCTCCTTCGGATTGGGGCCGGGTCGAACGCCGGCATGAAGCCGTCCCCGGGGGGCGGCGAGTTGCCGATCTTAGTCGACGTCGCGCGTCGGTGTCAGCGGATCGTCGGGTGTGCCCGCGCTGGGTGTTTCCGTTAGCCGGGATGCGATCAGCGCGTCGGTGCGCTCGCCATGCGGGATGCCGACTGGCCTCATGCCGAGCTGGTTCGGATCCGGTTGCTGCGAGTACCCGGTCCCGTCGGCCTAAGCTCTCGGTTGCGTCGACGCTCCCGGGGCTGACTGGTACAGTCGCCGCCGATGACTGAGATCGCCCCGCCCAAATCAGCGCCTGCCGAAGGCCTGGCTGATCAGGCGCAGCAGGTGCTGCGCAAGACTTTCGGCTATGACACGTTTCGTGGCTCGCAGCGCGACATCATCGAGCGGCTCGCCGCCGGCAGCGACGCGCTGGTCCTGATGCCCACCGGCGGCGGCAAATCGCTGTGCTATCAGATTCCGTCTTTGCTGCGCGCCGGCTGCGGCATTGTCGTCTCGCCGCTGATCGCGCTGATGCAGGACCAGGTGGCCGCGCTGCGCCAGGCCGGCGTGCGGGCTGAGGCTCTCAATTCCTCGCTCGATGCGCGCCAGGCACGGGCGGTGCAACAAGCGCTGCTGGCCGGTGAGCTCGACCTGCTGTATGTCGCCCCCGAGCGGCTGCTGACCGATGCCTTTTTGCAGCTTCTTGCGCAGGCAAGGCTCGCGCTGTTCGCGATCGACGAGGCCCATTGCGTGTCGCAGTGGGGGCATGATTTCCGGCCGGAATACTTGCAGCTGTCGGTGCTGCATGAACGCTTCCCACAGGTACCGCGTATCGCGCTGACCGCCACCGCGGATCCGCAGACTCGCGACGAGATCATTGGCCGGCTTGCGCTGCAGGATGCGCGCGTGTTCGTGTCCAGCTTTGATCGGCCAAATATCCGCTACACGATTGTCGACCGCGCGGATGCGCGCTCGCAGCTGCTGCGCTTCATCCGCGACGAGCATGCCGGCGATGCCGGCATTGTGTATTGCCTGTCCCGACGCAAGGTCGACGAGACCGCGCAGTGGCTCGCCTCGCAAGGGGTCGACGCATTGCCCTACCACGCCGGTATGAGCACGGATGAACGCAACGCACACCAGACCCGGTTTCAGCGCGAGGATGGCATCGTCATGGTCGCAACGATCGCGTTCGGCATGGGCATCGACAAACCCGACGTGCGATTCGTCGCGCACCTGGATCTGCCCAAGAGCATCGAAGGCTATTACCAGGAGACCGGACGCGCCGGGCGCGACCGCCTGCCCGCCGACGCCTGGATGGCGTATGGCATGGCCGATCTGGTGCTGCAGCGCCGGATGATCGAGGAGTCCGACGCTGACGAGCTGCACAAGCGGGTCGCTGGCGGCAAGCTGGACGCGCTGCTCGGTCTGTGCGAAACCGCCGGCTGCCGGCGGGTGCGGCTGCTGGAGTATTTTGGCGAAGCCTCGCAAGCCTGCGGCAATTGCGACAACTGCCTGGCGCCGCCGAGCACCTGGGACGCCACCGAGGCGGTGCGCATGGCGCTGTCTTGCATCTATCGCACCGGTCAGCGCTTTGGCGTGTTGCATCTGATCGATGTGCTGCGTGGCCGCGATAGCGAGCGCGTACAGCGCTGGGGCCACGCGCAACTGTCGGTGTTCGGCGTCGGTTCTGCGCTGCCGGAAGCCACCTGGCGCAGCGTGTTTCGCCAGCTGGTGGCGCTTGGCCTGGCCCACGTCGATCATGACGCCCACGGGGCCCTGAAGCTCAGTGCCCAGTCCCGTCCGGTTCTGCGTGGCGAGCGCCAGGTCAGCCTGCGCAGTGATGTTCGCGAGCGCAGTGCGGCCGGCAAGGGGGCGGCCCGCAGCCGTCGCTCGCTTGCGCGTGCGGCCGCCGCGGCAGCTGTCACGCCGGGCGTGGACGACGCGCCGATCGACGCCGATCTGTTCGAACGATTACGCGCCTGGCGGCTCGCCCAGGCGCGAGAGCAATCGGTTCCCGCCTACGTGATCCTGCACGATGCGACGCTCGCGCAGATTGCGGTGCTCAAGCCGGATTCGGTATCGGCGCTCGGGCAGGTGGCCGGCATCGGCGCACGCAAGCTCGAGCGCTATGGCGAGGACATTCTCGCGGTGGTGCGCGCTGATCCGTCGGCGCCGCAGATCGACGCAGGCGGCTGAAGCGCGTCGCGCGCCTTGTGCGCCGAGTTGTCGCTTCGGGCGCAAAAAAACCCTCGCGCAGCCACGGGCCGCGGGAGGGCTTGTTTTGGTCCGCGCCGATTACTTGGAGGCGGCGGCTGCCGGGGCTGCCGCCTTGGGTTCCTCAAATTTTGCGCCACCGGCATTGGCCAGGTGCACCATCGCACTGGCGATTTCGATGTCGTCGAACTCTCCGCCAGACTGCTTGGGCATCGCGCCCTTGCCGCCGAGAACGGACTTCAACAGCGTTTCATAGCCGGCACTGATGCGTGCGCCCCAGGCGCCGGCATCGCCGAATTTCGGCGCGCCGGCAGCGCCGGAATCATGACAGGCAGAGCACTGGGCCTTGTAGACCTCGGCGCCGGCGCGCAGTGTTTTCGGCGCATTAGCGTCTTTCAGTTCGAGTTTCGCCACGGGTGCGATCCGGGCTTCGATGGCCTCGCTGCTCATCGCGGTGACGCCGGCGCCGGTCCTGGGAGCAGAGCCGACGAATTTCACCAGCAGTACGATCACCAGGATGGGCACCACGAAGGAGAGCACCACCACGGTGATCAGCTGCCGGGGGGTTTTGATGAATTGGGAGTGTTCTTCGCTCATGCCGGTTTCCTGAGTGGCGATGTCTTGATTCGGTCCTGCCGGGCGCGGAGTTTTCGAGCAGGCCCGGGTCAGTCAAAGCCTTGAATTGTAGCGGGAAAGCGGTTCGGCGCGTTAGCCGGGCCAGCGCTCTGGTCAGGAGGCGCTGTCAGGCCCGGGCTGCGGCCTTCGTCGTTCACATTCAAGCGGTCTGTCCGGGGCCGGAGTCGAAGCGGGGTACAATTCGGCTCTCCGCGCCCGTAGCTCAGTGGATAGAGTACTGGCCTCCGAAGCCAGGGGTCGCTGGTTCGATCCCAGCCGGGCGCGCCATGTTGCGATTGTCGCGGGGTCTTCGTCACGAGACCCCGCCCATGCGTGTTATGCCGCGGTCGCGGCCGATC
>Ga0255220_1000729_pt1 | contig 12690 bp, 15 predicted proteins | sample Miss_Colum_RepB__FD_188423 | JGI IMG/M metagenome (GOLD analysis project Ga0255220, IMG submission 188423) | Freshwater microbial communities from Mississippi River, Louisiana, United States - Miss_Colum_RepB_8d | ecosystem: Environmental > Aquatic > Freshwater > River | place: USA: Louisiana...
GCCGCTGGACGAACCAATGGGCGATTACCTGACCCGACAGGGCTACAGCGACGCGTTCCGCGACCTGTACCTGCTGCCGATGGCCGCGGCGATCTGGTCTTGTCCGATGAAGACGATGCTGAAGTTCCCGCTCGGCAGTTTCGTGCGCTTCTTCCACAACCACGGCCTGTTGCAGGTCGAAGACCGTCCGCAGTGGTACACCGTGCGAGGCGGATCGCGAGAATATGTGCGCCGTATCCGTCAGCAGTTGCGCGATGTGCGACTCTCAAGCCCGGTGCGTTCTGTTCGACGCGTCGGCGGCGAAGCAGCGCACACGCCGCAAGGCGTGCTGATTGCGACCGATACCGGCACCGAGCGCTACGACCAGGTGGTGCTGGCTTGCCACAGCGATCAGGCACTGCAGCTTCTTGCCGATGCCGACGACCGCGAGCGCACGCTGCTCGGCAGCATCCGCTATCAGCCCAACCGTGCCTGGCTGCATACCGACACCGGGCTGATGCCGCGGCGCCGCGGCGCCTGGGCCGCCTGGAACTATCTGTCAGATGGACGCACTGATTCGCCGACGGTCTCAGTCACCTATTGGCTGAACCGATTACAGCCGCTGCCGTTTAAAACACCGGTCCTGGTCAGCCTGAATCCGCTTCGCGAACCCGCGCCCGAGACCCGGATCGCGTCCTTTGACTATGAGCATCCGATTTTCGACGCTCCGGCAATGGCTGCGCAGCACTGTCTGCACCAGGTACAGGGCCGGGGCGGCGTTTGGTTCGCGGGCGCCTGGACCGCATACGGATTTCATGAGGACGGTCTGCGCTCGGGCCTGGATGCCGCCGCGCAAGTGCTCGCCACCACCGGCCGCGGCAACATCGCGAGCACCCGGTTCGAACGGGCGGCCGCCTGAGCGCGAGCTCAATGATGCAGACCCGCTCCGACAGGTCCTGCGACAGCGCGCCGCCGGACGCTGCGGATGCCGGCTCGATACTGCCCGGCTGGCAATTCGGCTTTGGCGAAGTTCGCCACGCCCGGCTGCGTCCGGTTCGTCACGCCTTCCGTTACTGCGCCTTCTTTCTGCGCGCCCCGGCACATCGGCTGGACGGCGAGCGCCAGGGCAACTGGCTGTTTGGCGTCAACCGTCGCGCCCTGATGTCCTTGCATGAATCCGATCACGGACAGGGACAGTGCGCGCGCGACTGGATACGCTCGCTGCTGCGCGAGGCAGGCATCCCGGCCGACGGCGAGATCTGGTTACACGCCTTCCCGCGGGTGTTCGGTTATGCCTTCAAGCCCGTAAGCTTCTGGTACTGCCACGACGCCCAAGGCCGGCAACGGGCAATCATCGTGGAAGTGAACAACACCTTTGGCGAGCGGCATTGTTATCTGCTCGCCTCACCCACCGGCGAAGCGCTCGGCGCCGGACAAGAACTGCGGGCGCTGAAAGTGTTCCATGTTTCGCCGTTTTGCCGGGTCGAGGGGAGCTATCGATTCCGCTTCATGAACACCGGAAACCGCACAATCGCCCGGATCGACCATGATGATGCCCACGGTGCGCTGCTAACGACCAGCATGAGCGGACGGCTGACCGCACTGACTACCCGCACCTGCCTGCGGGCCCTGTTCGGCTATCCATGGTTTACCGTCGGAGTCATTGCGCGCATTCACTGGCAGGCGCTGCAGCTATGGCTCAAGCGGGTTGGCTGGCATCGCAAACCAGAACCCCCTTCCACATTCACGAGTTAGGGAGCGTCATGAGCAACGACTACCCTTCGACAATGGCTTCTGAATCCCTCGACACCGTCGCGCAAGCATCCGGCGCCGTAACTGCTGGCCACCGCTTTGGCAAGGCGGTTCCGGCATCGGCGCGTCTGGTGTTGGCAATGCTGCAATCGATCAAGCACGGCACGCTCGACATTGAGCTACCCGATGGCAAGCGGCTGAGCGTTGGACACGGCGCACCGTCGGCGCAGATCCGGCTGGCCAACTGGAAGCCGTTCAGCGCCGCGCTGCGCCGAGGCGATATCGGATTCGCCGAGAGCTTCATCGCCGGAGACTGGTCCAGCGATTCGCTGGCTGGCGTGCTGGAGATCGCGGTCGCCAATCGCGATCAGCTCGAATCCGCGATCTATGGCCGCTGGTGGACCCAACTGATCGCCCGGCTGCGCCATCTGCTCAATCGCAATGACCGCGCCGGCTCGCGCCGCAACATTCAGGCGCATTACGATCTGGGCAACCCGTTCTATCGGCTTTGGCTCGACCCGAGCATGAGCTATTCGAGTGCCCTGTTCGCCGGACGGCCGGACTTGACGCTTGAACAGGCACAACACGCGAAATACCAGCGGGTGATCGACGAACTCGCACTGCCGCGCGGCGCACAGATTCTGGAGATCGGCTGCGGATGGGGCGGTTTTGTGGATCAGGCCGCACGCCAGGGGCTGAGGGTGCGGGGACTGACGCTGTCGCATGAGCAACTGGCGTATGCGAACGACAGAATTCGGGCTGCGGGCCTGGAATCACTGGTCGACATCGAGCTCAAAGACTACCGTGACGAGACACGGCTTCACGACGGCATCGCATCGATCGAGATGTTCGAAGCGGTCGGCGAGCGTTACTGGCCGGCCTACTTCGACACGATCCAGCGGACGCTGGCGCCCGGCGGACGGGCGGTGATCCAGACGATCACGATCGCCGACGCGCTGTTCGCGCGATACCGGCGTGGCACCGACTTCATTCAGCAGTATGTGTTTCCCGGCGGCATGCTGCCCAGCGATGCTGCATTCCGGGCCCAGGCCGAGCGGGCGGGGCTGCGTGTCGCGACCAGCCTGGCGTTCGGACAGGACTACGCACAGACGCTGGCGCTATGGCGCCATGCGTTCATGGCGAAGCTCGATGCAGTGCGCGCCCAAGGCTTTGACACCCGCTTCGAGAAAACCTGGGAGTTCTACCTTGCCTACTGCGAGGCCGCGTTCCGGCATCGCAGCACCGACGTGGTCCAGTACACCTTAGAGCACGCCCCACGACGATGAGCGGTCAGATCCGGCGCATGCTCGCAGCGGGCGCACTGTCGCTGACGATGGTTTGCGGCCCGACGCAGGCCTTTAGCGAGCCGCCGCCCTCGAGCCTGACTGAGACGCTGCAAAGTGCCAGGCTGGCTGGAGCGGGAACTCTGCGCTGGTTCGGCCTGAAGATTTACGAGGCTCGCCTGTGGGTCAGCAGGCGCGGCTTCGATCCGAATCGGTTCGCCGATGAACCATTCGTGCTTGAACTGCGCTACACACGATCCTTGTCCGGTTCGACAATCGCTCAGGCCAGTGGCGAAGAAATCGAGCGCCTACAGCCAGTCGATCCTCAGCGCCAGCAGCGATGGCTGCAGGCGATGCAGCAGATCTTCCCGGATGTGGTCGACGGCGACCGGATTGCCGGCTTGAACAGACCGGGCCGAGGGGTGCGTTTTTTTCTGAATGATCAGCCGCTCGGCGACATCGACGATCCGGCGTTTGCAAAGGCCTTCTTCGCGATCTGGCTTGATCCGAATACCGCGAAACCGGATCTGCGCGCGCAATTGATCGCGGCATTGATTTCGGATGCGCACGGCCCCAGGGTTCAACCTCAATGAGCCAGCCTGCGCTTAGCCGCATCGCACTGACAAGATACGGCGCACTGCGTATGCCGCTCGCCATGCTGGAACTGCCGCTCTTTGTGCTGCTGCCCGCGTTCTACGTGCGCGAAACCGGCATGGCGCTCGCGATGATCGGCACCCTGCTGTTCGCCGGGCGCCTGATCGACGCGCTTGCCGACCCGGTAATCGGGCTTTACATCGATCGCTCCGGTGGTCGATTCGATGAGCGGCGCTGGGTGCTCGCGGGGCTGCCGGTTCTGGCGGTCGGATTCGTCGCGATCTTCATGCCACCACGGCAAGCAGATACAGCGGCCTTGTGGCTGGCACTGTGCATGCTGCCGACCTATCTGGCCTGGTCCGTGACCTCGATCGCGCACCAGTCCTGGGGTGCGGCTCTGGCCGACGAGGACCAGCAACGCGCCCGGGTTACCGCGATTCGCGAAGCATTCGGACTTGCTGGCGTGATCATCGCCAGCGTACTGCTTGCCCGGGAGGACGTCACGCTGCTGCTCGCAAGCTTCATCGCACTGACCCTGATCGCCGCGGCGCTGCTGGTTGGGGCTCCGCTAGCCATCCGCAAGCTTGCCCCCGGCCCCGCCGCGCGGACAGCCGTGTCGCCGATGCTGACCTGGCGGGCGGTCGCCGCCAACCGTGCGTTTCGGCGGCTGATCGTCGCATTCATGCTGAACGGCATCGCCACCGCAATCCCGGCAACGCTGGTTCTGTTTTTCGTGCAGGACGTGCTCGGCGCGGACAACACCTGGACTGCGGTGTTTCTGAGCACCTACTTCCTGTCTGGCGCGATCGGGATGCCCTTATGGATCTGGCTGGCCGCGCGGATCGGGCTGCGCAACGCGTGGCTGCTCGGCATCGGCATTGCGGTGTTCGCGTTCATCGGAGCCCTGTGGCTGGGTCACTCCGACAGGATCGGCTTCCTGTGGATCTGCATACTGACCGGTCTGGCTCTGGGCAGCGATCTGGCGCTGCCGGCCGCGATGCTATCGGGCGTCATTGCCAGGGCCGGCCACGCAGACAGCCATGGCGGGGCCTACTTCGGGATCTGGAACCTGGCGACCAAGGCCAATCTTGCACTGGCCGCAGGCCTGGCGTTACCGGCGCTTTCCTGGGCCGGATATTCGCCTGGGGAGCCCGGCCAATCGACGCTGGCGCTAAGCCTGACGTATGCCGCCCTGCCCTGCGCCCTGAAACTGACGGCAGGCCTGGTCCTGCTGTTCTCGTCAACCACCGGCGATCGCAAACGCGTCCTCGCCAGCAATGGAGGAGTGCAATGAGCCCGTCAAGCGCCAGACCATGGTTCGCAAAGCCCTTTCGCAAGGCCGCCGCTGCCTTGGCCGCGGCATCGGCGATGCTGCTACCTGGCTGCGCCTCGATCGATCCGGCCGAATACGCCGCTCAGAAACCGGAGCTTTCGCTGGAGCGATTCTTTGACGGCACGATCGACGGATGGGGCATGTTCCAGGATCGCTCCGGCAAGGTGCAGCGCAGATTCACCGTTGTGATCCGGGCGAGCTGGAGCGGCGATACAGGCACCCTGGACGAAGACTTCGTCTGGTCCGACGGCGAGCGTCAAAAGCGCATCTGGACCTTGCGCAAGGTCGGTCCGGGCCGCTATGTCGGAACTGCGGACGATGTGGTCGGGCAGGCCCAGGGCAGTGTCGCAGGCAATGCATTGCACTGGCGCTATGCGATGACGATCCCGGTCGAGGGCCGCTCGTGGGAATTTGAATTCGACGACTGGATGTTCCTGGTCGACGAACGCGTGATGCTGAACCGGGCAGTGATGCGCAAGTTCGGCATCCGGCTCGGCGAGGTCACGCTGTCGATGGCGAAGCGTCCGTGAAGCTCGCGCTGAACCCCAGAATCACCCGATGGCGCGGGCTTCGGGTCTGGCTGGTCGGCGCCTCCAGCGGCATCGGCGCGGCGCTGGCCGATGCCTTGATCGCCCAGGGCGCCCGCCTGGCGGTGTCCGCACGCAGCGATGCGGCTCTGAACGCAATCGTCGCGCGGGCGGACGCCGACGCGATCGCACTGCCGGTGGACGTCGGCGATGCCGAGGCGCTTGCCACCGCGCATCGCGAGCTGCTGGCGCGCTGGGGATCGATCGACCTGACGATCTGGCTGGCTGCAGCCTATGAACCGATGGACACCGCGAACTTCCAGCTTGCAAGCGCTCGCCGCATCGCGCGGGTCAACTTCGAGGGCCTGCTCAACGGACTGGCGGTCCTGCTGCCGATGCTGCGGCGCGAGCGCAGCGGCGGTCTGGCGATTGTCTCCAGCGTCGCCGGTTACCGCGGGCTGCCTCGCTCGCCGGTGTATGGGCCGACCAAGGCGGCGCTGATCAATCTTGCCGAATCGCTGTATCTGGAGCTGCGACCGCTTGGCATCGGCGTATATCTGATCAACCCCGGGTTCGTGCGAACACCGTTGACCGCGCTGAACGATTTTCAGATGCCAGCAATCATCGAGCCCGAGGCGGCAGCGCGCCACATCCTGCGCGGCCTGGAACGGGGTCGGTTCGAAATTCACTTCCCTGCCCGCCTGAGCTGGACGCTCAAAGCGATCGGATTGCTGCCTCACCGGCTTTACTTCGGCCTGGTGCGGCGCGCCACCGCCGGGAATTCGCGCAGCGGCGCACAAGGACCCGACGAGCAGAACCGTCCATGACAGCTTCGCAACCGGACGCCCCCGATCCGATCATCCGTCTGGACGACGCAGCGTCCGCGGTCCGCGCGCCTGCAGGCACCCCTGCCAGCGCGCTGGATCGCGCCATCCATTTCTTCGAAACCCTCGCGCCCGACGATCTCGAACAGATCGATGCCATCTACGCACCGCAGGCTTCGTTCAAGGATCCGTTCAACGAGGTGCAAGGCCCGGTCGCGATCGCCGCGATCTTCGCGCACATGTTCGAGGCGCTGGATCAGCCGCACTTCGTCGTGCGCGAACGCATCGATGGCGGTACCCAGGCCTTCGTGACCTGGGATTTCAAGTTCGCCTTCAAGCGCGGCTCGCCATCCGGGATTCAGACAATCCGCGGTGCCAGCCACCTGCAATTCGATGCCAGCGGTCGCATCATCCTGCACCGCGACTACTGGGATGCGGCCGAAGAACTCTATGAAAAGTTGCCGATGCTCGGAGCGCTGATGCGCTGGCTGCGTCGCAAGCTGGCCACCCCCACGATATAATGAAGGGTTAGATATCACGGTGCACCATGCTTTATCCCGAGCTTTTCAAGTCTTTCGAGCGCGTGCGCTGGAGCCTTGAGGACGACATCGACTGGAGCGCGTTCGACGCCTCGTTGCTGTCCGACGAACAGGCCCAGACCATCAAGATGAACGCGATCACCGAGTGGGCGGCGCTGCCGGCCACCGAGATGTTCCTGCGCGACAACATCGACGACAGCGACTTCTGCGCGTTCATGTCGGTGTGGTTCTTCGAGGAGCAAAAGCATGCGCTGGTGCTGATGGAGTACCTGCGCCGCTTCCGCCCCGACCTGGTGCCGAGCGAAGACGAGTTGCATGCGGTGCGCTTCGAGTTCGATCCGGCCCCGGCGCTCGAGACCCTGATGCTGCACTTTTGCGGCGAGATCCGTCTGAACCACTGGTACCGCTGCGCCTCCGAGTGGCACACCGAACCGGTCATCCGCCAGATCTACGACACGATCTCGCGCGATGAGGCACGTCACGGCGGCGCCTACCTGCAGTACATGAAACGCGCGATCTCCAAGCAGGGCGATATCGCCAAGGTCGCCTTCGCCAAGATCGGCATGCTGATGGCCAGCGCGCGGCGCACCGCCAAGGCACTGCATCCGACCAATCTGCACGTGAACAAGGCGCTATTCCCCAAGGACACGGTGCAAAGCCGCTTGCCGGAGCCCGATTGGCTCGATCACTGGCTTGATGAGCAAATCCGCTTCGACACCACCTGGGAAGGCAAGGTCGCGGATCGCATCCTGCACAACCTCGCGATCCTGCTCGAAGCACCGATCAAGACCCTGCAGGACCTCAATCGGTACCGCAAATCACTGTCGGTCGCTGCCTGACTGGCGAAGGATTCTCGTCCGATGGACCTCGCCCGATGATCGAACCCGAATCCGGGCTCCCGTCGCCGGCGTTCGAGGCCAAGATCCTGCGACCCGAAGCCTTGGCCAGAGGCCTGAATGACGCCCGCCGACCGCTGGTGTTCACGAACGGCGTGTTCGACCTGCTACACCGTGGCCACGTTACGTATCTGGCCCAGGCGCGCGCACTGGGCGCAAGCCTGCTGGTCGCCGTCAATAGCGATGCATCGGTACGCCGGCTCGGCAAGGGCGACGATCGGCCGATCAATCGCTGCGAGGACCGGATGGCGGTGCTGGCTGCGCTGGGCTGCGTTGACTGGGTCACCTGGTTCGACGAAGACACGCCACTGTCGACGATTCTTGCCGCGCGACCGGAAATTCTCGTCAAGGGGGGCGACTGGGCGCTCGAGGCGATCGTCGGCGCCAGCCAGGTGCGGGGCTGGGGCGGCGCGGTGCATTCGATCCCGTTTCTGCACCAGCAATCGACGACCCGCATGCTGCAGCGCATTCGCGCCGCGAGCTAAAGCGCGACGCGGCCGCTAAAGCCCGCGTGCGACGTCCGCCTGATGCACACGGGCGAAATCCGCAAGGTGCTCGCGCTCAAACCGGGCCTGATCCCAATCCTGGGGCAACAGCCTCGCGTGGCGCAGGTAGACATAAAGCTGCGCGCGAACCGACTGCGATGCCGGTCGCGCTTGCGTATCCAGCAATGCCACGTCGACCTCGCAGCGTTGGTATTCGGTGGACTCGAATGCATCGAGCCGCGCGAGATCGTCTGCCAGCACGTCGAAATACACCCGACCGAGGACCCGCGCACCCGCTTGCTCGACCACCCCGGGATAGCTGACCCCGGCGAGCGCATGGCGCCGGAATCCATCGAGCGCCGCCAACGCGCTGCGATAGCGGCCGCGCACCACGCGCTCCCAGACCTGCGGATACATCAGCGATCCGTAGGTAAAGACATTCGCCGCGCCCGGCATCAGGGCACCGGACATGGTGTCGGCGCACGGGTTGCGACGGTTGCCAGCTCGGCAGAGCGCGCATTGATCTGCTCTTGCGGTGTACCCGTCGCGAAAATCAGCCGGTAGCCCGAGACCAGCGGCTCGCTACGTACGCCAGCAAGCCCTTGCGCCCAGGCCGCAACCCGCTGCCGGGTTTCCTCATCAAGTAACCCGACCTGAATACAGCGCTCGGCGACACTCGCCCTGGCCGCCTCGAGTTCGCTGACCGGCACCGGCTGCAACCGTTGTGGCTGCATTTGGCCGACCAGCCGCTGCGGTTCTCGCTCGGTCGGCAACCAGGTATCCAGCCAGCCCTGCCACCAGGCAAGCGCCAGCAGGTTCGCCAACACCAGCAGCCAGGCCAGGCCCTTCATCGCATTCCCTCGCGACCAGGTTGCACTCTGGGGTCGCGCGCATCGCGCACCGAGACATCGCCAGCTGCGATCAGGCGTACTCCCTGCGGGGTGAGCAAGCGCAGTACCCCGGCAGGACCGAGGCCATCGGCGACGCCTTCGATTTCGATGCCACCCGCCCCAAACACCACGACCGTCCGATTGCGCAAGCAGTCGAAGGGCTCCCAGCGTGTGGCGGTGTCGTCGAAGCCGGCCTCAAAAAACGCCTGGGTCGCCCTGATCATCGCACCGGCGAGCTGGCCGGTCAGCTGCTCTCGCTGTGGGCGGGCCGGCAGCGCGTCAAACAGACCCGTGGCGACGCCGCCCAGCGCATCGGCAACCTCATTGGCCAGACGCCAGTTCAGCCCCAGGCCGATCACCACCCGTTCGTACCCGTCGACAATGCGAGTCTCGACCAGCATGCCCGCAAACTTGCGACCGTCGCGAAGCAGATCGTTGGGCCATTTGAGCCGGATCCCCTGAACAGTTTGCGACAGCAGATTCGCGATCGCCACACCCAGCGCCAGCGGCAGTCCGACGAGCGTCGGCAACGCGTGGCTGCGAATCCGGTGCAGGCTGATCGACATCGTCAGGCAATCGGGTTCCTGACTAAGCCAGACGCGACCACGCCTGCCCCGCCCTGCGGTTTGCCGCGACGCAACCAGCACTCTGGGAAGTATCGGATCGCCGGCAAGCAAGGCCGACATCAGCGTCAGGTTCGTCGACTCCACGCTGGAGACGCATTTGACACAGTCGGGAGCGAGCGCTGCGGCCTGCGCGATCGCATCAGCCCGCAAGCCTTGCCCGATGGCGGGATCCCCCGCCTTGCCGAACGTCTTGTCCACGACGAAATCATAGTCGATCCGCGGCCACCCGGATGCCGACAGGCGAGACAACAAGCCTGCTCGATACCCACGCGCGGATGAAATTGGCTCGACAATCGCGCTGCGGGACTATTCTTCGCATGATTCGACCCTGAACCGACCGAGCGCCGATGCGATTCGAGCCCACGATCCGCCGCGCGACACTGAGCAGGATGCTGCTCGGCGCCTATCTGTGCGCGCTGTTGTACGGATCGCTGTATCCCTGGACCGGCTGGCGGGACAGCGGCGGCTCGGCGCTATCGTTCATCAGCGATGGCTGGCCGCGTTACTGGACCGGATTCGATCTGCTCGCCAACCTGCTGCTCTACCTTCCGATGGGCGCCCTGTGCTGCGCGTCGCGACGCGGGAGTGCAACCGCCTTGAACACGACGCTCAGATGCACACTGGCGGCTGCCGTCGTGTCGATCGGCATCGAGGGGTTACAGCACTTTATGCCCGGACGTGTTCCCTCGCTGGCTGATCTGGTTGCCAATACCGTCGGTGGGCTGGCAGGCGCAGTGTTGATGCAAACCGGTGTGCATCTTGCCGGCAGGCGAGGCAATTGGCTGTCCTCCCAGCACTGGGTCCGGGGCGGTGCGACCGGACCCGCGTTGTTGCTTGCGTGGGTCGTGATGCAATTGCACCCGCAGCGACTGCTGTTCGGACATGGTGACATCGCACGGCCTGCGGCCTGGCTTTGGCACACGCTGGCGGGTGACTCGGACGTGACCGGCATGCCGATTGCGCTACGCGCGGAGGCCTCGGCCAATGCGATCCGGCTGCATCCGGATTTCACAGTATTCATCGAGGCCAGCGGCACCGCTTGCGCGATCGTCGCGATCGGACTGCTGGTACGCGAAGTCTTTCCGCGACATGCGCCACGCGGCTGGATCACCGCGTTGCTGCTCACCGGCGGGTGCGTGATGCACGCGCTGACCGAAGCAGCCCTGGTCGGGACCGGGCATGCATTCGCCTGGCTAAGCGCCGGCGCGCAAGGAGGCATGCTGACCGGAGCATTGCTGCTGGCAGCCTTCACCACGGCATTTCGCCAGACCCGGCTGGCGATCTGCATTGGAGCCCTTGTGCTGACCGGCGCGCTAACCAGCGTCTTCCCGCTCGATGCCTACCATCAGTCTGCACTCGGGCGCTGGGACCATGGCGCATGGCGCAACCTGACCGGGCTGCTGCAGGCCGCAAACCTGGTCTGGCCTCTGGTGGCAATCGCCTGGTGCGGCTGGCGGCTGTTTCGCCCGGGCCGCAACCTGGGTTCTATAATCCGTGGACGATGAGCCATTACAACCGCCATATTTTTTTCTGCCTGAACCAGCGTGACGACGCCAGTCGTCCGTGCTGCGCGTCGCATGACGCCGAGCGCCTGCAGGGCTATGCCAAGCAACGCATCAAACAGCTGGGTCTGGCCGGGCCGGGGCAGGTCCGCGTGAACAAGGCCGGATGCCTGGATCGCTGCGAGCTCGGCCCGGTCGCGGTCGTGTATCCGGAAGGGGTCTGGTACACCTTCGTGGACGAACAGGACATCGACGAGATCGTCGACTCGCACCTGGTCAACGGCAAGCCAGTCGAGCGCCTGCGCCTCGAATGAACGCGGCGACCCAGCTGCGTTTGCTCGCCGGACCGGCCGGCAAGATCGATGTTGCCTTCGATCCGCCACAAGGCGCTTGCCGGGGCGTGGCCGTCATCGCCCACCCGCATCCGCTGTTCGGAGGCACCCGGGACAACAAGGTCGCACAAACGCTGGCGCGCGCGCTGCTGGCGGTGGGCTACGCCTGCTGGCGTCCGAATTTCCGAGGTGTCGGCGCAAGCGAAGGCGTCCATGACGAAGGCCGCGGCGAGACCGACGATCTGATGACGGTGATCGCTGCCGCCCAGGCTGACCCTTCGGCCCCGCCGGATGCCCCAGTGCTGCTGGCCGGCTTCTCGTTCGGCGGCTTCGTGCAAAGCCGGGTCGCGCAGCGCCTCGCCAGTCAGGGCCGGCCGCCGCAAGGGTTGGTGCTGATTGCGCCAGCGGTCTCGCGCTTCGATGTGCTGCAGCCGCAGGTGCGCACCCTGCTCGTGCATGGCGAACTCGACGACGTGGTGCCGTTGTCCAGTGCGTTTGACTGGGCTCGGCCACAAGACCTGCCGATCGTCGTGATCCCTGGAGCAGACCACTTCTTTCATCGCCGGCTGCCGCTGCTCAAGACGCTCGTGACCGAATGGGTTCGCGGCGAAGCTTGAGCCCACACGCCAGTTGAGCACCGGCATGCTCGACATACGGCTCATCTATGCGCGCACCGACAAGGGTGAGACCGAGCTTCGGGATCGCGCTCGCACGCTGGCCAATGGCTCGCGCCGGATCCTGAGGCTGATCGACGGGCGCCGGGCGACCGGCGATCTGACCCTGCTGGCCCGGCCTGGCGAGCTGGAGCCGATCCTTGAGGCGCTTCTGAGCGAAGGCCTGATTCACGCCTCCCGAGTTCTCGAGGCACCCAGCGAACGCGAGGCGCGCGAGCAGGAGCGCAGGCAGCGTGAACGGCTCGGCTCGATGCAGCGGGCGCTGGCCGGAATGTTCGAGCATGAGCTCGGGGTCGACGGACTGGTGCTGGATGCCAGGATCCAGGATTGCGTGAACCTCGAAGTCCTGCGGCGCGTGCTGCGCGATGTGATCGACACCCTGGGCCGGCGGGCCGGAGATGAGGCAATGCAGCGAGTGCTCGCACGGGTGCGCCAGGTCTTTAGCGCACAGGCA
>Ga0255220_1000733_pt1 | contig 12653 bp, 13 predicted proteins | sample Miss_Colum_RepB__FD_188423 | JGI IMG/M metagenome (GOLD analysis project Ga0255220, IMG submission 188423) | Freshwater microbial communities from Mississippi River, Louisiana, United States - Miss_Colum_RepB_8d | ecosystem: Environmental > Aquatic > Freshwater > River | place: USA: Louisiana...
AGCCGCGCGTCACCGGAGCGCTGACCAACGGGGTCAAGATCGTCGCCTGCGAGCAGACGATGAAGGCGCTCAAGCTCGTCAGCAGCGACATGATTCCCGGAATCGGGTATGTGCCAGGTGGCATCGTCGAGGTCGTCGAACGCCAGCGTGATGGCTGGTCATACGTCCACTACTGATTCCGGCGCATAATGGATTCATGATCTGGATCCGTATGCGTCGCCCGGGTGGCGGCTCCAATGTCGCCATCCGCCCGTTGCCGCGATCATGGACCGCGCTGGCCCTGCTGGCGACGATCCTGATCAGCGCCTGCAGTTCACTGTTGCCACGCAGTGCAAGCCAGACCCAGACCCACTGGGATTCATTCGAACAAGCCCGCGACGCAATCGAAAGCCTCGCGCCGTACAAGGCACGGATGCAAGACGTGCGCGCAAAGGGCATCGATCCGTACCAGGACCACGGGGTGACGCTGCTCAGCTACTCGGACATCCTGCAACGATTCGCATCGAGTTCGGCGGTTCGACGCGAAGATTTCGATCCCGGAATTCGCGACTGTTTGTCAGCCGGCAAGCGATGTACCGGCTACGCGATCGCACTGAACCACGTCAGGCGCAAGCGGGTCGGCAATTTCTGGCTCGACTCGCTCAATTTTCATCGTGAAGTCGAGATCGTGGGCTGGCAGTTCAATGCGTTGATCATCATCGTCGATGACGTCGTGGTCTACACGCTGTACAGCGGGCAGCCCAGGATCAACCTGCGGGAGGTGATACGCAACCCGCTGGGGCCTTTGCAAACCTGGGGCGAGCAGGCGCCGCGCTTTGTGCAGTAAGTTCTGCCCAGCCTGGCCCGCGGCGGGCACAAGCGAGGCCGCAGGGCTTTGGCTGGTGCGCTTAAAGCTTGACGACTAAAAAGATGCGTCGAGCATCCTCAGATAGTCGTCGCGACTGGCCAGGCGCGGATTGGTCTGATGACAATGATCCTTGAGCGCCGCGTCGGCAACTGCGCCGAAGTCTGCGCGCGTCACTCCCATCGCGCCGAGCCCGGCAGGCAGGCCAAGTCGCGAGTTCAGCGCCCGGATATGCGCGGCCGGATCTGCATCAGCTGCGAGACCGAGACCCGCGTTCAGGGTCGCCTTTTTGGCTGCCAGAACCGGCGCGTTGAATTCGAGCACCGCGGGCAGAAGAACTGCGTTCAGCGTTCCGTGGTGCAGCGGTCGCCCGGGCAAGGCACCCATCGGATGCGAAAGCGCATGGACCGCGCCGAGCCCCTTCTGGAAGGCCATCGCGCCTTCCATCGCAGCCATCATCATCTCCCAGCGCGCCTGGCGATTCGCGCCATCGCGGGTCGCGATCTCGATGTTGGCGCTGGCGCGACGCAAACCGTCCAGCGCGATGGCCTCTGCCGGAGGATTCACCGACGGAGCGCAAAATGTCTCGATGCAGTGCGCCATCGCATCCATGCCGGTCGCAGCCGTCAGCATCGCTGGCAGACCCAGGGTCAACTCGGGATCGCAAAGGGCGACCTTGGGTAGCAGATTCGGGCTGAGCAGCCCGAGCTTGCGGCCATCGCGCATCACAATCACACTGCCACGACCGACTTCGCTACCGGTGCCGGCGGTCGTTGGCACCGCGATCAGCGGTGCGACTCGGGACGTGATCCGCGCAACCCCACCCTCGACCGCGGCGTACTGCATCAGCGGCTCCGAGTGCGTCGCGATCAGCCCGACCGCCTTGGCCAGGTCGATTGACGAGCCCCCACCGACCGCAACCAGCCCATCGCAACCGCGATCGCGATAGACCTGGGCGGCGGCCATCACGGCGTCTTCAGTCGGATTGGCGGGAGTGCCGTCCCAGACCTGGGCGTTGAAACCGGAACCGATCGCCTCGAGAACCCTGGCCAGCAAACCGGCGGATGCAACCCCGCGATCGGTCACCACCAGCGGGCAAGTCACCCCAAGGCGCTTCAATTCGCCGGGAAGCAAGGCGAGCGCGCCGAAATCGAAATGGATCGTGGTCAGGTAGGTAATCGTGGCCATGCCGGCTCCCGAGGGATTTAAACGAACTGTCAGCGTTGCATGAACGGTGGCACACGCAGCCCGGCCTTGACCTTGGCCTCGAGCTCGGCCTCGGCGGCGCGCACCTTCTCGAGCCGCACGATCACCTCGTCGATCCGCTCGAACGGCACGACGACGACGCCATCCTGGTCACCGATCACGATGTCGCCGGTGCACACCGCAGCGCCGGCGCACACCACCGGGAAGCCGACGGTGCCAGGCCCTTCCTTGGCCGGTGTGTTGGGCGTGACGCCCAGCGCGAAGCATGGCAGGCCGACGCCCCGGATGCCCGGGATGTCGCGCACGCAGCCATCGGTGACGAAGCCGCTGGCCCCGCAGTTACGAGCCATGCCAAGCAACAAGTCGCCAGTCACCGCGCAGCCGGTGTGTCCGGCGGTGGCGGCAACGATCACATCGCCAGGCTGCAGATGCTCAAGCGATGCGAACACCGCGAGGTTGTCTGCCGGTCCGGCATCGCAGGTGATGGCCACGCCGCAAATCACGCCCTGCTCGGCGATCACTGGCTTGATCCGGTAATCCATCGTGTTGCCGCCGCCTAGTGCGTCGACCACAAAGCCGGTCGGCACATCGCGCAACGCGTCGAGCTGGGCTTGCGACGGGCGACGCATTTCCGGAGCAATGCGAATTTTTGGAGCGTTCTCGATCAATGGATTCTCCTGATTGCGGTGAGTGCGTGCGTCATGCTATCGATACGCACTCCTCGCGTCGAGGCGCAGACACCGGTCAGGTCCAGGCCGTTTCCGCCCCATGCGCGCAATTTCCAAGGACAGGCAGGATCGGCATGCAACGAGCTCCCGACTGGCACCGCAAGGCCTACAACATCGCGTCGATGCGGCGCATCGCACAAAGCCGGCTGCCGCGCCCGGTCTTTGATTTCGCAGACGGTGCGGCCGAGGACGAATGGACGCTACGGCGCAACGAAAGCGCGTTTGAGCGTTGGGCACTGCTGCCGCGTCCCTTACAGGGCCCCGCAACCCGCGACCTGTCGGTCACGCTGTTCGGCAAGACACTGTCGATGCCGTTGATGATTGGTCCGACCGGGCTGGCCGGTCTGTTCTGGCCCGATGGCGAGCTGTGCTCGGCACGGGCCGCGGCAGCAGCCGGCACCGCGTATTGCCTGAGCCACGGCTCGGTGTGCACGATCGAGCAACTCGCTGCGCTGAACACGCATCCGCGCTGGATGCAGGTTTTCGTCTATCGCGACCGCGGGCTCACCCGCGAGTTCACCGACCGCGCCGCCGCCAGCGGCTACGACGCGCTGGTGCTGACGGTCGATAACCAGCTACTCGGCAACCGCGAACGGGACGTGCGCAACGGATTTGGCATTCCGCCGCGCTTTACGCTGGCGCAGTTGCTGGCGATGGGTACGCGGCTGCCCTGGCTATGGCGCATGCGTAAGGCCCTGCCTCGTCTGACGATGGGCAGCTACCAGCGCGAAGGCTCGCGCGAGGAACTCGCAGCGCTTGCCGGACGCATGGCCGGCCTGCTGGATCCGGGCCTGAACTGGGACGATGTCCGAGAGTTGCGCGAGCGTTGGCACGGCCCGCTATTGCTCAAGGGTGTGCTGCATCCCCAGGAGGCTCGTCAGGCTGCGGCGCTCGGGGTCGACGGACTGATCGTCTCGAACCATGGCGGCCGCCAGTTGGACGGCGCATTGAGCAGCATCGAGGCGCTACCGGCGGTCATTGAGGCGGCGCGCTCGCAGCGCGCAGACATGACGGTGATGATCGACGGTGGCATCCGGCGTGGCGCAGACCTGGTCAAGGCTCTGGCGCTGGGCGCCAACGCGGGCCTGATCGGTCGCCCGCAGCTGTGGGGCCTGGCAGTCGCCGGCGAACCGGGCGTGCGCCGGGTGCTCGAGCTGCTGCGGGCAGAGATCGACCGGACGATGGGCCTGCTCGGCGTCTCGAAAGTCTCCGAACTCGGCCCGGATCTGCTGGCAAGGCTGGAGCACTGAGCGGCGCGGCAGCCGCCGACCCAGGGAGCGGCAGCCGCGCACCAGCGACCATCAGGCTGGCGCAGGCACCACCGACGCCGGCCGGCGACCGAGCGAAAAATCGACGATGCAGCCAAGCCCCTCGCGGGCGATCGCATCGAAGCACTCGTCGGTCCAGCACAGCGCATGCGGCGTCAGGATCACGTTGTCCATCGATAGCAGCGGATTGTCAGGCGCCACCGGTTCCTGCTCGAACACGTCCAGTGCAGCCCCCGCGATCCGACCAGCACGCAGCGCATCGATCAATGCGAGCTCGTCGATGACCGGGCCGCGCGCAATGTTCACCAGATAGGCCTGGGGCTTCATCAGCGCAAGCTGCGCGGCCCCGATCAGATGCCGGGTGCGTGCATCGAGCAGTGTCATCATCACGACGAAATCGGACTGTGCCAGCAACTGTTCAAGCGACACTTGCTGCGCACCGAGCGCGTCGAGACTTGCCGCGTCGACGAACGGATCGCAGGCGAGCATCTTCCAGCCGAACGGCCGCGCAAGCGCCAGGAACTCCTTGCCGATGCCTCCGGCACCGACAACGCCCAGCGTGCGGGTCGTCAGGCCAAGGCCCATGTGACCGGTGCGCTCGTTCCAGCGGTCTTGCCGGGTGATCCGGTCCTTGGCAAACAGTCGGCCCGCCAGCGCGAAGATCTGGGTCAGCGCAGCGACCGCGACCGGACGGCGCACCGCAACTGGTGTATTGGTGGTGAGGATGCCGCGTGCCGCAAGCGCCTTGACGTCAACCGAGTCGAAACCGACCCCATGGCGCGCAACGATCCGCACCCGGCAATCGTCCCGCGCGACCGCGCTCGCATCAACAACCGGTGAATTGACGTATAGCCCGTCGTATCGGGCCATGATGTCCGGCGTGATCCGCGAAACCGACTCAGGCAGGTACTCCCAGTCGATCGCCGGATTGGCGTTCAGCACCTGGAGCGCCGCCGCCCCGAAGGACGGCTCACCAGCCGGCGTCAGAAGATCGCGCGTCAGGCCAACCTTGAACTTGTCGCTTTGACTCATCATGCCCCTCGACTGTCATTCGTATACGAAACCAGCCCGCTAAGCGCAGAGCCGAACAGCCCCATATCGGTGCCTGCCGCAATCATCGTGTAGCCCATCTGCCTGGCACGGTCAATCCAGGCGCGATCGCTGGCCATGATGCCGGCGGCCTTGCCGTGCCTGCGCGCAACAACCGCGATGCGGCGCATCGCGTCCTCAAAACGCGGGTCGTCGAAACGTCCCGGTATCCCCATGAAATTGGACAGATCGAAGTGGCCGATCCACAGAACATCGACGCCGTCCACCGCTGCGATCTGTTCGACATTGTCCAGGCCTAGCGCGGTCTCGATCTGCGCGACAACCAATGTGCGATCGTTGGCAATTCGCATCTTGTCGCCGACATCGCCTCCCAGGTAGTCGTCCTGCGCGAACCCGAATGCCGCACCGCGACGGCCGGCGCCAGGATATCGGCAGCAGGCGACGATCTCGCGCGCCTGTTCGGCAGTCTCGACCATCGGAATCATCACACCGCGCGCCCCGATATCCAGCGCCCGAGCCAGAAATGCATATTCGCCGCGCGGCACCCTGACCATCGGCTCGATCGGAAGCCCGCGGCAACTGGCAAACAGCCATTTGAGCGTCTCGAAACCAAGCCCGGTGTGCTCCATGTCGTAGAACACGTAGCGGCATCCGGCGTTGGCGAGAATCGTGGACATTCCGGGCGAGAAAAATTCAAACACCATTGCTCCGGTGACGACCTCGCCAGCCAGCACCTGAGCCTTGATTGCATTCGGGCGCATTGCGATCACCGCCCTGGCATGCAGAAGTCGGTCGGCTTCATCAGCCGGTTCTCCTGCTTTTCCAGCGCACCGAGCTTGCCGCTTTCGGCGACATAGGCCAGCCACTCCGGATCCGCCCAAAGCGCCGTGCGACGCCGTTCGCGGTCGGCCGCGTCCTGGTACAACCAGATGTGCACATACTGGTTCACGTCACCGGTCTCGGTGGTCATGAATGCGAAAGGCGCACCCAGGATCCGACTCTGCGGGGCGAGCCCCTTTTCCTTGTACAGCGCCAGATGGCGCGCGATGAATCCCGGTTTGCAGGTATAGGTGCGGACATCGAACAGCATGGCTTTTCCTCGTCAAAGGGTTTCGGGGTGCAATCAATCGGACAGCGCGAAGCCCAGCATCGTCTGCAGTTCGACCAGCGCCGGCGCGGGATCACCGACCTTGATCGTGCGCATGCCAAGCTCGCGCGCGGGTTTCAGGTTGATACCAAGATCATCGAGATAGACGCAGGCCTCGGGACGCACGCCGAGCGCCTCGGTCATCATCCGGTAGATGCGCGGATCGGGCTTGCGCACGCCGGCTTTGGCACTCTCGATCACATGATCGAACAAGACCATGATCGCCGACTTGTCGCTGGCGCGCGGAGCGCCCTCGGCCTCAAGGGCGAAATTGTTGGTGATACAGCCGGTTTTAAGCCGCGTACGAATCCTGCGCAAGGCCTCGAGCATTTCGGGCCTGATCGCCCCGTCGAGCAGCGCGAGCACATCGGCACCGCGCACTTCATACCCGAGCGCCGCACTCTCGGCGGCGAACAGCAGGTCGAACTCACGCGGCCCGCATTCGTTGCGCTCCAGACGGGCCCAGGCGTTATCCATCGGATTGTGCGTATTGACCGCGCGAAGAAATCCATGGGGCAACCCGCGCGCGCGCTCGTACTCGGCAAACGCCTCGAAAGGGCTTGCCGAAATCACACCGCCGAAATCCCAGATCACTGCCTCGATCGCCTGCATTCACACTCCAGAAAATCGTTTGCCCAGGGTCGCTCAGACTCAGGCTGCGCGCGCCTCAGGCCGAGGCAGTCCGCGTGCGAGCCAGACCCCGAGGACGTTGCCGACTGCGGCGATCATCACGGTGACCCCGTATCCCTGCGTACGGTCAAAGATCCAGCCAGCGAGCACCGGCAGGCTGACCGCCGCGACACACCAGGCGATGTACATCCGACCAGCGACCCGACCGAAGTCATCGGCACGCCAGTAGCTGCCGATCGCCGCCGCCGTCATGCCGGAAATCAGCCCGTAGCCCATGCCGATCATCGCCAGTGCCGGCACCGCCACCAAGGGTCCTGGAATCGCGGTCAGCAGCAAGGCGCCAGCAAGCGACCACAGGTGGGCCGCACTGGCCACCGCCGGTACCGGAAAGCGATCCACCAGCCAGCCGCCGCCGATCCGGGCGGCCGCGATCGCCGCAGTGATCAAGGTAGTGGCGCCCAGCGCAAGTGCGGTTCGGCCGCCATAGGCCTGGATGATGCCGGCAGCCTGACTCATCACGGTGAGCCCGGCCGCAGCGGCCAGAAAAAAGACTGCAAACAGACGCAGGAAGACACCCCATTGCCTGTCGCCATCACCCTGCTCGGCACCCTCGAGCTTGTTGGTGTGCACCCCGGTCTTTTTGATCAGGCTGGCGGCCAGCAAGCTTGCCAGCAGGATCGTGACGCCCAGGGCCGCCAATGTGACCCGCAGCCCCCAGACACCGATCGCCCAGCCAAAGAGTGGCGCGCCGATCATCGCGCCCAGCGGATACAGCGCGATCACATAGCCGTTGGCCAGACCCCGACGCCTGAGCACCGTCTGGTTCACGCCCTGCTGCACCACAATGAATCCGACACCGCCTCCGATGCCGAACATCAGGCCGTACCCGATCAGCAACTCGGTAAAGCTGGTGGCCGCCGCCGCCAGCCACAGCCCGAGCGCGCTGATCGCTCCGGCAATCAGTACCGAATTCCAGGACGAGAGGCGACGGTACAGCCAGGGCGCGAGATTCATCCCCAGCGTCAGCGTGATCGTCGCCAGGCCGAACACGACGCTCATCTGGGTGCGCCCGATGCCCAGCAGCGCCTCCATCGGACGCAGAAAGACGCTGAAGGCGTAGATCGTGCCGAACGGCAGATTCAGCGCGGTGGCAGCGGCGATTGCAGCTACCGCCTGGCTGGTCATATCGGCGAGTTCCCGGGGATTACTTCAGGCGATCAAAGAACCCACGAGCCTGTGCATGGCACAACGGCGGTTCGTAGGTCCCGTGATAGCTGCCGTAATAGGTGGCGAACTCCGGTGTCAGCGGATTCGTCGGAGCTGCACCGTTGATGCCGAACAACTGCTGCACGTAAGGGTCGACATCCACCGACACGACGTTTGTGAGGTTTTTGGCGTCAAAGGCGGCTTTGATCACCGTTTGATGCAGGACTGGCGGCACCGTCGGATCGCCAGCACCACCACACAGCAAGGTCGGTGCTTTTGGCGTCCAGTCAATCAGGTCGTTTTTGGCAGCGTTCAGATAAAACGCATTGGACGGATTGGTCCGCACGTCAGTCAGATACGCCGCGTTGAACATTGCATCCTGAGCCTGCTTGGGAGTACCCGTGGGAAGCGCGCCGGTGGTGATCAGCGTCGTGTAGTTCAGGGTCGGGCTCGGTAACAGCGATTCGATGTAGCTTGCGTACGGTGCATTAAACACCTGCGCGGGATCCGCATACACGTTGCCGTAGGTCTTCTGATAGGACGCGATCATGAACGGCACGAAAAACTGCACCCCGGCGATCGGATTATTCGGATCCGAGTACTTGAACGACCCGGACAGGTTGTACGGACCAGCCAGATGTGCGCCAGCGACAACATTGATCTCCTTGGAAAGATCACGTTCCGCCGCGCGATGCGCCGCCATCGATGCGTGGCCGCCCTGGGAGTACCCGGTGAGCATGACCTTGCCCGATAGTTTTGCCCCCAGCCGAGCAGCGGTACCCCGAGCCGCACGAATCGAATCGATGACGGCACTGGCTTGTGAATCCGCATGCAGATAGGGATGGAACGGATAGCTGGATTTCGCGTAGCCGAGATAGTCGGTCGCGACCACCGCATAGCCCTGAGCCGCGTACATCGCCGCTAGCAGGAAAGTTTCAGGATCCTGAGGGTTTGCCAGAGTTCGCGGCTTTTGAACATCCGTACCCTTTGCGTAAGCAACCAAGGGATACGCCTGCCCTGCGCAAGCGCCAGCAGGCAACAGAAGCACTCCGGAAGCACTGACCGGAGTGTGCGCATCGAGACGGGATTCGCCGCGCGCACCGAGGGTGTAGTACTCGATCGGGACGAATTCGACATCGCAACGTGCCAGCCCGGAGATCGCCTGCAGCCCGCTTGCAGCCGTCGCCCCATCAATTTGAGCGCTGCTGAGCTTGGCAAGTGGGACCGGCTCGAATTTTTCGACCAGTCCACCACGATCGACCTCGCCTCCATCGCTTCCGCAAGCCGCCAGAACAACAGCAACCAAGCCAATCAGGGCGGATCGAACCATCTGCATGACAAGCCTCCTGGGTGATGTTGCCGGATCTTGGCACAGACTGACCATTCGCAGGCCATGGACCGCAAGAGCGTGAACCGGTCAGGAATTCCGATTTCCATCGACCGGGAAACCGATCTGCTTCGATGGCTCCCCGGTCGAAACCGCCCCCGCTCAAGCTGCCGAGGCCTGCCCCATGGTCGGATAGTCGATGTAGCCCTGCGGTCCGCCGCCGTAGAAGGTTGCCCGGTTATACGGGGTTAGCGCGGAACCGGTGCGAATGCGCTCGGGCAGGTCCGGGTTGCTGATGAAGTAACGCCCGAATGCGATGGCATCCGCATGTCCGTCCGATACCGCCTTCGCCGCGCTGTCGCCCAGGAAATTGCCGGCGCCGATCATCACGCTGCGCCAAAGGGGGCGGAACAATTCGATCGCCGACGGCACTCCCTGATGGTCGACTTCACGCTGGCCGGCGCCGCTGGCACGCGGTTCGATCAGGTGCAGATAGGCCAGGTGCATCTTGTCGAGTTCACCGATGATGTGGCTGTACAAGGGCATCGGATCTGGCTCACCGCTGTCGTTGGCGATGCCGAACGGCGTGAGGCGAATGCCGACCCGATCCGCACCCCAGACACCCACCACCGCGCGCGTCACCTCCAGCGGCAGTCGGACACGGTTTTCGATCGAGCCACCATACTGGTCGGTCCGCTGGTTGGTCCGGCTCTGCATGAACTGCTCCAGCAGGTATCCGTTGGCCGAATGAATCTCGACACCGTCAAAGCCGGCCTGCATCGCGTTGCGCGCCGCCTGTGCATAGCCTTCGATGATTGCCGGAATCTCGCCGGTCTCGATGGCCCGCGGCGTCTCGAACGGCACACGCTGAAAGTCGGCGGTCAGCACCTGACCGGCCGGCGCCACCGCTGACGGCGCGATCGGCAATCCGCCTCCGGGCTGGTGCGAGCGATGCGAGATCCGGCCGACATGCCAGAGCTGCAGGAACACCCGCCCGCCTTTCGCGTGAACCGCATCGACCACCCCCTTCCAGCCCGCGACCTGCTCGGGGGAATGAATGCCAGGGGTCGCCGGCGCGCCCTGACCGCTGGGCAGCACCTGGGATGCCTCGGCGATGATCAGTCCACCCGGTGTCGCCCGCTGCCCGTAGTACTGCGCATTCAACGCGTTCGGAACATTGCCCGGCACGGTTGCCCGCATCCGGGTGAGCGGCGCCATCATCACACGATGCGCCAGACGATAGGGGCCGAGTTGCAGCGGCTCGAACAGGGACTGGGTAGACATTGAACCTCCAGAAAAGGGTGGGGCACACTGGGCCTCGCCGACCTTGATGCCGGCATGCTCGCGTGTCGGGATTTTGCATCTGACGGGAACGCCGTCAAATTCCTGCGCTTTTTCCTGTGGTGCTGCGGGCACAATGACGCGGCCACCGACCCTCCGCGTTGCGATGACCGATACCGCCCAGACACAGCCCCCCGCCACCGTTAACAAGCCCCTGGTTGGCATTCTGTTCATGTGTCTGGCATCCAGCTTCTTCCCGGTGATGAACGGCCTGGCCAAGCTGATGAGTCAGAGCTACACGTCCGAACAGGTGGTCTGGGCGCGAACGGTCGGCCATCTGATCTTCGTGCTCGCGCTGTTCATGCCCAAATCCGGATGGCGGATCCTGCGGACACGTCGTCCAGGCGTGCAGTTCCTGCGCTCGTGCATGCTGATCACCTCGACCTTCCTGTTTTTTTCTGCGATCAAGTTCGTGCCGATCGCGCAGGCCGCATCGATCTCGTTCACCGCACCGCTGATCGTGGTCGCGCTGTCCGGGCCGATTCTTGGTGAAAAGGTTCGCGCATCGCAGATCGCCGCAGTCCTCGCAGGTCTGGCTGGTGTGCTGATCGTGATCCGGCCAGGCGCCGACGTATTCCAGTGGGCCTCTTTGCTGATCGTGGGCAGTGCAGGCTGCTATGCGCTTTATCAGATTTTGACCCGTCGGGTGGCCGGCAGCGATGCGCCAGAAACCTCGGTTGTCTATTCAGCCTTGGTCGGATCGGTTCTGATGAGCCTGATCGCGCCGTTCACGTGGAAAACACCGGACTCGATCGCTGATGCAGCAATCCTCGGGAGCCTGGGTATCCTTGGAGGCCTGGGGCACTATTGCCTGGCAAGGGCATTGACGTACGCGCAGGCGAATTTCCTGTCGCCATTCCAGTACTGGCAGATGGTCGGTTCGGTACTGGTCGGCTATCTGATGTTCGGCGAAGTTCCGGATCAGTACACCTGGATCGGCGCGGCGATCATCATCGCGGCAGGAATCTACGTTGGCACGCGCCAGCGTTGAGTGCAGACGCAATTAACCGCAGGAGAACCTCGATGGCAAGCATCAAGCGGATTGATCATGTCGCGATCGCAGTACGCGACGCAGACGCGGCGTGCGAACAATATTCCCGCCTCCTGAATGCGGTGCACATCCGCACCGAGGTGCTGCGCGAGAAGGCCGGCATGGTCAAGGTAGCCTACATGCAGATCGGCGAAAACGTGCTGTCGCTGGTGCAGTCTCTGGAGCCGGACGGATTCATCAACAAGCACATCGACAAGCATGGCGAAGGCCTGCACCACATGGGTCTGGAGGTCGACAATCTCGCCGAGTTCATCGACGACGTGCAGGCCAAGGGCTACACAATCCCGCTGCGCGATGAGTTCACGAATCGCAGCGAGGTTGTGCTGCGCCCGCGCGATGCAAACGGCGTGGTGCTGCAAGTCCTGGAGTGGAAAGGCGGCAGTGACGCCACCGTGCAAGAGCGGATCGACCGAATCCTGAAGCTGCAGAATCAGGAAGGCTGAGAGGCCAAGCGCTGCGCTCGCGCCCCGAGGCGTGCGCGGCTCAAAGCATCCGGCGCTTGGAGACCGTTGACCGCGTACCGGATAATCCGGTGCAGCCCCTCCGAAGGCAGGCCGCGCGGCGGTCTTGCCGAACCCGGATCTCGCCGATGAAACTCGACGTCAACGAACGCCACCGACTGATCCTGAACCTGATCGCAGAGCGCGGTTTCGTGTCGATCTCGAAACTGGCGGGGGTGCTCAGGATCTCGGAGCAGACCGTGCGGCGCGATCTGATGGCTCTCGCCGAACAGGGACTGGCCACGCGGGTGCACGGCGGGGCGGGCCTTCCGGTCGGACCGGGCGATACCGGATACGAGAGCCGGCGCCGCAGCTTTGCGCAGGAAAAGCAGCGCATCGGCAAGGCGATTGCCCA
>Ga0255220_1000734_pt1 | contig 12648 bp, 9 predicted proteins | sample Miss_Colum_RepB__FD_188423 | JGI IMG/M metagenome (GOLD analysis project Ga0255220, IMG submission 188423) | Freshwater microbial communities from Mississippi River, Louisiana, United States - Miss_Colum_RepB_8d | ecosystem: Environmental > Aquatic > Freshwater > River | place: USA: Louisiana...
GGCTTACGATCGCTATCGCCAGGACCCCGAGTTCATTGAGGAATTTCATCGCGAACTGAAGCACTTTGTCGGCCGGCCAAGCCCGGTGTATCACGCCCGTCGCTGGTCCGAGATATGTGGCGGGGCACAGATTTACTTCAAGCGCGAGGATCTCAATCACACCGGCGCGCACAAGGTGAACAACACGATCGGCCAGGCCCTGTTGGCCCGTCGCATGGGTAAGCCCCGTGTGATCGCGGAGACCGGTGCTGGCCAGCACGGCGTTGCAACCGCCACGGTCGCCGCCCGATTCGGCATGGAGTGCGTGGTGTATATGGGCGCCACCGATGTGGTGCGTCAGGCGGCCAACGTGTATCGCATGAAGCTTCTCGGTGCGACTGTGGTTCCGGTAGAAAGCGGCTCGAAAACGCTCAAGGATGCGTTAAACGAAGCCATGCGTGACTGGGTCACCAATGTCGAAAACACTTACTACATTATCGGCACCGTGGCGGGGCCCCATCCCTATCCGATGATGGTGCGCGACTTTAATTCGGTTGTGGGCAAGGAATGCCTTTGGCAGATGCCCGAGATGGTGGGCCGTCAGCCCGACATGGTGGTGGCTTGTGTGGGCGGTGGCAGCAATGCCATGGGAATTTTTTATGACTATCTCAATATCCCGGGCGTGCAGCTTGTTGGGGTTGAGGCCGCCGGCGAGGGCATTGCTTCAGGCCGGCATGCGGCCCCGCTGTCAGCGGGAACGCCGGGCGTGCTGCATGGCAATCGCACCTACCTGATGCAGGATGCTTCTGGCCAGATCGCTGAGACCCATTCGGTGTCGGCTGGCTTAGATTATCCCGGGGTTGGCCCCGAGCATGCATGGTTAAAAGATTCGGGCCGTGCCCGCTATGTCGCCATCACGGATCAGGAAAGCCTAGAGGCCTTTCATACCTGTTGTCGTATCGAAGGGATTATTCCGGCGCTGGAGTCGAGCCATGCACTGGCTTACGCCGCAAAGATCGCGCCCACACTGCCAAAAGATCAGATCATTCTTGTGAATCTCTCGGGCCGTGGCGATAAGGATATGCATACCGTGGCCGAGCGCTCCGGAATGCATCTCTAAATCACGGAAATCGCCTTGTCGCGACTCCAGCAAAAATTTGACTGGCTTGCCCGTGAGGGCCGCACGGGCTTAATTCCCTATGTCACGGCGGGTGACCCCGCCCGCGAATCTGTGGTGCGCTTAATGCACACCCTGGTCAAGCACGGTGCCGATGTCATTGAGATGGGCGTGCCGTTTTCTGATCCGATGGCCGATGGGCCGGTGATTCAGCGTTCAAGCGAGCGGGCCCTGGCCCGGCATGTCACGCTTGCCGACTGCCTGGGCTGGGTGCGTGAGTTTCGATCCTCGGATGCGGCCACGCCGGTTGTGTTGATGGGTTATGCCAACCCGGTTGAGCGTTTTGGCGTTGATCGATTTGTTGCTCAGGCAAAAGAATCCGGTGTCGATGGCACGATCGTGGTGGACTACCCGCCCGAGGAGTGCGAAGAATTCAGTAACGCGTTGAAATCTCGCGGCATGGACCCCATTTTTCTTTTGGCGCCGACTTCAACCGAGTCGCGAATGCGGGATGTGGCCCGGCTTGGCGCAGGCTATCTGTATTACGTATCGTTAAAAGGGGTCACCGGTGCAGGCCATCTGGACCCGGCCGCGGTCGGCGATCGCGTGCAGCAGATTCGGCGCTTTACATCGATGCCGATTGGGGTGGGCTTCGGAATCAGTGATCCTGATTCGGCAGTGGCAGTGGCCCAGCATGCCGATGCGGTGGTGATCGGCAGTGCACTGATTCGACTTATGGAAGATGCAGTGAAAACCGGGTCGGATACGCTATCAGCGGCGGCGGGATTTATCTCAAGCATTCGGCAGGCCTTGGATCGCATGCCCAAGAAACTGCACTCGGAGGCCGCATGAGCTGGATTGACAAGATTCTCCCCCCAAAGATTCAGCGCTCCGAGGGCCCACGTCGCAGCGTACCCGAGGGCCTCTGGTTGAAGTGCCCATCCTGCGAGTCGGTTCTGTATCGGACCGATTTAGAAAATAACCAGCAGGTCTGCCCAAAGTGTGACCACCATCTGCGGATTCGTGCCCGCGATCGGCTCGATAAGCTTCTGGATCCCGAGGGTCGTTTTGAAATTGGCCAAGAGGTCCTGCCGGTCGATTCTCTGAAATTTAAAGATAGCCGTAAGTACCCCGAGCGACTCACCGAGGCCATGGAGCAGACTGGCGAGACCGATGCCTTAATCGCGATGAGTGGTGCAATCAAGTCAGTGCCAGTTGTCGTGGCCTGTTTTGAGTTCGAGTTTATGGGCGGCTCAATGGGCTCGGTGGTAGGTGAACGGTTTGTGCGCGCTGTTGAAGTGGCGCTTGAAAGCAAGGTGCCATTTGTCAGCATCGCTGCAAGTGGCGGCGCCCGCATGCAAGAGGGCCTGCTGTCGCTGATGCAGATGGCCCGCACTACCGCGGTTTTACAGCGGTTAAGCCATGCGCGGCTGCCTTATATTTCCATTCTCACGGATCCCACAATGGGTGGCGTGTCTGCCAGTTTTGCCTTCTTGGGCGATGTGGTGATGGCCGAGCCGAAGGCCTTGGTAGGTTTTGCGGGGCCGCGCGTGATTGAGCAGACGGTTCGCGAGAAGCTTCCTGCTGGATTTCAGCGGGCCGAGTTTCTCTTGGAAAAGGGCGCTATCGACCGGCTCGTTGATCGACGGAAAATGCGCGATGAGCTTGCCGATTTGCTGACGCTGCTGCTGCGGCAGCCCGCTGATGCAGCCCGCCAAAGTTGACGCTATCTGACTGGCTAGAAAAAATCACCACTCAGCATGTCCGGCCGATTGACCTCGGCCTGGACCGGGTGGTCCGCGTGGCGCAGGCCATGGAGTTCCCCGAAGGACGAACCTTCAGCGGCCCAAGCATTCGACTGGGCTGCCCATCCATTCTTGTTGGCGGAACCAACGGCAAGGGCTCGACCTGCGCCATGTTGGAGTCGATTCTGTTGCAGTCGGGATATCGGGTCGCGGTCTATACCTCGCCGCATTTGCTGCGGTTTAACGAGCGGCTTCGCATCAATAACGAAGTAATCAGCGATGCCGAGCTGATTGCTGCATTTGAGCGCGTTGAGCAGGCGAGGGCAGGGACATCACTGACCTATTTTGAATTCACGACATTGGCAATCTTTGACATCGTCTGGCGGCATGGTGTCGATATCGCAGTGCTGGAAATTGGACTGGGCGGCCGGCTTGATGCGGTCAATATTGTTGATGCCGACTGTTCCATTCTGGTGTCGGTTGATTTGGATCACCAGGAGTTTCTTGGTGAAACCCGCGAGCAGATTGGCTGGGAGAAGGCCCACATCGCCAAGCCTGACCGGCCGTTTATCTGCGCTGATCCTGAGCCGCCGAAGTCAGTTGCTGAAGTTGTCAAGGCGCAGGCCGCCGACCTCTGGCAGTTTGGCCAGGATTTTAATTTTCAAGGCGATCGGCAGCAGTGGAGTTGGGCAGGACGGGGCCAGCGCCGAAATGCGATGGCCTATCCGGCATTGCGCGGCGCCAATCAGTTAATCAATGCATCGGCCGCACTTGCGGCATTGTCTTCTTTAAGAGAGCAGCTGCCAGTCACACAAGGCGCAGTTCGGCAGGGATTTGCGCTGGTCGAGCTGGCCGCCCGTTTTCAGGTGCTGCCGGGCCAGCCGGCGGTTGTATTGGATGTTGCGCACAATCCGCACGCGGCCGGAGTGCTGGCGGTCAATTTGGATCAGATGGGGTTTTTTCCAAAGACCGTTGCAGTGGTGGGCATTGTGGCGGGCAAGGATGCGGCAGCGATTTTTAACCGGCTGGCCGACCGCATCGATCACTGGTGCCTGTGTTCTCTGACCGGGCCAGATGCTGGGCCTCGTGCACGGTCGGCAGAGGCGCTTGCGGAAATACTGAAAGCAGTAATTCCAAATGCGGCGTTGAGTTGCCATGATGATGTCGGGCACGCCTTTATCGCTGCCAAATCGATGGTGCAGTCAAATGATAGAATTGTGGTCTTCGGATCTTTCTTGACAATCGCTGCACTCCCAAACTTGCGCCATGTCCGCTGATCGCGAAACACGTTCCCACCAGCGCGACGAACAGGCGTCAGATCCGATGGCCGATCACAAGCGTCGGGCCCGCTGGAGACTTCTCGGCGCCCTCATCATTGTTGCTGCAGTCGCCGGGCTTGCGCCGCTGTTGCTTGAAGATCAGGCCAGGCCCTTATCGCAGGATTTATTAATCGAAATTCCGTCGCGTAACTCTGTTTTTTCAAAAATTGAATCCCTGCGTCCCGCCACGCCACCGCCGGAAGCGGCCGCAGAGGAAAAACCAAAAGCAGCCGATCCAAAGCCTGAGCCGAAGGCAGAGGCAAAAGCCGAATCAAAACCCGAGGTCAAGGCTGAGCCAAAGGCGGAACCGAAGTCGACCGCTAAGTCGGAGCCCAAGAAAACTGCTGCCCAGGCAGGCTTTCTTGTGCAAGTCGGTGCCTATTCCAAGCTCGAAGCGGCCAATGGCGTTAAGGCGCGGCTTGCCTCAGGCGGCCATAGTGTCAGTGTCGAGACCATCAAGCTCGACGATGGATCGGAGCGGCACCGTGTGCGCATTGGACCTTTTGAGACACGTGAGCTTGCCAACCAGGTCCGAGACCGCGCGAAGTCACAGGGCTACGATGCCATGGTGGTCACTCCCTGATGCAGTGGCTTGAGGCGCTGACCTGGATTGATCTGCTCGTGATCGGGATCATCGTCCTGTCAACGCTCTTATCGCTCTTTCGTGGATTGATTAAAGAGATCGCTTCGCTAGCGATCTGGGTTTTGGCCATTGTTGGCGCAAGCCGACTCGCGTCGCCTGCAGCCGCTTTACTGCCCCAGTGGCTTGCGCCACCGCTACAGCAGACTGCCGCCTTTATCATCATCTTGCTGCTGATCCTGCTGCTAGGAAGGCTATTGACCATGCTGCTGCGAGAGGTCGTCAGTGCGGCCGGCATCAGCGGTCTGGATCGGCTGCTGGGCCTTGGCTTTGGCCTGGCACGCGGGGCCTTGCTGGTGATCGTGCTGGCCATCCTTGGAGCAATGACGGCGCTGCCCAGCCAGCCTGCTTGGCAGAAGGCCCAGAGCCGGCCGTTTTTAGAGCTCGGAATCCGCACCGCCGCACCCTGGCTGCCCCCGACTGTGGGAGATCGGCTTAGACTTCCAGTTTCACCAACATCCAAGACCCATCCCTCGGGGAGCCCAGTATGTGTGGCGTGATCGGTGTAGTTGGACATTCGGCAGTTAATCAACTGCTCTACGATGGCCTGCTGCTGCTTCAGCACCGCGGCCAAGATGCCGCAGGCATCTCCACCGCCAAGGGTAAGCGCATCCATATTCACCGCGGCAATGGCTTAGTCCGCGATGTATTTCGCACCCGAGATATGCGCAATCTCCAGGGCGAGATGGGCATTGGTCATGTCCGCTATCCCACCGCAGGCAGCGCCTCGAATTCCGAGGAGGCCCAGCCGTTTTATGTGAATGCGCCCTTTGGCATTGTGTTGGGCCATAACGGCAACCTCACCAACGCCGAGGAACTCCAGCAGGATATGTACCGTCGGGATCGTCGCCACATCAATACCGAGTCGGATTCCGAGGTGCTGCTGAATGTCTTTGCCCATGAATTGCAGCAGGCCGTATCGGGACTCTCGTTGGATGAGTCCTCGATTTTTGCCGCCGTCTCGGCACTGCATGCCCGTGTCCGTGGTGCCTACGCTTGTGTTGCCATGATTGCGGGCTATGGCATCGTGGCGTTTCGCGATGCCTACGGTATTCGGCCGCTTGCCCTGGGCCGGCATGCGGATGCACGCGGCGAGGAGTGGATGATTGCCTCGGAAACCGTGGCCATTCATGGCCTGGGCTTTACGCCGATTCGCGATGTTGCTCCGGGCGAGTGCGTGATTCTTACGCTCGATGGCCGGCTGCATTCCCGAGTCTGTGCCCGGCACACCCGCTTAAATCCTTGTGTATTTGAATACGTTTACTTTGCAAGGCCCGATTCGGTGATTGATGGGGTAAGCGTCTACGATGCGCGCCTGCGCATGGGCGAGACATTGGCCGATAAAGTACGCAAGCAGTTTCCAACTGGCGAGATTGATGTGGTGATGCCGATCCCGGATTCCAGCCGGCCCGCTGCGATTCAGCTGGCCATGCAGCTGGGCATCGACTATCGCGAGGGCTTTATCAAAAACCGTTATATCGGCCGAACCTTTATCATGCCCGGCCAGGCCGCCCGCAAGAAATCTGTCCGGCAAAAGCTCAATGCAATTCCCTATGAATTTAAGAATAAAAGCGTACTGATTGTGGATGACTCGATTGTGCGGGGGACCACCAGCCAGGAGATTGTGCAGATGGCCCGTGACTCGGGAGCCAAACGGGTGATCTTTGCCTCGGCGGCACCACCGGTGCGCTACCCCAATGTCTATGGCATTGATATGCCCACCCGTGGTGAGCTGATCGCCTTTGGCCGCAGCGACGACGAGATCTGCAAAGCCATCGGCGCAGATGCCTTGATCTATCAGGATCTCGAATCGATGCGCTCTGATGTGATGAATCTGAACCCCAACATCGAGGGGCTGGAGGCATCATGCTTTGATGGCAATTACATTACGGGCGATATCAACGATCGCGTGCTGGACTCTCTGGAATATGCCCGCATTCATGGCGATGCCAATGCCACGCGAAATCAGCTTGCCTTAAATTTGAACCATGACGAATAAGAAAAATCCGTCTTCTGCATCGCGCCGTGATCTGGGCTTTGCAACCCGGGCCGTCCGAGGGGGCACGCAGCGTTCCGATTTTGGTGAGCACTCCGAGGCGCTGTATCTCACCTCAAGCTTCGTGTTTGACGATGCCCAGCAGGCCGCAGATCGCTTTCAAAACCGCGAGCCGGGCATGGTCTATTCGCGATTTTCCAATCCCTCGGTGCAGATGTTTGAGGAGCGGCTTGCATCTTTGGAAAACGCGGAGCGCTGTGTAGCGACCAGCTCCGGCATGGCAGCGATTCTGGCCACCTGCTTGGGCTTATTGAAGGCCGGCGACCATGTCGTATCCACCCCCAGCCTATTTGGTGCAACGGTCCAACTTTTTGAAACTACCCTGCGCAAATTCAGCGTGCCGGTGGATTATGTGCCGCTCACGGATCCTCAGGCCTGGGCCAAGGCCGTGACGCCAGCGACAAAACTCTTTTATCTTGAAACGCCCTCCAACCCGCTGACCGAGATTGCCGATATCGCCGCGATAGCGGCGGTCGCACGCAAGCACGGTATCACGATGGTCGTGGACAACTGCTTTTGTACGCCCGCCTTACAGCAGCCGCTGGCGCTGGGCGCTGATCTGGTCTTGCATTCGGCAACCAAGTATCTTGATGGACAGGGCCGCGTACTGGGGGGCGCCGTCGCAGGCCGCAGTGAGTTGATCGAGCCAATTTTTCAGGTGGTCCGCACCTGCGGGCCCTCGTTATCGCCGTTCAATGCATGGGTGCTGCACAAGGGGCTGGAGACTTTAGATCTGCGGATGCGGGCCCACAGTGCATCAGCGCTCGCCTTGGCCGGCTGGCTTGAGCAGCATCCCCGTGTCGCGCGTGTTTTGTATCCGGGATTAGCCTCGCATCCTCAGCATGCGCTGGCCATGCGGCAGCAAAACGCGGGTGGCGCCATTGTGTCTTTTGAATTAAAGGGTGCAAATCCCGCCGAGCAGCGTCAGCGGGCTTTTTCGTTGATTGATGCGGTTCAGATCATGTCGGTCACCGGCAATCTTGGTGATACCCGAACGACGATTACCCATCCGGCCTCGACCACCCATGGCCGCATTTCCCCGCAGGCCCGCGAGCAGGCCGGCATCTGTGAAGGGTTGGTCCGCATTGCAGTGGGTCTGGAAGACCTCGAGGATCTCAAGGCAGATCTCGACGCTGGCTTGGCCGCTTAGGGCCTGCCGATGGATCGGTTGTTAGCGAAGGATCCGCCGCCGCATCGTGACCTTTGCACCGACTGTGGGGTATCGCGGTCCTCGCAGCCCAAACGATGCGCTACGGCTTGCCAGTTCATTGCACCCGACTATCCGGCAATGGAGCGGCAGGTCCATGGCCGGGCCCGTAGGCCCCATCAGGCGGATGAACAATTCTTTGGTCCCTATCAGATTCTGAATCGGGCCGCACTGAAAACGCCTGCAGCGGGAGCCCAGTGGACAGGCATCACCACCCGAATCGCGCAGCGGCTTTTAGAGGAAAAGATGGTCGATGCCGTACTCACCATGGCGCCGGATGAGAAGGACTGTTGGCGACCGGTGCCGGTGCTGATCACGGACCCCCAAGACATGGAGCGCTGCCGCGGCATGCGCATGGGCTATGCACCGCTGCTGGCCTTGCTTGAGCCGGCGTTACAAAAAGGCATTGAGCGCATCGCAGTGATTGGAATTCCGTGTCAGGTGTATGCACTGCGGGCCCTGGAAAAAGAACTGGGCTTTAAAAAAATCTATGTGATTGGCACACCGTGCTCGGATAACACAACCACTGAGCGGTTTCATGAGTTTTTAAAACTCCTGACACCCAAGCCCGAGACCATTACCTATCTTGAGTTCTGTGCGGATTATCACGTCGAGATTCGTTTCGATAATGGCAAGAAAAAACGCATTCCTTTTCTGATGCTGCCCTTATCCAAACTGCCTCAGGATTTTTTTCCACTGACGTGTCGCACCTGTGTGGATTACACCAATGTGCTGTCGGATATCACGGTGGGCTACATGGGTGGCGAGGGCCAGCAGTGGCTGATCGTGCGCAATGACACGGGCGCCGAATTACTGAGCCTGCTGGGCGATGAAGTTCGGCTGTCAACACCAGGAAGCGCGGGCAAGCGGCAGGGCCCGGTGAAAGGGTTTTTACAAAATACAGAGCGGGCCGCAGGCGGGCTTCCACTGCGCAGCATGCCATCATGGCTGCGGCCGATCGTGGGCTGGCTGATGCCGAAGATTGGACCCCGGGGTCTTGAGTTTGCCCGGGCCCGTGTGGAGATGAAGGCCATCGAGAGCGTGATTCATCTGCGGCGTGAAGAGCCGCGGCGGATGAAGTCCATGGTGCCGGAGCATGTCTGGCGGCTGGTGAAGCCCTATGGCCTGAAGCGCGATCAGGGCTAATGAAAATCCCGCGAGGCTGTCGCTAATGGCCCAATCAGTGTGCTGAGCAGAGCAGATTGATCCTCAACCCGTTGGGCCAAAAGATTACGGACCTGGCCGGCTGCACGGGGGTCGATATGCTGATCACGCTGCCAGGTGCCATAGACCAGCATCAGCTGGGAATACAGCACCGCCTTATAAAAGCGCTCCAAGACTTCGGGCTGAATGATCACATTGATCATTCCGGTTTCGTCTTCCAGAGAAATAAAGAGTGTGCCGCGCGCAGTACTGGGCCGCTGCCGATGGGTGACCAGGCCTGCCGCACGCGCTAGCCGGCCGTGTGCATAGCGATTTAAGACTTCTGCCGGCTGGGTGCCGAGCCTTGTAAGCGTTGGCCGCAGCACCGCAAGCGGATGGCGGCCAAGTGTCAGCCCAAGGCTTGCATAGTCGGCAACGATGTCATCGCCTTCTGTGGGGGCAGATAGCTCAGGTACAGATTCGTGAATTGGAGCGGTAGTGAGGAGTGCAGGCCGGCGGTGCTGGCCGCTAGCGGCCCAGACGGCCTGATGGCGATGGCCGGCAATGGATCGCAGCGCGCCCGCAGCAGCCAATGCATTGAGGTCTGCCCGATCCAGGCCGGCACGCAGCGCCAGATCTTCCACCGATGTATAAGGCCGATGCAGCGCGATGTCTTGCATGGCCTGCTCGGAGAGTCCCGCGACTCTGTTGAATCCAAGACGGACTCCGTCGGGCTCAAGATGAGTTTCAACATTACTGAATTGAACATCGACTGCCAGCACACGGACACCATTGCGTTTTGCATCTTGAATCAGTTGGGAGGGCGAATAAAACCCAAGCGGCTGTGCATTGAGCAGGGCAGCCAGAAAGGCATCGGGATGGTGATGCTTCATCCAGCAGCTGACATAGACCAGCAGCGCAAAGCTGGCGGCATGGGACTCTGGAAATCCGTATTCGCCAAAGCCTTGGATTTGCCGAAATACCCGATCTGCAAATTCACGGGGGTAGCCGCGGGCCAGCATGCCGTTAACGATTCGGTCATAGAATTGTCCAAGGCCGCCTTTGCGGCGCCATGCCGCCATCGAGCGGCGCAGCTGATCGGCCTCGCCGGCGCTAAAGCCTGCTGCAAGAATCGCCAGCTGCATGACTTGCTCTTGAAAGATCGGCACACCAAGTGTGCGCGAGAGCGCCTCGCGGACTGCGAGGCTGGGATATTCCACCGGCTCAAGCCCCTGACGCCTGCGTAGATAAGGATGGACCATGCCGCCTTGAATTGGCCCGGGCCGCACGATGGCCACCTCAATGACCAGGTCGTAAAAGCATCGCGGCTTTAGCCGTGGCAGCATTGACATCTGGGCCCGGGATTCAATCTGAAATACGCCCACCGTCTGCGCTGCACAGATCATGTTGTAGGTTGCCGGATCTTCAGCAGGAATATCTTGCATCAGAAAATCACGGCCAAGCTTTTGGCCAATCAATTCCAGCCCCCGACGAATGGCCGAGAGCATGCCGAGTGCCAAGACATCGACCTTGAGCAGTCCAAGTGACTCAAGATCATCTTTATCCCACTGAATAACGCTGCGCTCTGGCATCGAAGCGTTTTCCACCGGCACCAAGTCAGAGAGCCGATGGCGGGCAATCACAAATCCGCCGACATGCTGCGATAGATGCCGGGGTGCGCCGATCAGCTGATTGCACAGCCCGGCCCAGCGTTCGCATTGGGCAGCAGATGGGGGTGAAATTTCATGGCGGCAGGCCATTAGCGCCGGGCTTTCCAAGGCCTCTTGCAGATGAGCGGCCAGCACTTCGGCATCGACCTGCCGCCCGTCCCACCACTGATGGTGTTTGGCCACATGATCGACCAGGGCAGCGTGAATGCCCAGGGCCTTGCCGGTATCGCGAAGCGCAGACCGCGGCTTATAGGTGGTCACCGATGCGGCCAGCGCTGCCCGCTCGCGGCCATATTTTTGATAAATGTATTGAATGACTTCCTCGCGCCGCTGATGCTCAAAATCCACATCAATATCGGGCGGCTCATTGCGCTCTTTGGAAATAAAGCGCTCAAAAAGCATGCTCATGCGGGCCGGATCGACTTCGGTAATACCTAGGCAATAACAGACCGCAGAGTTGGCGGCTGATCCCCGGCCCTGGCAGAGAATTCCTTTACTGCGGGCAAAGTCCACGATGTCATAGACCGTTAAAAAGTAAGGCTCATAACGCAGCTCATGGATGAGCTGCAGCTCATGCTCAATTTGCTGACGGACCTTGGGATTGATGCCCTCGGGAAAGCGTCGGCGCACGCCTTCTTCAGTCAGATGTCGAAGCCACTGGGTGGGCGTGAGCCCTGGCGGTACAATTTCTTCAGGATATTCGTAGCGCAGTTCATCTAAAGAGAACTGGCAGCGTTTGGCTACCGCCACTGTTGCGGCCATCAGCTCGGGGGAATAAATACGGGCCAATCGCAGACGATTGCGCAGATGCTGCTCGGCATTTGGGGTAAACCGTTTACCGCAGGCTGTAATCGGCAGTCCATGCCGAATCGCAGTCAGCGTATCGGCCAGTGGTTTGCGTGAGCGGCGGTGCATGACCACATCGCTGGTGGCCACCAGGCCCACCCGATGCAGTGCCGCCAGGGTCTGCAGATGATCACGCCAGGTGTTGTCTTGGCCACGCAGCAGTAACGCGCAGCCAATGTAGAGACGATCAGCAAATAATTCTTTAAGTCGCTGGATTGCCGGGTAATGCCGGGCAGGACCATCACTGGAGTCCCCAATCCAAATCACAAGACAGTCGGGCAGCCCGCTTTGCAGATCGTCAACGCTAAGCCGGTAGTGGCCCTTGATCTCACGGCGTCGTGTCTGGGTGATGAGCCATCCCAGCTGGGCATAGCCCTGACGTGACATGGCGATCACCACAATTCGTCCGGCCAGATCAGCGCAGGAAAACTGGGCCCCAATCAGCAGCTGAATCCCAAGGGCCTTGGCCGCTGTGTGGGCCTGAACTGCGCCTGCGACCGAGGCCTCATCAGTAATAGCGACCGCCTGATAGCCCAGATGATGGGCCCGATCAATTAGCTCGGCAGGCGCTGAGGCGCCATGCAGAAAAGAGTAGTGGCTGCGGCAGATGAGTTCAGCAAATTCCATGACGCAGCGAGATTAAGAAAAAAATCCATGCAGATACCAGTCATGGGCGGGGGTACGAAAAATCCACAGCAAAGACTGCTGGGGAGATCGGGCAATAAAGTAGTCACGCTGCACGATGCTGCCAGGTGCTTCTTCCCACCATCCGGCCTCAATGCGCTCCGGGCCACACAGCAGCTGCAGCGGCCCGTGATAAGCCGGCCGATGCTGCTGCATGGCCAGGGGAAGTGGCTGGTGCAGCAGCCAGGCGGGCCGATGGGGCATCTGGCCGATGTCATGCAGCGGCCGGACGGCAGTGCGCA
>Ga0255220_1000737_pt1 | contig 12640 bp, 11 predicted proteins | sample Miss_Colum_RepB__FD_188423 | JGI IMG/M metagenome (GOLD analysis project Ga0255220, IMG submission 188423) | Freshwater microbial communities from Mississippi River, Louisiana, United States - Miss_Colum_RepB_8d | ecosystem: Environmental > Aquatic > Freshwater > River | place: USA: Louisiana...
AACCGCCCATCCATGTGCCCAACCACCCAGCCGCCCAGCCGCCCAGCCGCCCAGCCGCCCAGCCGCCCATCCGCTAGACTGGGCGCATGGCCGAAACCCATTTCCGGAAAGCGTTCCTCCTGCTCATGGTGGGAGCGCTGACGATTGGCTTGATGTATGTCCTGCGCGGCTTCCTGCTGACCATTCTTGTGTCGGCGCTGATGGCCGGGCTGCTGTATCCAGTTCACACGAATTTGACCCAACGGCTGGGCAATCGGCCCCATCTGGCGGCAGGCATCACGCTGCTGCTCATGTTCGTGCTCATCGTCGGTCCTCTGCTCGGCATCGTCAGTCTGGTCGTGAGTCAGGCGGCGTCCATCACCGACAACATCCGGCCGGTGGTTGAACGCACGATTAATGAACCCACGTACCTCGACCGCGTCCTGCGGGATCTTCCCGGCTATGAATACGTCGCACCCTACCGGCAACAGATTCTGACGACGGCCGGGAATGTGGTGAACTCGATTGGCAGCTTCCTGATGACGTCGCTGTCGAACACCACGCGCAGCACGGTGTCGTTCCTGTTTCACTTTGTCATCACGCTCTACACAATGTTTTTTCTGCTGCTGGATGGCCCACACATGCTGCGCGCCGTGCTTGACCATCTGCCTTTGCACACAAACGAGAAGGATCTCCTGACGGATCGCTTTGTGTCCGTCACGCGCGCCACGCTCAAGGGCACGATCATCATCGGCATCCTCCAGGGAGCCATGGCGGGGACCGGATTCTGGATCGTCGGCATTCCCAACGCCGCCTTCTGGACCGTGGTCATGACCGTGTTATCGATCCTTCCGCTGATCGGATCCGCGCTCATCTGGGTGCCGGCGTCCATCATCCTGTTTGCGTCCGGCGCGGTCACCAAGGCGATCCTGCTCGCCGGCTTCTGTGCACTCATCGTCGGGTCGGTCGACAACGTGCTCAGGCCCCGGTTGGTCGGACATGACACCAAGATGCACGACATCGTGATTCTCTTCTCCACTCTCGGAGGCCTCGCGGTCATCGGTCCCCTCGGCTTCATCCTTGGACCTGTGCTCGCCGGACTCTTCGTCACCGGTTGGCAGATCTTCGGCATGGCGTTTCGAGACGAACTCGTCGACGGGATGCCGCACATCCTCACGGCAGAGGGCAAGGACGCGGACTAAAGGGGTCCAGGGGTCCAGGGGCCAGGGGTCAGGGGTCCAGGGGTCCAGGGGTCCAGGGGTCCAGGGGTCCACAGGCATTTGATGCGTACGTGGGCGGTGCGCGGTACGCAAGTTTTTCAACACGTCCGCAGGAGTCGAAGGAATTCGGCTGCTATTCGTGGCATGGCGGTTGAATGTGCCACTGCATGGGTGTGAAGCGACTCGAGGACCTTGCAGCATTCCAGCTGGCAGTCTCATTCAAGCTCGATGTGTATCGGCTTGTGCGGGAGCATCCGAAGGCTGAACACAACTGGGCGTTCCGTGATCAGCTCTTTGGCTCTGCATCGAGCGTGGAATCAGCGATTACTGAAGGCTGGAAACGGTACAACGCTGCGGAGATGGCGACGTTTCTCCGCTATGCGCGTGCATCGCTGGCTGAGGCTGAACGCTGGTTGCACGACGGCGTCGCGAGGGGCTACTACCCTTCCGCTGAATTGGAGTCGGCCCTTGAGCACGCCGGCCGGTGCGGCGCCGCGGTCACGAACTTGTGGAAAAGCCTTCAGCCCTTCATCAACGAAAAGAAAAAACGGGGTCGAAGGCGACAGCCTCCGACCCCGTAGGACTCCTGGACCACTGGACCCCTGGACTCCTGTCCTCCTGGACCCTGGACTCCTGGACCCGAGAGTTACTTGGTGATGGTCAGTCCCGTGACGACGACGTCCATGTTGTGACCGATGCGAAGCCCGACGATGCCGTCGGTTGAGGGAAGTTTGCCGGCGCCGACCACGTCGGTAACCGGGTAGGTGGCGACATCGGTGCCATTGATGTTGCAGGTGATGTTGCCGCCACGCACGCTGAGGGATATGTCCTGCGTGACGGTGCCGTCAGGACCGGCCTTGCGGATCGCTTCGTTGGCGGTACCGCGGTTGCCGCCGAGACGGAAGATGCCGTTGGTCGCGTCAGGCGCGAAGCCGCGCATGATGAACGTCCCGTTGCCGTACGCCGAGCAATAGAGCAATGTCGCCTTCGGCGTATCGAGGTCCTTGCCGCCGATGAACAGCCCGTACGGATGCGGATGGTTGCTGTGCTTCAGGTGATTGGATTCGGCGAACGTGGCCTTCGCGGTGAAGTCGCCGTTGCCGACATGTGCGGTGTTCCAGTAGATGTTGTTCGGTCCGGCATTGATCGTGATGGTCGAGCCACTGGCAACGAACTTGGAGTCGTTGATCGACCGGCCCTGCTTGAGCGAACCGGCGTCGATGACATTGCCCTTCCATCCGGCACCGGTGATACCCCCACCCGGCACGACGCGGTCGGGATCCCCCTGACGCGCGTCGACACTGGACGCGAGCACTCCCACGGCGAGTGCAATTGTTGCGACGGACACAAAACGTTTGACCTGACCCATGGGCTCTACTCCTCCTGATACCTTCGCACTATTTGATTGCGATCTGATAGACCTTCGGCCACTTCTTCCCGGTGACAAAAATCCGCTTGCCGGCCGCGTCGTACGCGATCCCGTTGAGCACGTCGGCGTCCGGCGTGCGCTGATAGGGCGGCCACAAATTCGACAAATCGAGCCAGCCGGTAACAACGCCGGTGGAGGGGTTGATGCGGGCGATGCGATCGGTGGTCCAGACGTTGGCCCAGATTTCGCCTTCCACCCATTCCAACTCGTTCAACTGCGACACGGGACGTCCCGCGTCGGTCACGGTCAGGCCGCGCAGCACCTTCTGTGTCTTCGGATCCAGCCAGAACAGTTTCTCGCTGCCGTCACTCATCACAAGGCCGCCCTTCACGTCGTAGGCGATCCCCCAGCCTTCGGTGGCGTACGTAAACGTCCGTTTCGGCGCGAAGGTCTTGCGGTCGTAGACGAAGCCGATGTTGTGCTGCCAGGTCAGCTGCAGCAGTTCGTCACCCACAAGCGCCAGGCCTTCGGCGAAGTACTTCGCCTCCACGGCCCGGCGCTGCAGCACCTTGCCTGTGGCAATCTCGACGCGGCGTAGAGAAGACTGCCCCTCCAGTCCTGTGCTCTCGTAGAACTCGCCATCGACGTAGACCAGCCCCTGCGTGAACGCACTCGGGTCGTGGGGGAACGTCTGCACCACCGTCACCCCGCGAACTGGCGCCGCTTGCCGCTGGGCCTGCACCGTCGGCATCACACACAGCCCCGCCACCAGGCCATACATCAGCACTCGCATTCTCATGAGATGTTCAGCCTACCGGAACTTGGGCCGCCGTGCACGGGCAGGGCCGCTTGTATCAACCGTTCACTTTCGCGCCACAAATGTGCGGCCGCCTCGGGGTCCCGGGCCGCCGGTGCGGCCTCACTCTGGTCCAATCGATCGAAGTACTGCCCCGTGAGGCCGGTCAGATCGGACCGCGTCGCCAGTGCCACGATCGGCGCCGCTCCTTCGGGGACCGTGATGAACGTCCGGCTCAGCCAGTACCTGATGATGGGCTTCGCCCATCCCGGCGCTCCGGACCAGATGTTGGTCGCCACACGTCCGGGGTGAACACTGTTCGACGTCACTAGGGTGTCTGGAAGCCGGCGCGCCTGCTCGGACGCAAACAGCACGTTCGCCAGCTTCGATCGCGCATATGCACGCAGGATCTGATAACCCCGTTCGAACCCCAGATCGGTGAAGTCCATCGTGCCCTTGCAATGCCGGGCGGACGCGACCGTGATGATGCGCGCCGGCGCACTCGCGCGCAGAAGCGGCAGCAGCCGTTGCGTGAGCAGGAACGGCGCGAGGTGGTTGACCGCAAACGTGGCTTCATAACCATCTGCCGTGAGTGTGCGTCTCGCAAACACGCTGCCCGCGTTGTTGACCAGCACATGCAACGCAGAAACATCCCGAAGGATGGCGTCCGCAAGCTGGTCCACCGCACGCAGAGACGAGAAGTCGCACACGTAGGAAACCGGACGATGGCGCTCGCCATACGGCAGCCCACCCGCCCGGGCTTCGATCACGCCCAGGGCCATCGACACCTTGCCGGCATTCCGGCCGACGATGATGACCCGGGCGCCCTGGGATGCAAGGACGGCGGCAGCCTCAAGCCCGATGCCGGACGTGCCCCCCGTGATGAGGACGGTTTTCTCGTGAGTCGACCACATGGGAACCCTGGGATTATGAGTCATAATCCGCCGCATGCGTCGAACCCTGACTGCTCTCACCGTGCTTCTGGCGTGTTTACTGCCGGCCACGGCATCCGCCACCTGGTCAATCATTGCCGTGGACCTCTCCACCCGGCGCGTCGTCATCGCCTCGGCCACCTGTGTGAATCAGCACGACATGTTCCTGATGGGGGTGCAGGCGGTGGTGGTGCCGGGCATCGGCGTAGCCGCATGCCAGGCCAGTGTGGATGGCACCAAACAGAATCAGATGCTGGTGTTCCGTGAGTTGCAGAAGGGCACGGACCCGAAACAGATCATCGAACTGCTGAGCGCTGACCCCGCGTTTCAGTCACGGCAGTTCGGCATTCTTGATTTGAAGGGGCGGTCGGCGGGTCATACGGGCCTGACCAACGGCTACGTCGGGCAGGACATTCAGGGCCGCGTGCCTGGCACCGACATCTACTACTCGATTCAAGGCAACATCCTGCGTCCGGGCCAGGTTGTGCCCAACGCGGAAGTCGCCTTCCTCAAGACCTCCGGCGCCATCACCGATCGGGTGATGGCGGCGATGGAAGCCGCCGACAACTCGGGTGGTGACGGCCGGTGCTCGTGTCCACCGCCACCTGCGGACGGATCGAAGCCGGCGATTGCGTGTGACGGCAAGACCTCCCATGTGGCCTACATCCTGATGGCCGAGGCCACGGACACCAACGGCGAATCGCACAATGACGGCAAGTACGCGATGTATCTCACCGTCTCTCAGCCCGGCGACAACCGCGGCCCGGGCGCGATCCGCGAGGGCGAAAATCTGAATCCCGTGAAGACGCTGCGCATGCGCTACGACGTCTGGCGCAAGACGCAGCCGGCCACATTTCGATAGGGACGGGTGCCACGCATGTTCACACGACGATTCGCCATAGCCGCCGCCCTCGTCTTCACCGCGGTCGCGCTGATCCCCGCGCAGGCGCCTCCTCCTTCTGGTGCGCAAACCACCACACAACCGGCCGGCCAGCGCGGCGGTGCCGGCGGCCGCGGGAGGGGCGCGATGCAGATCATGACGCTCACCGCGCCGTGGGCGCCTGGTGCGGAGATTCCGCTCAAACACACTCAAGTGGGCGATGAGATTTCACCAGCGTTGAGCTGGACCAACGTGCCGGAGGCCGCCGGCAGCTTCGTCTTACTGGTGCACGACGTGTCGGCCCCGGTGACCCCCGGCACAGACGACCTCCTCCATTGGCTTGTGTGGAACATCCCTGGGACCTCGCGGTCGTTGCCGGAGGGCATGCCGCAGGGTCCCGAGTTGCCTGACGGCACGCGTCAGATCAGCGTGACGGGGCCGAACTATCGCGGCCCCGGCGCGGCGGCGGCAGGCCCGCCGCACGTCTACGTGTTCGAACTGTACGCGCTCGACGGCATGCTCGACATTCCGGCGCTCGGCCCCGAGGGAGCCACTGTCGCCCAGACACGCGCCGCGGTGATGGCCGCGATGGCCGGCCGTGTGCGCGGCAAAGCCGTGACTGCGGGCACGTTCAAACGGAAGGGTACGTAGGGCCCGCTGAACTGCAGCGGGCCACCCATGGCGCGCTCAAGTTCAGCGCGCCCTACGTACCCAGCGCACCCTACGCAGACCCGTCTCTACGTCTCTCTCTGGATTACTGATAACCCCACGGTGCCGGGGGGGGATCGATCGGGCGCGAGAGGTCAAACGCCAATCGCACCGAGTGGCCCATCGTCGGCCAATGCACGCCGTAGTGGAAGGTCTTGTCGTCCACGAAGTGCATGAACCAGAAATTGTCTGACCGGAGCGGGAGGATCGACGCGGTGTGCGCGTCAGCCTTAAAGATCTGTCGATTCGGCAGGCCGGGCAGCGGCGCGTCACCGCCGTACTGCGAAATCCTGTCTTCGGTGCCGTCCTCGTGACGATGGTCGTGCTTCAGGCGCAGCGTGTTGTCAGTCCAGGTGAGGATCCAGTTGCGCGAACGGTCGTCATTTTCGTGCAGGGCGATGTGGATCCTGTCGTCTGAACACTCCCGGAAGTGCGCCACCAGCACCCGGCCCTCAAGCCCGGCGCGATAGTACTCCGTCGTGTCGTCCACAGTGCCGGGGAATGCCTTGCCGCAGTGTGACTGCAGCGTGGCCCAGAACGCCTTCTGCTCGGCAGAGGGGCCCACGATTGGGGGTGGTCCATCCGGGGCCTCGCTGCACGCAGCACCCACGATGAGCGCGGCACCCACAAACGCGATGGACATCAAGTGCGAGCGGCCGTATGCGGATGCGCTGAACATGCTCCAAGTGTACACGCCGGCATGTTCCACGCCGCGCGCGGCGAGGCGTGCACCCTCAGCGGCCCAAGTCCACGTTGAGTCCGAGCATTACGAGTCGCGGCGCGCCGGGACGAACGCCTGCGGGATGCCGCGACACCACGGACACTCGGTTCGTCAGGTTCTGCACGCTGGCAAACAGCCGGGCGTTCGGTGTGAGGGTGTACTCGGCCGAGGCCCCGACGGCGAACGTCGCATCCGTTGAACGCAGGTCCACGAACGGGCCGGCCCCCGCCACGGTGCGCATCCGGCTGATGGCAGTCGCGTCGACGCGGGCGCGCCAGAGCCGGCCTTCGACGTCCACGGCCGCATACAGTTGATGGGTCGGCGCGTACGGCAGCTTGTCGCCGCTTGCCACACGGCCCCAGGGGCCGTACTGGCTCTGGAAGCTGTTGCGGAACTCCGCGTCGGTAAAGGTATAGGCCACGCGGAACGGACGCCACCGTGCCGACGCTTCAACGCCGAGGACGCGCGCGGCCCCCCCGTTGTAGATTTCACCGGTGCCCGTGCCTCCCGTCGACTGCATGTCGCGGCCGAGCAGATTGGCGTAGTCGCTGAAGAACGTGACGATCTCCGCCTGCAGCGCGCTCCGCTGGAGGCGCACACCGGCTTCATAGTTCACACTCTCCTCAGCTTTGGTCTCGCCGGCGGCGCCGGGACCCGGCGGGGCAAACCCCGTGTAGACCCCGCTGAACAGCGTCACCGACGGGCGCAGACGATAGGCAACCCCCGCGCCTGGAATCAGGACATTCACCGACGTCTCGATCACGCCCGTGGGCGACGTGCGGGCAGGATCCGTTCGGGAGAAATCGGTCCGCCGCAGATCAATCAACTCGGCGCGCAGTCCGGGCGTGAACGTCCAGCGTCCGACGGCCAGTGTGTGCATCACGAATCCCGCGATCGCCTTCGCGCCCACCACCTGATTCGTCTGGCTTCCCGGGGCCCCGGCGCGGGTCCGCAGCATCCGACCGGCCACCATCTGATACGCGTCATCCTGCTGGAAGCGATCTTCTTCGTCTTCGTGGTAGCGCAGACCCATCTCGACGGAGTGGCGCGCACGACCCGTCTCGAACCGAGCGCCGACCGTCGACTGCACGCCGGTGCCGAAGTAGGCGCGGTTGTTGTTGCGGACCACGAGCGCGTTCGGCGCACTCCCCACACCGGTCAGGGCATCCATCTGCTGGGGGAATGCCTCCGGGGTCGCCAGCACATGAGACAGGCTTGTGCCCATCACGTTCTCGAGCTTGTACCAGGCCCGCGAGAAATTGTTTCGGTACGCCACCGTCGTCACGTCCCAGGTGGGGCGCGCCAGGAAATGTCGAACCTGGTACTGCGCATGCGTGGATGTGAACTCGTCAACCTGCGACCCGGCATACCGTCGCCATGGTGACGCGGCGAAGTCCGCATCCGTGAGACCGAGGTAGGTCTCCTGCCCGGTCTGTGTGGTCCGGCCGAGCTTGACCTCCAGTTCCTGAAACAGCGTCGCCGAGGGTGTCGTGTTGACTTTGAATTTCGCCAGATAGTCAGCCACATCAACGCCGGTGGAGCCGCCGCCATCGAGGCGCTTGAAGCCATCCGTTCTGAACTGGAAGGTCTCCACCAGCCACCCGGCGTTGCCGTACGTGTCGCCGAGACTTGCGACGATCTTCCGTGTGTTGTCCGCCCCCCCTGCCACATTCGCGCGCAACCGGAAGTCGGTCGGGATCGATGTTGAAACGTAGTTGAGCACGCCGCCGGTGGTGATCGGACCGGACTTGATCTGGCTTGATCCCTTGCGCACCTCGATCGCTTCCATACGTCCTGGCGTTGGGGCGTAGTACGCCGCCGGCGCCGAATACGGCGCGGGCGCAATAAGGATGCCGTCCTCCATCATCGTGATCTTTGCGCTCCGATCGGTACCGGTTCCGCGCATGCCGATGTTCGGACGCAGACCGTAGCCGTCCTCCTCCTGAATATTGAGGCCCGGCACCTGGCGCAGGATGCGATGAATATCCTCCGTCGTCGTCTGCAACCGCTGCAATTCCGCACGGTCGATCAGGTGCGTCGACCCTGGCGCACGCGTCAACGCGGCGACATCGCCGACGACGTTCACGCGTTCGCGCACAATCTCCGCCATCACAATGCCGAGCGGTGCGGCCGCCCCGGTGGGCGGCACGGTCACATCCAGTAGGGCCGGTGACAATCCAAGGGCGGTCACGGTCACCGCATGGCGCCCCGGCGGCACACCGGCAAGGAAGAACCGTCCGTCCTCATCAGTCCGCGCTGTCGCCGACACCACTCCGGCCAGGCGAATCGTGACGACGGCGCCCGCCACCGGTCTGTCGGCCGCATCGCGAACAGTGCCGGCAAGACCGTCAGCGGACGTCTGTGCGGGGCTCGGTGACGGAACCACCAGGCTCAGGCCGCACATCACGAAAACTGAAGAGGCGAAACGGACGATCGACACAGGCACGGGACCCCCGACGGCAGCTCATGCGACGACACGCCGCAGATGAGACAAGTCTCAAGAAGTCTAATCCGGACCTATTTAGTCGGTCAAATAATGGACAACCAGTGCCAGTCCAACAGCCTGGTTACCAGCGAAACAGGCGTGTGACCTTCACGACCAGCGCCCGTGTGTCGAGCGTCCGCGGAACCCGCGACGTGGTGTCGCCGGATCGGCCGTCCGAATAGACCACAAAGATCTCGGAGCCGGGTTGATACTCCCACCGGAATCGTGCGTTGGTGGTCATCGACCGGCTCGAGGTGCGGTACTGGACGAGTGACGAGATGAACATGCGCGGTGACAGCGTGAACGTCATGCGAGACCCGAGCACGTGGGAGTCCTCGTCGCCAAATGGCGTACGCACACGATTAAACGACAGGGACGGCTCGGCATAGAGTCTCGAAGAAAACGCGACCCGCCCGCGCCACGACGCCTCGGTGATCGTGCCCCCAAAAAAACCGCCGTGTGTCACTGAGAGGAACCCCGAAAGGCGCCGCGATGGCGAGAGCTCGTAATTCAGCTGCGTCTGCCGAAAGCGGTACCGGCCTGCCGGAATGTCGGCACCAAGGTTCGTCGTCTCGACCAGATGCTCAGTGGCCTCGCTGACCTCGACCGACAGCCGTTCGGTGTTGTTCAACTCAAGACGGAAGGTCCCGGTGATCGCTCGCGACTCGAGGCTGCCCGTGGTGGTGGCGTACTGGTCGAACTCGCTCTCAAAAAACACCTTGCGGACACCCGGAAGGCTGGCCGGCCGCGGGCTGAACCGGCCTTCGGCGTTGGTCCGTTTGTACGCGCGTCGACGAAGAAATCCGACGGCCGGGTCGAAGTCGTCGCCCACGTACAGGTAGTCGCCTTCCAGCGCGTAGCGATCCGAGCTGTACCCGGCGCGAGCCTGGTAGCTGGACGCGTCACGCGGCGTGACACTGCGCTCCTGGGTTCGGGCCCAGTATCCGCTGGCGCTGAACTCGGTCGTGAGGTTCAGGGCGAGGTCCGCCCCGTAGGCATAACTGGTCACGTCTTCGCCCAGTGCGGGCACGCCGCGCCTGGTGGCGATCACGCCGATGCGACTCCGGCTGAGCAGGTCGCGGCTGACGCGCAGGACAGAGTAATCCGTTGGATGCGTCTCGACGACATCGGACGTCCCGGTGCGGACATGCAGGGCCCCGACCTGGAATCCCGCACTGCGTCCCTGGAACCGGCTGCCGACCACAATCGGGACCTGTTGCCCCTCGGCAATCCCGATTCGACGACTGTAGAACAGCACCGGCGCGTTTCCGCCGAACCCACCACCACCGCCCCCACCACCGCCGCCAAAGCCGCCACCGCCGCCGGAGTTGCCGAAACTGAAGTAGTCCTGCCCCTCGAGAAAGAACTCGCGCTTCTCGGGAAAAAACACGCTGAAGCGGGTCAGGTTCACCTGCGCCTCGTCATCTTCGACTTGTGCAAAGTCGGTATTCATCGTCAGATCGACGACCACGTTCGGCGACAGCCCCCACTTGATATCGCCGCCAATGTCCCCAACCCCTCTGCCGGCAATCGGTGGATCAGCCAGCCGGTTCGTCAGGCGCGACGCCGTCGCGTAGGGTTTGACGTCCAGATTACGGAGACCCCGTGGCGGTGTCAGGCCGACGAGGGTGCCGGCCCGCGATACGCTGGTGAGGCCGCGGCGACCCAGCGACTGCGGAATCGGGGTGAGGAACGAGAACTCGTTCTTCCAGCGCACGACCCGTCTGAAGTTGATGCCCCACGTCGTGCCGTCTTCGTCGAACCGCATTGAGCGGAACGGAAAGCGGAACTCCGCAATCCAGCCACCCTCGAAGTCGGCCGTGCGTGCCTCCCAAATGCCATTCCAGTTGTTGTTGGGGGACTCGTTGCCGAGTTGCCCGTCACTCAGGCCACCCTGCGCATTGGCGTAAAAGTAGTAGCCGTTGCGCCTGTCGAAAAAAGTGTCGAACAACACCGCGAAGTGGTCGTTGTTGTAGAGATTGCGCGAGTCGCGCTGCATGTCGGTCATCACGCGACGCCCGGGCTCCGACTCCCAGTTGCGGGCCGTGATGTAGACGTGCTGATCGTCAAAAAAGACCCAGACGTCGGTGCGTTCGCTGGCTGGACGGCCTTCGAGCGGTTCCTGCTGAATGAAGTCCGAAATGTGTCGGGTGGTGTTGTAGACCTCCTCGTCGAGCCTGCCATCCAGCACGATCGGGGTGGTCAGTCGCGTCGCGCGAATCGCGGCGTCCCCGGACGCGTTGCGAGTGACCACCTCAGGCGCAGCCGGCGGCGGGGGGGGCTCAGGGCGTGACACGTCCTGCGCAGCAACCGACCCGGAGGCCAGCACGAAACCAATCAGAGCCAGGAACACTCGCATGATGACCGCCGAATTGTATCGCGGCCGGGATGAGCGACACACCAATGTGGGTGTGCTTCGGCGTACGCGGCCTGTCACCTACCGCACGATCGGACTCAGCGTCAGCTTCCACTCCACGGGGATCATCTCGGGCAGGTAGCAGACGGGGTCGTCGCAGGCCTGATACTCGATCGTCCCGCTGCCCGACCTGTGCGGCGGCACTTAAGTCACCTGAGGAGGGACCCGTGGGAATCGGACTGACGAGGCGCGCGGCGGGCCTGCGCGGGCTGACCCCGGAGACGCTGGCGGCCGCCGGCACCATCTTCACGCCACGACCCGCGTTCCAACTGACGCGGTTCGATCGCGGCCCAACCCTCCCGTCACACCGGGGACCTCTGAAGCGCGACTGACCATCGACGACATCACCACTCGCGTCCCCGTGGTGATTCGTCCGGATCCAGGCCACCAGCGCTAGAGGGGCCGTGTGGCGCGACGCAGGCGATCGTGGATAGCGGTCCAGGCCGGCTCGTCAGGAGGCAGCGTCACAAGCAAGACCTCGCACCGACTGGCGTCGGCCTCGTGCAACACCGCGTACAACGCGCGCGCGTACGCGTCGGGCTCCGAGGGCATCGGCCAGAACTGTGTCACCGGCCAACCGGGCAGGCGCGGCGCCAGCAACCCCGTACGCAGGCCCGGAAACGGCGACTCCACCAGGCCGGCCCCGATTCTGTAACACGGCGTGCGCGGCGCGTAGTGTGAGGCCAGCGCACCAGGCACCCGTGGCGCCGGGCTCGTCACTGCGTCCGTGCACGACACGTGCTCCGCAATCATCTCGAGGGTGATGGCGCCCGGCCGCAGAATGCGCGCATGGTCGGTCGTGAGATCGACGATGGTTGACTCGATGCCGACCACGCAGGGCCCATCGTCGACCACCGCCGCGATTCGTCCGGCCAGATGGGTCTGCACGTGCGCGGCAGTGGTCGCGCTGATCTGACCGAATGGATTGGCTGACGGCGCTGCGAGGCCCCGGCCGAACTCCCGGAGCACACGCTGCATCACCGGGTGCCCCGGCACACGCAGCGCCACGGTGGTCTGGCCGCCGGTCACCAGCGGCGACACCGTACTGGCCGCAGGCAGCACGAGCGTGAGCGGTCCTGGCCAGAAGGCAGATGCCAGTCGCCAGGCCGTGTCCGGCACACGGGTCACCCACTC
>Ga0255220_1000738_pt1 | contig 12633 bp, 6 predicted proteins | sample Miss_Colum_RepB__FD_188423 | JGI IMG/M metagenome (GOLD analysis project Ga0255220, IMG submission 188423) | Freshwater microbial communities from Mississippi River, Louisiana, United States - Miss_Colum_RepB_8d | ecosystem: Environmental > Aquatic > Freshwater > River | place: USA: Louisiana...
GTGCGCAAAGATCCGGGCCCCCAGTTCGGCATCCACCCGGTGCGTGGTGTGGGTGAGCACATAGGTGCGCAGCGCCGTGAGCACCACCTCGAACAGGCTGCTGATGGCCAGGCCAAGCACGATCACGTCCAGCGTGCCCAGGCCCCGGTGCACCAGCACCTTGTCGATCACCACCTGGAAGGCAAACGGCGAGATCAGGGCAAAGACCTGCAAGGCCATGCTGGCCAGCACCGTCTCGCCCAGCAAGGCCTTGTGCCGCAGCAGGGCCCCCACAAACCAGGCAGCTCCAAAGCGCTCGCTGGGCCCTGCGTGCTCGTGCGTCGCCACCGCCATCCAATGCGGCGCCAGGCGCGGCAGCAGCTGGGCCAAGGGCAGGCACTGCATGCCCGATTCGCCCGGCACCTGCAGATAGGCCTGGTCCTGCGCCACCCGGCCCAGCAAGGCAAACGAGCCATCGCGCCACTCGATCAGGGCGGGAAACACCGCGCGGCGCAAGTGGGCAGCGGTGCTGGGTCGCAGGTGCACCCGCAGGCCCATGGCCTGCAGGCTGCGCACCACCGCCTGCCGGTCAAAGCCATCCTGCGCGCTGGCGAAGTCGCGCCAGAGGGCGTCGGGATCGACCGATTGGTCAAGGTACAGGCCGATGGCGCGCACGCAATCCAGGCCCGAGGTCTGGCGCGCCGGCCGCTCGCTGGTGTCGGCTGAAGAGGGCGTGGTCACAGCGCCCCCGTGGCCGCAGCTTGACCCCGTAATTGCCCCCCAGGTGACCAAAGCCCAGCCGCGTCAGCATGCGGTGTGTGAGCGTCATCTCCTGCCCCGAGGTGATGCCCATGAAGACCTCGCTGGCCCCGCGCGTGCGGGCCCAGGCCACATAGGCCTTGACCAGACGCGGCGCCACCGAGGTGCCGCGGAATGGGCGGCGCACATACCACTGGATCAGCTGGGCTTGCAGCTCGTCGCTGAAGTAGTAGCGCTGCACGCAGGCCAGCAAGCCCCCGGCCAACTGACCATTCTGGGCCTCGGCCACCAGCAGCACATGGCTGCCCGCGTTGTGCTCGAACAGGTCGCGCAGGGTCTGCTCCACCCGGTGTGGCGCGACCGTGATGTGCCCATAGGCCAGGTCCCGCTGGTTCTCCAGTGCCATCTCGATCAAGGCCTCCCGGTCCGAGATGCGTGCCCGTCGAATCTCCATGTCAGCTCCCTTGTGTGGCGGGGGCCAGAACCAGGCTGGCATTGCTCCCGCCAAATCCAAACGCGTTCACCATGGCCAGGCCGACACCGTTGGGGGCGGGTTGCGCGGGCGTGGGCAGGCACCAGTCGGCCCATGCGGCATCGGGGCTTTGCAAATGAACCGTGGGGGCCCACCATTGGGTGGCCAACATGGCCACCGTCATGGCGCAAGCCAGCGCCCCCGAGGCCCCCAGCGTGTGGCCCAGGACCGACTTGATCGAGGCCACGGCACAAGTGGGCACCTGGCCGCCGAACACCGCCTGCAGCGCCTGCAGCTCGGTGCGGTCGCCCAGGGGCGTGCCCGTCGCATGGGCGCAGACATAGCGCAGCTGCGCGGGGGCCGTGTTCGCGTCCTGCAAGGCTAGGCGCATGGCCAGCGCCTGGCCGGCGGCCAAGGGGGCTGTCAGGTCGTGCGCATCGCAGCTGTGCCCAAACCCCAGCAGTCGCGCCAGCGGGGTTCGGGCATGAGCGCGCGCCATCCGGCCCGACATCAGCACCAGGCAGGCGGCGCCTTCGGCCAGCGCCAGGCCCTTGCGCGCTGCATCAAAGGGTCGGCAGGCGGCAGGGGCCTGCGCAGGCGTGGTGCGGGCCAGCACGCGCATGCGGGCCCAGGCCCGGCACATGCCGGGTGTGAGCATGGCGTCGCTGCCCCCGGCCACCGCCAAGTCCAAGGCACCCGCACGGATGGCGTGCAGGGCTTGGCCCAGGGCCATGGCCGACGATGCGCACGCGCTGGCCAGCGTCCAGGCCCCGCCTTGCAAGCCCAAGCGCATGGCCAACAGGGATGCCGCGGCATTGGGCATGACCATGGGCACCAGCCAGGGCGGCGTGTGGGCCTTGCCCAGGTCCGTGCCCAGGCCTGCATAGCTGTGTTCCAACAGGTGTGCGCCGGCCAGGCCCACGCCCCAGAACACCGCCATGCGCGCAGGATCCAAGGCCGGCAGCGGCTGCAGCTGTTGCGCGCAGGCCAGCGCCAGCCCCACCCCCCGGTCCAGCACCTGGCCGTTGGGGCCGTGCTGGGGCACATCCTCTTGCACCCGGCCGACCGCGCTGGGGTAGCCCTGGAGGTCGTCAAACACCAGGCCAGAATCCCCGCGCTGCAAGGCACGCAGCACCCCCGGCCAGGTGCTGCCCAGGGCGCAGACCACCCCCATGTCCACCACCACCACGTCCTGCGCAAGGCGCTCAGTGCGGACCATGGTCGCTCGCGGATGGGCTGGGGGGCACGGCAGCACGGCCATGCTTGACCGGCACCATGCACTGCGGGACCAAGGCGGCCAGCTCGCTCAGGCGCTGGGGCGGGGTCCCGCTGATCAGGCCGTCCTCGATGTGGTCCAGCACATGCGAGCCGAAGGTGTCGTCGGCGTGCAGCAGGATCTCGAGCCGGGTCAGGGAATCGGCCTGCATCTCCTCAAAGCTCGGGTCGGTGCGCAGAAGTTCCGGATCAACCTTGAAACGCTGATGCACAAAGCGCTTGAGCTCGGCATGAATCGCGTCCACGTGCATGGGTCCTCCTTAGAACGAAAAGACGGGATAGGCGGCGGCCGCCAACAAGTCTTGCAGCGCCTGCCTGCCCAACAAAGGCGGGCTGTACCAAACCAGGCCCGCGGGCATGTGGTGGCCGGTCCAGAGCTGGCCGGCCACGTCGGCAAACACGCGCAGGCGACCATCCTTGGCCAGCCAAAACGGCGAGCGGTTCTGCACCGCCACAGGAATGGCGGTCATGCGCAGCACCGGCACCCCGGCCACCTCTTCGTCCACAAAGCGGCCCTCGCCCAAGGGCAGGTTGCCGTTGCCGCTGGTGGTCACAAAGCGCATGCGACCGGCCTGCTCGGGCAATGGGCCGCTGGGGGCCTGCGTGATCGACCAGCAGACGCCCTCGTAACAGGTGCGGGGGCTGCTGCGCAATTGCGCCAGGCTGGTGAAGAAGGTGGCCACATCGTCCAGCAGGTACTGCCGGGTCAGGGCCTGGTGGCGCAGCCAGTGCATGCGGGCCGTGATGGAAAAGCGCCCCGGCACATCGGCCTGCCCAGGCACCAGATCAAACGGCAAATCCGCCAGGCTTTTCTCGAGCAGCGTCACCGCCTGTGCGTGCAAGAGATCACCCGCCTGCCATGTCAGTTGCCAGCCCTCACCCACCTGGCGCAGGCTGGCGCTGGGGGCGCTGATGGCACGGAAGCGGGCCGTGGCGGCGGCGCTGTCCGCTGGCACCTCGTAGAGCACATGCATGCCTTGCGCACCGCCGCTGGCGCGGCTGGCATCGGCGGTCCAAGAGCCCGAGATGCTGCGGTACCAGCCCACGCGCAGCCGATTGCTGTCGTCTGCCAGGCGCAGCCATTGCAAGGTCCGGGGCGTGGACCCCAGGGCATTGGCGTCCAGCAAGCCCTGGCGCCAAATGGCCTGGGCGCGCTCGGGCGGCACGGTCTGCAGGGCACGGCGGGCCAGGGCCTCGTGGCTGGCCACCACCGGGATCGCCGCCAAGGCCCCAAGCAAGCGGGTTTGGGCCTGCGCCGCACGCTCGCCATCCACCGACTCGGTGCTGCGCAAGGCCGCCACCACCTGCTCGGCGCTTCGACCGGGCAAACCACGGGCGTCAAGGGCAAACACCTCGGCGGCTTCGGTACGCAGTCGCTGCTGTGCCTGCGCAAGCATCGCGGCCAGCACGCCGCCTGTCCACTGGGCCTGCGCACGCGCTGCTTCGCTCATGTCAGACCGAAGATCCGCGTAATCGGCACGGGTGCTCGACAAGCCCGAACCCGCCAGCAGCGCTGGCACCTGGACCGTGTCCAGATCAGGGTGAGGCGCCCCCACCAGAGCAGGCAGGTCCAGCAGGGTCGTGATGGGCGACAGAACCGCGGGGCTTCGGGCTGGGCCCGTCATCCGCAACGGCAGGCCCAGCGTGTTCCGAACCGATTGGCCGGTCGACTCGTCCAGTGCATCCAGACCCACGTCGGCCAACAACGGGGCAGGTGGGCCATCCTGCAGCCAGGAAGGATCGACAAGCAAGGCAAACCGTCCGTTCGGGCCGGTGATGGTGCTCGGCTCGGCGTCCTCGCACACCCCGCTGCGGTTGCGGTCAAGGCACACCTTGGCGCCCACCAAGGGGCCGTCAAGCACGACGCCCTCCAGCACGGTGCGCGGCGCGGACGAGCCGCCCCCGCCACACGTCCACAGCAGGAGCAGGCACAGCAGCCCAACGACGAGACGCATCGTATTGCCCGATGTCATGGCCACCCCCTTCAGGCCGGGGTCAACAGGGGCTTGTCCTGCTGCAGCGCGTCGACCGCCAGCTCGGCATATTGGCTCTCCGACCAGGGCTGGGCCTCGGAGGCTTCTGCTTCGGTGGTGGCCGTGCGTCCGGCTTGGACCAAATCGGCCACAAAGCGCTGCAGCATGGCGCGGATCTGCTCGTCGCTGGCGCCCTGTTGCTGCGCGTCCCGCAGCCGCTGCTCCAGCAAGCCCTGGATATCGAGGTTGAAGGTCTTTTTCTGGGTCATGCCCTGGGGATCGGCGGCGTCGATGTAGCGGAAGGCCACATCGGCCACCTCGCCGGTGCTGCCGTCGTCACGGGTGAAGGTGGACTTGCCCAGGATGTAGACATCGCCGTCTTGGTCCATCACCTGGTCAGACCGCAGGTCGACGTTGCGGATGCGCCAGGCCTCGAGGGACTGGAACTCGCCGGGATCGCAGACCCCGTCCTGGTTGATGTCCTGCCAGACCCCAAAGCGGTGCCAGAGCGCGTCCTGGGCGCTGAGGTGGCCGTCTTGATTGCTGTCAAAGCCCGCCAGCCCCTCCAGATCGGTTCGGGCGCCCAGCAGGTAGGACAGGAACGACACCTCGTCCAGGGCCTCGATGCGGCCATCGCCGTCCTTGTCAAACACGATCAGCCCATCATCGGCAGCCGTCCACGAAAGCAGGTCCCGAACGCCATCGCCATTGATGTCAAAGAGCACCCGGGACTCGTCCAGATGGGTGTAATGGATGCCGTCCCCGTTCAGGTCAATCGCCACGGGCTTGCCGCCCCGGCTGGCCACCGAGCCCACATGTTGCGTCACAACGGTTTGAACTTGCTGGCCCCCCGCTTGATCCGAGATGGCGACGCCAAAGCTGACCACATCGCTGGAGGGGTTGCCGTAGGTGCTTTGGAAACCCAAATCCCACTGCCCCCACAAGGTCGTCTGATAGGTGCTCCACCCATTGATGACCCACTCATGGCGATAGTCCTGCTGCATCTGGATGGTCGCTTGCCCAACCCAAGGACGGTTCGCAATCCAAGCGGACAATGAGGACGCGGGTGAATCCACATCAAAGCCGTAGAGAACGGCACCAAAATTGCCCTGCATGTTCTTGGAGCTGCCGCCGGGCCATCCGGGCAAGCCTTTCAACCATGGCCGGTCGTTCTGGGCCATGACGTTCAGCTGCACCTGCCCATCGGCCCAAGCTCCCTGAGCGTCGCGGACCCGGTACTGGAAGCTGGCCAAGCCGCTGAAGTTCTGTTCCAGGCGGAGCCACACATCCTGGCCCTCGCGCCAGATCTGGGTGATGCGCCTGGCACCCGAAAACTCACCAAAACTCAGCGTGTCCCCGTCAACATCGGCGGCGCCCACCGCCGAGAGAAACTGGCTCAGTCGGATGGCCACCGACTGCGTGGGGTCCTGGTTGTGCCGCGCATCGTGCCCATCTTCCCAGACATTGAAACGCGTCAAGGCCCGCACCGTCGGGGCATCGTTGACCGCTTGAACCTGGACGCTGACGGTTTGTGAGCCGCTCGCGCCTTGCGGATCCCGCAAGGTGTACTCAAAGCTCGACCACCCATGGACATGCGGCCCAGCGCGAAACACCACCTGCCGGTTGGCCGTGTCCATCCACGCGGTGCTGCCGCCCAGGCCCCGCACCGACGCCAATTGCACGGCGTCGCCATCGGCATCGTGGGCGCCGCTTAGCAACTCGGCCCAAGGGATTCGCAAGTCGGTGTCCTCCAATGCCCGCCCCAGCACCTGCTTGGGGGCGGCCATGGGCGCGTCGTTCACCCCCGAAAACCCGATCTGCGCGGTGGCACTGGCGGTCGCGCCGCTCGGGTCGCTCACCACCACCTGGAAGCTGGCCCAGCCATGCTGGGACTGGTTGAAATCTCTGTTCGGGATGAACACCACCTGCCCACCCTGAAGGCGCACCTGTCCGCCCACCGCGTTGCCCACACTGCGCACGCTCAGGGCATCCCCGTCGATGTCGCTGAAATGGCGCAACAACTCGGCAAACGTCAGCCATTTGTCGGTGTCCTCGGTGCCCGCGCTGGTGACCATGCTGGGGGCCAGGGCCTGGGGCGCATCGTTGACCGCCTGCACCTCCAGCGTGACCGTGTTGGTGCTGCTGGCCCCGGCCAGGTCGCTCAGGGTGTAGCGCAACACGACCTGACCGTTCATGTGGGCTTGCGGCGTGAACACCACATGGCCCGCTGGGCTCAGCACCACGCGGCCCTTGGTAGCGCTGCCGGCATCGAGCGAGACCGCACTGACCCGCAGCACATCCCCGTTGGTGCGCACATCGGGGTCCACCAGCTCGGCATTGGCGATCAGGCTTTGGGCCGTGAGGGTACGGGCCTCGTCCTCCTGACTGCTCATTCGATGGGCCATCGCAATCGGGGCGTCGTTGACCGCGCGCACGGTCACCTGGGCCAGGGCCTCCACACTGGCGCCCTGGTCATCGCTGACCCAGTAGGAAAACCGGGCCTGACCATTGAAATGTGGCGCAGGCCTGAACACAAGCTGCCCGTTGGCGCTCAGGGTCACCGTGCCATTCACCGCTTGCCCCACCTGGCTCAGGCGCAAAGTCTGGCCATTGGTGGCCACGTCCACATCGCTGACGGTGGCCAGCAGGGCGGCGCTGCCCAAGGTCAAGGTGCCGTCCTCGTCCATGGTCTGCATGGGCAGGGGTTGCACCACGACCGGCGCATCGTTGACCGCCGCCATCTGGAAATCGGCCGTTTTCTGGCGGATGCTGCCATCGGCCTGGCGCACCTGGTACTGCACCTGGGCGGGCCCGTTGTAGTGGGGCGTGGGCACAAAGATCAGCGATCCCTGCGCATCCAGCACCGCGGTGCCGTTGGTGGCCGACAGCACCGATGTGATGGTCTGGGTCGAGGCCAAGCGCACTGCGGTGTCTTCGCTGGCCTGATCGGTGCCCGGCAGGATCGAGGCCGCTGCGGCGTTCTCGGTCGAGACCGCCACCGTGATGGGCACGACCACGGCACTGCCCTGGCGATCGACGACCTGCAGTTGCAGCACCGCATCCCCCAGGGCCGCGGCCTTGAACAGCAACGAACCGTCTTGTTGGAGCCAGGCCTGTCCGGCGCTGACCGACACCACCTGCTGAATGCGCAGCGCATCGCCATAAGGCAAGTCGGCGTCCCGCACATGGGCTTGCCAGCTGTCGGTTTCGATGCGCAGCAGGCGGTCTGGGCGCGCGGCGATCTTGCTCGACAGACCCGATGCCACCGGTGCATCGTTCACCCCCACCACCGTGACCGTCGCCAAGGCCGTGGCGGTGGCGCCCGCCGCATCGCTGACCGTGTACGCAAACTGGGCTTCACCCTGCACATCGGCATCAGGCTGGAAGATGATGCGACCTTGTTGCAGACGCACCGTGCCCCGGCTGGCCGGCCCCACAGCTGTCACACTCAGGCGCTCATCGGGGTCGCCCGCCAGGTCCGCATCGGTGTCATTGACCCACAACTGGGCGCCGCTCAGGGTGAGCGTCTGGTCCTCGCCCACACTGAAGGCGTCGGCTTGCGCCACCGGTGCATCGTTCACACTGGCCACGTTGAGCCACACCATGGCGGTGCTGGTCTGGCCCTGGGCATTGCGGGCGCTGTAGGTGAAAAAAGCGGTGCCGCTTTGCTGGGCCATGGGCGTGAACACCACATCGCCCGAGGCCTCCAGGCGCACCGTCCCGCGGCGGGCGTCCTGCACACTCGACAGGGTCACGCCGCTCAGGCCTGCCAGCAAATCGGTGGCGCGGATCCGAACGGCCACATCCTCCTGCGCCTGCAGCACATGGTGGTCCAGATCCGGCCCGGCGTCGGGGTTGCGGGCCACCTGGGCAAAGAATGCCCGCAGTGCCGCCTTGACCTCGGTGGCGTTGGGCGCCTGGTCGATGGTGAAGATGTCGCGCGCATCGGCCAGCACCGGCGACAGCGGCCCCGCTTGACCGCCCCCGCCCAGGCCCAGCAAGTCAGCAGGGTTGAGCAGGTCCACGCCGTAGCGCTCGGCCAGGCTGGTCAGGCGTTGGCGCTCGTCGGCACTGAGCGCATCGTTCGGGCGCACCAAGCGCAGGATCTCGCTCAGGTCCTGCGCCGCATCGCTTGTCAGCAGGGCGTGCGCGGCCTCCCCTTCCCGATGCACGGTGTACGTGCCAGCCAGCACCGCCCCTTGCGCATCGGTCGCGGCCGAGACCGACACGCCCCGCACATCCGCCGACAGTTGCAGGGTTTGCAAGGCCAAGGTCTGGCCATCGACAAACGTCACCGCACCGGTGCTGAGTTGGATGCTCTGCACCCCCAAGGTGGAGAGGTCGTTGACCTCCCCCACGCCTGCGCGGGCATCGCCGTTGAGGTCGAGCCAGAGTTTGAACCTGGCAAACAGCGGGTCCAGGGCCGACAAGCGGCCGTCCCGGTTGGCGTCGAAATAGGCCAGGCGCTGCAGGCCCAATCGTTCGGCCGCGTCGCTCAGTTCGGCGCCGCTCAGCAACTCGTGGGCCGAGCCCAAGCGCCCATCCCCATCGCGATCGATCCCCAGGATGGCGTCCTGTGCGCCCACCCATTGGGTCAGCTCCAGATAGCCGTCGTTGTCCACGTCCAGGCGCGCCACCCCCTGGCTGGCATCGGCTTTCAGGCTCTCCAGGTCCAGACCGGCGGCCGCCTGGGCGCGGCGCGTGATGCCATTGCCGTTCATGTCCAGCGCCAACACAGTGTAGGTCTGCTGACCGCTGCGCGCCTGGGCATCGGCTTGCGCCTGGCTCAACAGGCTGTCGCCTTCCTTGGGGCCGCTCAGGCGGTCGACAAACTGGCCCTCGGTTTCGCTGGCCAGGGGGTCACGGGCCGCCCGCTTGGCCTCCATTTGCGCCCACACCAAAGCATCGACCAGGGCCTCGGCATGCGCCGCCACCGCCTTGAACTGGGTTGACAAGTCCTGCCAGGCCGAGGCCACCAACTGCCGCGCGCCCGAGACCGGATCGTTGAAACCCATTGAAAAAAAGAAATTGTTCACGCCGTTGCCATCAAAGCTCGGGTAGCCGTGCACGCTGAGCGTGGGCAGCCGATCGAGCACCAGATGCTGGCCCGTCTGCGCCGCCTCGGTCTGCAATTGGTCGATCAGCTCACGCACCCGATCGCTCAAGACCTGCGCGCCCATCGCCCAGTTCTGCTGATCGGTGGCCTTGCCCGCATCGCCCAGCACCTGGCCCGACAGGCTGCGTGTCTGGTAAATCTGTCCTTCGGCGTCCTTGAAGAGCAGGCCCAGCTGCCCATTGCCCAGTAGCCCCACCTCGACCGATCCTGCGGGCGGCGGATCGGGGTATTCGACCGTTTCGCCAAACAGATCGCCAAACAGGATCGAGGCAATCGCCACGGCAATCATGGCCTGCGGGCCGAAGGCCGCCGATGCCTCCAGCAAGCCCAGCGAGACCGCGCCATTGGTGATCGACATGAAGCTGCTGGCGATCGCAAACGGATTGCCACTTTTGAGGGTGCTGTCCAGATGGGCCAGGGCCAGCGCGGCGTTGGCCATGTTCAGGGGCGTCACCCCGGACGAGGCGTCCAGAAAGCCCTGGCCGTTGTTGAAGGCCGCATAGGTCTGGTTGGCGCTGAGGACCAGGCGCGCGGTGGCCACAAAGGCCTGGGCATCGGTGCGGGCCTCGGCAAAGGAATCCAGGGCACCGATCAGGCCCATGACCGCCCCCACCTGGGGCGAAAACACCAGCGGCTGATCGGCCGCCACCCGCGCCTCGTTGACCAGCCGCGTCAGGGCCGACACCGTGCCCAAGAGGTTCTGGTGCCGGATTGCGTCAAAGAGCGCCACGCCCGCCTCCATGGCGTTGAGCTGTGCGGCGTCCCGGCGCGCCTGTGGGTCGGCGTAGGTCTGTTGCGCCAACACCTGCTGCTCGCTGTCGTACACGGTCTCGGTCACCGCCCCGCTGTCCCCGTCCTCGAGGGTTTCGATGGAGCTGCCGTTCTCAAACACCTGGATCTGACCGACATCGTGGTCGTGCGTCCACATGATCCGTGTGGCGGTGATGGGCGCCTCCAAACTTGGCTGCGTGCCCGTGACGTCCAGCGTCACCGCACCGGCCACATCCGTGTGCACTTCCCGCACGGTGTAGGCCACATCGTTGGCCACCCGGCTGTACACGGTGGTGCCGCCTGCACCGTCCGGCACGACCATGTGGTACTCGCCCGTGACGGGGTGGTGGTTGATGCTGACACCCCCCGCATAGTGAAGGGTGATCGAGCCATCCCGCATCCGTTCAGGCAAATAGATGGTGGTGCCCACCGGAATGCGGTTCACATCGGTCAGTTGCGGATTGCTGGCCAGCACGGCCGCATAAAAGGCCTGCGCATCGGCAAAGCCATTGGCCTGGAGGCGTTGCCAGACCCACAGATCAGACAGCGTGCCCCCCTGGGTGATGATGGCGCTGTGAATGTCTGGTCCGTTCAGGATGTAGGCGCTGCTGTTGCGACTTTGCCCAAGGCCGATCGGTTCGTGTACCGCGCTGTCCAGCGACGACGCACCGTTGAGGGCCGGCACGTCGCTGGCAGGGGTGCGGTCGGACGGATCGAATTTTTTGATGCCGCCGTAGATCTGCCGCAGCACCGCAGCAAAGTCGTCTTGCGTGGGCGTGCCGCGAAATGGCTGAACCTGGTTGGGCGATAGGAAAGCAAACTCTGGTCCCAGCATGCCGGGATACGAGGACGCCAGGGATGCGATCCCCCCCATGCCAAGCCGGGGATACAGGTCCAGCCCCTGGATGCCCATGGCCCGCAGCACATCGCGCGCAAAGCCGGTGCACTGGTAGCCATCGGCAAACACCAGATTGCTTTTGTCGGGCGCACCCAGCAACTGGTACATGCCCGGATCATTGGCCACCCGCGCCACAAACTGCAGCCCGTTCATGACCTGCTGCGCGCTGGCGTCGAAGGTGATGCTGCGGTCGTAGGGGTGGGCTGCGAAAGAAATCAATTGGCCATCAGACGAAAGAATCTTGTCTGAATAGGCATCGTTGCGAACCGTCCCCAGCCCTGAAACACCTCGTACTTGTGGGTAATACCCCACGGTGAGTGGTTTGTGCAGACCCTGACCGCTGATGGTGACAAACGCGTGAGGTATGGCAGTGCCACTCACCAACGAGTTGGCAATCTTGATCGTGACCTGATAACCAGCGCTCATTGCTCAATCTCCCTTTTGCTTGTGAATCCAATGTCCTTCAAGGTTTGGTGGTATTGCACATGCACCGAGACCACGGGACGCCCTTTTGCATCTGTCCAACGTCGAATCACATTGGCCGACCCTGCTGGTTCGGTATGAAGGCCGGTAAGCACCATCCAGCCAAGGCACTCAGGGCTTCTATCAATACCGCTGGTCAATCCAATGATTTCTGTTTCAATTACCCGGTCACTCAAGAACAACACATCCGTGATTCGCGATTGACTGCCGGGCACATGAAAATGTCTGCCGTTGAAGCCCACCCGGTCTTTGCATGGCGCCGGCACTCTGTCGGCAAACGGAGAGTGATTCAAGGAAGAGCCACCGGTGTGGATCCCCCATTCCGACAAAAAAATCATCACCGGATACACCAGCAACGCCACAACCATCAGCCACCGGGTCCAGCGCCACACCTGACGCACGCTCAGCGTGAAGGTCTTGTCCAAGATCCGGTTCATGGCCGCCTCCAATGGGTGGATGGCGGAACGGTCTGGGGGGTATGGGTCATGGCATCGTCCTCCGCTGTGCACCGCGTCGGTCGTGCGCGGTCTTTGCGAATCAATGCTAGGGACTTGCAGCGTCAAATGGGAACACATCGTGCTGGCCGCACGCAGATTCCCTGTCCATGACGTGGCAAGTTGCGCCCTGCGCCGGTCGCACGGCCATTCAAGCGCCGCGCGATCAGCCAAGGCCCAAGGCCGCACCCCACCAGCGAACAGCCCAAGGCACGGCGCCCACCCACATCACACGCCGCCCAAGCCCGGTGATATGATGACCGTCATATGACGACCCTCATCTCCAAAGCCCAGCAGCGCAAGGCCGACAGCCATGCGCGCATCGTCGACGTGGCGGCCAAGGCCATTCGGCGGGCGGGCTATCGTGGGGTGGGGGTGGCCGACATCATGCTGGAAGCGGGCCTCACGCATGG
>Ga0255220_1000740_pt1 | contig 12615 bp, 11 predicted proteins | sample Miss_Colum_RepB__FD_188423 | JGI IMG/M metagenome (GOLD analysis project Ga0255220, IMG submission 188423) | Freshwater microbial communities from Mississippi River, Louisiana, United States - Miss_Colum_RepB_8d | ecosystem: Environmental > Aquatic > Freshwater > River | place: USA: Louisiana...
GGTTGCCCGCGACGCCGGGCGCTGGACTTCACCTGGGACGCCTGGCGGCGGCGCGTCGCGGCGCAGCTCGACCGCTGGCTTTCTTCGCCCCGACCGCGCGGCGCGCGGGCAGCTCGGCGCGCAGCAGCTGCTCGAAATAGGCGATGGTGCGGCGCAGGCCCGCCTCGAGCTGGATGCGCGGCTCCCAGCCGATCGTCTTGCGCGCGAAGGAGATGTCGGGCTTGCGCTGCATCGGGTCGTCCGCGGGCAGCGGCTTGCGCACCATCTTCGACTTCGAGCCGGTGAGCTCGATCACCTTCTCCGCCAGCTCGCGGATGGTGAACTCGCCCGGGTTGCCGAGGTTCATCGGCCCGGTCACCTCGTCGGGCGTGTCCATCAGCCGCACGAAGCCCTCGACCAGGTCGTCGGCGTAGCAGAACGAGCGCGTCTGCTGGCCGTCGCCGTAGATCGTGATCGGCTCGCCCTTCAGCGCCTGGACGACGAAGTTGGACACCACGCGCCCGTCGTTGGGATGCATGCGCGGGCCGTAGGTGTTGAAGATGCGCGCCACCTTGATGCGCAGCTTGTGCTGGCGGTGGTAGTCGAAGAACAGCGTCTCGGCGCAGCGCTTGCCCTCGTCGTAGCAGGCGCGCGGGCCGATCGGGTTGACCGCGCCGCGATAGCTCTCCGGCTGCGGATGGATCTCCGGGTCGCCATAGACCTCGGAGGTGGAGGCCTGGAAGATCTTCGCCTTCACCCGCTTGGCGAGGCCCAGCATGTTGATCGCGCCGTGCACCGAGGTCTTGGTCGTCTGCACGGGGTCGAACTGGTAGTGGATCGGCGAGGCCGGGCAGGCGAGGTTGTAGATCTCGTCGACCTCGACGAAGAGCGGCATCGTGACGTCGTGGCGCATCAGCTCGAAGCGCCGGTCGTCGAGCAGGTGCGCGACGTTCTGGCGCCGGCCGGTGAAGTAGTTGTCGACGCAGAGCACCTCGTGCCCGTCCGCCAGCAGCCGCTCGCAGAGATGCGAGCCGAGGAAGCCGGCGCCGCCGGTGACGAGGATGCGTTTCGCGAGTGCCATGGGGCCTGTGCTCCGGGGTTTGGCCGCCCGGCCTCGAGCCGGGGCGGCGGAGATAAATCCCGGGGCCACCGGGACGTCAAGCGCGCGCCCGCGCGCCGGTCAGGGCGTGGTGCGCAGGAATTCGACCCGCTCGCCCTCGACGGCCAGCGCCGTGAGCACGCCGGTGGCGTAGGCACCGGTGTCGATGGCGATGCGGTTGGGGTGGATCTCGGGCTCCTCGACGATGCTGTGGCCGTGGACAACGACGCAGCCATGGTCGCTATTCGAGGACAGGAAGGGCCGCCGGATCCAGAGCAGGTCGTCCTCGACCTGGTCCCCGGGCGCGACGCCCGGCCTGATCCCGGCATGGACGAAGAGGTAGTCGCCCTCGCGGTGCATGCGGCGCAGGCCGCGCAGGAAGGCGAGATGGGCGGCGGGCAGCGCCGCGCGCAGCTCGTCGCGCGCGCGCAGGACGTCGCCGGCCGGAGCCCCGCGCAATCCATGCGCGCCCTCGACGCCGTAGCTCGCCAGCGTCGCGGCGCCGCCATTGGCGAGCCAGGGCCCGGCCTCGCCGGGGTCGTCGAGGAAGGCCAGCATCAGCCATTCATGGTTGCCGGCGAGGCAGACGCGCTCCAGGCCGTCGGGCGGCGGCGCGCAGAGATGCTCGAGGACCTCGCGCGATGCCGGGCCGCGGTCGACATAGTCGCCGAGCAGCACGACGACCCGGCGCGCGGCCGCGCGGCGCGCCGCGTCGGCGCGCACCAGCCCCTCGAGCTCGCGCAGCTTGTCCGCCCGGCCATGCACGTCGCCGATCGCGTAGGCGACGACGCCGTCGGGGGCGCGCGGCCGGGCGCGCGGCGCCCCGCGCAGGGCCGCGGCGAGGCGGGCGAGCGGCATCGCGCGCCGGCTCAGGCCGCGAAGCGCGTGCGGCCGCCGCGGTTCTCGATGATGTTGACGAGCGCCGCCACGACCCTGCGGTCGACCAGGCGGCCGGCGTCCTTCTGCACGACCGCCATCGCCTCGTCGATGTCCGCGGCGCTGCGATGCGCGCGCGCGCTGGTCATCGCGACGAAGGCGTTGGCCACCGCGATGATGCGCGCGGGCATCAGGATCGCCTCGCCGGCCAGGCCCTGCGGCCCCGTGCCGTCCCAGCGCTCCTGCGCCTGGCGCAGCGTGTCGACGACCGGGCCGCCGAAGTCGATGTTGGCGAGCATGTCGATGCCCTGGCGCAGCGCCTCGCGCACCTGGGCGTGCTCCTCGTCGCTGAGCCTGCCGGTCTTGGTCAGCAGCGCCTCCGGCACCATCGCCTTGCCGAGGTTCATCAGCCGCCCCGCGGTCTCCGTCGCCTCGACCAGCTGGTCGGGCAGGTCGAGCTCGGTCGCGACCTCGCGCGCGATCGCGGCGACGCGCTTGGAGTGGTTGGCGGCGTAGGGATCGCGGCGGTCGACCAGGCGCACGAGCACCTCGACCAGCTCCTGGAGGTTGCGCGCGCGCGTCTCGCGCTCGACGACCGCCTCGGTGATGTCCTCCTCGACGACGAGCATCGACACCGAGTCGTCGTCGTTCTTCACCGGGACGTACTCGGCGTTGATGACCTGGAGCCTGCCATCGGTCTCCGTGCGCTCGACCACGCCATGCGCCTTGCGCTTCTGCAGCGTGGTCCTGAGCGCGTCCTCGTAGCGCCGCGCGCCCGCCGGGCCGAAGACCGCGCCGAGGCGCTTGCCCTCGAGCGCGCCGCCCTCCTCGCCCAGGTCCTCGGCGAGGCGGCGATTGGCGAAGCTCACGCGGCCGCCCTCGGCGACGATGAAGATGCGCGCCAGCTGGCTGTCGGTGACGAGGCGCAGCAGGACGCTCTGCGCCTCGAAGCGCCGCGCCATGTCCTGCGCGACCTGCGCGGCGGCGGTGGCGCGGCGCGACGCGCCGTGGCGCCACACCGCGACGAGGCCGGCGGCGAGCGCGCCGGTGCCCAGGATGAGCAGGGTCAGGAGCTGGCGCAGGCGCGAGTCGGATTCGCCGAGCGCCTCGGCGCGCGCGACCTTGAGCGCGACCGTCCAGTCCGCCATGCCGGCGACGAGCTGCGAGGCCACGACGACCTCCCGGTCGGCGACGTCGCGCAGGATGGCGAAGCCGGTGCCGGACTGGACCGCGAAGACCTCCGCGACGTCGGCGGGCTGCATGGCGATGCGGCGCTCGAACGGGCGGGTGCCGTCGCGCATCGGCGACATCACCTCGACGGCCGCGCCGACGCGGCGCAGCAGCAGCGTCTCGGCGCTGCGCTCGGCCATGCGCGGGCGGTCGAGCAGCTGGAAGAGCTCGGGCTCGACGTCGCGCAGCCCGAAGAGCACGCCGACGGGCGGTGCGCCGGTCTCCCCCTGGATCGCCGCCACGGGCGCCGCGGCGACGAAGAGCGCGCGGCCGCCGGGCCCCGGCACCATGTCGCAGACCGGTCCCTTGAGCGCCGCCTCGGCGAGCGCCAGCAGCCGGCCCTCGAGGGCCGGCGGCTCGGCCGTCGAGAGCAGCGGTCGCAGGCTCGCGTCGAGCACGGTGAAGCCGATCCCGGCGGTCGCGCCGCGCTGCAGGTTGGCGTTCACGGCCGCGCCGGTGCGCGGCGCCACGTAGCCGAGCCGGTCCGCGGCCACCGCGAGGAGGCTTCGCACATAGGTGACCTGCGACGCCTCGTCGGTCACCTGGCCGCGATCGCCGCCGACCATGGCGAGTTCGGTGAGGAAGAGCTGGATGGTCTGGTTGTCGGCCAGGCCCTTGGCGGCCTCGCCCTGGCGCATCGCCCAGTCGCCCACGGCGCTGGCGCGCGCGTCCGCGGCCGAGCCGAGCCGCAGCGCGAGGCTGCGCTGGTCGCGCTCGCGCTCGACGGCGACGATCCTGAACGCGCCGAACATGCCCGCGGCGAGGATGGCCACGACCAGGGCCGCGGCCACCAGGATCCAGCGGTCTGCGCGCCCGGCCGGCGCCGCGGGGACTGCCCCGGCTGATCTTTCTTCGCTCATCTGGTCAACCCTCGGGGGGATATTCGCCCGCCCGGCGATGCAAGGGAAGGACGGCGAGGCCCTCGCCGTTGTCGGGTCGATGGACAGGCCCCGCGACACGCGGCTCGCCCCCGGCCGGGCCGGCGGGCTCCCGCGCGCCGGCGCCGCGAGGCCATGGCGCCGCGCGGCCGGTCGCGCTAGTTCTCTGCACCCGCGCCGGGCGGGACTTCCGCGCCCGGCCATCGCCAACGCCGCAAGCCGGACCCGCATGGCCCGCCGCCTCGTCGCCGCCGACCTCGTCACCCTCGCGACCGGCGTGGTGCGCGCCCTCGATCCGCTCGCCGTGGCGGTCGCCGCCTGGATCGCCTACTGGGCGCGCCACGGGACCTGGGTGCTGCCCGACCTCTACGTCATCGCCGTCTCGGTGGCCTGCGTGCTGGTGCTCAACGTCATGCACCTCGCCCGCGTCTACGACTTCGAGACGCTCTCGCGCCCGGCGCTGCAGGTCGGCCGCCTCGCCATGGCCTGGGCGGTCGTGGTCCTGACGCTGATCGCCCTCGCCTACTTCACCCAGACCTCGCTGGCGTTCAGCCGCGCCTTCGTCCTCGGCTGGATCGCGATCAGCTTCGGCCTGCTCCTCGTGGTGCGCGTCCTGTTCCTGCTGCGCATCGACACCTGGCGGCGCGACGGCAGGCTGTCGCTCGACGTCGCGCTGATCGGCTCGGGCGCGCTCTGCGCGCGGCTGATCCGCCACCTGCACGAGCAGGGGGGCGGGCGCTACCGGATCGCCGGCGTCTTCGACGACGCCCCCGTCGACGGCGCCACCTCGGTGGAGGGCTACCCGGTCGTCGGCACGATCGACGACCTCGTGCGCCTCGCGCAGGTGCGGACCTTCGACGAGGTGGTGGTCGCCGGCCCCCATGCCGGGCACGAGCTCGTCGCCGTGATCAAGAAGCTCAAGGCCGTGCCGGTGAACGTCAAGGTCTGCCCCGACCATGTCGGCTGGGCGCTGCCCACCGTCGGCTTCCACATGCTCGGCGGCATACCGATGCTGGCGGCGCTGGAGCGGCCGCTCTCCGGCTGGTCGCTGGTCGTGAAGGCGATCGAGGACCGCGTGCTCGCGACGATCGCGCTGGTGGCCTTCTCGCCGCTGCTCGCGGCGATCGCGCTGGCGATCCGCATCGACAGCCCCGGGCCGGTGCTGTTCCGCCAGAAGCGCTACGGCTTCGCGAACAACGAGTTCACGGTGTTCAAGTTCCGCACCATGCGCCACCGCCCCGTCGAGGAAGCGGGCGTGCCGCAGGCCACGCGCAACGACCCGCGCATCACGCGGCTGGGCGCCTTCCTGCGCCGCACCAGCCTCGACGAGCTGCCGCAGCTGCTGAACGTCCTGAAGGGCGACATGTCGCTGGTCGGGCCGCGGCCGCATGCCGTCGCCCACAACGTGCAGTTCGCGCAGGTGATCGACGACTACCTCAGCCGCCACCGCGTCAAGCCGGGCATCACCGGCTGGGCGCAGATCAACGGGCTGCGCGGGGAGACCGACACGCCCGAGAAGATGCGCGCGCGCGTCGAGCACGACCTGCACTACATCGACAACTGGTCGCTGCTCCTCGACCTGAAGATCCTGCTGCTGACGCCGTTCCGCGGCTTCATCAACAAGAACGCCTACTGAGGCGCGCCCGGCGGGCCGACGCCTCGGGACCGCGCGCGCTCAGGACTGCTCGCGGGGGGCGTGCTTGGCGAGGATCCGCTGCAGCGTGCGGCGATGCATGTTCAGGCGGCGCGCGGTCTCGGAGACGTTGCGCTCGCACTGCTCGAACACGCGCTGGATGTGCTCCCAGCGCACGCGGTCGGCCGGCATCGGGTGGTCGGGGGGCGGCGGCAGGCCGCGGTCCCCGCCGCGCAGCGCCGCGTCGACGGCGTCCGCCTCGCAGGGCTTGGGCAGGTAGTCGATCGCGCCGGTCTTCATCGCCGCGACCGCGGTCGCGATGTTGCCGTAGCCGGTCAGGATGACCATGCGCGCGGACGGCGCCACCTTGCGCATCTCGGTGACGAGGTCGAGCCCGTTCCCGTCGCCGAGCCTGAGGTCGACGACCGCGAAGCGCGGCGGCTGCAGCGCCGCCATCTCCAGCCCCTCGCGGAAGCTGCCGGCGAGCCGCACGGCGTAGCCGCGCTTCTCCATCGCGCGACCGAGCCTGCCGCGGAAGGGCTCGTCGTCGTCGATGATCATGAGGTCGTCGGTCCTCGGCGTCTCCATGCTCATGCCTCGTCCTCCCCTTCCTTCACCAGCCGCGCACGCGGCCAGCGGATGCGCACGCGCGCCCCGCCATCGGCACGATTGCCGAAGTCGAGGACCGCGCCGGAACGCTCGAGCAGCGTGATGGCGATGAAGATCCCGAGGCCCATGTGGGTGCCGTCCTTCGCCCGCGTCGAAAGATAGGGTTCCCCGAGGTGGTCGAGGATCGCGGAAGGAAAGCCTGGGCCGTCATCGACGATCGTCATCTCCAGCGCATCAGGCATGGCCGTCATCCGGACATCCACCCTCGAGCGCGCGAATTGGATGGCATTCTGCAGCACGTTCGCAAGCCCGTGCAGCACCTCGGGCGTGCCCGGAAGGACAGGCATCCTCTCCCCGAAGGACGCGATCGCGACCTCGACGCCGGGGCGCCGATAGCGCTGGACCACCGATTCCACAAGGGCTGCCGGCGTCATGCGCTCGAGCGGCGCATGCGCGTCCTCGGGGTCGGTGCGGGCCGAGAGCTGCTTCAGTATGTCGCGGCACCGCGCGACCTCGCGGGCGAGCAGCGCGACGTCCTCGGCCAGCGGATCGTCGGGCGTGACCTCGGTGGAGAGCTCGTTCGCGACGAGGTGGATGGTGCCGAGCGGCGTGCCGAGCTCGTGCGCGGTCGCCGCGGCCAGCGCGCCGACCGCCGCCAGGCGCTGCTCGCGCGCCAGCGCGTCCTGCGTGGCCGACAGGGCCAGCGTCGCGCGCCGCGTCTCCGCCGCGATCCAGCCCGTGTAGACGGCGAAGAAGATGCTGCCGATCACGAGCGCGGCCCAGGTCCCGAACAGGTGGCCGCCATGGAAGTCGATCGCGGCTCCATCCCAGGCGAGCGGCACGGCGCGCAGCGCCAGCAGGCTGGCCGCCGCCACGGCGAGGAGGCAGAGCCCGGCGGTATGGACGCGCGAGAGCACCGTCGCGGCGACGCAGACCGGCGCGAGGAGCATCAGGGCGAAGGGGTTGTCGAGGCCGCCGGTGAAGTAGAGCAGCACCGCGAGCTGCAGCGTGTCCCAGGCCAGCAGCACCGTCGTCGCGCCCTCGTTGAGGCGCGGGATCGGCCGCCACAGCGACAGGGCGAGGTTCAGCACGGCCGAGGCGCCGATCGCCGTCAGCAGCGGCGCGAGCGGCAGGTCGAGGCCGAGCCCGGCCTCCGTGGCGACGACGCCGGCGAGCTGGCCGGCGATCGCGATCCAGCGCACGAGGATCAGCGTCCTGAGGCGGACGCCGCCCACGGTGGCGAGCTCGAAAGGGCGCGAATGCGGCATCGCGGTCGGCTCCGGCCTTGGACTCGCCACGCAGCGAGCCGCCGCACTATAAACCGCGGGAGGTATTGATGTTGCCACAATCCATGGACGACGCACGGTCCTCGCCCGCGATCGAGGTCTCCGGCCTGCGCAAGGCCTTCGCGCGCGCGATCGCCGTCGACGGCATCGACTTCGTCCTCCCGCGGGGGGCGGTCCTCGGCCTGCTCGGGGGCAACGGGGCCGGCAAGACCACGACCATCGGCATGCTGCTCGGCCTGGTCCTGCCGACCGGGGGCCGGATCCGCGTCATGGGCGAGGACATGGTCCGGCACCGGCACCGCGTGCTGCCGCGGATGAACTTCTCCTCGCCCTATGTCGACTTCCCGGCGCGGCTGACGGTGCGCGAGAACCTGCGCGTCTTCGCCGCGCTCTATGGCGTGCGCGACGCGGGCGACCGGATCGCCGCGCTCGCCTCCGACCTCCACCTGCGCCGCTTCCTCGACCAGCGCGCGGGCTCGCTCTCCGCCGGGCAGAAGACGCGCATGGCGCTCGCAAAGGCGCTGGTGAACGAGCCCGAGCTGCTGCTGCTCGACGAGCCGACCGCGAGCCTCGACCCCGACACCGGCGACTGGATCCGCGCCTATCTCGAGGCCTACAGGCGGCGCGCCGGCGCCGCGATCCTGCTCGCCTCGCACAACATGGCCGAGGTCGAGCGGCTCTGCGACGAAGTGCTGATGATGCGCGAGGGCCGCATCGTCGACCGCGGCACGCCCGCGGCGCTGCGCGCGCGCTTCGGCCGCGAGAGCATGGAGCAGGTCTTCCTCGACGTCGCGCGCGCCGGCCGCGACGCCGACGCGCCGGGCGCCGCGCCATGAGCGGCACCGCGCGGCGCGTGGGCGCCATCATGCTGCGCCACTTCTTCCTGTGGCGCGGCTCCTGGACCCGGCTCTTCGACCTCGTCTACTGGCCCGTCCTTCAGGTCATGATCTGGGGCTTCATGACGGAGTTCCTGGCCGGCAAGTCGTCCTGGGTCGCGCAGGCGGGCGGCGTCTTCATCGGCGCGGTGCTGCTCTGGGACGTGCTGGTGCGCGGGCAGTTCGGCATGACGCTGTCGATGCTCGAGGAGATGTGGTCGCGCAACCTCGCCAACCTCTTCGTGAGCCCGCTGCGCCCGTGGGAGTTCGCGGTCGCGCTCATGAGCCTGTCGATCCTGCGCTCGCTGATCGGCGTCGTCCCGGCGGCGCTGCTCGCCATCCCGCTCTTCGGCTACTCGGTGTTCGGGCTCGGCCTGCCGCTGCTCGCCTTCTGGTCGCTGCTGCTGGTCTTCGGCTGGGCCATCGGCCTCGCGCTGTGCGGGCTGCTGCTGCGCTTCGGCCTCGCGGCGGAGAGCTACGCCTGGGCCTCGGTCTTCCTGCTCGCCCCGTTCAGCGGCGTCTACTACCCGGTCGCGACGCTGCCGGGCTGGCTGCAGCCGCTGGCCTGGTGCCTGCCGACCACGCATGTCTTCGAGGGCATGCGCGCGGCGATGGTCGACGGCACCTTCCGCTGGGAGCTGATGCTGGGGGCGCTGGCGCTCGACCTCGCCTGCATCGCGGCGGGCTTCGCCATCTTCCTCGGCGCGGTCGCGAGCGCGCGGCGCCGCGGCAGCCTGCTCAGCACCGGCGAATGAGGGCGCGGGCTCAGGCCGGCCCGCTCACCCCGGCCTCGTCGAAGCTCGCCATGCCGGCGTGGCATTCCACCGCCGCGCGCACCACGCCCACGGCCAGCGCCGCGCCCGAGGCCTCGCCCAGGCGCATGCCGAGGTCGAGGATCGGCCGCATCCCGATCGCCGCGCAGAGCCGCGCATGCGCGGGCTCCGCCGAGAGATGCGCGACCTGGCAATGGTCGAGCAGGCCCGGATCGACGCGCAGCAGCGCGGCCGCGGCGGCGGTCGCGGCGAAGCCGTCGAGCAGCACGGGCACGCGCGCGAAGCGCGCGGCGACCACCGCGCCGGCGATGGCGGCGAACTCGAAGCCGCCGAGCCGGCGCAGCAGCTCGAGGCCGTCGCCGGCGCCCGCGTGCAGCGCCGCGCCCGCGGCCACCGCCTCGCGCTTGCGCGCCAGGCGGTCGCCCGCGACGCCCGTGCCGGGCCCGGTCCAGTCGGCGGCGTCGCCGCCGAACAGCGCGAGGCAGAGCGCGGACGCGGCGGTCGTGTTGGCGATGCCCATCTCGCCGAGCGCGACCAGGTCGATGCCCTGCTCCACCGCCATCATCCCGTAGGCCATGGCGCGCGCGCATTCGGCGTCGTCCATCGCGGGGCCGGAGACGAAGTCCGCCGTGGGCGCCTCGAGCGACAGCTCGTAGACCCGCAGGTCGGCGTCGACGCTGCGGCAGATCTGGTTCACCGCGGCGCCGCCCGAGACGAAGTTCGCGACCATCTGGCGCGTCACCTCGGCCGGGTAGGCGGAGACGCCGCGCGCCGCGACGCCGTGGTTGCCCGCGAAGACCGCGACGCGCGGGCGGCGCAGCCGCGGCGGGTGGCGGTCCTGCCAGGCGGCCATCCAGGCGGCCAGTTCCTCGAGCCGGCCAAGCGCGCCGGCGGGCTTGGTCAGCCGGGCCTCGCGCGCGGCCGCGGCGGCGCGCGAGGCCTCGCCCGGGCCGGGCAGCGCGGCGAGCATGGAGCGGATCTCGGCGAGGGAGGCGGAGGGCGCTGGCGTCCCGGTCATGCGCGGGGTCGGGCTCCGTGACAGGTCGTAACGATTGTTGAACGCGGTCGGGATGGAGCCGCGCGGCGGGCTGGCTTATACAACTTTTCCGCCACGAGCGACCGGAGCAGATGCCAGACGAGACCCCGGCCGGGCCCCCGCCCGAAGCGCCTGCGCCGACGCCGGACCCGCGGCCCGACCCCGCGGCGCCGGGCCGGCCCTGGAACTGGCTGGGCGAGCTGCGCATCGCCCTCGTCTTCCTGACCGTGCTGCCCGTGCGGCTGCGCGAGGCCGACCTGCGCTTCGGCCTCTCGCATGGCGTGCGCGCCTTCCCGCTGGCCGGCCTCGCCGCCGGGGCGATCGCCGCGGCCGCCTTCGTCGTCGCCGACCTCTGCGGCCTCGCGCCGACGATCTCGGCCCTGCTCGCCATCGCCGCGGGCGCGCTCGCGACGGGCGGGCTGCACGAGGACGGCCTCGCCGACACCGCCGACGGGATGGCGGGCGCGCGCAGCCGCGAGCGGCGGCTGGAGATCATGCGCGACAGCCGCATCGGGGCCCATGGCGCGCTGGCGCTGCTGCTCGCCACCGGCCTGCGCGCCGCGGCGATCGCCGCGACCGGCGTCGCGCTGGACACGGCCTGCGCGATCGTCGCCGCGGCGATCGCCTCGCGCACCGCGATCGCCCCGGTCATGTACCTTCTGCCGCCCGCGCGCCCCGACGGGCTGTCCCATGCCGCCGGACGCCCGGATCGCGGGCGCGCCGCCGACGCGGTGGCCATCGGGGTGCTGCTCTGCGCCCTCGCCCTCGCCCCGGTCGCCGATCCCGTCAGGATCATCCTCGCCATGGCCGGGGCGGCCGCCGGCGCGAGCCTCCCCGCGCTGCTGGCGCGGCGCAGGCTGGGCGGCCAGACCGGCGACGTGCTGGGCGCCGTGCAGCAATGTGCCGAGATCGGCTTCCTGCTGGTATTCATCGCCGATCCATGACCGACCCCTCGCCGCAGGCAGCCGCGCCCATGACCGAGATGACCGTCACCCGCTGGTGGTTCATCCGCCACGCCCCCGTCGTCGGCACGACCGGCCGCGTCTACGGGCGGATGGACGTCGCCTGCGACGTCTCCGACGCCGCCTCGTTCAAGGCGCTGGCCCATCGCGTGCCCGACGCCGCGCTGTGGATGGTCTCGCCGCTGTCGCGCACCCAGCGCACGGCGGCGGCGATCGCCGAGCAGCTCCGCGCGGCTGGCCGCGCGACACCGCCCGCGCCGGAGATCGAGCCCGCCTTCATCGAGCAGGACTTCGGCGAATGGCAGGGCCGCAGCTACCGCGAGCTCGGCGCGCATGGCCAGGGCGATCCCGCGCATCGCTTCTGGCTCGCGCCGGCGACGGAGACGCCACCGGGCGGGGAGAGCTTCGCCGACGTCGTGCGGCGCGTGGGCGACGCGCTCGGCGCGCGCTCGGCGCGGCATGCGGGGCGCGACATCGTCGTCGTCTCGCATGGCGGCGCGATCCGCGCGGCCGTCGCCCACGCGCTCGGCATCGCGCCCGAGGCCGCGCTCGCCATCTCGGTCGACACGCTCTCGCTGACCCGCATCGACCATGTCGCGGGCGCCGGCAAGGGCAACGACTGGCGCCTCGGCCTGCTCAACTGGCCCGCACCGTGACGCCGGCCCCGGGGCGCTGATGGCGATGCGGCTCCTCGCGCCCCTCCGCAACCCGCCCTTCGCGGCGCTGATCGGCGCGCTGACGCTCGTCGAGCTCGGCGCGCATGTCGGCAACTTCGCGCTGGTCTGGCTCGCGGTGGAGCTGATCGGCGACCAGGCCGCCTACCTGCAGGCGGCGCAGAACGCGGCGGTGATCCTCGGCGCGCTGCTCGGCGGGCGCCTGCTCGACGCCCGCGACCCGCGCGGCGTGCTGGTGGGCGCCTACCTGCTGCGCGGCAGCGTCGCGCTCTGCCCGCTCCTCGCCGCCTGGGCCACCGGCTCGCCGCTGCTCGGCATGCTCGTCGCGGCGGTCGGCCTCGCGCTCGCGCAGGCGCAGTCCGACCCCGCGCTGCAGGCCAGCCTCACCGCGATCTCCGGCGACGCGGAGCAGCGCCAGACCGCCAACGCGCTGATCTTCGCCACGCTGCGCGTCGCGCGGCTGGCCGGGCGCGGCATCCCGGGGCTGCTCACCATGCTGGTCCCGGTGCTGCACCTCTTCTCGATCAACGCGGCGCTGATCCTCGCCGCGGCGCTGCTGCTCGTCGTGCTTCCGCGCGGGCCCGCGCCGCCGCCGCCCGCGGGCGGCGAGGCGCTGCGCGGCGCCTTCGCGGGCCTGCGGCACATGCTCGCCGACCGCGAGCTGCGCGTGTATCTCGGCACGACGGCGGTCTCGTTCGGCTCGTG
>Ga0255220_1000743_pt1 | contig 12597 bp, 14 predicted proteins | sample Miss_Colum_RepB__FD_188423 | JGI IMG/M metagenome (GOLD analysis project Ga0255220, IMG submission 188423) | Freshwater microbial communities from Mississippi River, Louisiana, United States - Miss_Colum_RepB_8d | ecosystem: Environmental > Aquatic > Freshwater > River | place: USA: Louisiana...
CTGTGTAAATCCTTTTGATAATCGTGCACTCATTCAAGTACTAAATGGTATACACCAGAGTATGTATGAGTATATTCAACTAGATACAACTGGAGGTGGAGGATACTTGTGTACAAAATGTAATACAAAAGTATCTCGTAAGAACGACTTTAGACGTCATCTTATTCGAGTTTGTAAAATACCTACACTACTTGGGGTAAAAAATGATAAAAGTTGTGTATATGATGCATATGAGTATTTGTTTGAACGGATTGTAATGTGGAATCCATCCGATGATATTATAAAGCGTTTCTATGCATTTATCATGAAAGATGTTGACTTACAAAAATATGAATCAGATAATGCAGAATATGTAAGCAAAATTTTTAATTGGGAAAACAACCGTGGAACAAGTGTAAACGGATTTGACATTGTAAAAAATTTAATTCTATCCCATATATCAGATGATAAAAAGGTAGAATGTTTTGATAAATGGTGTAAATTAAAGTCTACTGAACATCCTATGTATAGCCAATTTGGTGAACGTATATTTAATATTGCTATCCAAGTATATAATAAAAAAATAGAGTTTAAACGAGGAGATGTAAAGGATTTTTCTTCTTTATTACAACCAGGAAAAGATGTATATAAGGAACTACAATTATTCTTTAAAATAGTAGAGAAATGTATACACGCTATGACACAAATAAGTGAAAATAGATTTGGAAGATTGGTATTAACCAATAGACGTTTTCATTTTCCTTTTGATGTCTATAAATATTTACTTATTCCTGTATCGGTTATTACTACTAAAGTAAACACAGAATGTATAGAACTATTTGTAAAACTATTTATCCGAACATTAGGCACAAGAGACTTTACATATGATAAATTATCGTTTATTATACACTTTCCACCTTTGTGCAATGCACTGTTTGAGAATAGTTCACTCGATTATTTAACAGAAATTAAAAGTATCTTTAAAGAAAAAATCGGATTAAATATGTTACAATCGAAAGCATATATAGACCAAATATTAAAACATACATTCAAACCATACAACGCACTGTATGCCCTATATTTTCTAGAAACATGCATTACAAGTGACAACCATACTGTTTCCTTATCAAATACATTAGAACACATCATTCCCCAAAGTAAAGAGGAAGAATGTGATAAAGTACACAGTTTAGGTAATTTAACACTGTTAGAAGGAACCAACAGTAAAAACGGTCATAAAGGCAATAGTAGTATCAAAGATAAACCATATGAAGAAAAGAGAAACTCATACAAAACATCCTGTGTGCAGTTGACAAAACAAATAGCAGAAACATATATAACCTTTAACGAAGATTCTATTCTTCAACGTGAACGTCTTCTAATTGAGATGCTTGAAACATACACACGCATTTAAAGAGGAAAACACATTTACACTGTTAAAAATAGTGTAAATATTAGTTAACCAATTGCGTACTTGTAAATATTCTTTTCGCATTATCTTGCTCAAAGCCTTCTCTTCCTCTTTGAATCAATTCTACAAATGTATACGGTATATACGCAGTGGTTCCATCTAGGAATGTATATTTAATAGGTTCTGCAATGGTAGCGGTTTGAACCAACAACTTATCATTCGATACCTTATATAAGCCACCATCTTCATTCATTTGTATACCAGATTGAATACATTTCTCTGTAGCAAGTTCAATATCATCTACAAGGATTGCCAAATGGTTGATATGCCCTTCAAATAAGGTTGTCCATGCCAAATATGAATTTTGACTATTTATGAGTTGGTAGTCGGAGAGTGAACGTATAGAAGGAATACTTCCTCCCATATATCTACTAACAAATAATCTTGGAATCACGCTGTTTGTTGTATCTTTATACCACCTTGCAGTCGCACCAAATGTAGGAAATGTATACTGTTCGGGTTGTATTTTATAACTCTTGTGAATAACCGGAGGTTTTAAATATCGAAACGCAGCATGATCTATTTTATTACCATTGACAATATTTTTTACTTTAAATATTGCAGGGGTATGCGATAAATATGTTTTAAGGTGAGAGGAGTAATTCATTTTTTACTTATTTGTATGTAAGTAAAAATAAAAAAAGAAAAAGAAAAAAAAGAAAAAAAGAAAAAAGTTACATTATTTCACTTTAGGAAACAAATGTGGAAAAATGCAGTATGTTATGACATCTAACGGAAGTAAAAATTGAGTCGTATATAATACATCCTGAATCGCATTCTTTACTGTATTTGCATATTCACTATATTTGTCTACCAACATAATCCAATGGGTGTCGAATGGAGGAATGTTTGTGAAAAAAACAAGCATACCACACAAGTTAGGATTGGATAGAATATAGTGCAACCACCATTCTCCAATATCGAAAACCTGTGGGTTACAATATGTTACATACTCTGTGACTACAAAGTCAATTGCTTCTGTAAGTCCCGCATTTGTAATATAAGAATATAAACAAGATAACCTACGATCCATCATATTAAGACGATTATTTTTGTGAGCTTCTGGCCCCCATTTTAGCGTATAAAAATAAGATTCAGAATATAACACCAAACAGCGAAACATCTTACATACTTCTCGATATACAGTGGGTAATCCAGAGTTATGATTTTTTAACCGAGTCTTTATATGGAGAAATAAGTTATATGTATTCCAGTCCATTTCGAATCCTTTTTCTATACAGTGTATGAATGTGTCTGTATTTAAATAGATTACACACATTCCTAATGATTCAGAATGAAAATAAGATGAGATTGTATACAACGCATCTATACATTTTGTTCGATTCGGCGTTTTCATTAGTGAATGATATAAAGGAGAATGAACTTCATACGTAACGTGTGATAGTATGTTGGCGTTTGTACGCAATAGTTCACATATTTCATCTTGAGACACAGACTGATTTTCTATTTTAGATATAAGTTGGGATACAACAGGATTCATTGTATAAATAGGTAATGTTATATACAGACATGCGTTTAAATATAAATTTGTTACTCTCTTATTCCACCAGTCGGGTTACAGATAGTAACGGCTGATACCCTTTAGTCGCACATAGTTGCTGCATGTAAGCTACATACTCATCCTTTGTATACTGAGTTTGTCGACCTGTTTCCCTTTCTCGTATGTATAGTTGACCACTTCCTACCAAACGATCATAATCCTCCTCTGGTTTCATACTTATACTCACCCAATAGGTTTCCTCTTCTTCTGGGTCGTCTGCACGGACTACCATTTCTAACCCAGGTACGCGAGAAGAGGAATAATAGTATGTGTATATATCCACATTTTGCGGCTTCATAGGAGAAAGGAGGATAACTCCTTCTATTAATAGATAATAATTATCCTCTTCATCTATTGCATACGGATAAGGCACGTCATTATTCCCCACAGGAGACTCATACTTTACAATAGGAGACAATGTCCGGAATGAAAATAAGGAACACCCTACATGCACATAAGATAAACGATCATCCGTTGGTTGTATAAGAATACTATTCCCTGTAAAATGTGGACCAAATCCTCCACTGAAGTTTGTCATTGCATTTCGAACGGATTTCCCTATAAAAACGCGAATATAATCCATAGAATACTGTGGTTGTGAGTAGTATTCCTCTGATGCGTATGTAGGTCTTTCTTTATAGACAGAAATATGTTGCGGTTGTGTATGGACCTCTACTTTAAATGGTCTACCACCGTTATTATGAGTGTAATATGTTTTCATATGTTTAGAATTAGCGTTTAGCGTTTAGCGTTACCTATTTGATACCCTTTTTTTCTTTAAGTTAGAATTATATCTTTGTGCAAAGATATACATAAAAAAGAAGTGAGTTTAATCCTTTAACACTTTTACTCCTGAGTAACTTCTGTATGCATGTACTTTAATATGGTTTAAGTTTTTACAACCAACAGATTCTCCTAGTTTTGTATTATATGCAATGTATTCTTCACGTGTAAACTTTTTCTCTTTTTTAGTAAGCGTGTTACACAACATAAGTGTACCTTCGCCAACTACGTGATCATAAAGCATTCCAGGATTAGGAGTGTAGCTTACTTCTAAATAAATAGAAGGTACACGTTTTCCCTTTCTAATAATCTTTAATCTCTCATTTTTTCCACACATTTCTCTTAGTTCGTAATACAATGGATAAAGATCGTCTTCTCCTTGTGGGATATAGGAGGAAAGAACAACTACATCCTCACTAAAGAGGTAAGCATTTCCTTTTTGGTCAATTGCATATGGATAAGGATACTCGTTTGCACCTATAGGAGACTCATATGTTACCACTGGTGCGTTATCTATAGATAAGAAAGAATAAATAAATGAACCAATATATGTATATACGTTGGACTTCTCTTCTACAAGAATGGTATTCCCTTTGTATTTCTCTCCTATACATCCACTTAGAAGTGTTCTTTTACACACTTTAGATTCCCCTATAAAAATTCGGATATACGTACATTCATATGCAAGTCTTTCTTCTTCTGAGTCTATATTGGTATTGTAATATGCGCGCAATTGTTTATTCTCTAGATCAACAATCACACGAAATGGTCTGTTTCCGTTATCGATGGTAATATAAGTTTGTTGCATCTTATGTATTGTATGATAGTTAAGTTGTATGTAGATAGAATAATAGAGAGTAAATCATTTTTACACATTTATTTTTGTGTAAAAAGTTAAATAAATATACATTTTTTATCTAGGAGAAGTTGCTATAATTTTCATGTAATCCCGGATTTCGCGGAGTAATTGAAGTTGTTCTTCCTTATGGTTGTATTTGCTACGATCTTTTTTAATTTGTACCGGTTGAGTAGCCACTTTCTGAGAGTCTGCTTTTTTGGTGTCTATCTTTTGTGGCGTTATCTTTTGAGTATAATAAGATTGTAATGTCTCTACAGGAATACCTGAAAAAGAGGATGCTTTTTCTAGTTCCCATGATTGTTCCTCTGCATACATGGTAAAACGTTTGATAACTGCATTAGGAGAACGATTTAATTGTATAGAAATATCTTGTACGGGTTTCTTTTCGGATAACAATTGGACTACAAGTTGTTTCTCTTCGGTAGACCATTGTTCTTTTGAGTAGGTAATACGTTTAGGCATTTTTTTACGAGCGTAGTGAAGCGTAAGTAATACTAGGTAAGATTAATGGATTAGATTTCACTTTAGTAAAGAACTACGTTCTCTACAACACTCCTTACGCTCGCTACGCTTCGCGATTATTATTTTTATTATTTTATATATTTAAAGGGATTATATGTGTATGATTTTATTATTTTTCTTTCTGTAAAAATTCACCGCCGCGCGACGCACGCGAAGCGTTTAGAACGAAGTTCGTATAACTGGTTATTTCTTTTTATATTCTAACAGGATAACCTACACAAAGGATAACACGTAAGATTTAATTACGAAGCAAATATTTATGGTTATCTGTTATTTATGCGCATAATACTTGTATAAATACATACTTTATCTAAAATAGATATACTATATTTATATTATATGATTAACATCTACTATATAACTAAAGATATCTGGTGTTTTAGTATCTAAAACATTAGTTATATAAAAATATTCAAAATTGTAAAACATTATTATTTTAAAAAAAACTAGTACATTTTTGATTTTGATTTTATTTTTGTACTACTTTTTTATTAAAAATGCAATATTTGTAAAAAAGTGAATACATTGTATGTATGTTCATATTATAATCGCACATACTATAAGTTATCTTGTAGAATAAATATCTAGTAGATAACTTATAGTATGTATTATTTAGATAAAGTATGTATTTATACAAGTATTATGCGCATAAATAACAGATAACCATAAATATTTGCTTCATAATTAAATCTTGCGTATTATCCTTTGTATAAGTTATCCTGTTAGAATATAAAAAGAAATAACCAGTTATACGAACTTCGTTCTAAACGCTTCGCGTGCGTCGCGCGGCGGTGAATTTTTGCAGGAAGAAAAATAATAAAACCATACACATATAATCCCTATTAAAAATAATAATCGCGAAGCGCAGGAGGGGTGGTAGGGGAACAACGTTCCCCACTAAAGTGAAATCTAACCCACTAATCTTACCTTAATCTAATTATCACTTAATTATAGTATAGATATAAGATAGATATAACAATGTTTTCCCTTTCAGAATACAACGAAAATGAAAAGAAAGAAGAACGTATCTATGACTCATCCACCGAACTACCAGAAGATTACGAGTACGAAGTGCTTTCTAAAAAGATCCGCTGTAGATCAAAAACACACCAAAACCGTGTATGCAAATTAAAAGCAATTGATATCCGAGGAATGTGTCATATACACCTAGCAACCACACATTCCCATGGACGAACAGATATATATGTACCCTATGAACAACTAGGATACTATTCTACTCGTATGCAACCGACGTATCATTATACAGTTAACATTCAATCTGGCCTAGATCAACTATTTGTAAATCACCGATATTTAAATGAGTTAACTACCGATATTATACACATGCTATCTAAAGAGATCCCTACACTAGTAAGTACTAAAGATAAATTAGAGAAAATAATCGAATTCATACGCAATATCCCAAAGAATATTCCTTATTTAATGGAAGTGCAACAGGATATGATAACCCTTTATACAAACTTTAAACCGAAGGAATATACAGAACTACGGATAAGATATCTACACTTTATTAAATTTTACTATTTCTATCAAGAATTTTACAGACTTACCAAATATATTATCTTACCAGGAGGTAATGCAGAAGGCTTACATACAAACACATATAAAATGACACAGGCACTTTACACCATCCGAGATAGAATAGAACACAAACTTGTAATGTGTCGAAAGATGGAGAAACTACTAGATCTCCCCAAAGATATCATTTATTACTGCATATATCCCTATTTAGATGGATACAAGTAAACTTTTTTACACCGAAAGATGGTGTAAAAAATACGAACTTCGTTCGACACGCTTTGCGTAAGTGTTATCAAATAAATAACGATTTACTCCATTCATTTATCTTTTCCTTGCATTCTTCACAAAGTTTAACTCTACAGTTACACGTTTGGTATAACTGTTTGCACTTATATATAAATAGATAAGCTTCTTTTACGTAATTTACTTCAGAATAATTTCCTGATACAGAACGTATTTTACGATTTAGTGTGTCTAACAGTTGAAATACTTCTTTCCATTCTGTGCAATTCATTCTTTTACTTATTAGCATATATAGTATAGTTTTATTTATTAAAGTACACATTATTTTATTCACTCTAGTAAACCCGATACATTTACACTAGTAAATAAGCAGTTAAAATAGCAAGAAGATGTGCAGTTGTACTTAGTATACCAAATTTAAATGTGTAATACATCAGGATCACACAAGATGCAATTAAGTAAGCAGTTTCTTTCTTTGTTCTCTTTCTCGCGAGGATCATACCTAGAATAACACACCACACTAATGACACACCAAATGCTTTTGAGTGAAGTAGGATGATCATCTGTATCAACACAGCTACAGACACTATAGTAAGACCTTTTGAAGAAGAATGGTAAATAAGAAGGATCCCTAGTAATATAAGACTGTAGTTAAGTAGGCAGTCCATTAGATTCTTATGATAGGTTAGTTTGTTTACTAGTTCTTCCGATGTTACTCGGTTTGTATATATGTGAAACCATGTGATCACAGCCGTAAATAATAGAATATACAGAGTGGATCGCATTTTTACTAATAGTGTAGTAAAAATAAATAATAAGTAGATCAAATTTCAATGTGATCACTTTTTTTAAAATAATGTAAATCAAATCATTTTTTCATTTTTAAAAATATAAAAATCGACCTAACACATAAATGATGTGTTAATGAAAAGAGACTTCAAAATCAAATGAAAACCTTAAAAAATAAGGATTTTTAAAAAAGTGATCAAATTTGATTTTGATCTCAGGAAGACTATTTTGGATCACCCTCGATTATCTTAGACCACATTTTTTAAAAGTTCTGAGGAATATTTTTTTGAAATTTATAACTACAAATATCAAAAAAAATAATGATACGTTAGTTTATGCTAAATGTTATTCAATTATACATATATTATTACTTTGCCTATAAATAAAAATGATTTAAATGTAGATTATAATAGTATATAATACTATAAAATGTCAGAACAAGCTAACTATGTTTGTCAATACTGTCACAAAGTATTTTCAAACCAGTATGTATTAAAAACTCATCAAACCACTGCTAAATATTGTATAGAAATACAAAATAAACAGAATGAAAATAACCCAGTTGAAATAGATTTATATAACTGTGAATATTGCAATATTTCATTTACTTTAAAAAGTAGCCTGCAGAAACACTTAATCACATGTAAACAAAAGAAAACCTTAGAAGAAAATAAAAAAAACTCAGAACTAACAGAAGAATTAGAACAATATAAGACAAACATCACAACTTTTTCTAAACAAATAGAACATCTAACACTACAATTAGCTGAAAAAGAAAGGGTATTACTGGAGAAAGAAAAAATAGTACAAGAGAAAGAAAGGTTGTTATCTGAAAAGAATGTTCGTCTAGAAGAAAAGGATCGCCAAATAGAAAAATTATATACCACAATCAAGGAAAAAGATGAGTATATCCAAAATAATACAAATGTAACCAACGTGTATAATAATAATAATACATATAATTCTGTGCAATATAACTTAACATTACAAGCAGAGTTTGACAAACTTACTCCTTTTACAGTAGAGAACGTAAAGAATAAGGTGACTAACATTAAGCCTATTAGTCTGATTGAGTTTAACAACTATAACCTGATGTTAAATTTTTGTAGTAATGTGGGTAGATCTCTAAGTGATATGGCTATTGTTACCGATAAATCTAGAGGATTACTAATCGTAAAAACAAAAGATGGTGAAAAACAGAAATACCAATCAAAATCATTTGTACATGATGCATTAATAATGGCAGAACCAGAGTGTAAACAGTTATTAAATCAAACAAATACTACACTCGTTCGCCTAGAATTAGACCAAAATATCATGCCAGAGGACCAAGCAAGAGCACATAATGACCTTATACTTCTTCATTATTATTTAACCAATAAAACAATGGATACTACTGTGCAAGGAATAAGTAATATAATGGTAAACCATTGTGTATATGTTACTAAACGTCTGGCAAATCAATCTGACGTTGGTAATCCACCAAAGATAACTGTGGAAGAACAATAAACTAATCCCTATTAAAACTAAGTAATAAGCAAACCTTAGGAAGGGGTGGTACATCGAAGGGAGGAGGGGTCGTAGGGGGACCTAGGTCCCCTACTAAAGTGATTTTTTATCTTTTGTTCCTATCCAGATTACCTTACACTTAAACGGTTCACAGAAATGGATTCCTCTTATGAAAAGAAATTAAACGTATATTGTGCATGTTATAAAACAAAAATGTGTAATGAATACGAAGATGGTAAATGCAGATTTAAACTTTGTTATTATGCCCATTCACAAGATGAATTACGTGCAGAGACTTGTTTAGATTACTATTATACCAAAAAGTGCACAAAGACAGACTGTAAACGTATACATTCTAGTCGATTACCAGAATTACCTACTGAACTAACTAGTCGGTTCAAGTATAAATTAGATGGAAAAGTATATGAATTAAAACGTAACTTAGAACGTGCAGAAGAAGATGCTGATAGAGAGTACAAAAAGCGTAAACAAGTCGAAACCAAATCAGATGAATTGCGTGATTCGAATAAGAAGCTAGAGGAGGAAAATGTAAAGTTAAAGCAAATGTTACACATGACAATGCAACAGCTTCAACATGCGAGCCAAATGGTTAATGGTTTAAGCAAACTATACCCAGGTTCTCATTTATTCTCACCTATCCCTTTTCAACACAGCATGTATAATCATCCAGCACCTTTGCCAATGAATGTATCATCTTCCTCTCAGTTTGACTTACCTCCACCTCCGCCACCACAAGGTAGTGCAATCAATAAAGATCCTAGAGTACAACAATAAATACACATAATTTTCTTTATTTTACACATTTAAACGTAAAATAAAGTATAACTAAATTAAACACAAATAGAAAATATGTCCCAACAATCTTCTGACTCAGACTCACTAAACAGAGTATCAGATATCTATATGCGGTGTGTAAATGCAGTTGGATATATGGCATATAATAGATGGTTTACATCTACAACAAAGGAAGATTTAAATAATATACACAATATCTGTGTAGATTATTCTCTGGGAATAGAGGAATGTACTTTAGAGTGTCAATCACATTCGGATTGGAAATCTCGTAAAGAATGTTGGAATACCTGCATGAAAATAATGAAGAAAGAAGATTAAATAGAGAACTCTTCTTCTTCTTCCTTTTGATAGGTAAGAAAAGAGTCACCATCTCTTCCATACTTCATATTGTAATACCATTCTTCCTCAGATTGAATAGAAATAGTCTCTTCTGGGTATAAAAAATGGGAATCAACTGTTTTTCCATATTTCTCTTGAAGGACACTCTTTTCATCTGTATAGAAAGACGATTTCTGCGAAGAGATATCTTGTTTCTCAACTGGTTTACTAACCGGTCTTTTAACTTGTTTTTCAATTGGTCTACTAACTGGTATACTAGCTGGTTTGCTAATAGGATTACAGCAAGTATATAAATAGGATGGATTCGATTGTAATCCTCTGCCATATTTTAAGTCATAAGCCTCTTCATCGCTTACAGGTTTAAACAGTAAGGAAGCTGAGGTAAGTTCTCCAAAGGTGTAATAATCGGTCATTTTTATATATTATACTCGTGTGTATTTGTTTAATATAAGGTATTCTGGGATAGGACTAAGAGAAAAAAAATCACTTTTGCAGTAGGGAAACTACGTTTCCCCTACCACCCCTTCCTAAGGTTCTCTTCTCTTCGCTCGCACCTTCGGTGTGCGACTCTCCTCTTATTGTTTGTTTTCTTTGTTTTTATCACTCCTTTCTACGCTTATTCTTAGTGCTTTCAAATTTGTATATAAAGTTGAAAAAATAGGTTACAACCTGTTTAGTTTAGAGGTTATGTATGCTTTGATTTTCTTATTTTTAGGGTTTCTAGCAGAATCATAAATAAGCTGAATGAAAGCCTGCACAATTAAATACTCTCTGCACATCGTAGTATCATTATCTAAGTAATCTTCAAAATTTGACTCAAGTTCTGTCATAAATGTCCAAAACATCCATACGTAGGTATATAAATTATGGTATGTTTGTTTTGAACGGATATATTGGAACAGTTCGTCTGATAGTTTACCGAGTTTACCAAATGGTTTCCCTTTTAAATCCGAACTCTTAAATAGGAACTCTGGTGGAGAAAGTTGGATACATGTGGTAATACTTGTGAAGATCTCTCGAAATATAATATTAGGAAGATTGTATGTGTTGAATAATTCTGTGTGAATATGGGATGCAATTGCACTAAAGAGTATCATTTCTGAATGTAATTCTTTTCCTTCTAGAAAATCAGGATGTTTTGTCAAGTATTCATTGACATCTATGAGAAATCCTTCTTTATATTCTTCTTGGTCAGGATAGTAGTATTCTCTAAAAAAGTCATCGGTATGTGCAGAAAATAGATATAAATAGTGAGATAATTTAGGATTATATTTATCTATTTCTTTGCGATGTGTTTCACATACTTGTGCTATTTTGTGTAAATCAGAGAATAACATGGTGTTTTAACTATAAAGTAATATTAGTGTAAGGTAATATGGGTAGGATGAAGGATAAAAATATCACTTTAGCAAAGAACTACGTTCTTTCCGAATCTCCTTATGGTTCGCTGCGATCACGACTTTAGTCGTACGCACTTAATTAGTTTTAATATTATATAGTTGTTGTTATAAGTTTTCCTGGGTAAATTGTGTATAAATTTAATAATTATTTTTATGCGAAACACCCACCGCCGCGCGACGCACTCATAACTAGATATTTCTTTTCTATATTCTAACAGGATAACCTATACAAAGGATAACTTTTCGGATTTAATTACGAAGCAAATCCATGTAGTTATATACTATTTATCTGTTATAATTAGTGCGTAAATATATCTTTTATCTAATAACAGATATCTTTGGGTATCCATTAGATACTAATCTTATAAGATACCTAAAGATATCTTATATTTTTGTATGTAAAATATTAGTTATATTTAAAATTTGTAAAACATTATTATTTAAAAAAAAACTAGTACATTTTTACTTTTTACTTTATTTTTGTACTACTTTTTTATTAAAAATGCAATATTTATAAAAATATAAAAAAGTAAAAAAAGAATGTATTATATAGTATAGTTATGTACATCTTTCGTTATCTATTAGGATTGGTATCCATAGGATAACATAAGTATGTATATATTAGATAAAATGTGTATTTACGCACTAATTATAACAGATAAATAGTATATAACTACACGGATTTGCTTCGTAATTAAATCCGAAAAGTTATCCTTTGTATAGGTTATCCTGTTAGAATATAGAAAAGAAATATCTAGTTATGAGTGTTTCGCATAGAATATTT
>Ga0255220_1000749_pt1 | contig 12510 bp, 13 predicted proteins | sample Miss_Colum_RepB__FD_188423 | JGI IMG/M metagenome (GOLD analysis project Ga0255220, IMG submission 188423) | Freshwater microbial communities from Mississippi River, Louisiana, United States - Miss_Colum_RepB_8d | ecosystem: Environmental > Aquatic > Freshwater > River | place: USA: Louisiana...
ACACCGAGATGCTGATCGTCACCAAGACGGCGAACGGGTGGGAGGTGCGGGAAACGCACGACCGGACGGTGGTGCGCCGGCAGGAATACAGCGACTGGCACCGCGTCGAGCGGGCGCTGCAGGTCTTTGACCTGCAGGCGGTGCCGGCCTATTCAACGAATCGATAACCGAGACCCACGACGGTCTCGATCTGCGGCCCGACGACACCGAGTTTGGCGCGGAGGCGGCCCACGTGCACGTCGACCGACCGGGTCTCCACGTAGTGGTCGTAGCCCCAGACACGTTCCAGCAGCCGATCCCGCGACAGCACACGATTGCGGTTCTCGACCAGGCACCTCAGCAGCTCAAACTCGCGCCGTGTCAGGCGCACGGATTCGCCGTCGACCGCCACCACCACCGCGTCGAAGTCCGCGAAGAGGCGCGCGCCCTGGTAGACCTGGGCGTCGCCGCTGGCGCCGGTGGTCTTGCGCCGGAGCACGGCGCGGACGCGCGCGGCCAGCTCGCGGAGGCTGAAGGGCTTGGTGATGTAGTCGTCGGCGCCAAGGTCGAGACCGGTCACGCGGTCGGTCTCGCCGGTACGGGCGGTCAGCATGATGATCGGCAACTGCGCGGTGGCGGGTTTGGCGCGCAGCAGCCGGCAGACTTCGGTCCCGGAGACGACTGGAAGATTGAGATCAAGGATCACCAGGTCGGGCATCTGTTCGTTGACCGCCTTGAGCGCGGCATCCCCGCTGTTGACCACCCGAACCTCGACATCCCCGGCGCGTTCCAGGCTGTGTCTGATCAGCCCCGCAATATCCACTTCATCGTCGACAACAAGAATGCGTGTGGGACTGGTGGAGGGCATTGCAGGCTCAGCGTAGAAAGCCCCCGTTTCTGCCGCGTGTCACGGCCGTTAATTTGGCGTAACGCGTGCTGTCGCCGGGCCCGTCGTTTCCGTTACACTGACGTGACGTTGTCTTCGTGAAACGTTCGCCTTGTCGGCAGGCTCTGGGGGTACTGTGGGTTTCCGGTTCAGTCTTGTTCCAAGAGAAGAGCACTTCTTCGTATTGTTCAGGTCCACCACCGGAGAAATTCAGAAAGCCGCGGAACACCTGAAGGAGATGTTCGCATCGGAGCCGCCTGACGATCGGATGATCGACGTCATCCGCGACGCCGAGCACCGATGCGACACGCTGACGCACGACACGATTCAGCGGCTGCATCGCACATTCATCACGCCATTTGATCGCGAAGACCTCTACATGATGGCGACCACGCTCGATACCGTGATGGATGCGATCGATCATGCGGCGTCGCTCGTGCGGAACTACCGGATCACCAGGGTGCCGGCCGGCGCCCGCGAGTTGTGCCACACCGTGACGCAGTCGGCCGAGCGGCTGCATGCGGCGATGGACGCACTGGCCAACAAGTTGCCCGTGCATCCGCACGCGGTGGAAATCAACCGCCTCGAAAACGAGGCCGATCGTGCCTACCAGGTGGCGATTCAGACCTTGTTCGACACGGTGAAGGATCCGATTGAGCTCATCAAATCCAAGGATTTGCTGGATGTGCTCGAGCAGATCACCGACTGCTGCGAAGACGTCGCCAACGTCATCGAAGGCGTCGTCGTGAAACACGGGTAGGCCGGATGGACACCGCACTCGCGACGATCATCCTGGTTGTGGTTGTCGCGCTGGTCTTTGACTACATCAACGGCTTTCACGACGCCGCCAACTCGATCGCGACGGTGGTGTCGACGCGGGTCTTGTCGCCGGGGCACGCCGTCGTGTGGGCCGCGTTCTTCAATTTCGTGGCGGCATTTTTCTTCGGCACCGCAGTCGCAAAGACGGTCGGTTCCGGCATGGTGGACCTGAACATCGTCACCTATGCCGTGATTCTGGCTGGTCTGGCCGGCGCCATCATCTGGAATCTGATCACTTGGTACTTCGGGTTGCCGACCAGTTCGTCGCACGCGTTGTTCGGCGGATACGCCGGCGCGGCGGTGGCCAAGGGGGGATTTGGCGCCATCATCGCGTCCGGCTGGACCAAAACCCTCATCTTCATTGTCGTGGCGCCCATGGTGGGTTTGATCGTCGGCCTGACGTTGATGTCGAGCATCTTCTGGATGTTCCGGCGCACCACGCCGATGCGTGTGGACCGGTGGTTTCGACGATTGCAGTTGACGTCGGCGGCCGCCTTCAGTCTGATGCACGGTGCCAATGATGCGCAGAAGACGATGGGGATCATTACCGGCGCGTTGGTGGCCGGCGGGTACCTGGCCACGTTTGAGGTGCCGTTCTGGGTCGTGCTGGCGGCGCACGCCGCCATCGGCCTCGGCACGCTGTCGGGCGGATGGCGCATCATCAAGACGATGGGCACGAAAATCACGAAGCTGCAGCCGGTCGGTGGCTTTGCCGCGGAGACAGGCGCTGCCGTGTCGATTTACATCGCGACCGCCCTGGGCGTCGGTATCAGCACCACCCATACGATCACCGGGGCCATTGTCGGCGTCGGCGCGACACGCCGGCTCTCGGCTGTGCGCTGGGGCGTGGCCCGGCAGATCGTCTGGGCCTGGGTGTTGACGATTCCGGCGTCGGCCACGATTGGGGCCATCAGCTACTACGTGATGTCGTTCGTACGCTAGGGACTGCTCACAGCGCCGTCATGATCACCCGTGCGGCCAACAACGCCATCGTCACCGCGGTGATCCCTTCCAGGATGACGCGCGCCCGCGGGTTCGCCAGCACATGGCGGAGCCGATCCAGCAACACGGCCCAGGCGGTATGCACCGCAAACGCCAGTCCGACGTGGGTCGCCGCCAACCCGACGTAGTAACCGGTGCTCGCGGATGCCGGAACGAATGCCGGGACCACCGCGAGATAAAACGTCGCAATTGATGGATTCAGCAGATTGACGGAGACGCCTTCGCGCCACGCGTGGTGGGCGCGTCGGGGATCCGCCGTCGCGAGAATCGCTTCCGAGGCCGGCAGGGCCCGATGCGCGATGACACGCCGAAGACTCTGCAGGGCGAGCCAGGCCAGATAGACACCTCCAGCCAGTTGAATGGCAACAAACAGACGCGGGGATCCGGCGAGCATCACGGCGAGGCCCAGGCCCGCGATCGCCGCATGGGTGCTGTTGCCGACCGCAGCGCCGACAGCCGCCCACACGCCGCTGCGCCAGCCGCCTTCAAGCGCGTTCCGCACGACCACCGCCGTCGTGGCGCCGGGTGTAATGACGAGCGCAGCGGTGAGTGCAACGTATGCCGGGAACATGGGGGGTCAGGCCGGGCCCGCGTCAGGCAGCATGACGGAGACCGAGGCGCCGCCTCCCTCGCGATTGCGCGCCGACACCGTGCCGCCGTGCAGTTCCACCAGGTGTCGCACGATCGAGAGGCCAAGTCCGGTGCCGCCCGGGTCCCGAGGATCGCGTGTGCGCGATCGGTCCACCCGATAAAACCGTTCAAAGATACGGGGCAGATCGGCGGCCGGAATGCCGGGGCCACGGTCGTGGACGGTCACCACAACCGCGTGGGAGTCCCGCGCAGCCGTAATGTCGATGCGGGCGCCATCCGGGCTGTAGTTCACCGCGTTTTCGAGCAGGTTGCGGAAGATGTCGTGCAGCTTGGCGGGATCGGCGGAACAGGCGGTCGCCTCGGGCGCGACATCGACATGCACTGTGATGTGGCGCGCGGTGGTCGCGGCCTCCATGTCGCCGCACACCTGATCGAGCAACGCGGGAAGGTGGACCAGAGCCTGCTGGATCTGTTCCTGTTTCGCGTCGAGGCGGGCGAGGCGCAGCAGGTCGTTCACCAGACGCTCCATGCGCGAGGCGTGGCGCGCGATGATGCCCAGGAACCGTCGCGTCTGCGCGTCATCGGACGGACCATCGGTGAGAGCCTCGACGTACCCGCGAATGGCGGTGAGCGGCGTACGAAGCTCATGGGACACGTTGGCCACGAAGTCCCGGCGTACCTGGTCGGCGCGGCGCAACTCGGTGACGTCGTGGAGGACGAGGACCGCGCCGCCGCCCCGGGAGGATTCCACGGGGACCACGCGGGCGATGAAGGACCGGCGTGAGTCGCGATCGAGTTGCAGTTCAGTGGGGGCCGGGGTCTGTCCCGCCAGCGCCGCGGTGAGTTGGGCCGAGATGTCCGGGTGCCGGACCACCTCAAGGATGTGCAGCCCGCGTGGATCACCGGTGAGCCGGAGCATCGCCCGGATCGCCGGGTTCGAGACGACCAGTCGCCCCTGGGCGTTGACGAGCAGCGCCCCCTCGACCATGCCCTGGAGGATGGCATCCATGTGCGCCCGCTCACGGGCCACGTCCTCAAGCCGCGTCCCCAGATCGCGTGCGGTTTCATCGAGCACGCGGGCGACGGTGCCGATCTCATCCCGGCCGAAATCGCGCACCGGCGTGGCGAAGTCACCGGCGCGGTACCGGTGCGCGATGCCGGCGATGGCCTGGACTCGTCTGCTCAGCCAGGCGGAGGTGGCCCAGGTGAGCAGCACCGCGGCGACCAGGCCCACGGCCAGTCCCATCCAGGCAAAGCGGCGCGTGTCCGCGACGTGGGCCTCGACGCCGGTGAGCGGCAGCCCCAGGCGCACGATCCGAATGGGGCCCCCGGGCACCTGCGCCGCCACGTACAACGTCTCCAGCCCCGTCGTGGCACTCCGGCGGATGGCCACACCGGTGCCGGTGGCAAGCGCGGCCTGCACTTCCTCGCGTCCGAGGTGATTGTCGATCGAGGGCAGACGCGTGTCATCCACCTCGGAGTCGCCGACAACCGTGCCATCCTCGAGCATGACCGTCACGCGCGCCGAGACGATGGATGAGAGCGCGGCCGCCTCGCGATCCGCGGCCTCCACGCCGGGCCAGGCGGCCACCAGGGGGGCCATCAGCTGAACCTGTCGCAGGAGTGCGGCCTCACTGTCAGCCGTCATGGTCCGGCGCAGGGACGTGGTGACCAGGGCGGTCGAGGCCGCCAGGGCCAGCGTGCAGACGACGAGCAGGGCGACGAATGTGCGGGTGCGGAACGTCACGGCGCCGGTGCGGGATCTTCGAGTTTGTAGCCGAACTGTTTGATGGTGGCAATCGCCGAGCCCAGATAGGGCACCTTTTCGCGCAGACGCCGGATGTGGACGTCCACGGTGCGGGTGCCGCCGGTGTATTGATAACTCCACACGTCGGTCAGCAGCAGGTCGCGCGAGAGCACGCGGCCACGGTGTTCGATGAGGTACTGCAGCAGCAGAAATTCCTTGGCGGTGAGCCTGATTTCGTCGGCGCCGAGGGTCACCAGGTGCCGATCAAGATCGATCGCGAGCGGGCCATAGGTCAGCCGCTTCGCCGTTGCGGCCGGGCGATGCACGCGGCGCAGGAGGGCGCCGACGCGCGCGACGAGTTCTTTCGGACTGAACGGCTTCGTGAGGTAATCGTCCGCACCGAGTTCGAGTCCACGGATGCGGTCCGCCTCTTCGCCCCGGGCCGTCAGCATGATGATTGGAATCGCGGATGTGGAGGCCTCGCCGCGCAGCGCCTGGCAGACGTGCAGGCCATCCATGCCGGGCAGCATCAAGTCGAGAATCACCGCGTCCGGAGGCGTGTGGCGAGCTTGTCGGAGGCCCTCGCTCCCGTTGCCCAGAACGGTGACCGAGTGTCCGGCGCCGCGGAGGTAGTGCTCGATCAGTTCGGCGATATCGGGGCTGTCTTCGATGACGAGAATCCTTGCCACGGGATCATTCTACGGGCTTGATGACCCGATGCCGTTCTTTCGCCGGTTTGCCTGTGAGGGGCGGCAACGAGACCGGGTCGGGCGTGATGTTCGTATCAGGCACCTGGTCGAGCAGATGCCGGATGAGGCGCACACGGCCTTCGCGCTGATTGTTGAAATTGACGACAAACCAAGGTGCGGCCTTGCGATGTGTGGCGGTGAACATGGCATCGCGGGCACGGCCGTATGCGTCATAGTGCTGCCGGGCCTCGAGGTCGATCGGCGAGAGTTTCCAGCGTTTCAGTGGGTCCTGCGCGCGTGCGGCAAATCGGGCTTCCTGTTCGTCCTGATCCACGGCCAGCCAGTACTTCAGCAGGATGATGCCGTCGTCAACCAGCAGCTGCTCAAAGCGGGGGACCTCCTTGAGAAAACGCGTGTATTCCTCGTCGGAGCAGAAGCCCATGACCTTTTCGACTCCGGCCCGGTTGTACCAACTGCGATCGAAGAGCATGAGTTCGCCTGCGGACGGCAGATGGGCGACATACCGCTGGAAGTACCACTGGGTGCTCTCACGTTCGGTCGGTTTCGAGAGCGCGACGACGTGCACCTGCCGCGGGTTGAGCCGTTCGGTGATCGCCGAAATCGTGCCGCCTTTTCCGGCCGTATCGCGCCCTTCGAGCAGGACCACCATCCGGCGCCCGGTATGTTTCAGCCAGCGGACGAGGTTGTTCAGCTCCTCCTGCAGGGGCTCCAGCGTCTTCTCGTAATGTTTCTTCTTCATGGCTGCCCAGGACCCGAACCCTGGACCCTGGACCTACGGGACCACTGAAAGACTCTTTGTAGTCTTCCAGTCGCCTCGTGTGAAGTCGGGAAAGTCCTGCGCTGCACCGTTTTCGCGGACCGATTTCTCAGAGAGCGGGCCGACGGCAGACCACGCGCAGCCTTCGTAGACGTTTTGATCGAGCGGCTGTCCGCCGCGCAGACATTCGATAATCCGGTAGAGCATCAGGAAGTCCATGCCGCCGTGGCCGCCCATGGTCTTGGCCAATTCCCCGGCGCGCTTCCAGAGTGGATGTTCGTACTCGGCGGTGATCTTCGCGAATTCCTCTCCCTGGGCCCACTGGTGCGCGCGATTGACGCCTTCGATGGAGAGGCGGTTGGGGAAGCCGGCCAGGGTGCCTCTGGTGCCCTGAATGAGGTTGTGCCGGGTGTAGGGACGCGGGGAGGTCTCATCCCACTGGACCATGATCGTCTTGCCGTGCACGGTCTTGATGATCGACGTGTTCATGTCGCCGCCACGGCTGAAGTCGAGCTTGTTCCACTTGTGGTCGGCGGGGAAGTTGTCCTTGCCGTACAGCGTACGCCCGCGGCCGGGCGACGAGAACGACGAGAGACGGCCGAATTGGTCCTCGCCGCGAGCCAGGCTCATGTACTGTGCGACCGGGCCAAGGCCGTGACAGGGGTAGAGGTTCCCGTTGCGGCGCGCGTAGTGATACGTGCGCCAGGAGCCGGTCCCCCGATCCACTTCCTTCATCTGCGCGCGCAGGTCGTGGATGTACGCCGCCTCGGCGTGCAGCAGTTCGCCGAGCAGCCCGCGCCGCACCATGTTCAGATACAGCAGCTCCTCGCGGCCGTAACAGACGTTTTCCATCAACATGCAGTGGCGGCCCGTCTGTTCGGACGTGTCCACCAGGTCCCACATTTCCTGCAGGGTGACGGCAATCGGAATCTCGATGAAGGCATGGGCGCCCCCGCGCATCGCCGCGATGCCCATCGGGGCGTGCAATTCCCATGGCGTGGCGATGAAGACCGCGTCCGGCTTCGTCTCAGCCAGCATCGTGCGCCAGCCGTTCGGATCGCCGAAATACACCCTGGGCGCATGGCCCTTTTCCTTCGCACGACTCTCGGCTCGACGCGCCCAGTCCTCGTAGAGGTCGCTGATGCCGACCACCTCGGTGCCGTCGATGGCCGACAACTGGGTGGTGTGGCCGGAGCCGCGTGCGCCGACACCGATCAGCGCGACCCGTACCTTGTCGAGTTTGGGGGCGGCAAAGTCGCCGCGATATCGCGCGCCGGCTCGCCGCGCGGGCGAGGACGACTGGGCGCCCAGTACGGCAGGGAACGACGGCCAGGCAGCTGCGGCAGCCGCGAGGCCACCAAGGGTCTTCAGGAAACCGCGACGAGGGGTATGGTCGGACATTCGCGCATTCTACATGGGCAGATGGGCAGATGGGCAGATGGGCAGATGGGTGGATGGGTGGATGATACGGAGATGAAGCTCGTTGTACATGTCCATGACCTGCCCATGTGGTCGCTTCCTGTGGCGCAGGTGGACCGGATTCGTCGGGCGTTGCCGCAGGTCGACATCGTGGATGTTCGCGACTCTGCCGACTGTCGGGCGGCCATCGTGGATGCGGACGTGGCGTTGGCGCCGCGGATGCAGGCGGCCACGCTCGCCGCGGCCACTCGGTTGCGATGGGTGCACTCAACGGCGGTTGGGATTGGGTGGCTGCCGCTCGCCGATCTGGCGGCTCGGGGCATTCCCGTCACAAACGTCCGCGGTGTACACGCCGAAATCCTCGCTGAGCACGCGATGGCACTGCTGCTTGGCCTCCGGCGGCAATTCCCGGCTGCCGATACACGGCGGCGCGCGCGGGAGTGGGCCCAGGAGGCTCTGGCCGCCATTCCGGTGCCGCGCCTGAGCGCGACGACGGTGCTGGTCGTGGGCCTGGGTGGCATCGGCACCCATGTGGCCCGTTATGCCAGTGGGATGGGCATGCGCGTGATCGGCGTTCGGCGTGATGTCACGCTGCCGCCGCCGCCCGGCGTTGATCGCGTGGTGCCGCTGTCTGCGGTGCGTGACTGGTTGCCGCAGGTGGACCATGTCGTCCTGGCGCTGCCGCACACCGCAGAGACGGGGCAGGTGCTCGACGCCGAGGCACTCGCCTTGCTGAAGCCCACCGCGTTGGTCGTGAACGTGGCGCGCGGGTCACTGATCGACGAGGGCGCATTGGCTGAGGCCCTGCTCGCCGGGCGCATCGGCGGCGCCGGGCTCGACGTGTTTGCGACCGAACCGCTCCCGGACGCGAGCCCGCTCTGGTCCACGCCGCGCACGATCATCACCCCGCATACCGGCGCGTGTGACGGCGACTACTGGACACCAGCCATCGACTGCTTCCTTGAGAACTGGGCGCGCTTTGAAGCAGGAGCACCGCTCGAGAACGTGGTGAATCTCGCTCGGGGCTACTAATCCGTGCGCAGGGCGCGCTGGGTACGTAGGGCACGCTGGGTTGCAGCGTGCCTGGCCGTGACTGGCGCGCTCAACCCCAGCGCGCCCTACGAGCGTCGCGCTCAACCCCAGCGGGTCCTGCGTCCCCTAGATAGTCTTCAGACTGGATCCCTTGCCCGACGCGATGACACCGAGCGTGATGAGCGAGAGCAGCGCGCCGTTGAAGATCATCACCGCCGGCGCGGAGTAGATGTCGGCGAAGTAGCCGGCGATCAGCGCGCCGATCGGACCGCCGCCGCGCACGGCCACCATGTAGATACTGACAACGCGTCCGCGCAGTTCTTCGGGCACGGCCAGCTGCACGATCGAAAAACTCATCGAGAACAGCATCATGAACGCGATGCCGCCGAAGAAGATGAGGATGTAACTCATTAGTGGCGTGGTGAACCAGCCGAACGCCATGATGATCAGGCCAATCGCAAACTGCACACCGAGCAGGATGCGGCCCATGTGTTTGAACCGGCCGCCGGCTGACCCGATCAGCAGCGCGCCCGTGATGGCTCCCAGGCCCTGGCACACCATCAAAAATGAGAGGCGCGTTTCCGGGGTGCCGCCCGCGTCTGCCATCACCGTCTTCGCAAACGACGGCAGAAACGTGACGAGGGGCATGGCCAGGGCCATGCTGATGACGACCAGCACGATGAGGGTCAGCATCAGCCGCTGGTGCCGCACGTACGAAAGTCCCTGACGCAGGTCCGTCATGATGTCGCGACGTGGCCCCGTCTGGGGCAGCGGCACCGGCGCCTTGATCATCAGCAGCGCGACGACCACCAGAAAAAACGAGAGGCCGTTGAGGAAAAAACACGCGGCCATGCCCACAGACACCAGAATCGCCGTGCCGCCCAGCGGGCCGAGGATCCGCGAGAGGTTGAATTGTGTTGAGTTGAGGGCGATCGCGTTCGGCAGATCCCGGCGGGGCACCAGCGACGGCAGCAGCGACTGATAGGCCGGACCGCCAAAGGCCTGGCCCAGACCGGAGATAAAGGAGAGTGCCAGGACGTGCCAGATCGTGACCACGTCAAAGAAGACCAGTGCGGCCAGCACAAACGCGGTGAACGCCTGCACGTACTGCGACCAGGTCAGCAGCTTTCGCCGGTCATACCGGTCGGCCACGACACCGCCGATCAACATGAACAGCAGAATCGGCAACTGCGAGAGGAAGTCGTCCAGGCCGAGATAAAAATTGGAGTCGGTGAGGTCCAGAACCAGCCAGCTCTGCGCGAACTTCTGCATCCATGTGCCGATGGTCGATCCCAGCGCGGCCAGCCAGACGATGCGGAAGTCGCGGTGGGTGAGGGCACCAGCGACACGACCGGTCCAGCTGCGCGGGGCTTCGGCGGGTGGGGGTCCTGATGACGTGTCGGACGTGGACAAGACGTCGCCATGGTACCATCCCCGCCGTGACGCACCTCACCCGATTTCTGCTGAGTGTCTTCACCGCGGTAAGTCTGGCTGCCTGTTCGGCCCAGTCCACACCGGTCCCGCCGGGAGGCCCGCAAGGGGCCGCGTCGGCGCTGGCGCCCGCCGATATCGGGGCCCTTTTCGACTGTCTGCGCGAACGTGGTCATGCAGTCGCCGCTGCCCATCGCGGTGGCCCCGTGCCCGGATATGCCGAAAACTCCATCGAAGGGTTTGCCTACACCACGTCCATCGTGCCGGCGCTCCTGGAAATCGACATCGCGCGCACCAGGGACGACGTGCTCGTGCTGATGCATGACGATACGCTCGACCGGACGACGACCGGGACGGGGTTGGTGCGGGACCACACACTTGCCGAGGTTCGCGCATTCCAATTGGAGGACGAAACCGGCGCCGTGCTCAACGCGCGGGTGCCGACATTGCGTGAGGCGCTGGACTGGGCGAACGGGAAGGCCATCCTCGAACTCGACGTCAAACGCGGCGTGTCCTACGAAGACGTCGTCGCCGAAGTCCGGGCCGCAGATGCCATGTCGCGCGTGATCTTTATTACGTACAGCACGGATGCCGCCGTGCGGGTACATGGCATCGCACCGGAGATGATGTTGTCGGTCTCGATCGAGGACATTGCGGAACTGGACGCGCTTGAACAGCGTGGCGTCAATCTCACGCGTGTGCTGGCCTGGACGGGCATCGAGACGGTGAATGCCGACCTCAATCGCGCATTGGCCGCACGTGGGGTCGAAGCAATGTTTGGCACGCTCGGCAACCCCGGTCGATCTTGGGACGGCCGCTTCGCCCGCGACGGCCGCGACCGGTACGCCGAGTTTGCCAGAGCCGGGCTCCAACTCATCTCAACTGACCGCACCATCGAAGCCGCCCGCGACCTCGACGCCCACGACGGTGTCGACGGCATCGCGGCGCTGGGGTGCGTGACGCGCTGAGCTTTCGCCACTTGATCGCCTTTGGTTGTTCGTGCCATACTTCGCTCCATAAGGCGAAAGTAGAGCGAAAATATGGCATCAGCCGCGTTGTCCCATCTCACGCAACTGCTTGATTCAAAACAGCTTGCAGGTACTGTGACCAGGCCGTTCGAGTCGGGCCGTCCATGCACAAAAACCGGTGTGGCTGTGCTGGATGACCATCTGGCCGGTGGCTGGCCGAAGGGGCATCTCTCCGAAGTCGTCGGCCCGGCGTCGTCGGGCCGCACGTCGGTGGTGATGGCCACGATGGCGGCGGTGACCCGCCAGGGCGGCGTGGTGGCGTGGGTGGACGTTGTGGATCGATTTGATCCGGCGTCGGCAGCCGCGGCCGGGATGGATCTCGATCGGGTGTTGTGGGTGCGTGGCCCGAATGTGTCGTGGAGTCCGGCGCAACGCACGGTTGGGGATCTGGCCGTGCAGCGTGGCTTGCGCGCGTTTGATTTGATCGCGCGCGCCGGGGGCATCGCGGTGGTGGCCATGGATGTCGCTGATGTGCCGGTGCGCCATCTGCAGTCATTGCCGGCGGCCACCTGGTTTCGGCTGGGCCATGTGTTGGAGGGGCGCGACACGGTGGGGCTGCTTATTGGCGCGCAACCGCTCGGGCGCAGTGCCGGCGGCGTGTCGCTGACGCTGCGGGCTCGCAGTGAATGGGCCGGACGCAGCGCGCAAAGCCGTCGTCTGGCCGGACTGGCCGTCACGCCTGAAGCGTCGCACCGGATTCGCCGGGTGCGCGCACATCGACAGGAGGAGGCGCCATGTTTGTTTGCCTTGTCCGCGACTCTTTAAGTCCGTCGCGCCCAGGAGTGCTCGAGGCGGTGGCGCGCGCCTGTTCGCCGCGTGTGGAGCCGCATGGCGACGATGTGGCGGTGTGTGATGCGACGGGATTGACGCGGGTGATCGGCATGCCGGCGGTGATTGCGGAGGAAATGCGACGGATGGCCTGGGAGCGGGAAGTCGGCGTTCGCGTGGCCATCGCCGGATCAAAAACTGCGGCGTGGTTGCTGGCGCATGCGCGCCCGGACACCACGATTGTGCCGGCCGGCGAGGAAGCCCGACGGCTGGAGCGGTTGCCGCTGTCGGTGTTGCGGTCATTGCCGGAGCTGTCCGGACAGCTCCGGCAATGACCGCAA
>Ga0255220_1000752_pt1 | contig 12474 bp, 10 predicted proteins | sample Miss_Colum_RepB__FD_188423 | JGI IMG/M metagenome (GOLD analysis project Ga0255220, IMG submission 188423) | Freshwater microbial communities from Mississippi River, Louisiana, United States - Miss_Colum_RepB_8d | ecosystem: Environmental > Aquatic > Freshwater > River | place: USA: Louisiana...
GCGATCCACCACTTTGCCGCCTGCAGCCTCAACACCTTTGACGAACTCATCGGCGACGCCCTGGCCGTAAGCGGTGCGGTCATCAATCACCGCAATGCTTTTGCCCTTCAGTTCATTGACTGCGTACTTGCCGAGCACGCCGCCAAGGGTGGCATCGTTGGCCACCACACGGAAGGTGGTCTTAAAGCCCTGCTGGGTGTACTTCGGGTTGGTTGCAGAGGGCGAGATCTGGGGAATGCCTGCATCGCTGTAGATCTTGGAGGCTGGAATGGTCGTCCCAGAGTTCAGGTGGCCAATCACGCCGACCACCTTTGCATCCACCAGTTTCTGTGCCGCAGCGGTGCCCTGCTTGGGATCAGCGCCATCATCTTCCGAGATCAGCGTAAAGGTCACTTTCTTTCCATCGATCTTGATGTCAGCTTTATTTAAGTCCGCGATGGCGAGCTTAGCGCCGGCTTCGTTATCTTTTCCTAGGTGGGCGATCGAGCCGGTGAGCGGTCCGACATGACCGATCTTGACGGTCGCGTCTTTGGGTGCGCAGCCTGCCACCGCAACAGCGATCGCTGCGGCACTGGTCAGGAGCGCTTTTTTGGCAACAGAGGCCTTCATGAGGGTTGCGAACATGCAAATCTCCAGAGGTAGAAAAAAGGGTTCCCGGCGGATGCCGCCGGGGGCAAACAGGCGCTAGTGTACGGATTTTCCGGTCAACATTTTCGGACCAACCGTAAAAACACCTAAACTTTTAAAAATGACAACCACCTCTCAAAAGCCGGATGTCCCGGGCCTTCTTCGGCCGATCGCGATTGCAGTAGTCTGGGTCTCGGCCGTCTCGATGATTGGCCAGCAGCTCACCGATCTCGGCCCCTGGTATCAGGCCCTGCGGCAGCCGGAGTGGAAGCCGCCCGACTGGGCCTTCGGGGCAATTTGGACAACGGTGTTTGTGCTCATTGTGTCGGCGGGAGTCTTGGCCTGGCGCCGGGCCGGCTCCGGGGTCCATCGGCGCTGGATTCTGGGCCTCTTTGCGATCAATAGCGTGCTGCATATGTTGTGGAGTGGGCTATTTTTTACCGCCAAGCGGCCTGACTGGGCCATGGTGGAGCTGGTGTTCCTCTGGCTGTCCATTGCTGCGATCATGGCCTTGTTCTGGAAAATCTCTCGCCCCGCTTTTTCGCTGATGGTCCCCTACATTGCCTGGGTCACCATCGCAGGATTTTTGAACTACGCCAATGTGGTGCTCAACGGGCCTTTTGATCGCCCAGCCGCCGCCCCCGCCACGGCAAAAAAATCCGGTTAGGGTCTGGGCGTGGGGATCATGCGCAGTTTATTGATCGCACTGCCCATCGTGTTTTCGGTGCTGCCGATTGTCGGTTTATGGCTGGAGATTCCGCTGGCGGCTTTTGTTGCGGGTGTGGTACTTGTTCCCATCCTGGAGTGGCTCACGACTGGCGTCGAGCGGTGGGGGCCAGCTATGCCCGCCTGGGGGCCTCAGCTGCCTCGGCTGATACTGGTCTGGGTGTCGGCGCAGCTGCTCATGCTCATGCTGGTTGCCAATGACCTGAGCTGGCCAACGGTGTTGATGCTTGGCCTTTCGATGGGCTATGTCAGCGGCGGAATTGGCATTACCCTGTCTCACGAGCTTGGTCATCGGTGGAATAGATTTGACCAGACCATGAGCAGAATGTTTTTGGCCACACTGGGTTACGGGCATTACATCATTGAGCACAATCGCGGCCATCATCGGACAGCTGCCATTGAGGGTGATGCCGCCTCTGCGCGCCGCGATGAGACCCTTTGGGAGTTCTTGCCCCGTTACTATCGGGGGGTGTTTGTTGGCGCGGTGCAGTTATCCCGACAGACCTCTCGCTGGTGGAATGAGGCTTATTTTTGGACTGCGGCGAGTCTGATGTTGATCTGCGCAGTAGCCTTGATCGGAGGCGCCAAGCCGTTTGTTTTTTGGCTGGTGAACACCATCGTCGCATTATTTCTCGTTGGCGCGGTCGAATACATTGAGCATTGGGGTCTGCGTCGACGCGTCACAGAGACGGGCGTCGAACGCATGGGCCCGCAGCACAGCTGGGACAGTCCCTCTTGGATTTCTGAGGCGCTCTTGTTCAACTTACCAAGACATTCGGCGCACCATCTTTTTCCATCGCTACGATGTGATGTCTTGAAGCGAAGTGAGCAGGCACCTCAGATGCCAACGGGATACGCCGGAATGATTTGGCTGGCCATGCTCCCGAGAGCGTATCTGCGGGTGATGACGTCGCGTCTTCCGGTGCGATAGGTTTTTTCCGATCTGCTGCGGGGAGTTAGCCTCCGCGCCGCTTTTTCTTTTACACTGAAGTTGCTTGCAACCGCTCGGGCCTATTTCTTTGAACCAATGCGATACGCGAGGGCTTGAAAATTGTCCGGCAGGCGAGAGTCGTCTCTTCGCATTCGACCCCAGAGCCGGTCTGATCTCGCCCACCTGAACCCTCGGTTCAGGAATGCCGCCCGGGTGGCTTGCAGGCCCTCTTCTGCCCTTATTGGGCCTTGGCAATACCCAGCAAGTGGGCCATGTCTTTGAAAAAAATGCGGACATGGGCCATTGGTTTTTTACGAACCAGTTTTTTGTGCATGTAGGACTCAAAAGTCAGGGTCTGCACATCTTTGTCTTCGCAGATCTTGACAAACTTCTCTCGGCGCTTATCGCTGGAATACCAGAAGTATTGCAGCACGCCGAGGACCCAAAACACCCGGCCGTGATCTTTCATGAAGCGTTTGCGCGCCAACGCCAGCCGGCTGGCTTCGCCGGTCTGGAGATACTCTTCGACTGCCTCGGCAGCGAAGCGGCCTCCGGCCATTGCGTAGTAGATGCCCTCGCCCGAGGCCGGTGCTACCACGCCAGCGGCATCGCCGGCCAAGACGACGTTTTTGCCGTTATCCCAATACTTCAGCGGCTTGAGTGGAATAGGTGCGCCCTCACGTCGGAGTGTCTCTGCGCCTGCCAGGCCCGCTGCCTGCCGAACGAGGCTGGTCGCGCTTCTTAGCGAGAATCCTTTGACGGCGCTGCCCACGCCGATACTCGCGGTTTTGCCATGCGGGAACACCCAGCCGTAAAAGTCAGGGGACATCTTGCCGTTGTAATAGACATCACATCGGCTCGCCTCGTAATCGCCCTGCGGATGATCGGGCGTGCGAACAATCTCGTGATACGCCGATACATATTTTGTTTTCTCGGCATCCTTGACACTCTGTCGGGCAACCTCTGATTTGGCACCGTCGGCACCAATGACGGTTCGGGCGCGCACGGAGGCTGCAAAGGTGTCGGTATCGCCGGCAGCCAGGCGACCCAAATAATGGATACGCACTGTGCCGTCTTGCAGTTGCTCAAGATGATCGAAGCTGCCTATCCGACGATCCGCTCCATGAGTGGCTGCGCGAGCGCGTAGCCACTCATCGAATTCGCAGCGATCGACAAGGCCAACATAGCCATTCTCGATTGGAATGTCGACTTGATGGTTCGTTGGCGAAATCATTCGCGCTTTGGTTGCCCGCGCCACCAGCATGGACTCCGGGATCTGGAAATCCTTCATGGCTCGCGGCGGAATTGCACCGCCACAAGGCTTGATACGGCCTGCGCGATCCAGCAGCAGCACTTTAAAGCCTTTCAGCGCCAAGTCATCTGCGGCGGTGGCGCCAGCGGGTCCCCCTCCGATGACGGCAACATCAAAAAGCACAGTGTCAGATGGCGGGTTCATGATGTTCCTTCCGTTTCCATTTGGCGGCGTAGGGCGTGGACTCCTGAGCCGTCTGTTGTGGTGGTTGTCGTGGTTCGATTCGAAATGCCAGACGTGCAGCCACCAAGAAGAGGGCCGCCTCCGCAAAAAACACGGCGCCATAGGCGACGCCGGGATCGTCGATCCAATAGCGGCTGAAATCACTTGCTGCCGCACCGATTAAGCCTCCCATGCCGAAGGCGATCGCCTGGGCTGCGCCCCACAGTCCCACTCGGGTGCCCTCGCGATGGCCGCAGCCCGAGCTGGCCAGTCGCATCATTGAGGCGATGGCTGCAATCGAGAAGGCGCCGTTGAAAAGACCAAGTAGAAAAACATTCGCACGAATTGGATAGCTGCCGCCAACAACGCCGGCAGTCGTCAGGCCAATTAACGCCAAGGCTGATGCCAGGCAGCCACCCACGGTCCAGGCTCGAAGCGATCCAAATTGCAGCCCCATCCAGCGATTTCCAAATCGGCCGCAGGCAAAAGCACAAAGCACCATTCCGCAGAGTACGCCCGCGTGCTGTAGGCCTGAGAGTTTGGTGGTCTCGCCCGGTGTGAATTGAAAAACGATTCCGGCAAAGGGCTCGAGAATCAGATCTTGCGCGGAGAATGCAAGCATTGAGACGAATACAAAAATCGTGAATTGACGTGCAGAGTGTTCGGCCCAGACCTCTCGCAGGGCCTCGGTAAAAGACACTCGGGCAGCGGCCCTGCCATCTGCGGCGCTATTGATGGATCCTGGACTGCCCTCGAGGCGCACCAGAGCGATGAGGCTCACGCAGACCGCAATCAATGACACCGTGAATGCGATCAACAGCAGACGTTCATGCGAATACGGCTCCAGCAGATGGCCCGTGATTCCAGCGGTCATGGCCAGACCCAGGATCATCATCAGCCAGACAATCGTGGCTGCAGCGGCTCGGCGATGGTCTTCGACGCGTTTTGCCAAAAGCACCAGCACCGAGGTTCCCGAGGCGCTCACACCAACACCAATCATCACGAAGGCGAAAAACGAGAGCAGTACGCCGAGTGGAAAATTTTCGGCGAGCGTTGCGGTTGCGGTGGCGGCGAGGACCCCTCCGGTGGCCAGCACCGCGATCCCCCCGACAATCCAAGGGGTGCAGCGCCCCATCATGTCGGAGCCGTAGCCCATTCGCGGCCGAAGCATTTGCACGGCGTAATGGAGTGCCACCAGCAGACCGGGTAATAAGGCGGGCAGGGCAAGCTCGACCACCATCACACGATTCAACGTGGAGGTCGTCAGCACAACGATGGACCCCAGACTGAATTGCACGAGTCCCAGCCGAACAATTGCCAGCCAGCCGAAGGGCGTGGGCGCCCCGGCACTCTGAGTCAGTTGCTGCCGAGCGATCGTTGCGCTCACAGCGCGCTCCGAAGTGCAAAGGCACTGACCATCATGCCGCAGACGTAAATAGGAACACCGAATCCACTGTAGAAAAGCGCGCGCTGGATGGGCTGTCGCACAAACCACCGCATCATCAAAGCCTGTGCAACGAGAAGCAGCAGCACTGCAATCGCGTGGCCTGCCGCGCCCCAAGAAAAGAGCAGACCAATCACAATGGCCTGGGGCAGGGCCATCGTCCAGCAGGCCAGCCCTGCTGCACGCGTTGCGCCCAGTCGAACGGGCAGCGAACGCACGCCCATCTGCCGGTCGCCTGCAATCGATTTGAAGTCGTTCAGCGTCATGATGCCGTGGGCGCCGATGCCGTAGAGCAGGGCCAGTAACATGGATTCAGTTGACGGCAGGACGCCACCCATCATCACGGCAGAGCCCGTAATCCACGCAAGGGATTCATAACTCAAGCCGCACGCCGCATTGCCGAGCCAGCCGTTTTCCTTAAAACGAAGTGGCGGCATGCTGTAGGCCCAGGCCAGCATCAGGGCGAGCACGGTCGCCGCAAAGCCCCACGGGCCAAGGCCCGTTGCAATAATTAGGGACAATCCAGACCAAATTATCGCGATTGCCAGCCCCCAGCGGCCTGGCAGGCGGCCACTTGGGATTGGGCGGCCAGGCTCATTGATGGCATCGACATGCCGGTCAAACCAGTCGTTGACTGCCTGGCTGCTGGCGCAGACCAGGGGTCCAGTGAGTAACAGACCAATCAAGATCAGATGCCAATTTGATCTGAGCTCAACATCTGAAGCTATTACGCCGCAAGTGAATGCCCACATTGGAGGAAACCAGGTGATGGGCTTGAGCAGCTCCGCCACGGCCATCGGGTCGGGGCTGGCGCGCGTCGTAACGGATTGATTCATCGAGACATTTTCTGTCTGACCGATTTAACCGTCAACTAAAACTTACACATACAATGTCCTGGTGAAAAGCCCGCTCGCCCACCCGTCCCGGCCGCATGCCATCGTGATCGGCAGCGGCTTCGGTGGGCTGGCTGCGGCGGTCCGGCTCGGTGCCAAGGGCTACCGGGTAACGGTCCTGGAAAAGCTTGATGCCCCCGGCGGCCGGGCTTACGTTCACCGCCGTGGCGGCTATGTCTTTGATGCTGGGCCGACCATCGTGACGGCACCGTTTCTTTTTGAAGAACTCTGGACGCTCTGCGGCAAGCGATTTTCGGACGACATCACGCTTAAGCCGCTTGATCCCTTCTACCGGATTCGGTTTGATGACGGTTCCTGGTTTGATTACTCCGGCGATGTTCAGGCCATGCGCCGCGAGGTGGCGCGCTTTGCGCCACAGGACCTCAATGGCTATGACGCGTTTTTTCAGGAGGCCGAGAAATGTTACCGACTCGGCTTTGAGGGCATGGCCAGCATCTCCTTTGTCACGTTTTCAGATCTGATCGCCGTCTTACCGGACTTCATGCGGATGCGGGCCTGGAAGACCATTTACAGCCGGGTGGCGAGTTTTATTCGCGATCCTAAATTGCGGATGGTTTTTAGTTTTCACCCCCTACTGATTGGCGGCAATCCGTTTTCGGTGACCTGTGCCTATACCCTGATCAATGCGCTAGAGCGTCGGCATGGTGTGCATTGGGCGATTGGCGGAACCGGCGCATTGATTCAAGGGCTTGTTGGCCTGATCATTGGCCAAGGCAACAGCGTGCGCTGTGAATCCGAGGTCGCTGAGATTCTGGTGCGCAATCAGCGGGCCTATGGGGTCCGCCTCGCCGATGGTCAAATCCTTGAGTCAGAGATTGTTGTGTCGAACGCGGATACCGCATGGACTTACCGATACCTGATTCCTGCCGAGCATCGCCGACACTGGACGGATGCCAAGATCGAGCGGACTAAATTTTCGATGAGTCTGTTCGTCTGGTATTTCGGCACGCGTCAGCAGTTCCACGATATTCCGCATCACATGATTTTGATGGGACCTCGATACCGTGAGCTGCTTGCGGATATTTTCAAGCGCAAGATTCTGGCGAAGGACTTCAGCCTGTACCTGCATCGGCCGAGCGCCAGCGATCCATCGGTGGCGCCGCCCGGCCACGATACCTTTTATGTTCTATCTCCCGTACCCCATCTGCAGAGTGGGGTGGATTGGTCAGTGGCCGCAGAGCCCTATCGCCAGGCGATTGCCCAGTCGCTTCATAGCACCATCATGCCCGGATTTGAGGAGCACATTACCGAATCATTCATCACGACCCCTCAGGATTTTCAGGACCGTCTTTTATCGTTTCGTGGCGCAGCGTTTGGACCTGAACCGGTTTTAACCCAGAGTGCTTGGTTTCGGCCGCACAACAAAAGTGAAGATATTGCCGGGCTCTTTATGGTGGGTGCCAGCACCCATCCGGGTGCGGGAATGCCCGGGGTGATTGCATCAGCAAAGGCCTTGGAGTCGGTCATTCCTGATCCCAAAACGATGGCGCGTGCTTATGCGTGAGCCCATCTCATTGCACTCGGCCGAGGTGCTGGCAAGCTGCGAGCGGCTGATGCGGACCGGCTCGCATTCATTTTTTGCAGCCTCAAGAATTCTTCCCCAGCGTTTTAAGCATGCCGCCACGGCGGTCTATGCCTTTTGCCGTGTTGCTGACGATGCCGTGGATGAAATGCCGCCCGGTGCGTCGATTGAGATTGTGATGGACTACCTACGTGAGCGGCTTGATGCGATTTATCGCGGCGAGCCCTTTTTGATTGATGCAGATATTGCATTTGCTGCCATCGTGCACGAGTACTCCATACCCAAGGCCATTCCGATGGCGCTGCTGGAGGGCTTTCAGTGGGATGCCTGCGGCCGGGACTACGAGACCCTCGAGGCACTGTATGACTACGCTGCGCGAGTGGCCGGCACCGTCGGAGCCATGATGACCCTGGTCATGGGGGGCCGCTCGGCCCAGACCATCGCCCGGGCCTGTGAACTTGGTGTGGCGATGCAGCTGACCAATATCGCCCGGGACGTGGGCGAGGATGCTCGTCGGGGACGGATTTATCTTCCGCTGGGGTGGTTGCGTGAGGCCGGCATTGATCCGCAGGAATTTTTGCGCCGGCCGCAGCACTCCGAATCTCTGGCGGGCGTGATTACCCGACTGCTGCATGTTGCCGACCAGCTCTATGTTCGAGCCGAGACTGGAATTGCGTCACTGCCCCGCGATTGCCGGCCAGCCATAATGTCGGCCCGATTGATTTATGCCGATATTGGCCGGGTGATTCGGGGCATTGACTGTGATGCTGTGCATCGACGGGCGGTGGTGGGGATATCGCGGAAGTGGTGGCTCATGGCACGGGCTCTGGTCAGTCTCTTACTCGCACCGCCGAAGGATTACCTGCTGCAGCCCTTAGCCTCGGTACGGTTTCTTGTGGCGGCTGCCCCAGCAGGGGAGCGCGATGCCGTTCAGCCCGATTTGTTGATCTCTACCATTGGCCTGCTGGAGCGGCTTGGTCACCGCAGCCGATCGCGGCGCGGCCAGGCCTGAGGGGGCCGAAAGCAAGGGCGCGGCATAGGGGTATACGTGATCGTCGTCCCGACATCCTGCCTTTAGAATCTCGCTCTCAAGCTATCAGGCTATCAAGCTCTCAAGGAGGAAGCATCGTCATGAAATTCAAGCGTCTTATTTCGGCTGCAGTCGTTGGCACCGCGTTTGCTGCATCTAGCGCATTGGCGTTCCCCGATCGCGAGATTAAAGTGGTGGTGCCCTTCACGGCGGGCGGACCCACCGATGTAGTGGCTCGGACTATGGCCGAGGCAATGCGTAAGCATTTGAATAGCCCGGTAGTGGTTGAAAACCTCGATGGCGCTGGCGGTACCCGCGGGCCATCGGTCGTCTCCAAGGCGAAGCCCGATGGCTATACGGTATTGATTCATCACATTGGCATGAGTACGGCACCGGCGCTGTACCGTAAGCTGCCGTACAACCCGATGACCGATTTCGAGCACATTGGCTTGATCAATGAAGTCCCAATGACCTTTGTCGCCCGCAAAGATTTTCCGGCCGCGACTATGAAAGAGTTTATTCAGGTCGTGAAGAAAGATGCCAAGAAATGGAATCTGGCGAATGCAGGCCTGGGCGCGGCATCGCATCTCTGTGGCATGTTATTTCAGTCGGCGCTTGATACAGACCTGACCACCGTTCCCTACAAAGGCACCGGCCCCGCAATGACCGACCTGATGGGCGGCCAGGTGGATTTCATGTGTGATCAGACGACGAACACGACCGAGCGGATTAAAGCCGGCAGCGTGAAGGGCTATGCGGTGACCACCAAGACGCGACTGAAGACCGATGGGCTTTCTAATCTTCCGACGGTTGCAGAGTCAGGGCTACCCAATTTTGAAGTCACGGTATGGCACGGACTGTATGCGCCAAAAGGCACGCCAAAGGCAGCCCTGGACAAGTTAAACGCTGCGTTAAACGCTGCATTGAAAGATCCTGAGGTGATCAAGCGTTTTGAGTCGCTCGGAACCGGCCCGGTCAGCCCCGATAAAGCCACCGCGACCTATCACGCTAAGTTTTTGCAGTCTCAGATTGATCTCTGGGGCCCGATTATCAAAAAAGCTGGCCAGTTCGCCGACTGATTGTCGACAGTCGTCGTGGAAAAGCCGCGCAATTGCGCGGCTTTTTTATTTGAGTCGCGGCATCTTCCACGGCAGCATCAGCCGAGTCATCGCTGTATTTAAGCGGGGCACATTCAGTGTCTCGTGCATGGAGATGACCCGCTCACCGCAGAGGCCGGACTCCAATACCGAGCGCACATAAAACGGTGTGTCCTCCAGGGTCTGAAGCACGCGGGCAGGCCTTCCGGATTCGCTACGAACTGATCGGCCCACCCGCCACAGTGCTCTGGGCAGGCATTGCCGAGCCGGCGCATCAAACGGGGTGACCTGGCCATCGCGGCCAAATCGCAGCGCCAGCAGCCGGTCGGGGCCTTGGCGTTGACGAACGTCGTAGAGCACCGCAACGCTTCCGTCAGAGAGGTTTGCCCGCGACCAATCCCATTCGGTGAATCCGTCTGCAATCGGTGAGGCGCCTTCATTTGAGTCCAGATAGGCATGGCCCTGCCAGGAGCAATTGGGAGACTCGAGTGCGACCTCGACCCGCGCACTCGGGGCCAGTGGCCCCCAGTGATGCAGATGTCCATCATCCAGCGCTGTGGTGAAGGCGAACAGCCGATCTGGGATGACGCGAATTACGCCGCGTACGGGCCGTGGAATCGGCGCTGACCACTCGTTAATCTGAATTTCAAGATGTGTTCCGGTCCATCGCAGATGGCTCGGCCCGACTTGAAAGCTTCGACTGTCTCTGCTGATATGGCGCTGGCTGCGCTCTGTCATGGTCCAGCGTCGGATGCCGCGGCCATACAGCGCAACATTGATTGCGCAATGACCCTCTGGCGAAGTGGCTGGATTTTTTTGCAAGGCCCAGTAGTAATAGGGCGAAAACACACTGCCGACAAAGGCAATGATGGTCAGGCCAAATGCACCGTCATCACTTAATGCATCGACATACCACCAGAGATAACCACCCGGCCGGACGGTCTGATCAAACCGAGGTGACCCATCAGGGTTGCGGCCGCCAACCGGCCGGACAGTGCCGCCATCGGCACCCCCGGGCCCGGATGCACCGAGCCCCCCGCCAGGTAAAGGCCCGGTATGGGACTGCTGGCGCCATGGCGGGAAAACACGCTCATCCAGCCGTGGGTCGCCGGGCCATACAGGGCCCCGCCGGTTGCCGGGAAGCGCTGATGAAATGATGTGGGCGTGGTGATCACCGTAGACTCGGGATCGTTGTGAAGTGTCAGGCCACAACGATTCATCAGTGAGGTGGCTGCATCGATGCATGCGTGAGTCTCCGATGTGTTAAAGGGATGTCGATCGCCGGATGCCGGCGCGTTGATCAGCAGTAAAAGCCGCTCGGATTGGCCAGAAAACGCCTGATCATCCTGCCGGTCTTGCGCACAAACATAGACGGTTGGCGTATTCGGTAATTGTTGTCGATGAAAGATAGCCTCGAATTCCGAGGCATAGTCGCGGGGAAAAAACAGGTTGTGATAGGTCAGCGGAAATCCTGTCGATCGTGCATGTATCGAAAGTGTCAGCGCAGATAGTGAGCGCTGCCGCAGGTCATCACGTGGCGGTCCAAAGGCCTTGCGGGCGGCATCGGGATCAGAGAGCGCCACCACACCCTGACGAAGCGCCGCCACGTCACCGTTAAACACTACCGCATCAGCCGTGAGAGTTTCTCCATCGTGAAGCCGCACACCGCAGGCCCGGCCATCGCGCATTAGAATCGCGGCGACATCGGCCTGCGTACGCACATCTGCACCATGCTGTCTTATGAGTTTTTCTAATGTCTGTGCGAGTGCGGTCATGCCGCCCTCAATGGCCCAGACTCCCTGCATCTCGACATCCGCAATCAGCATCAGTGTGGCGGGCGCCTGCAGGGGGGAGGATCCACAGTAGGTTGCGTAGCGTGAAAAGAGCTGATGCAGTCTTGGATCTTTGAAATATCGCGACAGTGATTGCCACAGACTCCGAAATGGGCCAACGCCCCACAGCGCTGCAAATCCCCGCAGCCCGAGATCCTGATGCATTGAAAAGAGTGTCGGCCGCTGAGAGCGTATCGCAGCTTTCTCAAGGGCCCGGTAGGCGGCGCTCGCCTGCTCGCAGAATTCGAGAAATCCAGAGGCTTCTTTAGCACCGGCAAAGCGGGCCACTGCGAGGGCTGACTGATGACGGTCCGCATAAAGGTCAAGGGTCTCGGATCGATCCCAGGCATGCCTTGCAAGAATCTGAAGCGGCCGAATGGTGAGTTCATCTTCAAGTTGGTGTCCTGCCTGTGCAAAGAGTCCGTCAAAAACCCAGCGCATTGTGAATACTGTAGGCCCCGAGTCGATGCCCACGCCATGGACCATCCGTTGATGGAGTTTTCCGCCGACGGTTTCGGCACGTTCTAAAAGCGTGACACGAACTCCAGCGGCAGAAAGTTCAAGCGCACTGGCGAGCCCGCCGATGCCGCCTCCGACAACGATGACATGAGGGTCGGACATCTAGCGAAAGACCTTTCCCTTCCATACACCCTGGGCTGTAACCGGAACGAAACGCGCGAACATGGATTCAGCGAAGTGGCCTTGCTGCAAAGCTGCCTGAATTGCCTGCAGGTGGGCGCCGCTGCGGGCGTATCGATTCATATCGTGCACGCTATCCCAGATGCTGAAAGTTGCCTGCCGAAAAAACGGCGCTTCGCCAAGGCCGACTGCAATTCTGCAGCCCTGCGCTGCGGCCAGAGAGTTTTCGGCGGCCGGT
>Ga0255220_1000754_pt1 | contig 12465 bp, 7 predicted proteins | sample Miss_Colum_RepB__FD_188423 | JGI IMG/M metagenome (GOLD analysis project Ga0255220, IMG submission 188423) | Freshwater microbial communities from Mississippi River, Louisiana, United States - Miss_Colum_RepB_8d | ecosystem: Environmental > Aquatic > Freshwater > River | place: USA: Louisiana...
CCAGGGTTGCAGGCTTCGTTGAGAAACTTCAGACATGCGAGAAGTATCGACCAGAAGCTGTCTGCCGCCTGTCGCACCAGGCACCCGTGGCAAACAGGCACAATGACGCCCCAGTCTTCCCCCTGCCTTCCATTTGCACCATGACGACCTTCGCCGACCACCTGCGCCAGCTCCCGCCCGTCAGCCATCTGGCTGAACTCCAGCTCATCAATGCTGCGGGCCAGGTGGCCGCCACCATCGAAAACAAGCCCGGCAAGGCCGGCTCGCTGGCGGTCTACCACGCATTGGCGGCCAAACACGGCAGCATCAACACAGCCGCCGCCCAGGAAGGCCTGCAGCTGTTTGCCGAGCACACCGAATCGGCCCGCCAGCACCCGGGCAGCCACCCCAACATCGACCGCCTGTTCGAAGTCATCGCCTCGGGTCAGGGCTACACCGTGCGTCTGGTTCAGGCCTGAGAAGACCCACCATGGCGATCCAGTGGTTCCCCGGTCACATGCACCTGACGCGCCAGGCGATCGCCGAGCGCATCAAGAACATTGACGTGGTCATCGAAATGCTGGACGCCCGTCTGCCCGGCTCCAGCGCCAACCCCATGCTGGCCGGGATGATCAAAGGCAAACCGGCGCTCAAGATCCTGAGCAAGCAGGACCTGGCCGACCCGCGGCGCACCGAACAGTGGCTGGCCCACTACAACGCCCAGGACAGCGTGCGCGCCATCGGCCTGGACAACAGCATGAAACAGCCGGCCAAGGCGCTGTTGGAAGCCTGCCACCAGCTGGCCCCCAACCGCGGTGGACTGGCCAAACCCATGCGGGTGCTGATCTGCGGCATCCCCAACGTGGGTAAGTCCACGCTCATCAACACCCTCAAAGGCAAAGCTGCCGCCAAGACTGGCGACATTGCCGGCGTGACCAAGACCGAGCAGCGCGTCAACATCGCCGACGACTTCTACCTGTACGACACACCAGGCGTGCTCTGGCCACGCATCATCGTGCTGCAAAGCGGCTACAACCTGGCCGCCAGCGGGGCCATTGGCGTCAACGCGTTTGACGACGAAGAAGTCGCGCTGGAGCTGTTGAACTATTTGCTGACGCACTACCCCGAAGAACTCAAGGCCCGCTACAAACTGACCGAGATCGCTGGCCTGACAGACGAAGAACTGCTCGAAGCGATTGGCCGCCAGCGCGGTGCCATCCAGAGCGGCGGCCGTATCAACACCACCAAAGCGGCTGAACTGGTCATCCACGACCTGCGCTCCGGCGCGCTGGGGCGCATCACGCTGGAAACGCCAGAGGAATTTGCCCGCTGGCTGGCCGAAGGCAAAAAGGCCGATGCCGAACGCGCGGCACGCAAGGAAGAATTCGCCCAGGCCAAGGCGCAAAAGACCTCGCAGCGGGCGCGCACCCGCCGCTGAGCGCACCATGAACAAAGCCGCCAGCCCTTGCAGGCTGGCGGCTTTTTTGTGGAGCAGTGATCCGCTTACTTCTTGCTCGGCGGCACGTCCGTGCAGGAACCGTGCGCCACCTCCGCCGCCATGCCGATGCTCTCGCCCAGCGTAGGGTGCGGGTGGATGGTCTTGCCGATGTCCACGGCGTCGGCGCCCATCTCGATGGCCAGTGCGATCTCGCCGATCATGTCGCCCGCATGCGTGCCCACGATGCCGCCGCCCAGGATCTTGCCGTGGCCATGGGCCTCGGGGCTGTCGTCGAACAGCAGCTTGGTGAAACCTTCGTCGCGGCCATTGGCAATGGCGCGGCCGCTGGCTGACCAGGGGAACAGGCCCTTCTTGACCTTGATGCCCTGGGCCTTGGCTTGGTCCTCCGTCAAACCCACCCAGGCCACTTCGGGGTCGGTGTAGGCCACGCTCGGGATCACGCGGGCGTTGAAGGCGGCGGATGCCAGTTCCTTGTTGCCCTGGAGTTCACCGGCAATGACTTCGGCCGCCACATGCGCTTCGTGCACCGCCTTGTGCGCCAGCATGGGCTGGCCCACGATGTCGCCGATGGCGAAGATGTGCGGCACATTGGTGCGCATCTGGATGTCGACGTTGATGAAGCCACGGTCCGTCACGGCGACGCCGGCCTTGTCGGCGGCGATCTTCTTGCCGTTGGGTGTGCGGCCCACGGCCTGCAGCACCAGGTCATAAGTGCCCTCAGACTTGGTGCCGTCCAGACCTTCGAATTGCACCTTGATGCCTTCGGGCGTGGCTTGCGCGCCCACGGTCTTGGTCTTCAACATGATGTTGTCGAAGCGGCCCTTGTTCATCTTTTCCCAGACCTTGACCAGGTCGCGGTCGGCCCCCTGCATCAGGCCGTCCATCATCTCGACCACGTCCAGGCGGGCGCCCAGCGTGCTGTAGACGGTGCCCATTTCCAGGCCGATGATGCCGCCACCGACGATGAGCATCTTCTTGGGCACATCCGCCAGGGCCAGTGCGCCAGTCGAGTCCACCACGCGCGGGTCGTCAGGCATGAAAGGCAGGCGCACAGCCTGCGAGCCAGCGGCAATGATGGCGCGCTTGAACGCCACAACCTTCTTGCTGCCGGTCTTGTCCTGACCGGTGCCGGTGGTTTCTTCCACCTCGATGTGGTTGGCGCCGACAAAGCTGCCGTAGCCGCGCACGATGGTGACCTTGCGCATCTTGGCCATGGCACCCAGACCACCAGTGAGCTTGGCGATCACTTTTTCCTTGTGGCCGCGCAGCTTGTCGATGGTGACCACGGGCTTGCCGAACTCCACACCCAAGTCACCCAGGTGCGCCACTTCGTCCATCACGGCGGCCACATGCAGCAGCGCCTTGGACGGGATGCAACCCACGTTCAGGCAGACGCCGCCCAGCGTGCTGTAACGCTCGACCACCACAACCTTGAGGCCGAGGTCGGCGGCGCGGAAAGCGGCCGAATAGCCACCGGGGCCGCCACCGAGCACGAGCACGTCGCACTCGATGTCGGCCACACCCGTGTATGTCTGGCCAAAGCTGGCGGCGGTCGGAGCATTTTCCGTTCGCACTGAGCTTGTCGAAGTGCTCTGCACATGGGCTTCGACAGGCTCAGCCCGAACGGGGGCCGACTCACCACGAACGGGGGCGGTGTCTTCAGCGGCGTCCAGCACCAGCACGACCGAGCCTTCTTTGACCTTGTCGCCCAGCTTGACCTTGAGTTCCTTGACCACGCCGCCGTGGCTCGACGGGATTTCCATCGAAGCCTTGTCGGATTCGACCGTGATCAGGCTTTGTTCGGGCTTGATGGTGTCGCCGGGTTTGACCAGCAACTCGATCACCGCCACTTCGTCGAAATCGCCGATGTCGGGGACTTTGATATCAACCAATGCCATCACGCGCTCCTTACAGCAACACGCGACGGAAGTCGCTCAGGATTTGACCAAGGTAAGCGTTGAAACGTGCAGCCGCAGCGCCGTCGATCACGCGGTGGTCCCAGGTCAGCGACAGCGGCAGCATCAGGCGCGGCACAAACTGCTTGCCGTCCCACACCGGCTCCATCTGGCTCTTGCAGACGCCCAGGATGGCGACTTCGGGCGCATTGATGATGGGCGTGAAGTACTTGCCACCAATGCCGCCCAGGCTGGAGATGGTGAAGGTCGCACCCGACATGTCGGCCGGGCCGAGCTTGCCGTCGCGGGCCTTCTTGGCCAGCTCACCCATTTCCTGGCTGATCTGCAGCACGCCTTTCTTGTCGGCGTCCTTGATGACGGGCACCACCAGGCCGTTGGGCGTGTCGGCGGCAAAGCCGATGTGCCAGTAATGCTTGTAGATCAGCGCGTCGCCGTCGAGGCTGCTGTTGAACTCGGGGAACTTCTTGAGCGCGGCCACGCAGGCCTTGATCAGGAAGGCCAGCATGGTGACCTTGATGCCCGACTTCTCGTTTTCCTTGTTGGTGGAGACGCGGAAGGCCTCGAGGTCGGTGATGTCGGCATCGTCGTGGTTGGTGACGGCCGGAATCATGATCGCATTGCGCAGCAGGTTGGCGCCGCTGATCTTCTTGATGCGCGACATCTCCTTGCGCTCGACCGGACCGAACTTCGCAAAGTCGACCTTGGGCCAGGGGATCAGGCCCAGTTCGGAACCACCGCCACCCGAGCCCTGTGCGGGGGCCTTGGCCGCCTGGGCCCTGGTCTGGGTTGCGCCGCTCATGACGGACTGGGTGAACTTCTGGATGTCCTCGGCCGTGATGCGGCCCTTCTGGCCGGAGCCTTTGACTTCGTCCAGCGGCACACCCAGCTCGCGGGCGAATTTGCGCACCGAAGGCGATGCGTGCGGCAGACCAACCGCCGGTGTGGCCGTGGGGTTGTGCGCCGGGGCGGCGCTGGCGGCCACGGACGCAGCCGGTGCGGGGGCAGCCACCGGGGCCGCTGCGGGTGCCGGAGCAGTCGCAGGCGCGGCAGCCGGAACGGCTGCGGCGGTGCCTTCCAGGATCGCCAGCAGGTCACCGATGTTGACCTTGTCACCCACCTTGACCTTGAGCTCCTTGAGGACGCCAGCCGCACTGGACGGGATTTCCATCGAAGCCTTGTCAGACTCGACGGTGATCAGGCTTTGCTCGACCTTGATGGTGTCGCCGGGTTTGACGAACACTTCGATCACGGCCACGTCCTTGAAATCACCGATGTCGGGCACCAACACCTGCACCGGGCCGGCAGCCACCGGGGCTGCAGCGGGTGCGGGCGCCGAAGCTGCTGCAGGCGCGGCCGCGGCTGGCGCAGGCGCTGCAGCGGCCGGGGCGGCGGCGGCTGCCCCTTCGGCCTCGATCATCAGCACGACAGAGCCTTCCTTGACCTTGTCGCCCAGCTTAACCTTGAGTTCCTTGACCACTCCGGCGTGGCTCGACGGGATTTCCATGGAAGCCTTGTCAGACTCCACGGTGATGAGCGATTGCTCGGCCTTGACGGTGTCACCGGGGTTGACCAGCAGCTCGATGACGGCGACTTCGTCGAAATCCCCGATGTCCGGGACTTTCACTTCTACCAATGCCATGTTTGTCTCCGGTTTTTATGCGTACAGGGGGTTGACCTTGTCAACTTTGATGCCGTACTTCTGGATGGCCTCGGCCACCTTGGCTGCCGGCAGCGCGCCTTCGTCGGCCAGCGATTTGAGTGCGGCGATCACGATGTAGTGGCGGTTGATCTCGAAGTGCTCGCGCAGCTTGCTGCGGAAGTCCGAGCGGCCGAAGCCGTCGGTGCCCAGCACCTTGTAGGTCCGGCCCTTCGGGATGAAGGGGCGGATCTGCTCGGCGTAGTTCTTCATGTAATCGGTCGAAGCGATCACCGGACCGGAGCTCTTGGACAGCTGCTGCTCGACAAACGAGACCTGCGGCTGGTCGGTCGGGTGCAGCAGGTTGTGGCGCTCGACCGCCTGGCCGTCACGGGCCAGCTCGTTGAAGCTGGGGCAGCTCCAGACATCGGCCTGGATGCCCCAGTCGGTGGCCAGCAGGGTCTGGGCGGCGATCGACTCGCGCAGGATGGAGCCCGAACCCAGCAGTTGGACGCGGGTCTTGCCTTCGGCACCCGGCTTGCACAGGTACATGCCCTTGATGATCTGCTCTTCGGTGCCGGGCGTGAGGCCTGGCATGGCGTAGTTTTCGTTGAGCAGGGTCAGGTAGTAGAAGACGTTGTCCTGCTTTTCAACCATGCGCTTGAGGCCGTGGTGCAGGATGATGCCCACTTCGTGCGCGAAGGTCGGGTCATAGCTGATGCAGTTCGGGATAGTGCCAGCCAGGATGTGGCTGTGGCCGTCTTCGTGCTGCAGGCCTTCGCCGTTGAGCGTGGTGCGGCCAGAGGTGCCGCCCAGCAGGAAGCCGCGTGCCTGCATGTCGCCCGCAGCCCAGGCCAGATCGCCGATGCGCTGGAAGCCGAACATCGAGTAGTACACGTAGAACGGGATCATGATCCGGTTGGACGTGCTGTAGCTGGTGGCCGCCGCGATCCAGCTGGACATGCCGCCGGCTTCGTTGATGCCTTCCTGCAGGATCTGGCCGGCCTTGTCTTCCTTGTAGTACATGACCTGGTCCTTGTCGACCGGGGTGTACTGCTGGCCTGCGGGGTTGTAGATGCCGATCTGGCGGAACAGGCCTTCCATGCCGAAGGTGCGGGCCTCGTCCACCAGGATGGGCACCACGCGCGGGCCAATCGCCTGGTCACGCAGCAGCTGCGTCAGGAAACGCACATAGGCTTGCGTGGTGGAGATTTCGCGGCCCTCGGGTGTGGGGTCGAGCACGGCCTTGAAGGTCTCCAGCGAAGGCACGGTGAAACTCTCGTCGGCCTTGACGCGGCGGTGCGGCAGGTAACCGCCCAGGGCCTTGCGGCGCTCGTGCAGATAGCGCATCTCGGGCGTGTCGTCGGCCGGCTTGTAGAACGGGATCTTGGCCAGTTCGCTGTCCGGGATCGGGATGTTGAAACGGTCGCGCATGTACTTGATGTCGTCGTCCGTGAGCTTCTTGGTCTGGTGAACGGTGTTCTTGCCTTCGCCGGCCTTGCCCATGCCGAAGCCCTTGACGGTCTTCATCAGCAGCACGGTGGGCTGGCCCTTGTGGTTCACGGCCGCGTGGTAGGCGGCGTAGACCTTTTGCGGGTCGTGGCCACCGCGGCGCAGGTTCCAGATGTCGTCGTCGCTCATGTGGGCGACCATCTCCAGCACCTTGGGGTCGCGGCCGAAGAAATGCTTGCGCACATAGGCGCCGTCGTTCGCCTTGAAGGCCTGGTAGTCGCCGTCCAGCGTCTCCATCATGATCTTGCGCAGGGCGCCGTCCTTGTCGCGGGCCAGCAGCGGGTCCCAGTTGGAGCCCCACAGGCATTTGATGACGTTCCAGCCGGCACCACGGAACTCGCCTTCGAGTTCCTGGATGATCTTGCCGTTGCCGCGCACCGGGCCGTCCAGACGCTGCAGGTTGCAGTTGATGACGAAGATCAGGTTGTCCAGGCCTTCACGGGCGGCCAGGCCGATGGCGCCGAGCGATTCGACTTCGTCCATCTCGCCATCGCCGCAAAACACCCAGACCTTGCGGTTTTCGGTGTTGGCGATGCCGCGGGCGTGCAGGTATTTGAGGAAGCGCGCCTGGTAGATCGCCATCAGCGGGCCCAGGCCCATGGAGACGGTGGGGAACTGCCAGAACTCGGGCATCAGTTTGGGGTGCGGGTAGCTGGAGAGGCCCTTGCCGTCCACTTCCTGGCGGAAATTCAGCAGCTGCTCTTCGGTCAGGCGGCCTTCGAGGTAGGCGCGGGCGTAGACACCGGGGGCCACATGGCCCTGGATGTAGATGCAGTCGCCGCCGTGGTTTTCGCTCTCGGCGTGCCAGAAATGGTTGAAGCCGGCACCGAACATGTGAGCCAGCGAGGCGAACGAGCCGATGTGGCCACCCAGGTCACCACCGTCTTCGGGGTTGTGACGGTTGGCCTTGACCACCATGGCCATGGCGTTCCAGCGCATGTAGGCGCGCAGGCGCTCCTCAATCTCGATGTTGCCGGGGCAGCTGGCTTCCTGGTTGGGCTCGATGGTGTTGACATAGCCCGTGTTCGCAGAAAAGGGCATGTCGATGCTGTTTTCGCGGGCGTGCTCGAGCAGTTGCTCCAGCAGGAAGTGGGCACGTTCGCCACCTTCCTTTTCAATCACGGCGGACAGCGCGTCCATCCATTCACGGGTTTCCTGAGAGTCCAGATCCTTTGCGCTCTGGTTCGGATTAACGGCTGTCATGCACGGTCTCCTGAAGGTGTTATTGACTTGATCAGCAAACGGAGTGTCGCACAGTTTTCCCGCATTTTCAAATTGTGCTTATCTATTTCATATTGCGATATTTGAATGCCTGTTACGCGGGAGCAACTACCCTAAACTCGCCCTCAGATGAAAACCATCCGTGAAATCCAGTCCCCGTCAGTGCCCAATCCTGTCAAACACTGGAGGCAGTGGTGGCAACGGCAATCCCCGGTCCGCCAAGACCGTTTTGCCAACCTGGCCCCCGTCGCAGCCGTTGTGTTGTTCATGGCTGCGATTGCAAGTGCCTTCTGGTATTTGCGGGGTGAAGAAATCGAGCGCGAGCAGGAAGCCGTGCGACGCGACGTCGAGTATGCGCAGCAGCGCATGCGGATGCGCCTGCTTGAGCGTCAGGAGCAGGTCATGCGCATGGCGCGTGACATCTCCAACCGTGAAATTCGCAAAGACCAGTTTGTGGTGCGTGCCGAGGCCTTGGTTCAGCAATACCCCGAGTACCAGTCCCTGTCTTGGGTCGATGAGCGGCGCCAAGTGATTTCAACCCACACAGTGTCCAATCTGTTGCAAAACGTGCCACTGCGCATGGGCGAAGCCCTGCCTCTGGGCGACACCGAAACACACTACAGCCTGTCGCGTGACCTGATGCAGCCGATCTACGGTGTCATCGCCAATGATCAGGGCAAGGACGCGCCTCTGCCCATGCTGCAACTGCACACGCCTTTGACAAATGACAGAGGCCAGTTCAGTGGTGTGCTGATGGCGGAATACCCTCTGGAGAGTCTGCTGCGCTACGGCATTCCCACCGAGATCCTTGCCAAATATGCGGTGTCGCTGGTCAGCGCCGAGGGAGACACCCTGGCCGGTCAAACCATCCCCGCACGCAGGCACCTGTGGCCAGCATTTCCATGGCCGTCTCCTGCGGCCAACGAATTCCGAGTTCCCGTCTCCCCTGTGGGCAACGGACTGTTGCTGCGCGCGCAAGCCTGGCGCACCTCCACCGGCCTGGTAGGCAATGCACAGTTCTGGATGGCGGTCGCCTTGAGTGTGATGACCGCCTGGATGCTGATCGCCAACTGGCGCCACAGCCGCAGGCGACAACAAGCACAAAAAGCCCTGATCGCCGAAACCAACTTCCGCCGTGCCATGGAAAACTCCATGCTCACCGGCATGCGTGCACTGGATTTGCAAGGTCGCATCACCTATGTGAACGCAGCCTTTTGCGAAATGACCGGCTGGAGCGAGCGTGAGCTGGTCGGCGCGACTGCCCCGTTTCCGTACTGGCCTGAGCAGGACCATGAGCAGCTCAGGCGCCGCCTGGAAGACGAACTCAAGGGCTTGCAAAGTCCTGGCGGCTTTCAGGTGCGCGTCAAACGCCGAGATGGCGCCCTGTTCGACGCCCGCATGTACGTCTCGCCATTGATCGATGCCACAGGCAAACACACCGGCTGGATGACGTCGATGACGGACATCACCGAACCCAACCGGATCCGCGAGCAGCTGGCCAGTTCACACGAGCGCTTCACCATCGTGCTCGAAGCCCTGGATGCCTCGGTGTCTGTCGCACCGCTGGGCAGCAAGGAGCTGCTGTTCGCCAACAAACTCTACCGGCAATGGTTTGGACAAGACACCGATGGGCACCTGCAATTGGTGGAACAAGCCGGCGCCTACTCCGCCGCGGATGAAGTCACGGAAGATGTCGACGCACTGGCGGGCCTGCCCACCGAGCCCCTGACGGTGGCCCTGACGGAAAACGCCGAGGTGTTTGTACCGGCCCTGGACAAATGGCTGGAGGTGCGTTCGCGCTACATCAATTGGGCAGACGGTCGCCTGGCCCAGATGGTGATTGCCACGGACATCACCCCCCGCCGCAAAGCCGAGGAACTGGCCGAGCAACAAGCCGAGCGCGCCCAAACGGCCAGCCGCCTGATCACCATGGGCGAAATGGCCTCCAGCGTGGCGCACGAACTCAATCAGCCTCTGACAGCCATCAGCAACTACTGCAACGGCATGATCTCGCGCATCAAGAACCAGCAGATCAAAGAAGAAGACCTGCTGTGGGCGCTGGACAAAACCGCCCACCAGGCGCAACGGGCTGGACAGGTGATCCAGCGGATTCGCAGCTTCGTCAAGCGCAGCGAACCCAACCGCACGCGCTCGGAGGTGCAGTCCATCGTGCACGAATCGGTTGAACTGGCCGAGATCGAACTGCGCCGTCGGCACGTGCGCCTGTCGCATTACGTGGCAGCCCGATTGCCTCAGCTGGTGGTCGACCCCATCCTCATCGAACAGGTGCTCATCAACCTGATGAAGAACGCGGCCGAATCGATCGACAACGCCAACCGCCCGGCCGATCGCCGTCATGTGGAACTGCGGGTGGTGCCACGTAAAGTCGATGACCAGGACGTGGTGGAGTTTTCCGTCACCGACACAGGCAAGGGTCTGCCTCCCGAAACCATGAACCGCCTCTACGAAGCCTTTTTCTCCACCAAGGCAGAAGGCATGGGCATTGGCCTGAACCTTTGCCGCAGCATCATCGAGTCCCACGCCGGCCGGATCGAAGCGCAGAACCTCTACAATGCGGATGAAATCATCGGTTGCCGGTTCTCGTTCTGGATCCCTGTTCAGAACACAGCCCTCCCAGAAAAAACCTCCGAGGTCAGTCCATGAGTTTGATTCCCAAAAAAGGCACCGTTTACGTTGTTGATGACGACGAGGCCGTGCGCGACTCCCTGCAGTGGCTGCTCGAAGGCAAGGACTACCGGGTGCGTTGCTTTGATTCCGCCGAATCATTTCTTGCCCGTTTCGACCCGCGTGAAGTCGCCTGCCTGATCGTGGACGTGCGCATGGGCGGCATGACTGGCCTGGAACTGCAGGACCGCCTGATCGAACGCAAGTCGCCTCTGCCCATTGTTTTCATCACCGGCCACGGCGACGTGCCCATGGCGGTGAACACCATGAAAAAAGGCGCGATGGACTTCATCCAGAAGCCCTTCAAGGAAGAAGAACTGCTCGGTCTGGTCGAGCGCATGCTGGACCAGGCGCGCGACGCCTTTGCCGAATACCAGCAGGCCGCCAGCCGCGATGCCCTGCTCTCCAAGCTGACAGGCCGCGAATCGCAGGTGCTCGAACGCATCGTCGCGGGTCGCCTCAACAAGCAGATCGCCGACGACTTGGGCATCAGCATCAAGACGGTAGAGGCGCACCGTGCCAACATCATGGAAAAGCTCAACGCCAACACTGTGGCCGACCTGCTCAAGATCGCGCTCGGCAAGGACGCCGTGAAAGCCTGATCCACCCCACACCCCGAAAACGCCCGCGACTGTCGGGCGTTTTGCATTTATTACCCACCTTGACTTTAGAGAACACCATGACCGCCCAACTGATCGACGGTAACCAACTCTCCAAACAACTGCGCACCGAAGTCGCCACCCGCGCCCAGGCCCTCAAGGCCAGGGGCATCACCCCGGGTCTGGCCGTGGTGCTGGTCGGCGACAACCCCGCCAGTCAGGTCTATGTGCGCAACAAGGTCAAGGCCTGCGAAGACAGCGGCCTGCACTCGGTGCTCGAAAAATACGACGCCGACATGAGCGAAGCCGCCCTGCTGGCGCGCGTCGAAGCCCTCAACAACGACCCGACCATCCACGGCATCCTGGTGCAACTGCCGCTGCCTGAACACATCGATGCCCAGAAGGTGATCGAGGCCATCAGCCCGGCCAAGGACGTGGACGGTTTCCACATCGCCAGCGCAGGCGCCCTGATGACCGGCATGCCCGGCTTCTGGCCCTGCACCCCCTATGGCTGCATGAAGATGCTCGAAAGCATCGGCTACGACCTCAAGGGCAAGCACGCCGTGGTGATCGGCCGCAGCAACATCGTGGGCAAACCCATGGCCCTGATGCTGCTGCAAAAGGACGCCACCGTCACCATCTGCCACTCGCGCACAAAAGACCTGAAGGCCCAGACCCTGCAGGCCGATGTGATCGTGGCCGCCGTGGGCAAACGCAACGTGCTGACCGCCGACATGGTCAAGCCGGGCGCCGTGGTGCTGGACGTGGGCATGAACCGCAACGACGAGGGCAAGCTGTGCGGCGATGTGGACTTTGCTGGCGTCAAGGAAGTTGCGGGCTACATCACCCCGGTACCCGGTGGCGTCGGCCCAATGACCATCACCATGCTGCTGGTCAACACCCTTGAAGCCGCAGAACGCGTCGCCAGATAAGGCATGGATGCCCGGTCAAGCCGGGAATGACACATGACCTCACCGGGAATCAGAAAGTGTCATCCTCGGGCTTGACCCGAGGATCCACCCCGCAGCCACCAGAAACCACCATGACCGCAAGCAACCCTCTTCTCGACACCGCCGGCCTGCCGCTGTTTGACCGCATCGCCCCCGAACATGTGGCCCCTGCCATGGACGTGCTGCTGGCCGAGGCCGATGCGGCATTGACCCGCGTCACCGCCGCAGACTTCCCGGCCGACTGGAGGGAAATTGCCAAAGTGCTGGACGTGGCCACCGAGCGGCTGGGGCGGTCCTGGGGTGCCGTGAGCCACCTCAATAGCGTGGCCGACACGCCCGAACTGCGCGCCGCCTACAACGCCGCCCTGCCCCGCGTCACCGAGTTCTGGACCCGGCTGGGCAGCAACGAGCAGCTGTACGCCAAATACAAGGCCATCGACCCGGCCAGCCTGAACGCCGAGCAGCGCCAGGCCCACAGCAATGCCCTGCGCAACTTCGTGCTCGGCGG
>Ga0255220_1000756_pt1 | contig 12375 bp, 10 predicted proteins | sample Miss_Colum_RepB__FD_188423 | JGI IMG/M metagenome (GOLD analysis project Ga0255220, IMG submission 188423) | Freshwater microbial communities from Mississippi River, Louisiana, United States - Miss_Colum_RepB_8d | ecosystem: Environmental > Aquatic > Freshwater > River | place: USA: Louisiana...
GCCGAGCATCGATATGCCGTTTCGCGCTCAGGTAGATGCTGCGACTTGCGCGCTGGTTCGCCCGAAACGTCGCTCGCGCGTGCGGAAGGACTCGAACGCCTCCTCGAGTGCCTGAGCATCAAAATCCGGCCAGAACTTATCGGTGAAATACAGTTCCGAGTACGCGAGTTGCCAGAGCAGGAAATTGCTGATGCGTTGTTCGCCACCCGTGCGGATGAACAAATCCGGCTCTGGCGCGTACGCCATGGCGAGGTGCCGGGCAAGCGCGTCCTCGCCGATCGGGTCCGGATTCTCCGCCAGCTCCGGGCGCTCTGCGAGTAGCGCACGCATGGCCTGAAGGATGTCCCAGCGTCCACCGTAGTTCGCCGCGATGGTGAGGGTGAGCCCCGCATTGTTGGCGGTGCTTTCGACTCCCGCTGCGATCAGTTCACGCAGGCGAGGTTCGAATGCCTGCAGATCGCCGACAACCTTTAGCCGGATGCCGTTGCGCGAAAGTTTGACGACCTCACGCTCGAGTGCTGACACAAACAGGTTCATCAGCATCGAGACCTCGTCTGCCGGGCGTCGCCAATTCTCGGAACTGAAGGCGAACAGGGTCAGAAACTGCACGCCACGACTGGCGCACGCCTCAACGACCCCGCGAACGGCTTCCACTCCTTTTGCGTGCCCTGCCACCCGCGGAAGCATGCGCGAAGTCGCCCACCGTCCGTTGCCATCCATGATGATGGCAACATGGCGCGGCACATCATCGATATTCGGAATGCTACGCGTGGAACTATTGAACAAGGCCATGTGTCGTGCAACCGAACGAATTCTTGACTCCTGACCCGATAAGGGGTCATCAAGGCTTCAGACGGTCATGATCTCCTGCTCCTTTGACGCCAGAAGCTTGTCAATTTCAACGATGCAGCGATCGGTCAGTTTCTGCACATCGTCCTGAGCGCGACGCTCGTCGTCTTCTGCGACTTCCTTGTCCTTGAGCAGCTTTTTCAAATGGTCATTGGCCTCGCGACGCAGGTTGCGAACCGCCACCTTCGCATGCTCGCCCTCGCTGCGTACGACCTTGGTGAGTTCCTTGCGACGCTCTTCGGACAACGCAGGCATCGGCACCCGGATCAGTTCTCCCATCAGGACCGGATTCAGGCCCAGATCCGAATCACGAATCGCCTTGTCGATTACGGCAGCCATCGGTTTCTCCCAGGGCGATACTCCGAGCGTGCGCGAATCGAGCAGCGACACGTTAGCGACCTGGCTGATCGGCAACATGCTGCCGTAGTAGTCCACCTGAACATGATCCAGCAATGCCGGTGTCGGCCGACCGGTGCGAATCTTGCTCAATGCAATCTTGAGCGATTCGATCGATTTGTGCATTTTTTGGTCAGCGGTTGTCTTGATCTCTGCAATGCTCATCGTTCGGTCCTGTAATGGCGATGTCGGCGGCGAGGCGCAGTCAGACGTGCACCAGTGTGCCCTCGTCCTCGTCGCTGACGACCCGGCGCAACGCGCCTTCCTTGAAAACCGAAAACACCTTGATCGGCAGCCGCTGGTCGCGGCACAAGGCGAATGCGGTCGCATCCATGACGTTAAGCCGACGCGAAATCGCTTCGTCAAAGCTGATGCTCTGATAGCGCTTGGCGTTGGGATCTTTGGCCGGATCCGCACTGTACACGCCGTCAACCTTGGTGGCCTTGAGCACGATCTCGGCACCAATCTCTGCGCCACGAAGCGCAGCCGCGGTATCGGTGGTGAAGAACGGATTTCCGGTGCCAGCCGCGAATATCACGACCTTGCCTTCTTCGAGGTAGCGGAGCGCCTTGGGTCGGATGTAGGGTTCGACAACCTGCTCGATCTTCAGCGCTGACTGGACACGAGCCACAACACCGACTTGGCGCAGTGCGTCCTGCAAGGCGAGCGAGTTCATCACCGTGGCGAGCATGCCCATGTAGTCGGCGGTTGCCCGATCCATGCCTGAGGCGCCTGGCGCGAGGCCACGAAAAATGTTGCCCCCGCCGATGACAATCGCGATCTCCACCCCCATCGCCGCGATCTCGGCGATGCCTTTCGCCATATGCTCGATTGTGGCGCGATTGATGCCGTAAGAGTCATCGCCCATCAGCGCTTCGCCGGACAGTTTCAAGAGTACCCGGCGATAGGCGGGCTCAGCACGCCCGATCTCCTGGCGCTGCGCTTCCGACGAATGTGATGCGATGACCGGATTCGTGCTCACGCTGCCCCCCATGATGGATTCGACACTGGCGTGCCGATCACGCCAGCTGAAGATGGAGCCCCGAGTCAAGCTCGACCGGGCGCATCCCGCATGGCGCACCAGGCGCCATGCGGAATTATCTACGAATCAGCGTCCGGCTGCTGCTGCCTGCGCGGCAACCTCAGCAGCGAAATCGGTCACTTTCTTCTCGATTCCCTCGCCCACGACATACAGATTGAAGCTCGACACCGACGCGCCCTTGGATTTCAGCAACTGTTCAATCGTCAACTTGTCGTCTTTGACAAAAGGCTGGCCGAGCAGGGTCACTTCCTTCAGGTATTTCTGGACGGTTCCCTCGACCATCTTCGCAACAATCTCGGCCGGCTTGCCGGATTCGGCAGCCTTTTGGGTCGCAATGGAGCGCTCGCGCTCGACATCCTCGGTCGGCACACCCTCGCGCGACAGCGCCTTGGGTTTGCTCGCCGCGATATGCATCGCCAGATCCTTGGCAAGCGCTTCGTCGCCACCGACAAGATCGACCAGGACACCAATCTTGCTGCCACCGTGCACATAACTGGCCAACTTGCCTTTCGCATCGATGCGGGCGAAACGGCGAATCGACAAATTCTCACCGATCTTGCCGACCAACGCGGTACGAATATCCTCAACGCTCTTGCCGTCGACCTTGAGTGCCGACAACGCAGCGACGTCAGCCGGATTCTGATTTGCAACAAGGGCGGAGAGCTGGGCGGCCAGCGCCAGGAAGTCGTCATTCTTAGCGACGAAATCGGTCTCGCAGTTAAGCTCGACCATCGCACCAAGTTTGCCGTCGGCCGACAGGTGAATGCCGACGACACCCTCTGCAGTGACTCGCGAGGCCGCCTTGGAGGCCTTGCTGCCGAGCTTGACGCGAAGAATCTCTTCCGCCTTAGCCATGTCGCCATCGGCTTCGGTCAGCGCTTTTTTGCACTCCATCATTGGCGCGTCGGTCTTCTCGCGCAGTTCCTTGACCATGCTTGCGGTAATTTCCGCCATTTTCATTGACTCCTATAACCGCCGCTGGGCACACAAGCTCAGCGGGAAATGGTTGACCTTGCTATCGGACCTGCGAAACCGGCTTGACTACTGGTGTAGCGTTAGGCACGTCCAGCAAGTGAAATAGACGCCCATGGGACCACCGGCGCGACAGGCGATTCACTGACCTGGCACTCGCATCGCGAGCCAACTGCCGAAATTCGCCGCCTGGTGGCGACCGGGATTGATAATCGGAAGGGCGCACCGCCCGGGCGGCGCGCCGGAAGTACTCTGACCCGAAGGTCAGGCCTCTTCGTCTTCCTCGATCTCGACGAACTCTTCTTCGTCACCACCAGCGACGATTTCCTGCAAAGAGGCATCCCGCCCTTCGAGGATCGAGTCGGCCACACCACGGGCATACAGACGGATTGCCTTGCCGGAATCGTCGTTGCCCGGAATGATGTGCGTGACACCATCCGGCGAGTGATTGGTGTCAACGACCGCAATCACCGGAATGCCGAGCTTACGCGCCTCGGTGACGGCAATCTTGTGATAACCGACATCGATGACAAACAGGGCATCGGGCAAGCCACCCATGTCCTTGATGCCACCAAGACTCGTGTTCAACTTGCTCATCTCGCGCTCAAACATCAGCGCCTCTTTTTTCGACATACGCTCCAGACCGCCTTCGGCGAGCGTGGCTTCCATGTCCTTCAGACGCTTAATCGAGGCCTTGACGGTTTTGAAATTGGTCAGCATTCCGCCAAGCCAGCGCTGGTCAACATAGGGCATACCCGCGCGAGCAGCCTCTTCGGCAACAATCTCGCGCGCCTGGCGCTTAGTACCCACGAAAAGAACGGTGCCCCGATTGGCTGACAGTTGGCGAACGTACTTCATCGCCCCCTGGTACATATCCAGGGTCTTTTCGAGGTTGATGATGTGAATTTTGTTGCGATGGCCAAAAATATAGGGGGCCATCTTGGGGTTCCAGAAGCGCGTCTGATGCCCAAAATGGACACCGGCTTCCAGCATCTGCCGCATGGTTACCGACATGAGTAGACTCCGAACAGGGTTTGGACTAACACCTACGCAATTCCTGCCTCAACCCCAATCCGAGAGCCACTGTCAATCAAGCTGTCCACCAGCCTGCGGATTACGGAGCATCCGATCGTTCAAACTTACGGGTTCGAAACCACGGGGTGCGTGTTTTTGGCAAGACCCTTTGTGCGAAAGTGCGCGATTTAGCCGCCTACCAACCGGCCAAGGCCAAGTCAGCTGCAGCTAACCTATAATCATAGCATGACAATCACAATCAAAGACAGCACTGAAATCGAGGCAATGCGCAAGGCCGGTCGACTGGCCGCCGAGGTGCTCGACTATATTGCGCCCTTCGTCATCCCGGGCGTTAGCACCGGCGAACTGGACAGGTTATGCCACGAATACATGGTCCAGGTTCAGAAAACGATCCCGGCCCCCTTGAACTATGCCCCGCCTGGCTATCAGCCATTCCCGAAATCGATTTGCACCTCGGTGAACCACCAGGTTTGCCATGGAATTCCCGGGGACAAGGTGCTGAAGAACGGTGACATCGTCAACCTGGATATTACGGTGATCGCTGACGGCTTTCATGGCGATACGAGCCGTATGTTTGCGGTGGGTGAAGCGTCAATCGCCGCCCGCCGACTCTGCGCGATCACCTATGAGTGCATGTGGCTCGGCATTGAGCAGGTCAAGCCGGACGCAACCCTCGGCGATATCGGTCATGTGATTCAACGCCACGCGGAATCACACGGTTTTTCGGTCGTGCGCGAGTTTTGCGGCCACGGCATCGGTCGGCGTTTTCACGAAGAGCCGCAGATCCTCCATTATGGGCGGCCGGGCACCGGCGAAAAGCTGCGCCCAGGGATGATTTTCACAATCGAGCCCATGATCAATGCGGGTCGACGGGAAATCAAGGAACTCGGAGACGGATGGACGATCGTGACGAAAGACCGCAGTTTGTCGGCTCAGTGGGAGCATACGGTTCTGGTGACCGAGGCTGGTTTTGAGGTTTTGACGGTGTCCGCCGGCGCCCCAGCGCGCCCGCAACTCTATACACACGCTGCCTGACCGGACACAGCGGACATGGCACGCATCGATCCGGCACGCCTCGGCGAGCTTCGCGCACGTCATCGAGCGCAGCATGCTCTTCTGATCGATGCTTTCCGCGACCGGCCAGATCCTGACCGCCTGCTGCGCGGCCTGAGCCAGCTCACCGATTTGACGGTGCGCGATGTCTGGACCTTGGCAAGCCCTGCCCTGGGCGCCTCGCTCGCTGCAGTCGGCGGTTATGGCCGCGCAGAGATGTTCCCGCATTCCGATGTCGATCTACTGGTCCTGCTCGAGCGCGCACCGGACGAATCGATGCGCGAAGCGCTAGAGTCCTTCGTCGGCGCATGCTGGGACGTCGGACTTCAAATCGGGCACAGCGTGCGCACTGCAGATGAGTGCGTGCAGGAGGCGGCCGGCGACATCACGATCCAGACAAGTGCCATGGAGGCAAGACTGCTTGCCGGCAGTCGATCCCTGTTCAGGCGCACGACTGAACGACTGCGCGCGCAGATCGATCCGCAGGCCTTTTTTCGGGCTAAATGGCTGGAAATGCGACAGCGCCATGTCAAGTACGAGGATACGCCGTACAGCCTTGAACCCAACACCAAGGAAAGCCCCGGAGGCCTTCGCGATCTTCAGCTTGTGATGTGGAGTGCCCGTGCCGCCGGGCTTGGCTGGCGCTGGGAAGAGTTGGCCAAGTGCGGTCTGGCCACGCCCGCGGAACTGCGCGCCGTTCGGGCGAGCGAGCGGATGCTCCGGCGAATCAGGGCCTGTCTGCACATTCTGGCGGGACGTCGCGAAGATCGTCTGGTGTTCGATCTGCAAGCGCAGGTCGCCGAGTTTCTCGGTCTGAGTGGCGACAGTGCCAGACGAGCCTCCGAAGCAGTGATGCAGCGTTACTTCTGGGCTGCCAAGCAGGTTACTCAGATGAGCACGATCCTGCTGCAAAATCTTGAAACCGAGCTGTTCTCGCAGCGAGACATCGCGCCGGAACCGATCGACGGAGAATTCCAAGACCGCAACGGCTTGCTGGACGCGATCGATCCGACAATCTTCGAGCGGGACCCGGCTGCGATCCTGAGGGCATTCATCTGTCTGGCCGGGCACACCGAGCTTACCGGCATCTCGGTTGCAACCTTGCGCGCAATCTGGCACGCGCGGATGCGGATGGATGCTTCGTTCAGGGCACAGCCGGAAAATCGACAACTGTTTTTGTCGCTTCTGCAGCAGCCGCGCGGCGTGACGCGTACCTTGCGTCGGATGAACCAGTGGTCGGTGCTTGGGCGCTACCTGCCGACCTTTCGCAGGATCATCGGTCGCATGCAGCATGACCTGTTCCATGTCTACACCGTCGATCAGCACATTCTGATGGTGGTGCGAAACCTGCGGCGTTTCGCGATGGCAGAGCATGCGCATGAATACCCATTCTGCAGCCAGCTGATGGCGAACTTCCCGCGGCAATGGCGCCTGTACGTGGCCGCCCTCTTCCATGACATCGCCAAAGGCCGTGGCGGTGATCATTCCCAGCTTGGCAAGGCGGACGCCCGGCGATTCTGTCGCCAGCACGGCATTGAGCGACAGGACACCGCCCTGATTGTTTTTCTGGTCGAACACCATCTGACGATGTCGCAGATCGCGCAAAAACAAGATCTGGCCGACCCGGAGGTCATCGAGCGTTTCGCGCGCCTGGTCGTCACCGAGGAAAGACTGACTGCGCTGTATCTGCTCACGGTGGCCGACATACGCGGAACCAGCCCCAAGGTATGGAATGCCTGGAAGGGCAAGTTGCTCCACGATCTTTATCAGCTGACCAAGCGCGCATTGGACGGCCAAACTCCTCGGGCCGCGGAGCAACTTGACGAGTTGCGTCGCGAGGCTAGGCGACTGCTCAATTTGTATGCAGTGGCCGAGAGCGACTACACGCGGCTGTGGACGCAGCTCGACGTGGGCTACTTTCTTCGAACCGACGCGAACGACGTGGCATGGCAGACCAGGTCCTTGCATCGCCATGTCGACAGTCAGATCCCGGTCGTGCGCGCCAGACTGGCACCGATCGGAGAGGGTTTTCAGATCGTCGTGTACATGCCGGATCAGCCGGCGCTGTTCGCCCGCATCTGCAACTATTTCGATCGCAAGAATTTGTCGGTCCTGGACGCCCGGGTGCACACCACTCGGCATGGCTATGCGCTGGACAGCTTTCTGGTCATCGCGCCGCAGGGCGATCTGCAATATCGGGATATCTTGTCGCTGGTTGAGGTCGAACTGACTGCGCACTTGCAGCGCCAGGATCCGCTTTCCGCGCCGGTTCACGGACGGATGTCACGTCGTTCGCGCTACTTCCCGATTGAACCGAAGGTCGAGTTGCGGCCAGACGAGCGTGGCCAGCATCATCTTTTGTCGGTGGTGGCCAATGATCGCACCGGGCTTCTGTATGGGATCGCCAGAGTGCTCTCCGAGCACCAGGTCAATCTGTACACCGCAAGAATCTCGACATTGGGCGAGCGCGTAGAGGATCTGTTCCTGGTCGACAGCCCGGCATTGCAGGATCCCCGTGAGCAATTGGCGCTAGAGACCGATCTGATCGCAGCGGTACGCAGCTAGTCAGCCAGTCGTTGATGCGGCCTGCCGCACCAGTAGCGACAGGATATTGCGGACGCGCATCATGGTCGATTCGAGGATCGCGGTGATGGCTTGCAGACTGATGCCCTGACTGCTGTCACCCATTCCGGCCGCGTGATTCACGACTACCGCGAGCATCGCATAGGGCAGCCCCAGTTCTCGCGCCAGCGCGGCCTCAGGCATGCCGGTCATCCCGACCAGATCGCAGCCATCGCGCGCCATCCGGCGAATCTCCGCAGCGGTCTCCAGACGCGGGCCCTGCGCACAGCCATAGGTCCCCTGCCCGATCAGAGGCTCGCCGAGCCCAGCCGCCGCCGCCGCAAGGAGTCTGCGCACCGACTCGTCATACGGCCAGGTAAAGTCGATATGGGTCACTGGCTGGCCAGGGCCTTCGAAAAACGTTGCCGCACGACCACTGGTGTAATCGATTATCTGATCGGGAAGCACCAGAGCCCCGGGGCCAAGGTGTTCACCGATGCCTCCGACTGTGGCAATCGAGATCACCGAGTCGACGCCCAGATGGTCTAACGCCCAGATGTTCGCCCGATAATTGATTTCGTGCGGTGCAATCGCATGTCCATCGCCATGTCTGGCCAGAAACACCAGCTCGATGCCGTCGATCTCACCAATCGTCAGTGGACAGGATGGATCACCGTAGGGCGTGCGCACCGACTGGCGACGTACCGTCTTCATGTCACCGAATCGGTCAAGGCCGCTGCCGCCGATGATCCCGATCTTCATCGCCTGTCTCCGATCAATGCGAGTAGTCCTCGCTCGTCCAGGACCGTGATCCCAAGATCGCGAGCCTTGTCCAACTTGCTTCCGGCCGCCTCGCCGGCGATCAGATAGCTGGTTTTTTTGGATACCGAGCCGACCACCGAGCCGCCCTGGCTGCGGATCAATGCGGACGCCTGCTCTCGACTCATCGTCTCGAGGGTCCCGGTCAATACGAAATTCAAGCCGGCAAGAGCATTCCCACTTGTCTGGATCGGCATCTCCCAGCTTACCCCGGCCTCACGCAGTTCCCGAATGACCTTGAGGTTGTGCATTTCGGCAAAAAAACTGCGCAGACTGTCGACGATTTCAGAACCTATGCCTTCAAGTGGAACAGGCTCCAGCGCTTCACCGCGTGCCCGTCGCCGCGCGTTTTCCTTTTGCACCGCGGCCTTGCTCTCAAGCAAAGCGGCCCAATCCTCGGCGATCAGCGATTCGAGGTCGGGATAGGCCTGTGCCAGTTGTCGCGCAACTTCCTCGCCAACATGGCGAATGCCAAGCGCATACAAAAAACGTGCAAAGGTGGTCTTTCGCGACGCGTCGATTCCGGCAAGCAGATTCGCCGCCGACTTCTCACCCATGCGATCGAGCCCGGCGATGGTTGAGAGCTCGAGTCGATAAAGATCCGCCGGAGTGCGCACCAGGCCGGCGTCAACGAGTTGATCCACCAGCTTTTCGCCAAGCCCTTCGATGTCCATCGCGCGACGTTGAGCAAAGTGCAACAAAGCCTGCTTGCGTTGGGCGCTGCAATACAATCCGGCCGCGCACCGCCAGACCGCTTCGCCTTGCTCACGCACCGCGACCGATCCGCAGATCGGGCAGTGCGCAGGCATCTCAAAGCGCCGATAACGACTGCAGAATTCCTCGCTGCCCTCGGGTGGGCGCCGCTCCACCAGTGCGCGAAGCACCTCCGGAATCACATCGCCGGCCCTGCGCACGACGACGGTATCGCCGATCAGCAGTGACTTGCGCTCGATTTCGTCTTCGTTGTGCAGCGTCGCATTCGACACCGTGGTGCCCCCGACAAATACTGGCCGCAGCCTTGCGACCGGGGTCAGCGCGCCGGTGCGACCAACCTGCACTTCGATATCAAGCAGTTCTGTCAACGCCTCTTCGGCCGGGAACTTGTGCGCGAGCGCGTATCGAGGCGCCCTCGCGACATAACCGATTTGCGGATGCCAGTCGCGGCGATCCACCTTGTACACCACGCCATCGATCTCGAACGCGAGCCTCGGTCGCAGCGCAGCCGTCTGTCGATAGAACTCGAGCAAGCCCTGCGGTCCTTTGACGACTGCCCGTCGACCAACGGGCAAGCCCAGCCGCATCAGCCAGTCGAGCAGCGCCGAGTGCCTTGCCGGCTCCTCCTCCCCCTCGAGCCGACCCAGCCCATAGGCAAAAAACCGCAGCGGACGCGTTGCGGTGATCGTCGGATCGAGTTGTCGCAAGGCACCGGCGGCCGCATTTCTGGGATTGACGAACTCCCGCTCGCCGATTGCCCTCTGACGCTCATTCATGCGCGTAAAGTCGTCGCGGAACATCAGCACCTCTCCCCGAACCTCAATCAGTCCGGGCGGCGCCCGCCCGGCGATCGGGCGCAGACGCAGCGGAATCGCTCGAATTGTGCGTACATTGGCGGTGACGTCCTCGCCGGTGCTGCCGTCGCCGCGCGTAGCCGCCTGCACCAGCAGGCCATCCTCGTATCGCAGGCTGATTGCCAGTCCGTCGTATTTCAATTCAGCGCTGTACTCGACCGGCTCGGTGCCAACGATCAGACTGCCTAGCGACTCTCGGACCCGACGGTCGAACGCGATCACGTCTTCGTCATCAAAGGCATTGGACAACGAGCGCATCGGTGTGAGGTGCCGGACCTCAGAAAATCCCTCGGCGGGCGCACCGCCGACACGCTGTGTCGGCGAATCCGGCGTCACCAGCGACGGATGCTTCGTCTCAAGCTCTTGCAGCTGCAAGAACAGCCGATCGTACTCGGCATCAGGCACGCTCGGCGAATCAAGGACGTAGTACTCGTAGTTGTATCGGCGCAGTTGCTCGCGCAACTCGCTGGCCTGCTCAGCAACCGGCGGACCAGAGGGAGCCATTGATGGCGCTCAGTTGAACAGTCGCAGGGCCAGTGCGCTTCCAGCCGGAAATCCGGCATCCTCGAGCGACACATAGCGCATCTGCAATTGCTCGCCGATTCTGGACAACTGGGCGTCGGGAAGCGGCCTGCCGGCATCATCGACCAAATTGCCTCCCAGTTGCTGGGCACAGATCCGGGCGCATTCGATCATCTGTTGCCAAGGATCAAGCGCCCTTGGCGCCCGCGGCACATCGAGCAGCAACTGGAGGCGGTTGGGAGCATCCGCCAACGCCAGAGAAAAGACAACTTCGCCAGAAGGTCCCAGACGGGCATGACGGTTGTTACCGCGTTCGACGCATCGACAGACAGTAGCGAGTCGCGCCAGATCAGAGACGCCGAGCGGCTCAGGGCAATCGATTGCCACACCGATCTGGGCGTCCAGGTTCGCGCAGACCTCGTCGAGCTCACGGGCCCGGGACAACACCGCCCCCATGTCCGGTGTATCGGCCAGAACCGACAATTGGTCAGCCAGCGCCTGCACGGCCCCCACGAACTCGGAGAACTCCATCGCATTTAGCGCCCCGCTGCGGTTTGCCAGCAGGACCCCGAGACGAACCGCCCGATAGTGCTCAGACCCGACAAGCGCCTGCCAGTGTGCACCGTCCTTAGCCCCGGGCCCGGCACTGGCCGAGTGTGGCGCGGGTTCGGCATTTGGACTCGCCTGGGCCGCTGGCAAACCTTCGACACAGAGCGGCTTGCTGCCCACCCGGCGCAGTGAACGCGTCAGCGTCAGCAGCCTCTCGCCGGGCTGTACCGATAAGAGCTCCAGTTCGACGATGCAGTCAGCCAGCACGTCAAGAGCCGCGGGCGCACGCTGCCCGAACTGGCCTGACCCGGTCGGATCAACGGTATCGTGCTGTGACCTTGCCGTATCGCCGAGTGACAGCGACGGTTCACCACGATCAAGCGACTCCGAATTCGCCTTGGCGGACCCTGCGGTGCGACGCAGTCTTGCGATCCACAGGTTGTACGCGCCAACCACAAGGATTGCCGCACCGGCTAGCAATGCGAGACTGATCTCCAGCGAACTCATGCCCAAGGCTCCTTACGCGGCCTGCGCGACGCGTACCGCAGCATCGAGGTCGACCGCGACGATTCTGGAAACACCCCGCTCCTGCATCGTGACACCGATCAACTGCTGGGCTAGCTCCATCGCGATCTTGTTGTGGGTGATAAACAGGAACTGCGTCTGGTCAGACATGCGACGCACCATGTCGCAATACCGCTCGGTGTTCGCATCATCCAGCGGAGCGTCGACCTCGTCGAGCAGGCAAAACGGCGCCGGATTAAGCTGGAACATTGCGAACACTAGCGCGATTGCGGTCAATGCTTTCTCTCCACCCGACAGCAGATGAATCGACGTGTTGCGCTTGCCCGGCGGCTGGGCCATGACCTGCACGCCAGCGTCGAGGATTTCGTCACCGGTCAGGATCAGACGGGCTTCCCCGCCGCCAAACAGCTCGGGAAACAGTTTGCCGAAGTCGCGATTGACGCTGTCATAGGTCTGCTGCAACACGTCCCGAGTCTCCCGGTC